>ENA-OQJP01000060-OQJP01000060.1-human-gut-metagenome-genome-assembly--contig:-NODE-60-length-48237-cov-6.805217_pt1 | contig 48237 bp, 43 predicted proteins | sample MGYA00242611_ERZ504778 | MGnify/ENA primary metagenome ERZ504778 (study PRJEB26092, sample SAMD00036349) | human gut metagenome | host: Homo sapiens | study: EMG produced TPA metagenomics assembly of...
GAAATGTTGTGGTTGCCAGACCAACTTCATTGTATCATTAGGAGGTTCTTTCCTTTTCTATAAGAATTTTTTACCGACCCCCAGTTTAACTGGGGGTTTTGTCATGCCTATTCGGCGTACAATAAAAAAACCGCACCTCTGTGCGGTTTCTAATGTGGTGGAGATAAGCGGGATCGAACCGCTGACCTCTTGAATGCCATTCAAGCGCTCTCCCAGCTGAGCTATACCCCCGTGCATTACAGATTACATAATACTAAAACTCTCACCTGTTTGTCAATATAAATTTTAAATTTCATATTGCAATTTAAGAATCATATACTGAATGTAAGACTCTTAAAAGTCTTGAGTTTCGTAAAACTTCTAAGAGCCTTTACACCTTTTACTTAGCGTATAAATTGACTGAACACATAATTACCGTGTTTAGCGCCGTCACGCGTGAGTCGCCAGCCTTCTTCGGTTTCTACCAATAACCTTTGCTTTATTAAGTGCGCTATTTCATCGCCGAAAATATCTTGAACAGACTCATTAAATCGTTCTTTAAAAGCTTTTTCAGAAAGGCCCCACTTGGTCCGCAATGCTAAGAAACAAAAGTCCTCTACCGCACGGTTTTCACTGATAGTCGCTTCGAATACAATGGGCAATAAATTCTGGCGCAGCCGATTAATATAAGGCACCACATACGGTTCATTATTGCGCCGTACATCTTTATAAAAAGATAGGCACCGGCACCAAAAGCCAAGTACTCTTTATACTGCCAATAGCGTAGATTATGATAGCTATAAGATCCATTGTTGGTAAAATTGGAAATTTCATACCGTTCGAAGCCATGAACCTTCAATTCATCAAGCATACAATCGTACATAGCTTCATTTTCATCATCCGATGGCAAATCGAGCTGACCAAGTTCCACCTGTTTATGAAGGTTGGTCCCCTCTTCCAACTGTAAGCCGTAAATAGATATATGACTGACACCTAAATTAAGCAATGTTGCTACATTGGTCTTTATGTCTTTTAACGTCTGTCCCGGTAAGGCATAAATCAAATCACCGCTTACCGACTGAAAACCTACCGACAGTGCATCGGTAATCGCTTGTTTGGCCATATGCGCATTATGACCACGTCTCAGTAGCTGCAACAAATTATCGTCAAAGGTCTGTACGCCGTAGCTCAGACGAGTAACGCCTAAAGATTTCAGCCCTTTTAAATATTCAATGTCGATTTCACCGGGATTAGCTTCCATGGATAATTCGCGCACCGAATCACAAGGATAATAGGTATATAGGGTATTTAAAATCTGCTCCAATTGACTGAGGGATAACTGTGTAGGCGTACCCCCACCGAAGTAGATGGTATTCACCGGTATCTTGGCACTTTCCGGATACGTCGAAGCCCATAGTTTAATTTCATCGCACAAGGCATCAACATAATCATCGTAATACGCCTCTAACCCTTCGTAAGAGGCAAAGTCACAATAGGAACATTTTTTACGACAAAACGGGATATGAAGGTACACCCCCATATCCCGAGACGTCGCAAAAGAGGGTGTGAATGTGGAATCCATACACAATCTCCTTTATCTTTTTAATATAAATCAGTCAAACAGCAGAGTCAGTATAACCTGTATTCTTAAAAATCCATATAGGCTTGCCAACTCATTTACTGCCTTACTTGTCATCAACTTTAAGAATAGCCATGAACGCTTCCTGCGGAATTTCTACGCTACCTACTGCCTTCATACGCTTCTTACCTTCTTTTTGTTTTCCAACAATTTACGTTTACGACTGATATCACCGCCGTAACATTTAGCCAAAACGTCTTTACGCCATGCTTTAACCGTTTCACGAGCTACGATTTTATTACCGACAGCTGCCTGAATCGGAATTTCAAACATTTGACGCGGAATCAATTCTTTAAGCTTTTCAGCCAACGCACGACCGCGGGTAGCCGCTCTATCTTTATGAACGATGATACTCAACGCATCCACCGGTTCACCATTCAAGAGAATATCCATTTTAACCATCGGAGATGCCTGATAACCGATGAGTTCATAGTCTAAGGATGCATAACCCTTAGTGGCGGATTTCAATTTATCGAAGTAATCGTAAATGATTTCGCCCAATGGCAAATGATATACGATAGAAACACGAGTTTCATCCAAATATTCCATGGATTGGTATTCACCGCGTTTATCCTGGGACAATTCCATAATGGCCCCGACGAAGTCCTTAGGTACGATGGTCGTAGCCTTAACATACGGTTCTTCGATAAAGTCAATTTCTGTTGGTGGCGGCAATTTGGACGGATTGTCGATTTCCAAAATCTCACCGTTTGTTTTATGCACTTTGTAGTTTACGCTCGGTGCCGTCGTAATTAACGTTAAATTGTATTCCCGTTCCAAACGTTCCTGAATAACGTCCATGTGCAAGAGGCCGAGGAAGCCGCAACGGAAACCGAAGCCCAAGGCAATAGATGTTTCCGGTTCGTACTCGAGAGCCGCGTCGTTCAAATTCAGCTTTTCAAGGGCATCACGGAGGTTGTCATAATCTTTACTGTCAGTCGGATAGAGACCACAATACACCATGGATACGGCTTTACGATAGCCCGGTAACGGTTCCGCCGCCGGATCATCCGCTTTCGTAATGGTATCGCCTACATGACAATCGCCTACGTTCTTAATGCTTGCGGCCACGCAACCTACGCTGCCACAAGTTAATTCATCCACCGGCAACAAGTTCGGTGTGAAAACACCGAGTTCAGTCACTTCAAAGTCTTTTTGATCGTGCATCATGCGAATAATGTCACGTTTTTTGAGGGACCCTTCTTTAACTCGTACATAGGCAATAGCACCTTTGTAAGAGTCAAAGCGGGAGTCAAAAATAAGGGCTCTGGTCGGCTGATCGGATTTATCTTCCGGAGCCGGAATGCGTTCTACGATGGCTTCCAAGATATCTTGAATACCAATACCGGACTTGGCACTGGCCAAAATAGCATCGGATGCATCGAGACCGATAATATCTTCAATTCTTTTTTACTCGATCTACGTCGGCACTCGGTAAGTCGATTTTGTTAATAACCGGAATAATTTCCAAGTCATGTTCCAATGCCAAATATACATTAGCCAAGGTTTGCGCTTCTACGCCTTGCGCGGCATCCACAACAAGCAAAGCCCCTTCACAGGCAGCCAAGGAACGGGATACTTCATAGCTGAAGTCAACATGACCCGGAGTGTCAATTAAATTTAAGGTGTACTGCTTGCCGTCTTTAGCTGTATGCAATAAACGAACGGATTGCGCTTTGATTGTAATCCCACGTTCTCTTTCCAAGTCCATGGAGTCAAGCACCTGAGCTTCCATTTCACGCTTTGTGAGCGTTCCCGTTGCTTCTATTAAACGGTCAGCCAAGGTGGATTTCCCGTGGTCTATATGGGCAATAATGCAGAAATTGCGAATATGTTCAGTTACCATGTTCCATTCTCCTCATAGTTAGCTTAACCACGTCATTCTCAATAATTTAGGATGAGCAACGGTTGAGCAATCAATAAATCTAAACCAATATAAAAGAACTAAAATTATTGAATAATTCTAGTTTAAGTGTGCTTACTATATACATATAATATAATCTATCATAATATTATAACATTACTATGGCATATCGTCTATTAGTGCAATGAGAAAGCCTGTAACCCCTCTCGGTTACAGGCTTTTTGACTAGTTAGCAGCTTCTTAAGTTACCGCTTTAGCTTAAACTAGCAAACAGTTTCAATAACACCGCCGCCAAGTAATTGAGTTCCTTCATAGAAGGCTACCGATTGGCCCGGTGTGATCGCGCGTTGCGGCTTTTCAAAAATAACTTCCATTGTTTCATCATCAAGAATACGGGCTACACATGGCGAAGGTTCGGCTGCATAGCGAATCTTACCGGATGCATGTAATTCCTGAGGAATCGTGCCGGATAAGAAATTGTAATGTTTACAAATCATACGGTTTGTAAACAAACTTTCGTCCGGTCCTACAATGACTTCATTCTTTTCACCATCAAGACGAACTACATAAAGCGGATATTTATAGGCAACACCGAGACCTTTACGCTGGCCGATGGTATAGTTGAATAAACCGTTGTGACGGCCTAAAATCTCACCATTTTCATGAACAATATTGCCCGATTTAGCAGGTTCAGATAACTGCTTCTGAATAAAGCCCTGATAATTATGGTTAGGCAAGAAACAAATATCTTCGCTGTCCGGCTTATTCGCTACCGGTAAATCACGGTCATTAGCCATGGCGCGAGTCAATGTCTTCTTCTGCGCACCTAATGGGAACATCAAATGGCTCAAAATGTGCTGATTTAAGGTATACAATACATAACTCTGATCCTTGGACGGATCCGCACCTTTGTGAAGTTCATAGAGCTTCGTTGCTTCATTATAACGCACTTGTGCATAGTGACCGGTTACCATATGGGATGCGCCCAATTCAAGAGCACGATTTAATAACAAATCAAATTTTATATTTTTATTACAGAATACACAAGGATTCGGTGTGCGCCCGGCGGCATACTCATTAACAAAATAATCTACGACATTATCGTAAAAAACATCTCGAGCATCGACTACATGATGCTCAATGCCAAGAAAATCACACATTTTCTTAGCGTCCGTTACGGCGAGTGGCACATCATCAGGATCCGTGTCACTTACCCATAAACGCAAGGTAATCCCAAATACCTTATACCCTTGTTCTAACAGCATCGACGCTGTTAAGGAGCTGTCTACGCCCCCACTCATTGCAACTGCTACAACGTTTTCCATGCTTTCTCCTTCTGTGGTCGCTTGACCTGGTAAACTCAATAATACATCATACAGAGTGAAAGTCCGAATATGTATATACCGACAATAAAAATATAAAATACACAAATGCTTTAAAATGATTGCTAATTCATATAAAAACCGAAGCTCACAATTATAAAAATTAGCAGTATCACTATACTAAAGCAACAGTTAGTATACCATAAAACAGGCGTAATATATAGAGATATCTTAATCTTATGATTTTTGGAATCACATTACATCCTATATTACGCCTTATTTTACGTCTTAAATTTACAATTATACTAAAACTTAAGGATAACCCTCACAGGCTCTGAAAGCTTACTCGGCTTTACGATTAGCTAAGATTTCTTCCGCAGCGCCCAAAATACCGAGCATTGAATGTTCAAATACAAGGCCGCCCTGCATGAAGATAGTATACGGTGGACGAACCGGACCGTCCGCACTGAGTTCGATGGATGAACCCTGTACAAAGGTGCCGCCGGCCATGATAATTTGATCCGTATAGCCCGGCATATCACCCGGTACGGGACGCACATGAGCATCTACCGGCGAGTAAGCTTGCATACCGCGGCAGAATTGCTCCATTTCATCCGCATTATGCAAATTAATTGCCTGAATTAAATCAAATCGAGGGGAATCCACTTTAGGGAATACTTCATAGCCAAGAAGTGTACCCACCGCTGCTGTATATACAGCCCCCTTCAAGGCCTGCAACACAACATGAGGTGCCAAGAATAAGCCTTGGAAGAACAAGCGATAGCCCGGCGAATAGGAACCCATGTGGTCACCTAAGCCCGGTGCGGTCAATTCATAAGCCACGTCTTCAACCAACGATTCTTTACCGGCTACATAACCACCGGTCGGAGCAATACCGCCGCCGGCATTTTTAATTAGAGAACCGGCCATGATATCGGCACCGTGTTCAAGCGGTTCCGACATTTCGGTAAATTCGCCATAACAATTATCTACGAAACAAATTGTTTCGGGATTCTTGGCTTTAACTACTTTACAGATTTTTTCAATATCCGTAACGGAAAGTGGTTCACGGGTACTGTAACCGCGCGAGCGTTGAATTACGACTACCCGGGTATTTTCGGTTACGGCTTCGGCAATACCGTCCAAATCATAGGTATTGTCTTTTAGCGGTACTTCTTTATAAATAAAGCCCCGTTCCACTAAAGAATTGCGCACAGGATGGGGTACACCGATGACAGACTGCATCGTATCATACGGGGCGCCTACAGCATACACAAACTCTTTACCTTGCTTACCGCTGCCGAGCAATGCGATTAACGTCGTTGCCAAAGCATGCGTGCCCGACACGAAATGGGCACGTACTAAGGCCTTTTCCGCTTTAAACACATGTGCGAACACTTCGTCCAACTTTTCACGACCACTGTCATTATAACCGTAACCGCTGGAGCCGTTGAAGTGATAATCACTGAGCTGACATTCTTTAAAGGCTTCCAACACCTTCTTAGTATTGTGCAAGGCAATTGGTTCAAACTGTTTAAATTGAGGCTCTGCCATACGCAAAGCTTCGTCCCGTATACTATCTAAATTCATTATCTCAAAACATCCTAACTTAAAAATTAAATTCAACTTATACTATGATGCCCGATTTTTGAATTAAACTCATCGCTTCTTCAAAAATCGAATCACCGCTGCGACCATTATCGCAATCAATCCAAACTATATAAGGCATACGTTTATACCAAGTAATTTGACGTTTGGCAAAACGGCGCGTATTTTGCTGTATGGCAGCGATGGCTTCGTCTTTGGTGCATTCACCGTTAAAATATGCCACCACTTCTTTGTAGCCGATGCCTTTAAACGCCTGACAATCAGGCGATACACCGGCCGCCACGAGCCTTTCCACTTCTTCAAAAAGGCCCTGCTCTACCATGATGTTGACCCGTAAATTAATTCGTTCATACAGTTCCTCACGATTACGGCGCAAACCGATAACCGGACCTTCAAAGGATAAGCCTGCTTTCGTCTGATTAGTCAAGGCCTCATAGTTACCCTGCTCCATCAATTCAATGGCACGGAATAAGCGGTGTTTATCGGTGAAGCGAAGCTCAATACCGCCTTTTTGGCTAATTCTTCGGCATAGACCAAAAGACCTTCATCGCCCTTTGTTTGCCATAATTCATCGAGCCGTTCACGAATGCCTGGATTCGGTCCTTCCACTGAAAAATCAAAGCCTTCCAACAAGGATTGTACATAAAAACCAGTACCACCTGACAGAATCGGCATATGGCCTTCTGTATGAGCTTTTGTAATTTCCCGACGTGCTTCTTCCTGAAAATCGGCGGCACTATACGATTCATCGGCAGACCGAATATCAATCAAACGATGCGGCACCGCTTCGAGTTCTTCACGAGACGGTTTCGCTGTACCAATATCAAGGCCTTTATAAATTTGGTAGGCATCGCCGGAAATAACTATTCCATTAAGTTTCTCTGCGAGTCGCAACGTTAAATCGGTTTTGCCCACAGCCGTAGGCCCTAAAATAGTAATCAATTGTTCCATACGATACCTCCTTCCTATGAAAACTATTGGTAAGCCATCTTGTAAGATTCAAGCTGTTTTATTATATAAACCGAATCACGGCTACCCTTTTACTTTATAGACGCCATAGGCTACGCGGCTATATTTACCGCCTAACAGTTCATCAGGCTCCATAGTTTGAAAAATCGAACTGAATGGTCGTTCTTTTACAATAACTCTTTCTTTGGCTACACGTTTCGCTTCGCGTAATATTGCTTCGGTAAAAACGCTTTCCACTAAATGGCCGCGCAAGCTTAAAAACTGTGGGCTTTCCGTAACGGGCACTTCAAACATAGGATCAAAATAGACAACATCAAAGCTATCGTCTTTGGCCCTTTGTAAAAAGGTTTCAAATCGCACGGCGCAAACTTGAATACGCCGCAGCGCTGCCGTTACAGTGTCATTTTCGTGGACAAAATGACGTAAGCCGTAATTTGTAATATACGCCAGTAAAGGATTACCTTCAAGCGCTACCATCTTTTTACATGACCGTTTAGCATAGGCTACCACCAAACTATCACTGCCAAGACCGGCCGTACAATCTAAAAACGATGATATCGCTTCGGGGCCGAGAGCTTCCACCAAATGATCGGTTTCGCCTCTGTCATAAGCGATGAGGCGAAGTTGCGCCATAGATAGGTGGAATTCATGAGCCTTACCTTCGCCCGTAAAAAGCTGCGGCCCCTTTTGACTGAAGATTAAAATATCTTTATTTTTATGATTAGCTTGTAAATTAGCCAAGGACAAGCGCTTCCGCTCTACATAAGGAATCCTAAGCAGTTTGGCGGCCCCTTTAGCTCGGGGAATCAAATCACCCTTACCTTTTTGCGACGTCGTCACAATGGCTCCGCAATTCAATGTTTCACTAATCATCATTAACTCCGTAAGAATAATTTGCCCAATTCTTCCGGCGTAAATTTTATAATCGTCGGACGACCGTGCGGGCAAACATACGGTTTATCCGTATGGAATAATTCCTCAATCAAAACGGACATCTGATAGGTATTCAAGGTATGACCCGCTTTGATAGCCCCCCGGCACGATGCATAAGCGAGCATTTCATGACGAAGTTGCGCTTTTGTGGGCGTCTGATAATCTTTTAACAATGAAAAAACATAGCGCAAGATTTCTTCGCCCTTGCTTTCCACCAGATCGATAGGCAGTCCTTCAATTTTTAACTGAGTAGGTCCGCCTTGCACAACTTGGAAACCTAAGTTAAGAAGGGTGTTATTTTGTTCTTCCGCAATAATTAACTCTTCCTCATTGGCTTCAATATATTGTGGAATCAAAAGTTCCTGCATCGGAATAGCCTCAGCGGATTTACAAAGTTGGTCATAACGAATCCGTTCATGCGCCGCATGTTGGTCAATGATATACAGATTATCGCCTTTTTTTGCCAAAATATAACAAGCCGCAACCTGACCCAATGGCAAGAGCCCGGTCGTATTGACGTTGAAACTATTGCCATTTGCTGTACTTCCAAGTGCAGTATCTACCCCTGAAGGCATTTCTGCTGTACCGGAATCATTGGAACCCGATCCGACTGCACCATCGGACGCATAACCGACGCCACCATTAGCGCCGTAACCGCCTGTGCCATCGGAACCATAGCCGGCGTTTCCCCGTAGGGATGAAGCTAACTGCCGGAATTTCTCTTTATCTTCTTCCGTATAGCTTTTTGGCACAACAGCATCGTTAAAATCGCCCGACTCAATCCAAGAACTTTGTTCATAGGTCGCCCGCGTTGGCGCTTCAAAACCTTCACGGCGAATTCGATTCACAAATTCATTTGTTTTTTCACGAGCCTGCTGAGAAACTTCCGCGAACGGATAAGCTGCCGAACCGGTGGAATTGACACTACCTATTTGACCGGTACTACTTCGATTAGCTGTGGCATCATTAAAACCGACCGTATCAAACTCAAGATTAATGGCCGAACCACCATCGGAAGTGATGTCAATATCATTGATTTTTGCCAAATCATGATTGGTAAAGGCTTTTTCATAATTAACGGCGGTAGTAATACTGTCATCGCCGCCACCAAAACCTTCTAAACCGTCCATGCCGGAATTATCACGGCCGGCCATCTGCTGCATCGGATTTTGTAAAGCTTGCAAAATCGCATGATACACGGCCTTAAATACAGGCTTATCATCTTCGAATTTAACTTCGCTCTTACGCGGATGCACATTAATATCAACAGTGCCCGGTGGTACCGTAATCGTTAGCAACACCAAAGGATAGCCGCCCTTTGGTAACAACGCATGATACGCATTGTCGATGGCTTTCGTGATGGCTTTATCGCCGATAACACGATTATTAACCACTACAGTCTGCCAAATACGACTACTTTTTAATAAGGTCGGCTTACTTACCACACCATGAATCGTAATGCCTTCCGATTCATAAGCAATGGGGAAAATATCATCACTCACTTTATAACCGTATAAAGCGGATACTGTATCGACGAGATTACCATTCCCCGGCACGACGATACTCACAGTATCATTATTAATCAATTTAAAGGCCACATGGGGATTGCTAAGGGCCAATTTGCCGACGATATCCTGAATCTTAGCCGCTTCCGTACGCTCCGTTTTTAAAAACTTACGACGTGCCGGTGTATTGTAAAATAAATCACGCACTTCAATGGTCGTGCCCGGTTGCGCTCCAAAAGGCAGGCAATCGGTAAATTTACCGCCATCAATCAGGATGCGTGTGCCCAATTCCTGATCAACTTTACGGGTGATTAAACTGAAATGTGACACGGAGGCAATACTGGCCAAGGCTTCACCGCGAAAGCCTAAGGACGCAATATCAAATAAATCATCCACCGAACGAATCTTGCTGGTAGCATGACGTAAAACCGCCAAGCGCGCATCTTCTTCGGTCATGCCTGAACCGTTATCGGTAACACGCATATACGTAGTCCCGCCGTTGGCGATTTCGACTTCAATGGAAGTGGCGCCGGCATCGAGGGAGTTTTCCAATAACTCTTTAATAACTGAAGCCGGTCTTTCAACTACTTCTCCGGCCGCTATTTTGTTGATTGTAACTTCATCAAGAACATGAATCAGAGCCATTAACGGCCACCTCCCTTGCGGGCCTCTTCCTGTAATTTATAGAGTACGTTAAGTGCTTCAATCGGCGTCAAACTCATTACGTCGACCGCCAGTAAATCATCCAATACGGACGTAGTGAATAAATTGGCATTAGTCGGCATGGCAAAGGTTGTATCATTAGCTCCATTCCCCTTGCCACTTTCATTGACGAAACTATCAGCACCGGCGTTAGCCGAAGCGCCTGCACCGTTCAACGGCATAGCCTCTTGCGAACCACCGGAAGTACTCATGCGAGCTTCCCGCACGGCACCGCTGTTACCACGTGATGTGGCGGCTTCTTCAACGGCCGAGCCTTCTAAGGCAGCTAATATAACTTCTGCCCGTTTTAATACGGAATTTGGCAGACCTGCCAATTTGGCAACATGAATACCGTAGCTGCGGTCCGCACCGCCCCGTACAATACGACGGAGGAAGACAACATCTTTCCCCTTTTCTTTAACGGCTACCGTATAGTTTTTAAGTTTTTCATACTGTTCTTCCAAACAAATAAGCTCATGATAGTGCGTTGCAAACAAGGTTTTACCGTGAATATGTTTACAAATATGTTCCACCACGGCTTGCGCAATGCTGAGACCGTCAAAGGTACTGGTACCGCGACCGATTTCATCAAGAATGAGCAAACTATTGGATGTTGCATTGTTAAGAATATACGCAACTTCCTTCATTTCTACCATGAATGTACTTTGACCGGTAGATATATCATCGCTGGCACCCACACGGGTAAAAATACGATCAACCGGTGAAATAACGGCTTCACGAGCGGGAATGAAAGAACCGATTTGCGCCATAATCATGAGTACCGCCACCTGGCGCATATACGTGGACTTACCGGCCATGTTAGGCCCTGTAATGAGCAAGAATTCTTCGCCGCTGTGATTTAGCGTTACATCATTCGGCACAAACACTTCCCGTTTCAAGTATTTTTCAATAACCGGATGACGACCGTCACGAATTGTGATTTGGCCGTTCATGGTCATAGTCGGGCAAATGTAATTCTCTTCATAAGCCACTTGAGCCAGACTGGATAAAACATCAAGATTAGCTAGAGCCCTAGCCGTTGCCTGAATCGGTTTTACCGCTTCTTTAACGGCTTCACGAAGTTCTTGATATAGCTTTTGCTCTAAGGAAATAATCTTGTCCTTAGCGCTTAATATATTAACTTCAAACTCTTTAAGTTCCGGTGTGATATAGCGTTCCGCATTGGCCAACGTTTGTTTACGAATAAAATAATCCGGTACATCGGCTGCATTAGCATGAGATACTTCAAAATAATAGCCAAACACTTTATTGTAGCCGGTTTTTAGGCGGATGCCGGTTTTGGAACGGGCTTCTTCTTCCAAGCGATGTAGCCATTCCTGACTATTTGTCGCCATAGAGCGAAGATCATCCAATTCCTGATTAAAACCATCGCGAATAACGCGACCGTCTTTTAAAGTAAGGGCCGGTTGTTCCGCAATAGCACGATTTAATAAATCATACACATCGGCATGACAGTCTATCTGGCTCACCACTTCTTGCAGTAAAGTGCTTTCAAAAGCACCGGCAATATGTACTAAGTCAGGCAAAATACGGAGTGATTCACGAAGTGATGTGAAATCACGGGGTGATACGGAGCCGGTCTCTACACGAGCCAAAATACGTTCAAAGTCAAAAATCAGTTTTAACAATTCCCGTAAGCGTCCCTGTTCCGTAGGTTTAGCAATCAATTCCGTAATGGCACGCTGACGTCGTTCGATATGATGAATATCCATGAGCGGACTTTCCACCCATTGTTTCAAAAGACGAGCGCCCATCGGCGTCAAGGTTTTATCTAATACCTGTAAGAGGGTACCTTTAACACCGCCATCGCGAAGATTATGAGTTACTTCCAAATGACGAAGGCTCGATGTATCAAGCACCATACGATCGCCGATATGGAGCGGATGGATATAGTTGATATGAGAAATATCAGTTTTAATTACGGTGGAAAGATAGGTCAATAAATACCCCAAACCTTCCAATACATCTTCTTCCAATAAACCGGCGTCGGCAAAGTGAATCATGCCCTGCTCGCGCACATCAGCTACCGGTAAGTTCGGCATAAACGGCGATAAGGCTACATTGTCTAATTGAACATCGATAAAATCCTGTAACTCTTTGCCCAAAGGCAGGCTGCCGACGGTAACAATTTCCGAAGGACGATACATGGACAAAGCATCCTGAATGGCGTTTTGACGCTGACCATGACTGATTCTATCCCATATCACTTCACCGGTGGAAACATCGCAAAAAATCTGAATTAACGCCTCATCGGTGCGGTAGAAGAGCGCCAGGAAGTTGTTTTCACGCGCTTCCGTGCCGTTTTCCGTAAGTACCGTGCCCGGCGTAATCACACGAATTACATCGCGTTTAACGATGCCCTTCGCTTCTTTGGGGTCTTCCACCTGCTCGCAAATCGCTACCTTATAGCCTTTTTTTATTAACTTTTCAATATAGCTTTCCGCTGCATGATACGGCACGCCACACATGGGCGCTTTCTCCGCTTCGCCGGAATTACGTCCGGTAAGGGTAATGTTGAGTTCTCGCGAGGCTGTTAGAGCATCGTCATAAAAGAGCTCATAAAAGTCACCGAGACGGAAAAACAGCAACTCTTCTTTGTATTTATCTTTTATGGAAAAATACTGATCCATCATGGGCGTTTGTTTTTTGCTCATAGACGCCTCCACTTTTCTAAAAACACTGTATAGTAAGTCATTAATCAGACCCTAAAACTTTACACAGTAAGCTGTTTAGGTCTGATTAATTTAATGATAATTCATATCAAAATTTAATGATAATTTATGTCAGAATTTAATTATATGATAGTGCCGTATAAAATCCAAGTTTGCGCACGGTCAACACGCGCATTTACGGTTTGGCCAATCTCTAGGGATTCATCCTTAGGAAATAAAATCATCTTGTTGCCGGACGTACGGCCGAACCAAACGTCCTCATCGTTACGGCTTGGGCCTTCCACGATAATTTCATAGGTTTTGCCTTCCATTTCCTTATTAAGTTCCAAGGAGATTTCATTTTGCACGTCCATCAAAGCTTGTAAACGTACGCGTTTTACTTCTTCAGGAACTTGGTCTTCCATGGTAGCTGCCGGCGTGCCGGAGCGTTTGGAGAAAATAAATGTATAGGCCATGTCATAGCGAATGTCTTTTAATAATTGCAAAGTTGCCTGAAAATCTTCTTCCGTTTCCCCCGGGAACCCAACAATTAAGTCTGTTGTCAAAGTAAGACCGTCGATTTTTTCACGACAATAATCAATTAACGCTTTATAATGTTCAACCGTATAACGGCGATTCATCTTCTGCAAAATGCGATTAGAGCCGGATTGAATCGGCAAATGAAGCTGCGTAACTACGTTCGAGGAACGACCGAGTGCATCAATCATTTCTTTATTCATATCCTGCGGATGACTCGTCATGTACCGAATGCGTTCAATCCCCGGAATCCCGTCAAGGGCGTCGATTAAGTCGCCAAAATGCGTCCCGTCTTTGAAGTCTAAGCCGTAAGAGTTAACGTTTTGGCCAAGCAAGGTAATCTCCTTATGACCGCTGGCGCCGAGTTTTTTAACATCTTCCACAATCGCTGCGATGGGACGGCTGATTTCGCGACCGCGCACATGAGGTACGATGCAATAGGTACAGAACTTGTTACAACCGTTCATGATTGGCACCCAAGCGGAGAATGTCCCCATTGGTTTCGCTTCCAATTCATGAAGCACGGAATTATCCATTTCGATATTAATCTGATGTTTATGCGTGCGTTGTACTTCTTCAACCATTTCATTGATATGACGCAAGTTATGAGTCCCCAATACGATATCGATATGAGGTGCTCGTTTAAACATATCCGCCTGGTTTTTCTGAGCCATACAACCGGTAATAGCGATGATTAAATTTTTATTCTTCTCTTTTAAATGCTTGAGTTCACCGATACGACCATAAATCTTATGTTCTGCCGTTTCACGTACACAACAAGTATTTAAAATAATCAAATCCGCTTCTTTAAAATTTTCTGTATTTGTATAACCGGCTGTTTCTAACTGATGGGCCAAACGCTCCGAATCACTTTCGTTCATTTGGCAACCATAGGTAAATATATAATACTGCTTCATATCGTCTCCTTAGATGTCTTTCTTGTATTTCTTTACTTTTTACTTCTTACTTCTTCTACTGCTTTACAGCTTATACTGCTTAACTTATCTTACTACGTATATACATTTAGTAAAATTATTTCAAACCTTTTATACGTATTAGGCTCGTTTAGGATCTACCATATTATCCACTACAATGGCCAGTCGCTCCACCGACATGCCTGTAATGTATTCAATTTCATTGCTGATAGCTTTGTGCATTTCACTCATTATTTTTTTCACCGGACGACCGCGATAAATAGATACGCCCATTTCAAGTTTCAGCGCATTAGTCCCCTTCGTCGTCTTTTTGATTTTAATATCTTCGCAGCCCGCAATGCCCGGCACTTTGATGAGACTGTTTTTAATCAATGATTCAATGACTTGGTCTGAAAAAGTTAAGCGACCATAATAACTGAATACCGGACGAATGACTGATTTTTCAAAATCTTCCGCACCGGTGCCATTCGGTTTATTCGTACGAGTGCGGCGCAGAATAGATTTAATCGGGTCAATCAAATAGCCTTTAAAATGAGGTTTCAGTTCCATCGTCGGTACCGGAATAATATGCTTGCCTTCTTTCAGGCGTGCATTTTGCGCTTTTTCAATCTCGCGGGTAGATGCCACGTCTTCAATATGAATATAACGGGACGGCTTACCGATACCTAAGGCGGTAGAAATTTTACTAACCATGTTTTCGGACGTCCCCAAAATAAGAATACGAGCCGGTTTTATTATATCCAATTGTTCCTTAACCGAACGAATTTGTTCCGGGTCCTGAAAAATAGCGCGACGAACCGCTTTTAGACGACTGGCTTCTTTTTTGGCGGAAAAGCCGGCTACAATTTTATTGTTGTGAATCAAAATACCATCATCAATGATGCATTCTGCATTATTTTCATGAGCAACCACAAGGGCACGATGACTTTTGCCTGTACCGCTTGGGCCTACAAAAGCAATAACTTCCATAGCTGTCTCCGATTTCTCAATACTTAACGTGATTCTAAAACTTTTAAAAATTCTGCTATATTCTCACTTTGAATTTTAAATTCACCAACGGCCAATGGCGGTTAACTTAGCTTAATGTGCTTGCAGCACATGTAAAAAGTCAGCTACGCTTTCGCTCTGAATCAAATAATCACCGATGGCTTTCGGTAATTTCGTTTCAATGCCGTGGAAATCAGAACCGCCCGTAATTAACAATTTACGCAGAATAGCCATTTTACGATAACGAGCTTCATCTTCTTTTTTATGAATAATATGATACACTTCGATACCATCAAATGGTAATTGAAGCAGTTCTTGAACATAGTCATCGTTTTTAATTAATTTCGGATGTGCCATAACGGCTAAACCATTGGCATCATGAATTAAATTAATTACATCTAACGGATCAGCCTTAAATTTAGGCACATAGTAAGGGCTTCCTCTTCGAAGTAAAGTTTCAAACCCTTCATCAACAGTTTTTAAATAGCCTTTGTTAATCAAAAGTTGTGCCAACAGCGGACGTCCCAAGGAGCTGGCATTAGGAAATGTTTCTTTAAATTCTTCTACCGATACATCGTAACCGTCTTTAACCAATAAATCAATCATTTTAAAAATACGATTTTCACGTGATTCTTTGAAGAATGTTAGATAATCATTCAATTCTTTATTCGTGTAGTCAAAAGCATAACCGAGGATATGAACGTCTTTGTCTTTGTAAGTAGAGCTGAACTCACAGCCCGGAATAACGGCAATATCTAAATCAGGCTCTTTCAACATAGTCATAAAACCATCAATCGTATCATGGTCGGTAAGTGACATCATTTTAATCCCCGCCGCCTTGTTAGCCGCCCGTAAATCCAAAGGACGCATTACACCGTCAGACGCCGTACTATGCATATGAAAATCTACTAACATGATAATTACCTCCTTAATTGACACCAAATCAGAATTAATGACAGCAAAGGCAGTCGATAGAATCCCATCGACTGCCATAGATTATAAGGTATTTAACGTATCGATTACAGCTGTTTTTACATCAGTAATAGCTACTTCCACAGCTTCACCGGTTTTACGAGTTTTTAATTCTACAGCACCTGATTCCAAGGTATTTTTACTTACCGTAATACGTAAAGGATAACCAATTAAATCAGCATCTTTAAACTTAACACCGGCACGATCTTTACGATCGTCAAGCAATACATCCACACCGGCCGCTTTAAGTTCATCATAAATCTTAGTACTTGCTTCCATAAGTGCATCATCTTTAGCATTAATTGGTACGACTACCACTTCAAATGGAGCAATGGCGCGTGGCCAAATAATACCATTTTCATCATGGAATTGCTCAATTGCCGCGGCTAAAGTGCGGGAAACACCAATACCATAGGACCCCATAATATATGGATTAGGGCGACCATTCTGATCGAGATAAGTACCGTTTAAGGATTCACTGTATTTAGTGCCCAGTTTGAATACTTGACCTACTTCAATCCCCTTAGCGATACCTAAGTGACCGCCACAGTTTGGACATACATCATCAGTGGTAATCAAGCGAATTGGCGCTACAATGATATCTTCCAAATTAAAATCACGTTTTGGGTTGATATTAATATAATGAGCATCCTTTTTATTGGCACCGCCGCAAGCATTAAACATTTCCATAACGGATTCATCAACAACAATTTTGAATGTTTCCGTTTGTTTTAAGCCTACCGGACTGATAAAGCCACCGGTTAAACCGGCAGCCAAGAGTTCTTCTTCGCTGGCCATTTCAGGCTCAATACCGCCATCAACAGCGTGTTGCACGGCAATTTCATTCACTTCATGGTCACCGCGAACCATAGCTAATACTACCACTCCATCAATGGACAATACAACGGCTTTCATGGTTTTATCCAAAGGCAATGATAACTGCTCAGCTACAGCTTCAATTGTTTTAGCATCCGGTGTAGCTACTTCCGTAAGTTCCAATAAAGGTTCTTCCGTCTGTTTCATGACACCCGGTTTACCAATTTCAATATTAGCCGCATAATCACAGTTCTCACAGTGAATTACATCAGCTTCGCCGGAATCGGCTAAAGCCATAAATTCATGACTATTGCTGCCACCAATAGCACCGGAGTCGGCTTCTACCGGTTTGAAATATAAACCACAACGGCTGAATACATTTTCATAAGCATGATACATATCCCAATAGGATTTATCGAGACCAGCTTCATCAAGGTCGAAAGAGTACGCATCTTTCATGATGAATTCGCGGCTACGCATTAAACCGTAACGGGGACGACGTTCATCACGATATTTATTTTGAATTTGATATAGAGTCAAAGGCAACTGACGATAGGATTTTACTTCATCTTTTACTAGGGTCGTAATCATTTCTTCGTGAGTTGGTCCTAAGCAATAGGAGCGATCATGACGGTCGTTAAAGCGAATCATTTCCGCACCATATACATTCCAACGGCCCGACTCCTGCCAAATTTCAGCAGGTTGAATAATCGGCATCATAATTTCCTGAGCACCGATATTGGCCATTTCTTCGTGAATAATAGCTTCAATTTTACGAATACTTTTCCAAGCTAACGGTAAATAGGAATAAATCCCCCCGGCCATCTTGCGAATCATACCGGCACGCAACATATACTGTTGACTGACTACATCTGCATCGGCAGGTGTTTCCCGTAATGTAGGGGCATATAATTTACTGGCTAACATTGAATTACGACTCCTTTGCTTTTGACTCTAAATACATTTCTATTTCATGGAATAAAGCATCCACTAATTCACTTTCGTCAACGGTTTTAATGACCTCTCCCTTGCGGAAAACAATACCGCGGCCATCACCGCCGGCAATCCCGAAATCAGCTTCACGCGCTTCGCCGGGACCATTTACCACACAGCCCATAACGGCTACGCGAATCGGCTCTTTAATACTCTTAAGGCGTGCTTCCACTGTTTCTGCCATGCTGAATAAATCAACGCGGCAACGTCCACAAGTCGGACAGGAAATCATGGTCGCCCCATAGGTACGAAGGCCCAAGGAGCTTAAAATTGTTTTACCCACTTCCACTTCATGAATCGGATCCCCTGTCAAGGAAACTCGTAAGGTATCACCGATACCTTGCGCTAACAAAGCACCGATACCGATGGAAGATTTAACCGTTCCCTGCGTAATTGTACCGGCTTCCGTAACGCCTAAATGGAGGGGGTACGGAACTTTGGCAGATAGCTTCTGATAGGCTTCAATCATGAGCGGCACATCAGTCGCTTTAATGGATAACTTCATTTCGCGGTAATCCAAAGACTCTAAAATGCGCACATGTTCCAAAGCCGCTTCTACCATGCCATCCGCACAAGGATGACCACCATAGGCTTCCAAAATGTGAGCCGGCAACGAACCGGCATTAACGCCGATACGAATAGGAATCTGTTTTGGTTTAGCTTTTTTAATAACGGCCACCACATTGTCGATGCCGCCGATATTCCCCGGATTGATACGCAAGCCGTCAACACCGCTGTCGATAGCTTCAAGCGCCAAGGTATAGTCAAAATGGATATCCGCAATCAATGGGATTTGAGCACCCGCTTTAACAGCTTTGATAGCCTTAGCGGCTGCCATATCAGGCACAGCGAGGCGTACTAAATCACAGCCCGCTTCAGCGAGGAGATTAATTTCGGCAATGGCCTTCTCCGTTTCTACCGGATTCGTAGTTATCATGGATTGAACACTAACCGGTGCAAAATGACCGATTGGTACATTACCCACTTTAATTCGAGTTGTTTCTTTTCTGTTAATCATAGGTAACTCCTATATTACAGACGGCTAATGTCATGAGTCGTAGCATATACAAAGAGAGCCAATAAAATGAAAACCCCCGTCATTTGTATATAATACAATGCTTTCGCCGGCAAACGTCGTCTCGTAATTCCTTCAATGATTAAAACAATTAGGTGACCACCATCCAATGCCGGAATCGGCAATAAGTTGATGACGCCTAAATTCAAACTTAACAAGGCGGTGAATTGAAGCAAGTTCCAAAAACCGCTTTCAGCCACTTGACCGGCCATTTGGGCTACCCCGATAGGTCCGGCAAGTTCCGCATTGGCATGACCTGTAATCATGGACCAAATGCCATCCACCATACTAACTAAAACAAAACCGGTTGTATGAACAGCCTGTATAGCAGACTCACCAAGACTTAACGGCTGGGAGTGCATAACCGGATTAATACCAATGACGGCACGCCCGTCATCACCAACCGCTTCCGGAATAGCCGTCAATTCTTGATTGACACCATTACGGTTTACTACAATCGGCACAATCGTATTAGCCGTTCCCTGTAGTGTTTTTGAAATATCCGTCCATTCATTTACAGGCTTTCCGTTAATCGATACGATACGGTCATTAAGCTCCATCTGAGCATTGATAGCCGGTGAGCCATTCATCATGTTCCCTACTACCGGTTCCATAGAAGGTGTCTGAATGCCATTGGCCACATAAACTATAAAAATAAAACTAATGCCAATAAGAAGTTAAATACTGCACCGGCAGCAATAACGACAAAACGTTTCCATACCGGTTTATTTAAAAACGAACGGTCATCGAGCGGCTCTTCCGGATCCATACCGGCGATTTTATTATAACCGCCGAGAGGAATGGCTCGGATAGAATACAATGTTTCGCCCTTGCGTTTTTTAGCAATAGCCGGACCAAAACCGATAGCGAATTCATCAACTCGCATGCCGCTTGCTTTGGCCGTAATAAAATGACCAAATTCATGAATAAACACAATAATGCCAAATACGAAGATTGTGGCAACAATAGTTAACATAATCTCTCCTATTTAATCAAAGCTTTGGCTGTTTCACGAGCCCATAAATCAATTTCACGTAAATGTTCCAACGTAAAGTCCGGTTCTGTTTCCATTTTTTCTAAAACAGCCAACACCGTTTTATAAATATCGGCAAACTTCAACTTACCGTCAAGGTACGCATACACCGCAATTTCATTGGCTGCATTAAACACAGCCGGTTTAAAACCACCTGCACGACCGACTTCATAGGCGAGGTTAAGCGCCGGAAAGTCATCATAACGAGGCGGGAAGAATTCCAATGTCAACGCATCGGCAAAAGTAAGTGTATCCATCTTGAGAGGTTTACGTTCGGGATACGTCAAAGCATACTGAATCGGTTCACGCATATCAGGATTACCTAACTGCGCCAAAATAGCACCGTCTTTCATCATGATCATGGAATGAACTATACTTTGCGGATGAACAGTCACTTTAATATGATCAAAATCAAAGCCGAACAACCAATGAGCTTCTATCACTTCAAGCCCTTTATTGAATAAAGTGGCCGAATCGATGGTAATTTTATTGCCCATATTCCACGTCGGATGACGCAAACAATCGGCTGCTGTGGCTGTTGCAATTTTTTCAGACGGCCATGTACGTAATGGTCCACCCGATGCCGTTATGAGCAAAGAATCTACATTTTCACGAGTCTGGCCTTCCAAGCATTGGAAAATCGCACTGTGTTCACTGTCAATCGGTAATAATTGAACACCATATTCTTTGCATAACGCCGTAATAAGCGGCCCACCGGCCACCAAGGTTTCTTTATTGGCCAGTCCGATGGTCTTCTTCGCTTTAATAGCCTCTACAGTCGGCTCGATGCCCGCTGCACCGACTACGGCAGTGACCACAAGTTCAGCACTCGGCAAGGTGGCGGCAACAATTAATGCGTCTTTACCGCCTACCAACTTTGTGGGACCTTGATAGCGTTTTTTAATTCTAAAAAAGCCGTTTCATCAACCAGACCTGCTACTTCCGGTTGAAATTCCTTAATTTGAGCTTCCAATATATCCACATTGCGGTATGCTACCAGCCCTTTTACCGAAAATAAATCGGGATGCTGTCGTACCACATCCAAAGTTTGCGTGCCGATAGAACCGGTACTCCCAAGAATACTCAGTGTTTTCATAGAAACTCCTTTGCTTATCTTTGTACTACTACTATATTTATATGACTAACCGGTTAAGTATTACCAACGACTTAAGTATCACTAACTGTTTAAGTCTTACTAACTTAACGCTGTTATACTGTTCTCTACTTATTATATCGCGATTACAAAAGGTAAACCAATACCATTGGCGCTGAAAATAACAAGCTGTCAAAACGATCGAGTACACCGCCATGGCCCGGCAACAAAACGCCGGAATCCTTAACACCACAAGCGCGTTTTAACTTAGACTCAAATAAATCGCCCAAAGGTGCTGCAATACCGGTTAAAAGGCCGGCGCCAAGACCTAAGAAGAACGGAATACCTACGATTACAGCATAAATAATACCGGTTAATAAACAACCGATAAAACCGCCCACATACCCTTCCAATGATTTATTAGGGCTGATATTGGGTACAATCTTACGTTTACCCCATTTAACGCCCGCAAAATAAGCAAAAGTATCACTGGCCCAGGTGGTAAGTAACAATAACCAAATAACAAGTTCACCTATATGAGCATTAGCCAAGCCAATCGGTAATAAATCATAGAGAGAGTTTTCACGTAATGCCATGAAGGCAGCAAAGCCACCATTTATGTAAAAGAACCCTAACAAGGACGTACTGATCACGGATAAATCCAGTCTGGCCGGCCCAAAAATATACAATAAGCCTATTACCAATACTGAAGCTGCCCCCGCAATAATTGCCCATTTATATAAACCAAAAGTTATGGCTCCCATCATAAGGAGTGTAAATAAATAGCCCCACCGTTCCGGCAATACTATCTTAATATTACGAAGTATGCGCACATATTCTCGCCAACCCAATAAGGCCAGTAAAAGAATAATGCCATTAAAAATATAACCGCCTGCCGTAATAGCAATAATGGCTATTACAAGGCCAATCAATGCCGTAATCACACGAGTTTTCAGCATATTATTCCTCCGTCTTTAAACCGCCGAAGCGCCGTTCTCGTTGCTGGTAGGCATACACAGCATCTAATAAAGTTTGAGCTGTAAAATCAGGCCAATGAGTTTCGGTAAACCAAAATTCGGCATACGCCAATTGCCATAATAGGAAATTACTGATTCGATAGTCATTGCTTGGACGAATCAATAAATCTACATCACTGAATTCTTTTGTAAATAAATGTTCACCAAAAGATGTTTCATTAATATCTTCAATTGTCATAGTGCCGGCAGTCACTTCAGCTACCGTAGCTTTAACAGCTCGTACTATTTCATCGCGTCCCCCATAGTTAATAGCTAACTGTAAGGTAAGACCCGTATTATTCTTAGTTAATTGTTCTGCATCAGCAATAATCTGTTGCAATTCTTCGGATAAACCACCGATATAGCCGATAAAACGAATACGCACATTATGTTCATGCATATCGCGTACATTACCAAGCAAATATTCACGAATTAAACTCATCAATAAAGACACTTCTGTAGCCGGACGTTTCCAGTTTTCAGTGGAAAAACCGTACACAGTTAATGCTTTAATGCCGATTTCATCAGCGGCAATCACTATCTTCTTTAATACATCAGCACCTGCACGATGTCCCATCGTACGCGGTAAACCACGGCGTTTCGCCCAACGACCATTGCCATCCATAATAATAGCTACATGGTGAGGTATATTGTTAGGATCCAGAGTAACGCCTGACGTTGACGCAGTTCCTTCTTTTTTACGAAGTAAATTCTTTAGCATATTGTACCTCAGTGCAGTTTTCAAAACCGCTTGCTATCATAGGGCGATATAGCAAAACTTGCCATGTGCCCGTTTCCTCTACATAGGTCACTCGGCCTACATAAAAATCATTGTCAGCAACAGTAAAAAAACTATTGTAGTTCTCACCTATAGTTACTGAAAAAGGGATATTGGCAGCCTGCAACATCTTCTGTGCAAGCTGCCAAGGTAATCCAACAATTAAGTTCGGCGTATTCATTATACTTCTAATACGTCCTTTTCTTTCTTGTCTTTTAAATCATCGATAGCTTTAATTTTTTTATCCGTTAATTTTTGGATTTTTTCTTGACCTTGTTTAGCATCATCTTCGGTGATAGTTTTTGCTTTTTCTTCTTTTTTAAGAGCGTCATTGGCATCGCGACGAATATTGCGAACGGCAACTTTAGCTTCTTCCGCTTTTTTGCTTACTACTTTAACGAGTTCTTTACGACGTTCTTCCGTAAGTTGCGGAATCGCCAAGCGAATAGTTTCACCGTCATTGCTTGGGTTAAGTCCTAAATCGGATTGTAAAACTGCTTTTTCGATTGGTCCAATCATGGATTTTTCCCATGGTTTAACCAAAATTAAACGCGGTTCCGGAGCCGTTACATTAGCGACCTGGTTAATTGGCGATGGTGTGCCATAGTAATCAACCATAACTTTGTCCAATAAGGCTGTACTGGCACGGCCGGTACGAATGGAAGCAAACTCATGTTTTAAAGCCTCGATGGTTTTGTCCATACGGCCTTCTTCACGGGTTAACAGTTCTTGAATTTCCATTATTCTTCACCTCTTACAATAGTACCAACAACTTCCCCTTTCGCAGCGCGTGTGATATTGCCAGGAATATCCATGCTGAACACTACGATTGGAATATTATTATCCTTACACAAGGTCGTAGAAGTAGCGTCCATAACTTTAAGTTCGCGACTAATTACGTCCATGTATGTAAGCTCATCAAATTTCTTAGCATCCGGATTGGTGCGTGGATCCGAATCATAGACACCGTCCGCAAACTTCTTAGCCATTAAAATAGCATCGGCTTCGATTTCGGCAGCACGTAAAGCAGCTGTAGTGTCGGTGGAGAAATACGGATTACCCGTTCCGGCGGCAAAAATAACGATACGACCTTTTTCCAAATGACGGATAGCACGACGGCGAATATATGGTTCAGCCACTTCCTGCATAGCAATGGCAGTCTGAACACGAGTAGCCGCTCCGGCATTTTCAAGGGCGTCTTGTAATGCTAAGGAGTTCATAACAGTAGCGATCATGCCCATATAGTCAGCAGAAGCACGATCCATGCCTTTAGCACTGCCGGCAAGGCCACGCCAAATGTTACCGCCACCTACTACGATAGCAATCTGCAAATCCGTAGTGCGGGCAATTTCAGCGATTTCTTTAGCAATTTCTTCTACTACTAACGGGTTAATACCAAAGCCTTGATCACCGGCTAAGGCTTCACCACTCAACTTCAAGACGATACGTTTAAAATTTCTATTACTCATTGCTTTATTACTCCTCTGCTATTACAAAATAAGAGAACACGTGACGGTGTTCTCTTATCTCTTTAACTCTTATTGACCAGCGGCTGCACGAACTTCAGCTTCGAAGTCGTCCTGGCGCTTTTCAATTCCTTCGCCTAAAGCGTAGCGAACGAAACGACGTACGTTAATGTTTTCACCGATTTTAGCAATTTTTTCAGTAATAACATCAGTAATAGTTTTGTCACCATCTTTAATGAAAACCTGTTCCATAAGGCAGTTTTCTTTATAGAATTTTTTCAACGCGACCGTTTAACCATTTTTTCAAGAACGGCTTGAGGTTTTGGTTTGCGACCTGCTTTTACATCTTCTTCAGCTTCTGCTTTAGCTTGTTCTAAAAGAACAGCTTTTTCGTGTTCAATAACTTCGGCAGGAACTTCTTCACGGTTCAAGTACGCAGGGTTTGCTGCTGCAATCTGCATAGCAATGTCTTTAACGAGAGCTTGGAAGTCTTCGGTTTTAGCTACGAAGTCTGTTTCGCAGTTAACTTCAACAAGAACACCAATACGTCCGCCACCATGGATATAAGAAGAAACTACGCCTTCAGCAGCAATACGACCGGCTTTTTTAGCAGCAGCGGCTAAGCCTTTTTCACGAAGTAAGTCAATTGCTTTCTGAATATCGCCATTAGCTTCGGTTAATACTTTTTTGCAATCCATCATGCCTGCGCCTGTAATTTCGCGCAATTCTTTTACTAATGCAGCAGTAATCGCCATTTAATATATACCTCCTATACAATAATTAAGGTAAGGTCATAAAGCCTTACCTTAATTTTATATCGTTCTACATTTTTTATCAAATAAATTTTTGCCGATTATATAATATTTTATACTTCAAATGACAGCCCGCTCTGTGAAAAAAGCAATAGCGCTGATTTCACAATTTCGCATTATCGTCAAAAGTGTATTCATCAAATATTTTTGAGCCGAAATTTATTCAACGTATGATACATTTTAAGTTTGTAAAGCTGTGCTTTTAAAAGCTCTTATTAGCCCTGACCGTCCTGAACCATGTCAACGGAGTCAGAAACCATTTGTGCTAAAGCTTGATCGGCAGCTTCCTGGTGTTCACCCTGGTCATCCAAGGATTCGCCCTGACGGCCTTCCAATACAGCGTCAGCCATTTTGCCGGTTAATAATTTAACGGCACGAATAGCGTCATCGTTTGCAGGGATTGGGAAATCGATTTCGTCTGGGTCACAGTTAGTGTCAACTGTAGCTACCACAGGGATACCCAATTTTTTAGCTTCTGCAATGGCAATGCGTTCTTTTTTAGGGTCAATTACGAATAATGCGCCCGGCATTTTAGGCATATCTTTGATACCGCCGAGGTATTTTTCCAATTTTTCCATTTCATGACGCAAGCCGATTACTTCTTTCTTAGGAAGAAGTTCGAATGTGCCGTCTTCAGCCATTGTTTCAAGCTGTTTTAAACGTTTTACACGAGTTTCGATAGTTTTGAAGTTAGTAAGCATACCACCTAACCAACGTTCGTTTACATAGAACATGTTAGCGCGGATAGCTTCTTCTTTAACGGATTCCTGAGCTGTTTTTTCGTGCCTACGAAAAGAACTACTTCACCGTTCTGAGCAACTTCACGAAGGAAGTCATAAGCTTCTTCTACTTTTTTTAACTGTTTTCTGAAGGTCGATGATATAAATACCATTACGTTCAGTGAAGATGAACTTAGCCATCTTAGGGTTCCATCTTCTTGTCTGGTGACCGAAGTGTACGCCGGCCTCCAATAATTGTTTCATTGATACTACTGCCATGTTGGCACCTCCTGTTAATAAACCTCCGCCGCTTCATATCCGAGTAAAAATCAGGAAAAGCCCTGACACAGATGTCGGATCAGACGTGCGTGCGTAATTTCATACTTTATGAGTATATCACACGAACTGTTGCTATGGCAAGCGGTTTAGAAGAATTTCTTTTTGGCACTTGTGAGGCTCTAAACGGAAATAATAGAGGCATTAGCCATGTCATTCTTGCTCAGGTTTTGCAAAGCAAAAAAATCGCTGCGAATGACATGGCTAGTGCCTTTCCTTTCATAGCAGCTATTCCGTTTAGAGCCTCACTGTCCGTCAAAGAACTTACTCTTAAACGGCTTGCCTGTTAGCAAAGGTTCGTGTGTTATAAAAGTATTCAATTTGGTGGGGTGGGCTCATAGTGTTTTTGCTGCTGGGTTTGCGAAGCAAAAAAGTAGTGCCGTATAGGTTTAGTTGTTGTATTCAGTGTGCAAGGTTGGTTGTACTTAAGCAAGGATTTTGGGAGGATATGCTTAGTACGTGTTGTTTCTTTTGCAACGCTGAATTGGCTTAACACTTATACGGCACTTGTGTAGTTATCAAAAGAGTTAAACGGAGAGTTTTGTCATTAACAGTTCAAGTTTTTGACGGAGTTCTACGTTTTCTTGAGCTAGTTGGTCTATTTTCTGATTAGCAATTTGGTTTTCTTTTTCCAACAGGGTCATTTTATCGTTGAGTACATAAACGGTGCTGATTGGCGCCATGCGTTCATCGTTAATATAAGCACGACGTTTTTCACTTGGTCCCACTTTGAAGGTTGCGGACACGTTATACATGTTGTCATTATTGCCCACGCTTGTTCCTACAGCAAAGAGTACGTCTTCATTCGGTTGATAGGACGCACCTAATGCCATTGCCGAAGCTTCTCGGTAAAAGCCGCCGGCCACAGAGAAGTTTAATTTACTGCTTGGATCAAAAGCGAGGTTTCTTAAACCGGCTAAGGCCGCCGACATAGCACCGACTTTGTGCATTTCTCCTTTCATTTGGGTAACATCCCGTTCTATGGTATTAACTTTGCCCTCAATGTTATCTACTCGATTATTTAATTCATTTATCTGACTGGTATGATTGTTTATAACAGTTGTAAAACCATTCGTATATTCTTTCACGGTAGTTTCAATTGAATTTTTCAACCGAACGAAGCTGTGCCACATTAACGGCATCGCTATCTTCCGAACCGGCCGCCACATTAACGATTTGACGTTTCATATCATCATTACCTACCGAAACCGCCCCTGCATTGCCTTTAACTGTGTTAGCAATAGCAGTTTTGTCGGCATCTTTAGCTTTATCAGCCCCATACACTTGTTCATCCGCCGCGGAGGCATCAGATACTACCGATACATCTTTTAAACTATAACGATTAGCTATGGACTGACTGCCTAAAGCTACGCCATCTTGAGTTTCCACGAAAGAATCTGCGCCTATAGCTATACCGCCGGCACTGGTAGAATCAGCTTGGCGACCGATGGCAATAGAGTCGGTATTGCGTGCATGGGTATCGGATCCCATGGAAATAGCATAATCGCCACCCGCATTGGCATCGTTATTCGCATTGGCGTTGCGCACCGTATTGGTACCGATTGATATTCCGTGAAGTCCGGCCGTTTGCACATTATAACCTACGGAAGTTGAAAATCTACCATCTGCCTGAGAGTTAGGGCCCAGCGATGTACTTCCTTCTGCAGTTGCAATAGAATGAGTGCCTAACGCTACGGCATAGGTATTTTGAGCTCTTGCATCATTACCGATAGCGGTTGCATTCATACCATCCGCTTTAGCAATGGTACCGAATGCCGAAGCGCCCCAACCGTTGGCATGGGCTTGGTTCCCAATAGCCGTATCACTTTCACCTAAAGCTTCAGCCTGTGTCCCAAGGGCCGTCGAAGCTATACCTTCAGCTTTAGTTTTTAATCCGACAGCAATACCGCGCCCGGCTCCCACATGAGCTTCTTTACCCACTGCAATAGCATTATTCATATTGTAAGTCGTATCAAAATACGTATACGTCTCACTCATAGAGGCACCACCGAGTGCAATACTGTTTTCGCCAATGGCGTTTGCTCCGTTGCCGAAAGCTGACGCATTTAGACCATTTACCTTGACTCCCGCACCTACGGCCGTAGCACCACTCCATTTCGTTTCAGCATTAACACCTATAGCGATGGATGTTTGGCCATTTGTTTTCTTTATCCGAATTCGACATAGTATCGCTATAATTATCCGATTGCAATACTTTAGCATTCCTGCCAATAGCTACACCATGAGCGGCCACATTAGCGACGCCGGCGCCGTTTCCTACAGTAATACTATTCACAGCTTCAGCCGTAGAATTAGGTCCTACCGCTACACTATTAGTACCGTTTGCAACCGGAACTGTATCACTGGAGTTAACAGCTACATAATCTATAGCTGACGCTCCAACTTCATTTGCGCCACATACAGCAAACGCCCCCAAAACAAGCAAAGTCAGCATATCTCTTTGTTTCTTCTTCATTAATACCACCTAATCAACCTTACAAAAATGAAATTAATTACAATATTTTCATATTATAAATTAATTCAAATTGTAAATCAAGTGGTTATATTTTTATTTGATAAATCTATTATTAAGATAGGTTTTTGTCATTAAAAGCATTCTACATTATACGGTTATATTAAACATTTTGCGAATAAAAATAATATAATGTATTACACAAATTGAATATAAATAAAAGTAACAATTTATTAATTTTCACAAGATTTCAACAAAAAAGGTTGCTCCCTGAGGAAGCAACCTTTTGATTGTAACTTATATAGTTTTTATTAAACAAACAAATTCAAGATTTCTACACCGATGAGACCGCATACGGCAATGGCTGTTTCTACGGCACACCAAGTACGTACGGTTTGTTTAACAGTAAGACCGAAGAATTCTTTGAAGAGCCAGAAGCCAGGGTCATTCGGTGGGCTGAAGATAACGCTGCCCGCACCTACGGCCAGTACCATAAGTTCAGGGCTCACGCCGGTAAGCGGAATGAGCGGCGCTACGATACCACCTGCTGTAAGAGCTGCTACGGTAGCGGAACCTACAGCAATACGAATAACGGAAGCGATGATCCAGGCCAACAATAATGGGGACAAGTTAGCACCCATTACCAAGTGACCGATGTAGTCGCCTACACCGCTGTCGATGAGCACTTGTTTCAACGCCCCGCCCGCACCTACGATGAAGAGAATCATAGCAACGGTAAGAATTGCTTTTTCAGAAGTTTCCATGATTTCTTTCGTAGTTTTGCCACGAGCATAACCGAATGTGTAGAAGGCTACAGCAACGGAAATAGTCAACGCAACACTTGGGTCACCGATGAAGTTGAAGATATGCATGATTGGCGCATCTTTAGGAATACCCATCATTTTACCTACGGCGCTGATAGCCATCAAGATAACCGGTGTTAAAGCGGTTAAAATACTGCTCATGAAGGAAGGCATTTCTTCATCAGAGAAGTTTTTATCATTGTGAAGGCCTTCAGGAATTTCCGTTTTAATGTCTTTTACGGTGTTGTACAGTAACGGACCGGAAATAATAACGGTTGGAATACCGATGATTAAACCGTAAATCAAGGTTTTGCCGATATCGGCGTTAAAAATAACGGAAATCGCGGTTGGACCCGGATGTGGTGGCAAGAAGCCGTGAGTAACGGATAAAGCGGCAGCCATCGGAATACCTACTTCGAGAAGTGGAATGTCAGCTGCTACCGCAATGGTAAATACCAACGGAATTAAAAGTACGAAGCCGATTTCGTAAAATAAAGCGATACCAACAATAAAACCGGTTAAACAAACTGCCCATTTTACATTTTTACGACCAAACATATTAATCAATGTGGTAGCAATACGCTGTGCCCCGCCGCTGTCAGCCATGAGTTTACCGAGAATGGCACCGAAGCCGACTACGATTGTTAAGCCGCCTAAGGTTGAACCCAAGCCTTTTTGAATGGTAGGGAAGATTTTATCAATCGGCAACCCTTCACCAAACGCCAACAAAATACACACTAAAATAAGGGATAAAAAGCTATTCAACTTCACTTTTACAATAAGGAAGAACAATAGCACGATGCCTAATGCCAATATAACCAGTGGCATAGAAGCGCCTCCTTTCATATGAACCGACACAATAGTTCAAAAGAAAAAATATATTATAAACGATTGAACGGATGGTTCTGTTGGAAGTTCACCAAACGAGCCAAATCATCTTTCATATTTACATATAAAGACTCATAAATCTTGAACAAGTCATCATATACTTCGCGATTAACTTCTTTTGGTGTGTATACTTCTTGAGCCGTAACTAGTGTAGCTGTATCTTTAATGTCTTTCAACGTACCGTCAGAAATAAAACCTAATACGGCTGCGCCAAAGGATGCCCCTTCACTGTTTGTCGGCAAGGTAATGTTTTCATTAAAAATATCAGCCATAATCTGAAGCCATAATTCGGATTTAGTAAAGCTGCCGCTGACGCGAATGTCTTTCACTTCTTCAAAATCACGCAGAGCTTGCAATACGCAAAGAAGGCTGTAACAAATACCTTCCATGGTAGCGCGAATCATATAAGAACGGCTGTGATTTAAGGATAAGCCGATAAAAGCACCGCGTAAATCGGAGTTCCAATATGGTGCTCGTTCACCGGTAAAGAACGGCATCAAGAGTAATCCGCCGGAGCCGGCCGGTACGTGACGAGCTTTCATGGTCATCAAATCGTATGGATCCACATCGAGTTGTTCCATTTGCGGGCCATGCAAATGAAGAATACGGTCACGCATCCAACGCATGATGATACCGCCATTGTTAATGGCACCGCCGGCTACCCACATGTCATCGGTTAAGTTGTAACACCATGTACGTTGTTGTTTATCCATGCGCGGTTTTTCCGTAAGCATGCGAATCGCACCGCTCGTACCAATCGTGCAGCTGAGCTGACCGGCTGAAACAGCACCAATACCAACATTTACCAATACACCATCGGTTGCACCGATAACAACCGGTAAACCGGCCGGCAAACCTAAACGGCTCGCTACATCAGGCAACAAGGCACTACTATGAGTCGTAGAAACAACTTCCGGCAAACATTTTTCGGTAATACCGACAAAGTTTAAAATTTCTTCGTCCCAACATTCTTTGTGCGCATTGTAGAGACCACTGCTGCTGGCAACCGATTTATCAGTCACCCATTCACCGGTTAAATTACGGAAAATGAAATCTTTAATAGAGCCGATATGAGTCATGCGTTCAAAAATGGACGGCTGATTTTCTTTCACCCATAGGATTTTAGCCAGTGGATAGGTAGCATGCAACGGACAGCCTGTATTGAAGTAAAAATCTTTAACTTTAGGGTCTTTTTCTAAACGACGAACAATAGCGGCACTGCGGCTATCAGCCCAGGTCATCATATTGCCTAAGAGTTGGAACTTATCATCTTGCGGGATAAAGCTGTGCATAACGGAACTTAAGGCCAAACCGGAAATAGTAACCAATTTGTACTGTAATTCAGCTACGGTCCCCTTCACTACTTCTTCTACAGCATCATAAATCTGCTGCGGATTTTGTTCCGCCCAGTCATACTGTGGCGTTTCCAAGCTGTAAAATGCTTCAGTCGTAGCTACTGCCTTACCCGTAGCCGTATACGCCGTAGCACGCACACCGGTCGTGCCTACATCAACACCAATCCATACCGGATCTTTCACTTTTAAGGTCATAAAAACCTCCTTTTACTGCTAACATTTATTTTACTACTAATATTTAGCCGAATAAACTCATTTGTTCATCTTCCGGTAAATCTTTAAAACAACCTAAATCTCGCATAGTTGCGATGATGCTGCCGGAAACCTTGCAACGACGTTGTAAGTCTTTAACTGATGTAAACGGTTTTTCTTTCCGTTCCGCCACAATCATATCCGCTACTTTTTCACCCAAGCTGTCCACAGCCAAGAACGGCGGCAATAAAGCACCGTTATGAATAGTAAAACGACGGGCTTCTGAGTAATTAAGATCAGCCACTAAGAAATCAAAACCGCGCTGCTTCATTTCCATGGAAACTTCCAAGGCACTCATCATGTCTTTGTCTTTATTGCTTGCCTTGCGGTCCAGTGCTTTCAAACGATCAAACTCGGCACGCTGTTCACTGAGTGAACTTGCCATTATTTTCATGTCATACGCTTTGGCACGAATCGAGAAATAAGCGGCATAGAATGCCAACGGATAATTAATTTTAAACCAGGCAATGCGAAACGCCATCATTACATAAGCCACCGCATGGGCACGGGGGAATAAATAGGAAATTTTATTACAAGACTCAATGAACCATTCCGGAATACCACCGGCACGCATCTGTTCTTCGTAATCCGTTTCTTTTTGCCCCAATTTATTCAACTTATCAATCTTCTTGCCCTTACGCACGTTTTCCATGACTTTAAAGCAAGTAATTGGCTTAATACCGCGATGCATCAAGAAGTTCATGATGTCATCACGGGTAGAAATGGCTTCATTCAATTGGCAAGTACCATTTTTAATTAAAGTTTGCGCATTGTCAAGCCATACATTCGTACCATGAGAAAAACCGGAAATACGTACTATGTCGGAGAAACATTTCGGCTTGGAATCTTCCAACATACGCCGTACAAAGCCGGTACCACATTCCGGTACGGCCAAGGATGCAACTTTATCACCCATCAGCTGCTCCGGTGTTAAACCGATAGCTTTAGTGGACGAGAACAAGCTGAGTGTTTCCGGATCGTCAAACGGAATCGTTTGAACGTCGATACCGGTAATATCTTCCAACATACGAATAATTGTCGGATCATCATGGCCCAGTATATCAAGCTTCGTCATACAACCTTCAAAGGAGTGATAATCGAAGTGAGTCGTAATGATGCCACTGTCTTTTTTATTGGCCGGATATTGCACCGGTGTGAACTCATGCACATCCATATCGCGCGGACAAACCATGATGCCCCCCGGATGCTGACCGGTTGTATTTTTTACACCCGTAACGCCTTTGGCCAAGGATTCCAAAAAGCCTTGACGCGCTTGAATATCATTTGCTTCCGCATATTTTTTAACATAACCAATTGCTGTTTTTTCAGCAATCGTACCGATTGTGCCGGCGCGGAATACATTATCACGACCGAACAATTCTTCCGTGTATTTATGAGCGCGTGGCTGATAATCACCGGAGAAGTTAAGGTCAATATCAGGTACCTTATCGCCATTAAAGCCCATGAATATAGCAAACGGAATATCATGGCCGTTGGTGTGAAGCGGTGTACCGCATTCCGGACAATTCTTGCGTGGCAAGTCAAAGCCACCGGCATATTCACCCTTGGTAAAGAATTCGCTATGTTTACATTTCGGGCAAATATAATGTGGTGGTAACGGATTTACTTCCGTAATATCTGCCATGGTGGCTACAAACGAGGAACCTACGGAACCACGGGAGCCTACCAAATAACCGTCATCCAAGGACTTACGCACCAGTTTATGCGCAATATAATACAACACGCCGTAACCGTTGCCGATAATACGGGTCAACTCATAATCGAGGCGCTCCGCTACTACATCCGGCAAAGGATCCCCATAAATTTCTTTGGCCTTTTTATAACACATTTCCTTCAATGCATTATCGGCCCCTTCAATCTTAGGTGAATACGTTTTGCCCTGCGGTACCGGTTGCAAAGATTCAATGCTGTCATTAATCATGCGCGAGTTGGTAACTACCACTTCATAGGCTTTCTCTTCGCCCAAGTATTTAAATTCTTCCAACATTTCATCGGTAGTACGCAAATATAGCGACGGCGTCCGTTCAATATCTTTAAAACCGGATACAGTCAACATAATCTGGCGATATATTTTTTCATCATCATTCAGATGATGCACATCACAGGTTGCCACTACCGGTTTATTCAATAATTCGCCAAGTTCTACAACCTTTTTATTAATGTCAATCAGATACTGCTCATCATGAATTTTTTCACCGGTTTTACGGTCATACATTAAAAATTGATTATTTTCCAATGGCTGGATTTCCAGATAGTCATAGAAAGAGGCAATTTCCAATAATCGTTCCTGCGACTCACCTTTAATGATGGCACGAATCAGCTCACCCGCTTCACAAGCGGAACCGATAATGATACCTTCGCGATGGTCTTCAATAACGGCACGCGGTAAACGCGGACGGCGTTTGTAGTACTGTAAATGGGAAATAGAAATCATTTTGTATAAATTACGAAGCCCTACCCGATTTTTGGCCAATAAAATAATATGCGCGCGGGTATCATTTTCTTCATCTTCAATCAAATACCCTTCCACGCCGTAAATCACTTTAACGCCTAATTTGCCGGCCACTTCCTGTGCTTCCGGGAAAGCCTGAATGACACCATGGTCGGTAATGGCTACCGCCGGGTGACCCCAAGCTTTTACCGTTTGTAATAACTCTTTCACATTAACCAAGGCATCGCGGTCACTCATTTTAGTATGAAGATGCAGTTCTACGCGAGAATCTTCACGATTTTCCGTACGTTTAGCGCCACTTTCCAACTGTTGAATGCTACGCAATACCAGCGTATAATCACGTTCGAATTTATCATCATAATGAACATCGCCTTGTACGCGAACGGCTTTGAGTCCATTCATCGTTTTAAGGAGCTCCTCGCCCTCTTCGGCGGTATCCGTAAACTTGGCAAAACGGATACTGTTTGTGGCATCTACGATATGCCCCTTAATGAGACCTTTACCGGTTTTCGTTTCAATCATTTCAAGTGACACAAAGATGCCTTCAAAAACGACGCCGTTTACTTCTTCATTAACAGAAGAAATGCTAACCGGTTCGCCGTGAATAGCCGGCCCCAAAATCATGCCCGGATCGGTCACATCACGTTTAAAGCTGCGTCTTCGTTTTCCGCTATACTGAAAACCACCGCCTGCCTGTGCATCTACCGGCGTAGTCTTAGCCGGCACATAGTTACACTCTACCGGTTCATCATACATGCTGATAGGCGCATCCTCTCTTAATGCAAAGGGAAAATCGTATTCATCAAAGCCCGGTGGCATATCTTCTTCCTGATGGTTAAATTCATCAGGACTTTCATGCTCAGAGGCGTGAAAAATTTCATCCCAATACTTTTGATCCAACGCATCCTCAGGGATTTCAATCTCTCCGGGATCATCCATATAGTACTCTTCCGGCGTATGATCATGAATCGGTGCCGTAGCATAGCCATAGAATAAAGTATCAGCATCATCGGAAGCCAGTTGCCTTACGGGAATCTGCTTTATCTGATACCATTCTTCCAGTTTATTCTGTAACTCTTTAAATGCATCCGGTTGGGACAGCACATTTTTAATTTTTACGGTTTTATCCTTAATTTCAATCATAAGAGCCGTTTGCTTTCGCCGTTTCGGCACAATATGATATCGTACTTTCATGTCTATCCTTCCTTCAAATTTTTAAAACTCATTGTATTACTCCGACTTAGCGGATTCAGTTTTATCGTTATTGGTAGGTGTTTCTTTTTTATCAGATTCTTTAGCCCCGTCCTTACCGTCTTTAGCGGTTTCTTTAGCCGGTTTTACAACATAAGTCGTTACCGGATCATAGGTGGAGTTAAAGGAGTCAGTTTTGGTTCGGCCGTCTTTATACGTAATGTGTACCGTCGTATCCACACTAAGGCCTGCATGACCTTCGGTCGTTGTTTCCTTGGTCACCGACGGATCGATACGAGTTTCCACTTTATTCGGAATTGTCTGCTCATTGCCCACTGTAATAGATACTGCTTGCGGTTCATCCGCCGCAAAGCCTAAGATACTAATAGTTAAAGTATCACCGGATGTATGAGCCAGCACATAGATTGGATGGTCGTACGGATTTTTGAAAATAAAATCTAAATAACCGTACGCCACTGTAGCATCACGACCGGCCGCCATATAGGCTACCGGTGCAAAATGCGGCGTCCGTTCTACAATATCCATCCCCGCCAATAAAGCACTATTGAAAAGCGTGGAACTAACTTGGCAAATGCCACCGCCAATACCGGGCACTAATTTACCGTCCATAAATACCGGTGCATCATCGTATCCCGCTTCAGCCGTACGTTCACCAACAATATCATTAAATGAAAAGTTTTGGTGCGGCATAATCACCACATTATTAATTTTATCGGTAGCAATTTGAATATTATGGGTACGGCTTACATCACCGGAGTTAAAAGTAGTGGAATACGTTCCCAATACGGTATTAATCCCTTTTAATGTTTCAGCCGTGATCTTTGGCTTAGCCTGATTATCGATGACTAGCTCAAAACCTGATACTTCGCCTTTAGCAAGCTTTTCCTGTAAGCTAGCCACTGTCTTAGCAATATCGAGACGCTTACCCGGTACTTCCGGATGCAATACGACTTGTCCGTTTTCAACCGTCAAATAGGCATCATGGCCGGTATACCCGATTTCTTTACTATAAGTCTGCAATAAGGCTTCTAACGCCGGGACATTAACATCATATACGATAGCTTTAGATACCGGTGCCATCAATGCATGCCAACGATTCGTAATATATTCTTCCATAGAAGGCTCATACCCGTAAGTCATAAGGCTTTCAATGGTTTTATCTACATTCGGTTTTACACCGATATCTTTTAAAGCTACCGTGGTTTCCTTACCATCCTGCCATTTGACCTTCATATGCGTTGGTCCCTTGGCCGCTTCCGCTTCAATAATATCTGCCAACTCTTCTTTATTAGCTTGTGACACATCACGTTCACCTAAATACATGCCTTGAATGACATTGCCTGTAGGATATAAAAAGGCGCCCGTACTTAATGAAATTAAACCTAACACCACACCGGCTACAATGCCGACTTTTTTCTTCATTCAACAACACCCCGCTGCCTATAACTTGTAATGAGTAAAACCCGGTAACTTTCTATGGGTAAACTCTAGGACTTGCAATAGGCTAAACATAAATCTTTAAAATAAGATAAGTCGCCCTCACCACGACGACTGTTGCGCATAACTTCATAGAGACCACGCAACAATTTAGCCAAGGCTCGTACTGACACGTTCCTTTGCCGGTACGCCAAAGTAATGGGATACGGTTTCGTAGCGGACTCGTATTTTTTAAATAAATCCTGTACCTCCCGTTCCGATAATCCCGTACCTTTACATTCGCTAACCATCAACTGCAAACGCAATTGGCCTTCAATATATGACATGGCTCGTTCCGATTCTTTGTTCTGAAGCATAAAAGGAAACAAAGCCAATAAAGTAGCTGCATCTTTTTGCAGTAATGCCTCTTTGAATAAAAAGATATTTTTTGCTCCATAATCACTACCATTATGAATTAAAAAAACCTGCGTTATTTTGCCTTTCGGCGGCAATAAGAGAAAATAACGGTCAAATTCGGTTCGCAAAAAGCTGACCGGCACATCTTGCCACAATTCCAGTAAATGCTTCATATATTCCAGTCCGTCCATTGTTATGGTAAAACCATTTTGCTTACAATAGGACTGCAACCATTGGACTATTTCCTCTTTTTTTAGACGCATGCAGGCCACATTCGTAATTTTTTTTCAAAAACTCACTATTATGCTTAGTCCGCTTATCTATCGTATCATGATATAGAATTAACACCGGATTGGCACCTTCATAAGTAATCAATAAATTATACAATTGTTGCCACTCATCACTAACCTTTTTATTGGGCTTTACAAAAATAGGCGGATTGATTAAACAATATAAAGTTGGTTCACCAAATAGCGAATCTTCGCTTAACTTTTCACAAATTCGCCCCGGTCCGACTTCATCATTTAAAGACTGCACCGCCAAATCCTTGTATTTAGTTAAAAATTCGCGTTTCTTTTCATCAATGAGCTGTGACTCATCACCATAAAGCAGCAAAATTGCCATAGCCCCTCCTACAATAAAAAATCCGGGACAACACGTGTGCCCGTAATATATCTGGTTGAATCCGCCGGATCTACATCAGCGTAATTGCCGGAGCTCGGCCAATATACAATGGCAACCGGACCTGACGGACCGTCATCGCCCCTTGATGCTGTAGCGCTGTTAGTAGTTCCTACAATATATTGTTTCGTCTCTATTAATTTTAGATTGTTCTCGCTAATTTGTCCATTACCGAATAGGAATCCTCCCCTTGGTCCTTCCACCAAAATCTGATTTGGATACTCCCTAACAAGCTTGTCGAAATCTGCACTATTACGCCCTATATAAGTATCTTGATTCATATCGCTTTTATGTATTGCGCTCACAGGAAATTCCAAGCTATGCAGTAGGGTTATGATACTTTTTTCATTACCTTCATTTACCTCTTGCATTATAACACCATTGAGGCGTTCGATACCATAATAATGAACGCTGTTGACTATGGAGCTTCGCGTCATATTCGATACGCCTTTACCGCCTGTAGTCATATATAAAAAAGCTTTAGCAGTTTTTAACGGTTCCTCTTTAATGACTAAAAAAGCAGCTCCTCTATTAACCGGAATCGTATGAATAAAAACTTGTTCACTCGACAAATGAATTAAGGGTAAGAGAAGCACAATAAATAACAGACTCATTGTGATGTTTTCATAAAAAAGCGAGCGAACCCTCCATTCATGCATAATAGCATATAAATGACGACAACATATAACATATATAGTGCCAAGCCACACCGGCAATGCCCCTAACCACATAACCGCTCCCGGCAATGAAGCAATCGTAAAGTTTAAAAAGAGGGATAACCGCAAAAGGAGCCCCAGCAAATACCATAAACTGCCTACTGGAATTAACCAGTGCAAAAGCAACAGCACAGCAGTAGCCAATATGGCTAAATCCAATAAAGGACCGACAATAACGGCTGCCAAAAAGGATCCGTACCCCATAAGATGAAAATAATAAAGTTGCAACGGCCAAATTAAAATTTGCGCACTAAGGCATAAACTGATGGGGCCCATAATATAGGGCCAGCCTTTCGGCAAACGCTGATACAAAGTGCGGCTGAAGAGTAATATGCCATAGGTGGCACCTAAGGAGAGTTGAAAACTGATATCCAAGAACAAAAGCGGTTCATACGCCAACATAAGAGCCGCACTTATATTCAGAGCCTGCCGACTATGATACACCTCGCCTCGAATTAGAGCAATTCCCATAATAATACCCATGACAGCGGAACGCACCACGGGCGGATTGAACCCCACAATAGCACAATATAATATAACAAAGACGATGGCACCGTAAGTCGCTTTTTTCTTGGGTACCCCCATAATATGAGCAACAACAAACACAAACCCGAATAATAGGGCTACGTGAGAGCCGGATACAGATAAGATGTGGATTAACCCCGTTTTGGCAAACGAATCCATAACAGACGCATCGATAGCTCCATAGCCACCGCCAAGCAATAAACTCTGTCCTACGGCAGCCATTTCACCGGGTAAATTAGCAGCTATCTGATTCATCAGTTGCCAACGGGTCACCCCCAATAGATAATCGATTCTATCGTTAATACGCTCATACCAGTTTGGTCTCACCGCTGTATCAAAGCCCTCAAAAGTCCCTTCATATAGATTGCCTACGCGATGGGCTGCCAGATAACGGGGGCGCAAATCGATGCGACCTTCTTCGGGAGCCTGTAACAGTTTACTCGTCCTGCCTTTTACCATCACATATTGACCGGGCAAGATAGGCTTTGCCTTCATAGCTTCGGTAGGCGCCACATATACCATAAGTTGACCGTCCGCTTTTAACGGCTTTGACTCGGTGGCTTCTTTTTTGGTATCATAGTAACTAAATCGCCTTCAAAGCGCAGAAATTCTTTATCTTGCAGGATAACTGATTCCGGCAAATTCAGAACACGAACTGTATATATTCCTTCAGCCCCCATATAGTAAGGGTTAACCTCATAATACTCGTCAATCTCGCTTTTTGTATGATAGTATCCCATACTCGCTAAAACCAATAACAATCCAACGATAATAGCTTGTACATAAGAAGATGTAATACCTTGGCGCACCATGTCCGTAGCACTTATAGTGGGACCGGCATAGATATAGCTTTGCTTCTTATTTTTACCTCCTCGCTGCCAAATCAGCCAAATGAAATACCAAATACTACAGAGAAAAACAATCATCGGGTTAGTGAATTCATAGCGTTGTCCGTAGGCAAACACGATTCCCCAAGCCGGCGCCAGCCATAGTATGGCACCCCATTCCGTATAAGTAAAAAAATATAATACCTTTTTACCTGGCGCTACAATTTTCTGCCATGATATTTGCTCACCCATATTACTCCTCATACATATAAACGTTTCAGACTTCAATTTGGCTCCATAATTTTTAAAAATTTTAAAAAAGTTTTTCGTCACATCAATTATTAACAAAATAATCTGATTGATTGAAATAGATCCGCACAAAATATTTCGCTTAAACTATATTGTTTAAATCATTTTGCTTAAATCATTTTACTTAAATCATTTTTCTTAAAGCGTGCTGCTCAAACGGTAATATGGGGTGACAATTTCTTAAACGTAGCGTCCCCAATTCCCTTTACCTTTTTAAGATCTTCAATCGCTTTAAAAGGTCCCGATTGCTCCCGATAAGCAATAATCTTCTTAGCCGTTCCCGGCCCCACACCGGATAATTTAGTCAATTCCTGCTCCGTGGCCGTATTAATATTTATCTTTTGCCTACGCAAAAGTTCTTCCGGGTTTCCCATGAAATTAAACGTCACATGGATATGACTGCCGCTGGTAGCAACTTCCGCCAAATTTAAGGTATCCACCGAAGCATACGGTAATAAACCGCCCGCCCCTTGAATCACATCGCCTACGGTTTCACCTTCGCGCACTTTGTATAATCCGGGAGTTTCCACAGCACCCGTTACATAAACAAACTGATTATCGCCGCCTGAATTGTTATTGAAATCACTGTTACGATTGTCCGTCGAAGTGCTATTAGAATGGCCACTCCCTTTACTACTTCTGTTTATTAGCGAACTATCGGCTTCACCATCATTAACACTCCTATTTCCGGATGTAGAAGCAGCCACCACATCGGATGTATTCATTTGCTCCGATGAATCTGATATAATAGGCCTTAGCACTACTAAATATAAAAATATAGATATAGCTAAAAGTAACCATACTTTTTTATGCTTTTTTAGCTGTTCCATTACAAAACCCTCCCAAAACTTAATTTTATATTCTTAGTTAGGGTTTCGTGATTGAAAATATAAGTCCTACTTAATTCCACCACTGGTGCGCATGCGCACTAATGGTATGAGTAACTAAAGATAAGAATCATAAAACTTCGTATGGACACAGTAATAGAAAGGATGTATTTTATGGAAACAAATCGTTTAAAAAATTATGCACACGCTCTTTTGACAACCGGCGTAAACCTTCAAAAAGATCAAACCTTAGTTATCAATGTGGATGTAGAAAACAGCGACTTTGCCCTAATCGTAACTAAGGAAGCCTATGCATTAGGGGCTAAAGAAGTAGTAGTGAATTGGCGTTCCACCGAAATCGGTAAAGAACGACTCCTTCATGCGCCGGAAGATGTATTATCCAATCCGGCCCCTTGGATTCCTACCTATTATCAAACCTATGTTGATAGAGGCGCCGCCTTTTTATCCCTCATCAGCGCTAATCCGAAAGCACTAGCCGGTGTTCCATCGGAACGCATTGCTATGCAGTCTCGTAACTTAAATAAAACGCTTGCTTTCTATCACGAAGCCATCATGGATTCCACCCTCACCTGGTGCGTAGCCTCCGTGGCGACCTTGCGCTGGGCTGAACTATTAGGCTTCACCGGTACCGATTCTGAAAAACTCGATACCTTATGGTCTGAAATTTTCACGCTCTGCCGTCTTGAAAACGTCGCTGACGAAGAAACTTTGCCAAAACATTTAGAACGCCTTGGCCATCGTACCAAAGCCATGAATGACTATCATTTTAAAACACTTCATTACACTTGCTCCAACGGCACCGACTTACGTATTGATCTTCCTAAAAACCATTTGTGGCAAGGCGGTGCAGAGGCTGCTAAAAACGGAACCATCTTCGATGCCAACATTCCAACCGAAGAAGTATTCAGTGCCCCTCAATACAATGGGGTTAACGGCATTGTGTACAGCACAAAGCCGCTTATTTATCAGGGCAATGAAATCAATGAATTCCATTTTACTTTTGAAAACGGCAAAATCGTTGACTACGATGCAAAAGTTGGTAAGGAACATCTGAAACACCTTATCGAAACCGACGAGGGCTCCGCTTATCTCGGCGAAGTGGCTCTCGTAGACCACTACTCCCCAATCAGTCAATCCAATCGTGTCTACTTCGAAACACTGTATGATGAAAACGCCTCCTGCCACCTGGCTATCGGTGCAGCTTACCCAACCTGCCTTGCCAACAGCGACGGCATGAGCAAAGAAGAACTGAAAGCGGAAGGCCTGAATGACTCCCTGACCCACGTCGACTTCATGATTGGACATGAAGATATGAATATTGAAGGAACGACGTTCGAGGGGGATGTTATTCAAGTCATGAAAAACGGAAGGTTGTTAATATAAGGCCTAGCTCCTTCAGCTCTCAAGAGCTTAATCGGATAGTTCGATTGAGCCTTTTTGCCAAAGAAAGAGCGGCAGCACCTCACGCAAACGTTCTCTATAAGCTTACGAGGACAAAATAAATAAAGAAAAAGCATTTAGTAACCTCTCCTCCCAGGCTCTACAGAGCAAAGGTCGTTCAAGGTCACTAATGCTTTTCTTTTTATATAGTGCTATACTCCTACATAAACTCGCCCTCGTAAGCTTCTAAGAACGGAATCTTATGAAATAACTGCCGCTCTTTCTTTTAAAATAGTGCTACACTTCATACTCAACCTTCCGATTAGGCTCATAAGTGCAATAAGCAGGCGAGGCCATTATATTAACACCCGCCCGAGAACATGATAGAAAAAATCCCCCTCGTCCGTCGCTTCTTCAAAAATAGAGAGCTGAAGTGCGAGGGAGACTTAACAATTCATTCCCACTCCCCCAATATTAGCGTTGTAGTGCGCTTTGTTTTTCTTGGTAATTCCTTCTCCTCTCTTCCTCCAATATTAGCGTTGTAGTGCGCTTTGGGTCTTCTTGACTGCGGTACGCATAAAAATGGGCAGTGAGCCGCATCGAGTTTTTAGTACTATAGCCCGCAATGTTTTCTTAGGCTCTAATATAAAAAACAGACAGACTAAGAGGATTGTTGATTGCTGATTATGTAGCTCGACATGTTTTTTACACATTATTTATTAAGACATAGCGGGCTAAGCACTAATACTGACCGCCTGACTGCCCTGTTTTTGCAATACCGCGCAAGAAGAAACCGCGCCCTACACGCTAATATTTACCGTGCGCCCTGTCGGTATATACTCCGTTATCTGCACACCGGCGGTTCTGAGCATTCGTTTCGAGGCTATAACTTCCGCTGTGTCTTTGTATTTATCCTGCCAATAAATCACTTCGCGAATGCCACTTTGAATAATCGCTTTAGCACATTCATTACAAGGAAATAAGGTGACATAAATCTTACTGCCTTCCAATGAACCGCCGCGATAGTTTAAAATGGCATTTAATTCACTGTGAACGATGTAAAAATATTTATTATCGTGGTCTGCATCGCGTCCCCAAGCGAATTCATCGTCGCTGCAACCAAGCGGCATACCGTTGTAGCCGATGGATAAAATCTTGTTATCCTGACTAACGATACAGGCGCCGACCTGGGTATTCGGATCTTTGGAACGCTGAGCTGCCAAGATGGCTACGCCCATAAAATATTCATCCCAACTAATATAGTCACTGCGTTTAGGCATATGACACCTCCTCATTATGCTATAAATGATATTGTTTCACGTATATCGACCTGTCTAACTTAAGCTTATACAGAAATATGCACAATTTAAAATTTAAATTGTGCATATTATCTCATATCATTCTACTAATTATTTAACAACAATATTCACAATTTTATTTGGAATAATGATGACTTTAGCTACAGTTTTACCGTCTGTAAATTCTTTTACACGATCAAGGGCCAATGCCTGAGCTTCCAAATCGGCTTTAGGCATATCTACCGGAATCGTCATTTTATCGCGTACTTTACCGTTAACTTGTACGGCGATTTCAACTTCATCGATTACAAGGGCCGCTTCTTCATAAATTGGCCAATCTTGCTGATGAATGCTGCCGGTTTTACCTACTTCATGCCACAACTCTTCCGTAATATGCGGTGTAAACGGAGCTAACATGAGCAGTAATTTTTCAACCAATTCATGGCCTAAATCAGCCTGTACTGTATCATGACTGTCTTTGAACTGATACATAGCATTAACTAATTCCATGATGCTGGAAATAGCCGTATTAAAGTTGAATTTACCGTCAAGGTCTTCGGTTACTTTTTTAATAACGCGGTGTAATTCACGACGAAGGGCAAATTCATCTTTCGATAATTTTTCACTATGACCTGCTTTAGCCAATTCTTGGTACGCATCAACGATACGCCATACACGATTCAAGAAACGATAAGAGCCTTCAACGCCTTCATCGCTCCAGTCGAGGTCACGTTCTACCGGTGCCGCGAAGAGGATGAAAAGACGAGCCGTATCGGCACCGTATTTCGCAACGATTTCTTCAGGGGATACAACATTGCCCTTAGATTTGGACATTTTGCTGCCTTCTTTAAGCACCATGCCCTGAGTCAACAAACCTTTGAATGGTTCGTCATAGCTTACAAAGCCCAAATCATGAACTACTTTTACGAAGAAACGAGAATACAATAAGTGCAAGATTGCATGTTCGATACCGCCGATGTATTGGTCTACATCCATCCAGTAATCAGCCAATTTCTTATTAAACGCTTCTTTATCGTTACGAGCATCGGTATAACGAAGGAAATACCAAGAGGAATCGATGAATGTATCCATGGTATCGATTTCACGACGAGCTTCGCCACCACACTTAGGACAAGTGGTTTTTACGAAGTTTTCAGATGTAGCCAACGGTGAAATAGCACCTGCATCAAAGGTTACATCTTCCGGCAAACGAACAGGCAATTCTTCTTCAGGCACGAGTTGTTCACCGCATTTATCGCAGTATACAACCGGAATTGGCACGCCCCAATAACGCTGACGGGAAATCAACCAATCACGCAGACGATAGTTAACCATCTTACGGCCTATGCCGCGTTCTTCCAAGTTTTTGATAATAGCTTCGCGTGCTTCCGCAGAAGGCATACCGTTATATTCTTCGGAATTGATAAGGATACCGTCTTCATGAGCTTCCGTTTGCCATTCGTCAAAAGTTAAGCTGTTATCTTCATTTTGGACAACCGGTAAAATCGGCAAATTGTATTTGCGAGCAAATTTATTATCCCGTTCATCATGAGCCGGCGAACCCATAACGGCACCGGTACCGTAATCAACGAGTACGTAGTTGGCAATCCAAATAGGGATATCTTTACCGGTCATCGGATGTTTGGCATAAGCGCCGGTGAAAAGACCTTCTTTTTCAACATCCGTAGAGGTACGGTCAATTTCGTTCAAATTGCGTACTTTGTGAATGAATGCGTCCAATTCCGCTTTATTCGGTTTATTGGCGATTAATTCTTCTACATACGGATGTTCCGGAGCCAATACGATATAGGAAACACCGTAAATCGTATCAACACGAGTCGTATAGACTTCAATATTTTTATTGATTTCAGGGATTTCAAAAGCGAACTGAGCCCCTTCACTGCGACCAATCCAGTTTTTCTGCATTGTTTTAACGCGTTCAGGCCAGTGGTCGAGTTTATCCAAATCGTTTAATAAACGATCTGCGTAGTCTGTAATCTTTAAGAACCACTGTTTAAGGTCTTTCTTTTCAACCTTGTTGTCACAACGCCAGCAAAGGCCGTCAATAACCTGTTCGTTAGCAAGCACTGTATGACAATGCTCACACCAGTTTACTTTGGCTTCTTTTTTGTAAGCTAAGCCTTTTTTGTAAAACTGTTGGAACAACCACTGGGTCCAACGATAGTAATCTTCCTTACAGGTAGCTACTTCACGGTCCCAATCGTAGGATAAACCGAGCTCTTGCTGCTGACGTTTCATATTAGCAATGTTTTCATAAGTCCATTTGCTTGGTGCAATGCCATGTTTAATAGCCGCATTTTCTGCCGGCATACCGAAGGCATCCCAGCCCATTGGATGAAGTACGTTGAAGCCCTTCATTTTTTTAAAACGAGCTACTACGTCACCAATGGAATAGTTACGCACATGCCCCATATGTAAATTCCCCGATGGATATGGGAACATTTCGAGTACATAATATTTTTCTTTACTTTCATCATAGTCGGTCTTAAACGTATTGTGTTCAAGCCAATACGCTTGCCATTTCTTTTCAATGTCCTGGGCTACATATTTTTCGTTCATGCCACAGCCTCCTCAAACTCAAATTCCTCAAGTCTATACCGTTTTATTTTATCTTCAAGTCTTAAATTTAATTATATTACTATTATAACAATACCGTCAACATGGGATGTGTTACGATTCTTTTGTTACTGCCACTTTCGTAGAACTTGAACCGGTAACAGCTACGCCCGTTGAAGTAGCACCGGCTGATACTGTACCGGCCGTTTCACCACTGCTAGTAAAAGGATTAGCACCGGCATTCTGCTTAGTCGCAGCCGATTCGTTGCCATTAAAGCTAGGCAATTTAGTAATCTTTTTAGCCGTACCGTGTGGAACATTCTTTGCCGGCACCGCATCATTGTACATAAATTGACGGAAAGATGAAGTTTCAAAACCTTTTCGCCATGCTGCAAAGCCCGCTAATTTAAGCTCACTCATGAGCTCACGCTTGTAGGCCATAGATGCTTCGTCTTCAAACCACACTTCGGAAATGGTAGCCGACTTATTCCGCAAGCCACCGGCAATTCTCGGCTCTTTGCCGGTTTCCGCATAGGCCAATAATTGTTCACCTAATTCATCATTACCGAATCGCAAATAGTGTAATTTCAAATCATCATCCCACTGCACTCTATCAGCATAAATAGCTTTTAATTCCTCTGCTTCTTTCATAGTAAGCGTACGGCTCTTAGCTTTACCGTAGGTAACTTTCCCTTTATCATCTACGGAAATAGTACGCTGCCATACACGCATATAATACGGTACGCCAAGGACGATTTTTCAGGTGAAACTTCGCGAGTAAGCGCCGTAGCATTGCGTTTTACCCACGGATAGCTGGCAACCGGGCCCGCTTCCGGACTGGATGCCCACACTTCGTCATAGGCCATGAGCACCATATAATCGAGGACTTTGCCTAAATGCTTACGATCGTATACCATGGACCAGTTTCACTATCGGAATAGCCCGTTACATCCATAGAACATAGATATTAAACTCATGAAGACGTTGTGTAAGGTATGTTACAAACTCGTAAGTTTGCTTATCCTT
>ENA-OQJP01000063-OQJP01000063.1-human-gut-metagenome-genome-assembly--contig:-NODE-63-length-46831-cov-14.994005_pt1 | contig 46831 bp, 42 predicted proteins | sample MGYA00242611_ERZ504778 | MGnify/ENA primary metagenome ERZ504778 (study PRJEB26092, sample SAMD00036349) | human gut metagenome | host: Homo sapiens | study: EMG produced TPA metagenomics assembly of...
GGGTCCACCTGTTCCCATACCGAACACAGAAGTTAAGCTCAGTGGTGCCGAAAATACTTGGCTGGTGACGGCCCGGGAAGATAGGGAGATGCCAACACAAAGCATACACCCAAAAGGGTGTTTTGCTATATATTCCTCCATAGCTCAGTCGGTAGAGCGCATGACTGTTAATCATGATGTCACTGGTTCGAGCCCAGTTGGGGGAGCCACAACAGAGTAGTCTTTTGACTACTCTGTTTTCTTTTTTATCTAAATTGGCTCAATTTCAATAGTTGGGGTAACCCGAAAAATAGAATATATGATAATTACAAGCGGCAGAGAATTATTCTGTCGCTTGTTTTTTAATCATATTAAGGTGTAAAAACATTAGTTGACAAAATTAACTTTATGCGTTACTATGAAAATGTAGAAATTACACAAAGCATAAAAATACAGTTTATAGATAAAGGAGGTAATTATGAAAAAAGCATTTTTATTGTTCCTTATGTTAATAATAGCTTGTTTTATTATCATCGGCTGTAAAGACTTTTCAAATAACACCAATAATTCGAGTAATGCAAATGTTGGAGTGTTAAGAGATTTATCTGTGAATTTGGAAAAGAACTATAGCGTTCCCGATTCTGACAGCAATGTAATTGAACTTACTTCAACACCTGATGAACTTTATCAAAATGACCTTAAGAAATTAATATCAATATCGGATGATGTGATCCGTGTAACAGTTCAAAATGTAGCTTATACAAGCTATGAAGGCGTTGCTTGGACAAAATTAGATGTTCTGATAACTGATACATTAAAAGGAGATTTAAAAGTCGGAGATGTAATATCAGTATTTAATTTGGGTGGATATATTCCGCTTAGTGAACATATTGAAGGACATAATGATGCGTTTCGATTTAAAAATTTAAGTGCAGAGGAAATTAAAACGACTTTTCTTAAAGAAACAATTGACGGTGAAAAAACGGTTCAAAAGTCGGATGATTTGATACTGTGTTTAGTCCAAACTCCTAAGAATAGTCCGTTGCCGAACGGTGCATATGAAAGAGTTTCTTATACAGGTCAGTTATATGCTGATGGCGACAATAAATTTGTTCAGTTGATTACTGACAGTTCCGAAACAACAGAGAAAACATATTCCTATGACGATATCAAGAAAATGACTGAATAGGAAAAGTTATAAAATAAATAGCGATAATCATAGCGTGTAATGGTAGCACTACATCTAATATCAGACCATGTGTTTTCATTGATTCCAATGTTTGTTTGCGAAAATTCTCTATAAAACTATCATTTATTATGAAAATAATAAAACAAGGAGGTGTTTCTATTGAAAAAAGCAATATGTTTTACTTTATGTCTGCTTACTTTTTTCTTTATCAGCGGTTGTAATAGTATGAATTTTTCTAAGAAATCAACCGAAACAGAAACTTATGTCAATGATGAAGTGTCGCTTGAGATAAAGAATGATAGTGTTGATAATTCGGGGTTAGTGTTACTGATTTCAAACAAAACAAACACCGATCTTACTTATGATTCAACTTATTATATAGAACAAAAAAGAATGGAGTTTGGTATTCATCAGATAATGAACAATATTTTAATGCATTAGCGATATTGTTGGAATCAAAGGCTACGAATGAATTTGAAGTGGATTTTGAGACTACTCTTCCGCAAGGGGAATATAGAATAATTAAATCCATAAATGTTTCAACTGGAAGCATTCCTTTGATGGTAGATTTCAAAATATCCTAGCATAATGAGAATATCCGGATTGCGATAGTAACAGGCTTAATGTCAATAGTTGGGGTAACCCGAAAAAACAGAATATATGAGAATTACAAGCGGCAACGAATTAAGCTGTCGCTTGTTTGGCTGTTAAAATACAAACCATACTATTTAATTTTGCATTGAATTTAATTGAGAGGTGCTATATAATTAATATCAGAGTAATAAAACATTAAAATTCTGAATTTAAAGGGTGATTATTATGCCGTTGCAGATTGTTCGGAATGATATAACTAAGATGAAATGTGACGCAATTGTTAATGCGGCAAACAATTCGTTGCTTGGCGGAGGCGGTGTTGACGGTGCGATTCACCGTGCGGCGGGGAATGAATTGCTTAATGAATGCAGAAAACTTGGCGGTTGCAGAACGGGTGAGGCAAAAATTACGGGTGCGTACAAACTGCCCTGTAAGTATGTTATTCACACGGTCGGTCCTGTATGGCAAGGCGGAAATTATCATGAGGAAGAACTGCTTTCGTCATGTTATTGTAACTCGTTGCAGCTTGCAAAGGCTTATGAATGCGAATCGGTTGCCTTTCCTTTGATTTCATCGGGGGTTTACGGCTATCCGAAAGAACAGGCATTACAGGTGGCAATCAACGAAATATGTAAATTTCTTGCAGACAACGATATGCTCGTTTATATTGTTGTGTTTGACAAAGACGGATTTCGTGTCAGCAAAAAGCTTGTTCGTGATATTGCCGAATACATTGACGAACACTATGTTGAAACGCACTATTCCGAAAACCGCAGTCGTGGATTATCCCGTCTTTTAAGACAGCCGGAGACTTATCCAATGCAAACCGCATCTTTGAATTTAGCTGATGTTGTAAATCAGCTTGATGAAAGCTTTTCTCAGATGCTTTTGCGTAAAATTGACGAAAAAGGTCTTACGGATTCTCAGTGTTATAAAAAGGCGAATGTTGACCGCAAGCTGTTTTCTAAAATAAGAAACAATGTCAACTATAAACCTAAGAAAACTACCGCAATTGCCTTTGCCGTTGCACTTGAACTGTCGCTTGATGAAACTAAGGAAATGCTCCAAAAAGCCGGCTATGCACTTTCGCACTCGAATAAATTTGATGTTATCATTGAATATTTTATTCAAAAGGGCGAGTATGATATTTTTACTGTAAACGAGGCTTTATTTGAATTTGACCAAGTTTTGTTGGGTCAGTAAATGTCGCATTTCAGGCGACCATATGTTATCCCGAAAGTTATATGATTAAGTCAAGATAAAAAACTTAATTACTTTTGGAGGTAACAACTATGAAAAACAACATTACAGAATTGGTATTCATTCTTGACAGAAGCGGTTCAATGTCAGGACTTGAACAGGACACAATCGGCGGATTTAATTCCCTCATTGAAAAGCAACGCAGACAGAACGGCAAGTGCTATGTTTCAACCGTATTGTTTGATCATGAAACCGAGGTTCTTCACGACAGGGTTGAATTGTCGGAAATTTCAAAAATGACTGAAAACGATTATACGGTTCGTGGCTCAACTGCACTCATTGACGCTATCGGCGGTGCAATTCATCACATTGGCAACATTCATAAGTATGCAAGAAAAGAAGATGTTCCCGAACACACCTTGTTTGTGATTATGACCGACGGAATGGAGAACGCAAGCCGTATCTATTCAAGCAATAAGGTCAAGAAAATGATTGAGCGTCAGAAAAATCGCTACGGCTGGGAATTTCTTTTCATCGGTGCAAACATTGATTCCGTTGAAACCGCTAAGCATTTTGGAATCAATTCCGACCGCTCCGTTAATTATCACGCTGACGGTCAGGGTACGGCTGTTGTTTTTGACGCAGTATCGAAAACCGTGTGCAATTTCAGAAAAAGCAGACCGCTTTCATCGTCTTGGAGTGATGAGATAGACAAGGACTACGAAAGCAGAAAATAAGAGACAAATTAGTTTTAATTTCTGCATTTATACCATAAACAAAAGACCTATATTTACTTTAGAATAAGTAAATATAGGTCAAATTTATTGAAGTCACATTGGAAAGAATCAATCTTTTTATACTTGAAATTACTTTTAATGCATTTTGGCATTTTTGTGAGTTCATTTTTTACAAACCAAATTTTATGATTTGGGTCAACTTTGTCTGCAATTTCATTTTTGTTTATACATTCAACATTTTCAAATGCCTCAAACCAGTTTTCTTTGTAGGTGCAAAGGTGGGTGTTGTTCGGATAATAATACGACATAATTCCGAATGCACTGTCGCAGTAAACAAAAGTGTCTGATTCTGACTGTTGAGAACTGAATCTTTCACGAAAATTTGTCATTGACGGATTATATTCAAACAATCCTGTTGCAACAAGACAGCCGATATTTAAAACGCAAAGCAGGGTGCATATTACTTTGCTCGGCTTTGGTTTTATATCTTTTACGCCGAAAGCAACAAGAATTGCAAAGATACCGAGAATTACAACGCTGTATCTTGCAATGTAAAACGGGCGTATAAAAACGGTTACGAACAACCCGATTATTTGAATCCCCATAACGCAGACATCTGCGAAAATTATACACAATTTTCGGTTGCTCTTTTTCATAAGAACAAGTGCAGATACTGCTATGCCCGATATGAATACAATTACAGACAACGGTTCAACTCCGCTGAGCCAAAAATTACTTGAGGCTGATTTTGTTTGATTTAAAAGAGGAATTATCCAAAATGAATATCCTGCCACCATAATAAGGTCTGCAATAATAACACGCTTGAACAAATTTCTGTCTTTAATGAGCAGATATATATTTGCAAAAGCAAAGATAATTGCAACTGCAAGAAGTGCATAGATGTGATTGTATGCAGCCCCAAGTCCCGCTATAGCAAATAAAATGCAGTGATGAAACTTTTTGTTTGCTATAAAAAGCAGGGACTCAATAAAGCATAATGTAACAAAAAATATGCTCCATGAGTATGACCTTTGCTGAACGCTGAAATAGAGCATCATTGGCACAGCTCCGACAGTCAGCATATAAATTATTGATGTTTTACTGCCGTAGTGCTTTTTTATGATTGTGCATCCCAAAAACAGCGTTGCAATGTAACCGATTGCCGAAAATATTTTTGTTGTTGTTATTGAGTATCCAAAGATGCTACAAAATGTTTTCAGCGACAAAAAATACAGCGGTGGGTGCATATCGGATTTCAGAATATTGATTATGTCTGAATAATTGTGCTGAATCAGCGACAGCGTGTACGCCTCGTCAAACCATATATTGTCATTAAATATAAGTGTCAGGGAAAACAATGACAAAACAGCAAATATGATATATACCGTATGATTTGCTCTGACTTTTAATTTGTGCATCATAATATCTCCGTTTCTGAGTTTATAGGATAATTTTACCATTACAGGGCTATAAATTCAAGATTAACGGAAAACGGTCTGTCTGTGATAAGTGTTTTACACACCTGAAAAGCTGAGAACTTTTTCGACTGATTTTGAATATACTTTCCATTCCTCCTGCTTTTCTTTAAGGCGTTTTGTGCCTTTGCGGGTGAGGTGGTAGTATTTACGCTTTCTGCCGTCAAATTCTTCCCAGTAGCTTTCAAGCAGATTTTCTTCTTCAAGTGCGTGAAGAATGGGGTAGAGAGTACCCTCTTTAAGCTCAAACACGCTCTCGCTCTGTAATTCAAGCTCTTTAATAATTTTGTATCCGTACATATCGTTTTTCTTTAAAACGCTCATAACAAGCATTGCTGTACTGCCTTTGATAAGTTCTTTACTGATTTTCATTTTATTTGCTCCTTTCCAATTAGCTCTGAATGAAAAAATTAAATCCGGTTTCGTATTCTTTTTTATGTTCAATAGGTTCGCATATCTTGGATATTTTACCGTCCGAAACACTTATGTCAATTGTTTTGTATGTTTGACCTTTTTTGTCGATAACAAATGTCATACAGGGGTACAGACTGTATTTCGGGTTTCCGAGATTATCATTAGCATAGTATATTTTTGAGATTGCCGAAGCCTTATAGATAAGAGATTTTTCGTATAATTTACTGATTGAATCTCCAACCTTTAGCTTATTTATTGCGTCAACCTCTTTCGTGGTTAATAACAAATCGTCATAGAAAATTGATGTGTTTAAAGCGTTATAATCAAAAGATAAATACATATTGCAATTGATGTCTTTGACTGAAATCATATTGCCGTTATGCCGATATACATACTCTTTGTCTGAAGAATCAAATGTCGGATGTTTGCCGTATTTGAAATTCAGTCGGAAGTCAAATCCGTTTGCTTTTGCATTGTCCAAAAATTCATTGCTTGTGGTTTTTAGATTGGCATTCATCACAAAATCAATTATTTTTTCTCTTTCGGCAAGAATTTCGGTAGATTTTGAATTTATCTCTACTCTTGAAATAACCGCACAAATTCCCATGATGAGAAAATTGACAGAGAGAAATACAATGAAAATATTTTTGAATACTTTAGTTATTTTCAGATGAATTTTTCTGCCTTTCATCCGCTCGTTTCCTCTGATTTTAATCAGAACCGCAATTGCCCACAGCAACAACAGTGCCATAATTATAAAAGAAATTGCCGTGTAGCACCACTCATTGACTGCCGAATACTCAATATTTTCATATGCAAACAGACTGTCAATATACGCAATCGGACCTTTTGTGATGATAGTCATAATCGCATAAACCGCAGGTTGGAAGATTGACGAAAATTTGATTATAAGAAGAAATGAGCCTTGCAATGTTATTGAGATTGCAGACATTAAAACCTGAAAGCCGAGCGATATTATGATGAAGATTGCAACCGATTTGTGACTTTTCTTTTGACTGTAAATTATCATCAGCACATATGCGGTAAGAATTATCAGCGACCAAAAATCAAACATTGCGTAATGCGTCAAGTTTGAATATTCTGCAACATAGCAGAATAGCGGTGATGCGTTTACAGTTGCCATAAAAAGTGCGGTAACAGCCACAAGACAAATGAATGTGAATACTCCACGATATTTATTTTGGTGAAGAGCATTCAACGGCACGGCGGTGTAATCAGGATTGCCCATTTCTTCGGTGGCACGCTTTTCGGCTTCTTCTTTTGAATATCCTATGTCAACATAATAGTCGATTTTGTCAAGCAAGTGCGATTCAAGCTCGGCTGTGATTAGCGTTCGGGAGTGTTTGTCGCTAATTTGTTCGGCAACCTTTTCTATAAAACCGTTAGTCATAATATCCCTCCTTTCAGAGTTTTCTTTTAATCACAATAATCAGTAACTTTTCCGTCCTCTATAGTCAGATTCTTAAAGAAAAAGTTTGAGCCGTCATCAGAAGTATCATCGTATCCTTTAAAATAAATTGTAAAGTTTATTTCATATACTGTTTTCTTCTTATCTCGATAATATGTTTTGCATATTCCATTAGCCCATTTTAAAAGTCCCGATTTTTTTATGCTTTCAAAGTCATCTCCCTTGTCAATCTTTTTGATTGCATCTACATCGGACAAAATTTCGGGAGTTTTATCGTATATATCCCTCTCATTAATGAAAGCACCTACGCTTTCATCGTATGTAATAAATCCATCACTCAAATTGTATGAAAGGGTTGTGTATCTTCCGTTATTATCCATACCAGTTCCAACTGATATTGTGCCGCCTTTGCCGTAAAATTCGGCAGGGATTTCTGTATCCGCATAGTATCCCTCAAGCGTCAGTTCATCTATAATTTCAGACTTATCTCGTGTTAAATCTGCATTAAGAACATATTCCGACATTTTTTCACGGCTTGCAGAATAACTGTTTCCTGTTGCAAAATCATTGACAGTTCTGTATGCTGTGGCGGTGACCGTTATAATAAGATTTACGGACAAAAATACGCTTGCACATATTTCTATAAGGCGGATAGGTATGTTGTATTTTTTACGATTGTCAACTTTTTCTGCTTTCAATATTTTAATGAAAAGTATGATTGACCATATTATAAATAATAACCCTAAAATATAGGGCAAAACATTAAAACAGAAAGAATCGGTTTCGGCAGGAACTGCAATAAAAATACATTCTGAATATGCGCCAAAACCCTCTGTGACTATTTTTACAAGTGCGTACATTGCAGGCTGGTAAAAATAAAACATATTCGGCGGTGCTGTTGATGTGAGTGCAGCCTCGTTGTAATCGTAAATAATAACGGAGAAAAATTGCAGGATAAAAGAAATTGCGACAAACAGCGGAATAATCTTTATATTCTTTTTTCCGGATATTATTAACATAACAGCATATGCAATCAGAAAAGCAAGCGAAACAAAATCGCATAGTATGCTGTGCCTGTATGTGTTTAATTCAAAGCTGTATATAAAAGCGTCACGAAACCATATTGTGCAGAGAAACATAATTACAATAACACCGCAACATATGAATGATATTAGGTCACGAAAATTATTGTTGTGCAGAGCATTCAACGGCACGGCGGTGTCATCGGGATTGCCCATTTCTTCGGTTGCACGCTTTTCGGCTTCTTCTCTTGAGTAGCCTATGTCAATATAGTAGTCGATTTTGTCAAGCAAATGCGATTCAAGTTCGGCTGTAATTAGCTTTCGGGAGTGCTTGTCGCTAATTTGTTTGGCAACCTTTTCTATAAAACCGTTAGTCATACTATCCCTCCTTTCAGAGTTTTCGTTTAATCACAATAATCAGTAACTTTTTCGTCCTCTATGGTCAGGTTCTTAAAGAAAAAGTTTGAGCCGTCATCAGAAGTATCATCGTATCCTTTAAAATAAATTGTAAAGTTTATTTCATATACTGTTTTCTTCTTATCTCGATAATATGTTTTGCATATTCCATTAGCCCATTTTAAAAGTCCCGATTCTTTTATGCTTTCAAAGTCATCTCCCTTGTCAATCTTTTTGATTGCATCTACATCGGACAAAATTTCGGGAGTTTTATCGTATATATCCCTCTCATTAATGAAAGCTCCTACGCTTTCATCGTATGTAATAAATTCATTGCTCAAATTGTATGAAAGGGTTGTGTATCTTCCGTTATTATCCATACCAGAATCAACCGATATTGTGCCGCCTTTGCCGTAAAATTCGGCAGGGATTTCTGTATCCGCATAGTATCCCTCAAGCGTCAGTTCATCTATAATTTCAGACTTATCTCGTGTTAAATCTGCATTAAGTACATATTCCGACATTTTTTCACGGCTTGCAGAATAACTGTTTCCTGTTGCAAAATCATTGACAGTTCTGTATGCTGTGGCGGTGACCGTTATAATAAGATTTACGGACAAAAATACGCTTGCACATATTTCTATAAGGCGGATAGGTATGTTGTATTTTTTACGATTGTCAACTCTTTCTGCTTTCAATATTTTAATGAAAAGTATGATTGACCATATTATAAATAATAACCCTAAAATATAGGGCAAAACATTAAAACAGAAAGAATCGGTTTCGGCAGGAACTTCAATGAAAATACATTTTGAATACGCAACAAATCCCTCTGTAACTGTTTTTACAATTGCGTACATTACTGGCTGGTAAAAATAAAACATATTCGGCGGTGCTGTTGATGTGAGTGCAGCCTCGTTGTAATCGTAAATAATAACGGAGAAAAATTGCAGGATAAAAGAAATCGCCACAAATAACGGAATGATTTTAATGTGCTTTTTTCTTGCCAATATTAACATTACAACATATGCAATCAGAAAAGCAAGCGAAACAAAATCGCATAGTATGCTGTGTCTGTATGATTGGTTATCGTAGCTGTATATAAAAGCGTCACGAAACCATATTGTGCAGAAGAACATCAGTATTATAACACCGCAACAGATAAATAACAGCAGGTCACGAAAGTTATTGTTGTGCAGAGCATTTAACGGAACAGCCGTGTCCTCGGGATTGCCCATTTCTTCGGTAGCACGCTTTTCGGCTTCTTCTTTTGAATAGCCAATGTCAACATAATAGTCGATTTTGTCAAGCAAGTGCGATTCAAGCTCGGCTGTGATTAGCTCCCGAGAGCGTTCATCTTCAATTTGCTCGGCTACTTTGTCAAGAAATTTATTCTTCATACTACCCCTCCCATTTCTATAATACCTCGCAGTTCTATATACATAGATTGTCTATGCATATAGAATAATACATTTTTAAAGTATAGTCAAGGGGGAAGGTAAAAATTTTCGAGTGGAATTTTATAATAAATCAAATTATATAAAAGCCGCAAAGCTATTGTCATACATTAGCTGCGAACCTTGTTCGCCATTTGTTTTGTGTGTAAACACAAAACAATAAATATCTGTATTGAATTTGTAGTTAAATAATCATTTTGCCCCAAGCTTACGCTTGTGACGATTGGCGAACACGGTTCGCCGCTACAAATGAATACATAATTTCCATAATATCAAAACATTTTTGTAAAACATAAAATTTCATCAAGGCGGGCGTCCAATGAACGCACCTACAGAATTGATACAGAAAAACACAGCTTGTTCATTTTCCGAACAAGCCGTGTTTTATATCAAAATATTTAAATTACTGTTCTTTCAGAACACCGTTGCGGTAGGCGCAGAGGAGCATTGAAAGTCCTTCAATGCGGTTACGGATTGTCTGACCGTCATCGGTTTGTGCAACACGGATTCGGTTTTCCGAGGTGTCAAAAACTTTTGTTGTTGAGAGAATGTCCTTGTTCGATTTGATCGCGTTGTCAATTCCCGCAAAGGGTTCGTGGGTGACAATTCGCATACCGTAGGAATTATAGACAAGCGTGTAGCCCGCCGTGCCTGTTTTGTCCTGATATGCTCTGCAAAACCCGCCGTCAATCACAATCAGCTTGCCGTTAGCCTTTATCGGACTTTCGCCCTTTTTGCGGATAACGGGAACATGACCGTTGATTATGTGACCGTGATTTTCCGAAAGACCGAATTCTTTCAAAATCTTCACGCAGGCGTCTTCATCGTGATAGAGCGTGTAGTAATGGTTGCGTGTTTCCGTGTGGGTTTCGGGATCGTCAATAAAGAAACGCTCAAACGAACACATCTTTTCTCTGCCGAAAAGCGGTGAATGTTTTCCGCACCAGAGATACCACATATAGTCGTTGCCCTTTTGCCTTTCGGGAGAATTTTCGGGGGCAGAGTGTCCCTGACGAACAATCTTTTCAAGCTCATCAAGCAATGCTTTTCCCGAAAGCACGCAGTTGCCCGTGTCAAATTCCATAAAACTGCCGTCCTTGTTCATCGGAATACAGCCGTGGAGCAAAAGATTGTTGTTGCAACACTTGTACATTCCGCCCTTGGCAAACAGAAAATCAATGTGTCTTTTCAGTTTTTCACTTGCCATAAAGGCATTTTTAAGCTGTTCCATAACCCGTTTTTCCGTCTTTGTCAGTTCATACGGATAGTCATGGTCAACTGTGGGGAAGAAGGTGTCGGAAATCGGATACTTCTTTTCACCGACAGTTACGGTCGCATTTTCAAAATCAATCTTGTCAAGCAATCGCCTGTCGCTCATATTAAAGTTAGGATTGCGGCTGACAAGCTGACCTTCAAGCTTAAAGAGAATAACGGCAATCGCCTTGTGCATATCGGCAACAAGCAACGGATCGTTTGAGGTGTAGGGCGAATCCGCAAAAGGACCTTTCGGCATAAAGCGTTCAACATTTCCGCCGCCGTAAACATCCTTTGCAAAAAGCGAGAGGTCACGCAGACTTATTCCGTAGCCGACCTCGATTGTGTCAAGATTGCCGTATGAAAATGCGTTGTTAAGCGCAGCGGCAATGCAAGCCATACTGCCCGATGCCGCACCCATCCAAAGAATATCGTGATTGCCCCACTGAATGTCAACACCGTGGTGCATCATAAGGTCGTCAAGCACAATGTCAGGTCTTGCACCTCTGTCGAAAATGTCGCCGACAATATGGAGCTTGTCAACAATAAGTCTTTTTATCGTGTCACAAAGCGAGAGTATGAAAACATCGGCTTGTCCTGCCTCAATAATTGTGTGCAGAATATTTTCGTGGTAGGTTTCACGGTCTTTTTTGCCTGAATCACCGAACATAAGCTCCTCAATGATGTAGGCATAATGCTTTGGCAGAGTTTTACGAACCTTGCTTCGTGTGTATTTGGAAGAAATGTGTCGGCAGATTGCAAGCAATCTTATGAGTGTTAATCTGTACCATTCTTCAATGTCGGTTATTTCGCTTTTGTAAACACCGAGTTTTTCCTTTGGATAATAAATCAGCGTTGCAAGCTCGGCACGCTGTTCGGATGTGAGAGTATTTGAAAAAAGGTCGTCAATCTTTTCTCTGATTGAACCCGATGCGTTGTTAAGAATATGTCTGAATGCCTCATGCTCACCGTGAATATCGGAAAGAAAATGTTCCGTACCTTTCGGCAAATCAAGGATTGCGTGAAGATTAATCATCTCTGCCGCCGCCGACTGAATGTTCGGATACTGCTCCGAAAGTGCCTCAAGATAGAGAATGTTTTCCTGCATTTGCTTTTCATCGTAATGTTTCATCAAGTCCGCCTCCGAAAAAACTTTTACTGAAATCAGTGTATCACAACGCAAAAATTATATCAATATTATTGCAAAAGATTTTGCGGAATTTTCTGCAAAAACAAAACACCCGATTTCCGTTTTGGTCGGAAATCGGGCGTAAAATGTTTAGTTTAGTGTGAGATTTGTGATTTGCACCTGTATCGGCGGTTATTGCCGTACAGTAGCGGCGATCAGTGATCGCCATTTGATTTGCGGCAAACGCAAATCAACAATTTACATAATTGAGCAGACAAGGTCTGTGTATTCGGACGGATTTTCAAGCGGAAGTCCTGCGATTAGAAGTGCCTGACTGTAGAGAACTTCGGCATACTTCTTTGCTCTGTCAACATCGCTCTTGATAAATTCTTCCATCTTCTTAACGGCAGGGTGTGAAAGGTTAAGCTCAAGCACACGCTGAGCCTTCATATTTGCGTCAGGCTGAACTGAGTTGAAATACTTTTCCATTTCAAATGAAATGCCGCCCTTTGCCGTAAGGCAAACAGGATGTGAAACAAGTTTCTTTGATGCGGTAACCTCTGCAACCTTGTCACCGAGTGTTTCCTTAACAAATGTAAGAAGTGCGTCCTTGTTTTCTTCATCCTCTTTATTTTCCTCGGTTTCAATGCCGAGGTCATCGTTCATTGCTGAGCAGAATTTCTTTTCCTTATATGTCATGAGTGACTGTAGAGTAAACTCGTCAATCTCCTCTGTGCAGTAAAGAATTTCGTAACCCTTTGAGCGGATAAGCTCTGTCTGCGGAAGTGTGTCGATTGCAGCGGCATTTTCGCCTGTTGCAAAGTAGATGAACTTCTGATCTTCTTTCATTCTGTCAACATATTCCGAAAGCGTAACAAGCTTTTTCTCGCTTGAAGAATAGAACATAATAAGATCCTGAAGCTCTTCCTTGTGCATACCGTAGTCCGAAACAACACCGTATTTTAGCTGTCTGCCGAATGCGTTGAAGAATTTTTCATAATTCTCACGGTCATTCTGAAGCATTGAAGTAAGCTCGTTTTTAATCTTCTTTTCAATGTTCTGAGCAATTGTAATGAGGTGACGGTCATGCTGGAGCATTTCTCTTGAAATGTTGAGCGAAAGGTCTGCGCTGTCAACAATACCCTTTACAAAACGGAAGTGCTCGGGCAAAAGCTCTTCGCAGTTATCCATAATAAGCACACCGCTTGAATAAAGCTGAAGTCCCTTTTTGTATTCCTTTGTGTAGTAGTCATAAGGAGCAACAGACGGAATAAAGAGCAATGCCTTGTAGGTTACAACACCCTCAACAGAAGTTACGATAGTTTTAAGTGGTTTGTCCATAGCCATAAATTTTTCGCTGTAGAACTTGTCGTATTCTTCCTGAGTAACATCTTTCTTTCTTCTCTGCCAAAGAGGAATCATGCTGTTGAGTGTTACGGTTTCCGTGTAATCCTCATATTCGGGCTTGTCGCTGTCCTTGGTTTCTTCCTTAACTCTGCTCTTTGTCATATCCATAACAATCGGGTAGCGGATGTAGTCGGAATACTTCTTGACAAGTCCCTGTATTCTGTACTGCTCAAGGAATTCGTCATAGTTTTCATCGTCTGTGTTATCCTTGATTTCAAGAATAATCTCTGTGCCGGCATTTTCCTTTTCAATCTCGCTGATTGTGTAGCCGTCTGCGCCGCTTGACTGCCAGCAATATGCCGTATCCTCACCATATTTCTTTGTGTTTACGGTAATCTTCTTTGCAACCATAAATGCCGAGTAGAAACCAACACCGAACTGACCGATAATGTCAATGTCGTCCTGCTTTTCTTCCATGCTCTGCTTGAATTTGAGTGAGCCTGAGGATGCGATTGTGCCGAGGTTGTTTTCAAGGTCATCCTTGTTCATGCCGATACCGTTATCCGTGATTGTAAGAGTACGGCTTTCTTTGTCGGGCTTTAAAACGATTTTGAAATCGCCTCTGTCAAGACCGACCTTGTCATCGGTAAGAGAAATGAAGCAAAGCTTGTCGATAGCGTCGCTTGCATTTGAAATAATCTCACGAAGAAAAATTTCTTTGTGAGTATAAATTGAGTTAATCATAAGGTCAAGAAGTCTTTTTGACTCTGATTTAAACTGTTTCTTTGCCATAAAAATCTTCCTTTTCATAATAATACATAAATTAAGAAGCCTTGTTCAAAACCGCAATTTGCATAGCTTTTCACACAAGCCTCTCATTAAACTATAATTATACTACAAAAGGTCAACTGTTTCAATATATAAAAAGTCCGAATGTGTCATATAAGGCGAATTTTGGTTAAATTTGTCATTGCAATGGCGGCGTTTTAGTTTTATAATCTACTTAATAACTGCATTGAAAAAGAAAGGAGAATTAAATGACATATTCAGACGGTACAAACAGCGGATTTTCAAGAAGAAATCACTATGTGGGACAGCCTGCCGTAAAAGTCGGAAGTTCAAATTTTGACTACTACAGAAAGCCTGAAAAAAGTCATGGCTTTGCAAAGAGAGTCGCATTTTTTGCGTACTTTCCGCTTTTGATTCTATGGCTTGAAACCAACCTTAAAATTGCGTCGGGGTTTGATGTGCTCGGCGGTTTTGCTTTCACATTTCTGTTCACAATCGTGCTTTCGGCGGTACTTGTTTTGTTGTGTTCTTTTTCAAAACGCAGAGGGGTAAACAGAGGAATTGCAACCGTACTCACGGCTGTGCTGACGATATGGTACGGTGTGCAGATGATATACTATAATGTTTTCGGCACAATGGTTGTTGTAAGCAGCGTTACAAACGGCGGTGCAGGGCAGGCATTAAATTCAATTGATATGATCATGACTGCGATAACAAGCAGAATTGTGTTTGTTGTTTTACTTTTTGTTCCTCTTGCTTTCTTTATAATTTTCGGCGGAAAGCTGTTTGACTTTTCAAAAGTAAAGTTAAAGGGTAAGCTGATTGTGCTTTTGATTGCGGTGGTTTTTCAGATTGGAACTGTCCTTGCGGTAGGCATTGACCGTGATTCTTCCGACACAAAGAGCAACTACAATCTTTATTACGGTGAATTGCAACAGGTTGCCGTGTGTGAACGCTACGGACTTTACACAATGCAAAGGCTTGACATCAGCCGCCTTATGTTCGGTTACAAAGCGAATATACGCGCAAACAGCAAGCCGAAAAATAAAGAATCGACTGCCGATGAAATTACAAAACCAGAGCAGAAAGCTCAGATTATGAGTGCTGATTTTTCAAAGCTTACAAAGAGTACAAATAATGATGAGTTAAAGTCGCTTTATGAATATTTTGACAGCGAAGAACCGAGCTATACCAACGAATACACGGGTATGTTCAAGGGCTACAACATAATTTTCATTACAGCTGAAAGCTTTTCGCAGTATGCAATTGACAAGGACCTGACTCCGACGCTCTGTAAAATGTATAACGAGGGATTTCAATTTGAAAATTACTATTCGCCTGCGTGGGGTGTAAGCACAACTGACGGTGAATATGCAAATCTTACAGGCTTGATTCCAAAATCCGGTGTGTGGAGCTTTTCAAAGTCAGCCGAAAATAATGTCAGCTTCCCGTTCACTCTCGGTGAGCAGAGCAGAAAACTCGGTTACAAAACAGTTAACGCTTACCACAATCACACCTACGATTACTACGACAGGGACAAGTACCTTACAAATATCGGCTATGATTATTCTGCAATCGGAAAAGGTCTTGACCTCGGTGAAAATGTGTGGCCGAATTCCGACCTCAAGATGATGCAGAAAACTGTTGACGATTACATAAATTCCGACAGCTTCAGCGTTTATTATATGACGGTCAGCGGTCACGGCGGATATTCATACAACACCATGAGCGAACGCAACGCAGACCTTGTAAAAGACCTGAAATACAGCGATGAGGTCAAGGGCTATCTTGCCGCAAACATTGAGCTTGACAAGGCAATGGAATATCTTCTTGCAAGACTTGAAAAAGCAGGCAAGCTTGACAACACCCTTATTTGCCTTACGGACGACCATTATCCGTATTCGCTTGATGAATTTGACGGTGTGTCCGAACTTGCGGGTCACAAGGTTGACACAACCTTTGAACAGTACAAAAATGCATGGCTGTTGTGGAGCGGTTCAATGAAAGAGCCCGTCAAGGTTGACACATACTGTTCAAGCCTTGATATTCTGCCTACGCTTTCAAATATGCTCGGCCTTGAATATGACAGCAGAATGTTGGCAGGTACGGATGTTTTCGGAAACAAAGAACCGTTCGTTGTGTTTGCCGACAGAAGCTGGATTTCTCAGAACGGAAAATACAATGCGTCAACAGGCGAATACACCGCTTTCAAGGGTGCAAAGGGCAAGGATGATATTGACGAACTCAATAACAGATGCAACAACCTCTTTACCGTTTCAAGAATGATTCTCGACAACAATGTTTATGCCGAGGTTTTCGGTGATACCCATGTTACGGGAAAGTAGTTTAATGCTCAAATTTGCATTGACTGCAAGGCGAAAATAAAGTAAAATAGAACATGACAAATCCATACGGCGACAGTCAACTTTGGCTGCTGCCGTATTCTGTATATGAAATAAATAATTTAAAATAAAATTGAGATGATTCTTTGAAAATATATAAAACTGCCTTAGTTTGTTTAATAACCTGTGCGGTTGCATTTTTTGGCTGTTCGTGTTCGTTGACGGATGATTCCGAAAGCAGTGAACCAAAGAGAAGCTCTATCATAGAAAAATCCGTTACAACTCCGAGTGCACAAGATGTTGAAAACGACAAGGATTATGCAGATGTAAAAACCGATTATGCCTACGAGACGCTTACCGATGATTATGTAAAAGAACTGTATATGAGAATCGCAAAGAGCGTTGATACCGTGTATGCACCAAACATAACAACAACAGGCACGCTTTCCGACTATCAGATTACACAGGCTGTTGAGGCATACAAAAACGACCACCCCGAAACTTTTTGGCTCAAGGGGTCAAGTCTTTTTGTTCCGTATGGTGACACAACAAGCGTAAAGCTTGATTATACTGTTCAAAATGATAAGCTTATAGCCGCCAAGAAAAAATTCAATATTGCCGTTGCTTCTGTTTTGAAGAATTTGCCCTCAGGCAATGATTTTGAAAGAGAAGAATACATTAACAACTATATAATTGACAATTGCAGGTATGACGATGCAGCGGCTGAAAACAATGATGTTCAGGGCAATGAAAACGATGCCTACGGTGCGTTGGTTGACGGCAAAGCCGTGTGTGAGGGTTACGCAAGAGCCTTTCAGCTTTTGTGCAACAAGGCGAATATTGACTGCGTATTACTTTCGGGAACAGCCGATTCAGACAATCACGCATGGAACGGTGTAAAAATCGGCGGCGATTGGTACCAAATTGATGTTACATGGAATGATACCGACGGCGAAAATAATTATGCGGAAAACGATTATTTTAACCTAACCGATGACCTTATGTTCAAGGATCATAAGCTGTCATATAAGTATTCCGAGCTTAATTCACAAACTTATTTGAGCGTTGCTACATGGTGTAATTTTTATGTTCCAAAGTGTACGGCTGAAAAGTACAACTATTTTAACTATAAGTACCCGACTGTTTCAGATCCTGATAATGCCGATGATGTGAGCCAAGCTGTTGCAAATGCTGCAAAAAACGGGGATGAATATTTCAGCATTGTTGTTGATAAGAACACCGATTTCAATTATATGTATGACAGGATGATGAATGACGGCTATCTTTATAACTGGGTTTCAGAGGCTAATGAGATTAACGGTTATTCACCAAGGCTTGCGGAAAGCTGTTATGTTTATCGCAAGGATGAGTTAGGTGTGCTGACTGTTGAACTTGAATATGTTGATTAACGGCGATGTGATGAGATGTTCACTTTTGTCCGCAATGCAGGGACACTCCGATTGGAAATTGATTTGTTATGAATTGATTTTATATAAATAAAGCTAACCAAAGGAATGATATTATGAAAAAGTATGATGTTCAAAAGTTTGAACTTTTGTCAAACGAACAGATTGCAGACGGCATTTTTGATATGAGGGTAAAAAATGACGAGCTTGCTCCGCTTGCAAAATGCGGACAGTTTGCCCATGTTTATGTTCCTTCAAAAACTCTGCGCAGACCTATTTCGGTTTGTGACAGCGAAAACGGTGTTCTCCGCCTTGTTTATCAGGTAAAGGGTGAGGGAACAAAAATTATGTCCGAGATGAAAAAGGGCGAAAGCGTTGATATTCTCGCTCCTCTCGGCAACGGCTTTAAGATTGAAAAGGGCAAGCGTTATTGCCTTATCGGCGGCGGTATAGGCGTTCCTCCGATGCTCTACACAGCAAAGCAGTGTGAAAATCCGCTTGTTATCACAGGCTTCAGAAACAAAGACCTTATTATTCTTCAGGATGATTTCAAGAAAGCCGGTGCAGAGCTTGTGCTGACAACAGATGACGGAAGTGCGGGAATCCACGGCTTTGTAACAGATGTTCTCAAAGAAAAAATCTCAGAGGTTGACGAGGTTTGTGCATGCGGTCCTACCCCGATGCTCAAGGCTATTGCCGATGTTTGCAAAGAGGCAGGAAAGCCGTGTCAGATTTCTCTTGAGGAGAGAATGGCATGCGGAATGGGCGCATGCCTTGTGTGCGCAGTAAAGGTAAGAAAAAACGGTGAAGAAATTATGCAGCATGTCTGCAAAAACGGCCCCGTATTTAATGCTGAGGAGGTAGTTTTCAATGGCTGATTTATCTGTAAAAGTTTGCGGAGTGGAATTTAACAATCCTCTCATTGCCGCATCGGGAACATTCGGTTTCGGTATGGAATATTCAGAGCTTTATCCCCTTGAAAAGCTCGGCGGTATTTCATGCAAGGGTATCACACTTACCCGCCGTGACGGCAACCCTGTTCCGAGAGTAGCCGAAACTCCTTCCGGCATTTTGAATGCAGTAGGACTTCAAAACCCCGGTGTTGATGTCTTTATCAATGAGGATTTGCCGTGGCTCAAAAAGCAAAATACGGTTATCATTGCAAACATTGCCGGCAACACTCCCGAAGATTATTGTGCAATGGCTGAAAAACTCAGCGAAACCGATGTCGATATGATTGAGCTCAACATCTCATGCCCTAATGTCAAGAGCGGCGGAGTGCAGTTCGGCACAAGCTGTGAATCCGTAGGTGCAATTACTGCGGCTGTCAAAAAGTATTGCAAAAAACCGCTTATCGTAAAGCTCAGCCCAAATGTTACCGACATTGCATCAATCGCACAGTCGGCAGAGGCAAACGGTGCAGACGCAATTTCAATGATTAACACGCTCACAGGTATGCGTATCGACATCAACTCACGCAGACCGATTATCCGCAACAACACAGGCGGAATGAGCGGCCCTGCAATTTTCCCTGTTGCAGTAAGAATGGTTTGGCAGGTTGCAAACGCAGTTAAAATTCCGATTATCGGTATGGGCGGTATCTCAAGCTGGCAGGATGCAATCGAGATGATGATGGCAGGCGCAACCGCACTTCAAATCGGTACAGTCCTTTTTACAGATCCGTATGCGCCTATTAAGATTGCCGATGGAATGAACGAATGGCTCGACAAAAACGGAATCAAGAGCGTTTCGGAAATCACAGGCACAGTTAAGCCTTGGTAATTTTGCGGAATAAAAAATAATTTAAAGTCCATAATAACCCTATCGGAGGGGATATTATGGACTTTTTGCGTGCATTAATCACGGCGCCCGTTTCAATTATAGTATTGTTCCTGCTGTCAAAGTTCATCGGCAACAAGCAGATGTCAAGCCTTAATCTTTTTGACTACATCAACGGAATCACAATCGGTTCAATCGCAGCGGAGATGGCAACAGCCGAAATGTCAGACTTTTGGGCGTGTCTTGCGGCACTCATTGTTTATGTAATAATTGTTATGCTTTGTTCGTGGCTTTCGCAAAAATCAACAATGCTACGAAGATTTTTAACAGGCAAGTCTATTGTGATTTTCGACAGAGGAAAGTTGTACAAAAAGAATTTTTCGGTTGCAAAAATTGATATAAACGAATTTCTTACACGAATGCGTGAAAAGGGATATTTCAGTCTTGATGATGTCGAAACGGTTTTTCTTGAACAGAACGGCGATTTGTCGGTTCTGCCAAAGGACAAAAAGCGCCCTGCAACTCCGGATGATTTAAAAATCATTGTTCACCAAACCAGACCCGAGTCCGTGGTTATTACGGACGGAAAAATTCTCGAGAAAAATCTTGCCGAATCGGGCTTTAATCTTGAATGGCTCAAAAAACAGCTTGACAACAACCGCAAACGGCTCAAAGATGTTTTTCTCGGTGTGTGTGATGATACGGGAAACCTCAAGATTTACCAAGACGGAAAGTCTGAAAGCAAGAATGATATTTTTGACTAATAAAGCGTAAAAGAATAAAATTTGCACCTTTACAGGCTCGTAAAGGTGCTTTTTTAATGTGCAAAATAAAATAATACAAAAATAAATTTTACCATTGCAATAACCAAAATTAATGTTATACTAAAATCGTAAGTGCGTGTCGGCAAGATTTTGTAGAACGCTTTGAAAAAATCGGAAAATTTTAATAAAGAAGGAAGTGCTTTAATGATTAAAAAGTTTACATCGGGCAACCCGATTGATACGCAGGCTGTTGTTGAAAAATTTAACGCTCTGCCTATTGCGGAATTTCCGCTCGGCGGCAAGTTTGAGAACGGAAATTTTGTCTTTGAATTTGATATGGCAGACAGCGACATCGTCTACGGTCTCGGCGAAGCTCCGAGAGGAATCAACAAGCGTGGTTGGGTGTATAACAGCTTTTGCAGTGATGACCCGTTCCACACCGAAACAAAGTCATCCCTCTATGCCGCTCACAATTTTCTTATGCTCAGCGGTTCAAAAACTTTTGGTATTTTTATCGACTTCCCGTCAAAAATCCGTTGGGACATCGGCTACACAACCACAAACAAAACCGTTATCACAATTGACGGCACGAATTTTGATATATATTACATTGACGGCACAAAGCCGCTTGAAATCGTAAAAGAGTTCAGAAAATCAATCGGCACAAGCTATGTTCCGCCGTTTTGGGCATTCGGCTATCAGCAGAGCCGTTGGAGCTATCACAATGCCGAAGCTGTTGACGCTGTTGTTGACGGTTACAACAAGGCAGGGATTCCACTTGACTGCGTATATCTCGACATCGACTATATGGAGCGTTACAAGGACTTTACTGTTGATGATGAAAAATTTCCGAATTTCAAGGACTATGTTTCAAAGAAAAGGGAAGAAGGAATCCACCTCATTCCGATTATTGACGCAGGCGTTAAAAAAGAGAACGGCTACGATATCTATGAAGAGGGCAGAAAGAACGGATACTTCTGCAAAAACGAGGACGGCACGGATTTTGAGGGCGGTGTATGGCCCGGTATCGTTGGCTTTCCCGATTTTCTCCGTCCTGATGTGAGAAAGTGGTTCGGCTCAAAATATAAAATTCTCACAGATATGGGAATTGACGGCTTCTGGAACGATATGAACGAGCCTGCAATTTTTTATTCGGTAAAAGGACTTAACAAAGCACTTGATAAGGCGGCTTCTCTTAAAGGGCAGAACCTTGACCTTTCAAAATTCTTTGAGCTCAAGGACACATTCGCAGGTCTTTCAAACAGTCCTGAGGATTATTCAAGCATTTACCATACAGTTGACGGCAAACAGGTTTGCCATGATCAGGTTCACAACATTTACGGTGCTAATATGACAAAGGCCGCCGGCGAATATTTTGCGGAGGAGTTCGGTAAAGAAAAAATTCTTATGTTCTCCCGTGCGTCATATGTAGGCGCTCACCGTTCAAGCGGTATCTGGTTCGGCGATAACCACTCTTGGTGGTCGCACATTCTTCTTGACCTCAAAATGCTCCCGTCGGCAAATATGTGCGGCTTTCTTTACTGCGGTGCAGATCTCGGAGGTTTTAACGAGAACGCAACCCGTGACCTTGTTCTTCGTTTCCTTGCACTCGGTGTGTTTACTCCGCTTATGCGTAACCATGCCGCTCTCGGCACAAGAAATCAGGAGTGCTACAGCTTTGAAAACAGCGATGATTTCAAGGATATTGTTGAGGTTCGTTACAGACTTATTCCGTACCTTTACAGAACATTCAAAAAGGCAAGCGAAGAAAATGATATGATTTTCAGACCGCTCTCGTTTGATTATCCCGATGATAAAATTGCCCGTGAATGTGAAACACAGCTTATGCTCGGTGACGAGTGCATGATTTGCCCTGTATATGAGCAGAATGTAGGCGGAAGATATGTTTATCTCCCCGAGAACATGACTTTTGTAAAACTCAGCGGTACAAGCATTACGACAGAAAAAATGAGCAAGGGTATTCATTATATTGAGGTTGCTCTCAATGAAGTTCCGCTCTTTATCAAAGACGGCAGGCAGATTGAACTCTGCAAGCCCGCAATGAGAACTTCACAGCTCGACACAACAGACACAGTTATGATTCCGTAAAATTTTATTTGTACGATTATCTGTTTGCATAATCTATGGGCGAATAACTATGTCAACAACATGGTTTACACTTTATACAAGGACATAATTTACAGCAAAATCAAACACGGCAGTTTTTTATCAACTGCCGTGTTTTTGTATGTCTTTAATTCAGTTTTAATCGTCAGAACTTTTTCTTTCGCTTTTGAAAAGCTTGCAGATTTCATAATAAATGGGAATTGTTAAAAATGCAATCCAACCAAATGACCAACCGCCGCAGATGTCGAGAAATCCGAAAAACATATACACAATAACGACAAGCAGGGGATAAGCAAAATGACTCGGCTTGCGTTTGTAGATTGCGTCAACAAGTGTGTAATAGAGAGGAATTGTCAGAAAGCATACCCAGCTGAGTACCCAACCGAGCAATACTCCGCTGAATCCCCAAACGAGGAATCCGATAACGGCAATCAACCAAAACGGAAAGTGTTTCCAAAAGCGGTGCGACTTTGAATGTTTATGCTCTTCAATGCTTTCATCATACATAACATTTCCGTTTTCGTCTGTATAGACTTTTGTTTTGCCGTTTTCTTCAACATGAATTCCGTTCCAGCCGACATCAACCTTTGTACCATCTTTATCTTTAACATGGATTCCGTCCCTGAAATTAAGGTGAACAGAATCACCGTCCTTTGAGTCAACATGGATTCCGTGTTTGAACGAAACCTTGTCTGATTTTTTGTATGTTGTGTCGCTGTCGGGATTATTTTCGGCATTATTTTCGGGTTCTTCCGACTGTGTTTCGCTTTCGGTTTCTTTTTCGCCTTTAAGCAATTCATCAAGCGAAACACCGTAGATATCGGCAAGAAGAATAAGATTATCCGTGTCGGGCGATGCCTCTGCACGCTCCCATTTTGACACAGCCTGACGGCTTACACCTATTCTTGCGGCAAGCTCCTCCTGGCTTAGATTCATCTTTTTTCTGTACTGCAAAAGTCTGTTGGCAGTTTCAATGTTCATAAAATTTCCTCCTCAAATATTGCTTTAGGGTTTTACCTTGTGAGAAAATTATATCGGTTGCCTGCCCCAAAAAACAATACATTTCGGGTTCCATTGTCGCAACTCTCGGTTGCAACCCGTAGTTGCGACAATAAAAATCAACAAAAACGCAAAATATTCCAATATCAGAGGTCAAGACCTGTTGTAGTCTTTAAAAATTCACCAAGCTTGTCGCAGATGATTTTTACACCGCCCTCGCTGTCACTTTCAACATTGAGGGGCATAATCGGATCGTGTACCGAAAGTCTGAGCAAGAACCAGCCGTCACCGTTATCCCTGTCAAACGAAACTCTGATGCCCTCACGGTTATCATCGGCAACGCACCAGCCGTCCTGCTCCTCGGCATACTTTGTAAGGTCGGCAATAATTTTTTCACCGCAGGCTCTGAAATCTTTTTCAAGAATTTTGTATCTGATTTCTGTGCTTTCAAGCGGTTCTTTGAGTGAGGCGGTAAGCTCGTCAAGCTCCTTGCCCTCTTTTCTCATCTGAGCGGCCTTGATAATAATTTTTGTGCAGAGATATGCACCGTCATCAAGAAAGTAGTTTTCACGCATTGCGGCATGACCCGATGTTTCGATTGCAAGAGGACAGTTGATGCCCTGAGCGTTGAGCTCAAGAGCCTTGTCGATAACATTCTTATAGCCTCTGCGATAGCGGTAATGCTTTCCGCCGAGGTCATTTTCAATAAATTGTTTAAGACCGCTTGATGTGATTGAGTCTGTAACAATCATACCGCCGTCATTGCCCTCAAGAGCAATTGCCGCCGCAACGGCTACAAGTCTGTTTCGATTGATTTCGTTGCCCTTGCTGTCAACAGCACCGCCACGGTCAACATCCGTATCAAAGATTACGCCAAGGTCTGCGCCCGATTCTCTGACAGCCTCACAGATTGAATCCATTGCCTCTTTAGCCTCGGGATTCGGCACATGATTCGGGAACATTCCGTCAGGTTCAAGATAACGGCTGCCTGTTGTGTCTGCTCCGAGAACAGAAAGCACCTTGTCGGCATAAAATCCGCCTGCACCGTTGCCTGCGTCAACAACAATCTTAAAGCCCTTGAGCGGATGCTCGTAATCTTCTGCATTAACTTCCTTTTTAATCTTCTCGCAAAGTCCCTTTGCGTAGTCGCTCATATAGTCAACATCCGTAATATTTCCGACGTTGCTTTCTTCGGGATGTTCACCGTTTTGTGCGTAGAGAAGAATTTCCTCAATGTCACTGCCCTCAAGACCGCCCTCACGTGTGAAAAATTTAAGACCGTTTCTGTTGAACGGGTGGTGACTTGCGGTAATCTGAAGAGCACCGTCACATCCGAGGTCAACGGTTGTCATAAACATTGACGGAGTTGACGCAAGCTGACAGCAGAGAACTTCTGCACCGCAACGCTTAAAACGCTCGGTTGTGATTTTCATTATATGCGGTCCCGAAATACGGCTGTCACGACCGACAGAGATTTTGAGCTCGCTCGGCTTTTTTGAAACTTTTTTAGAAAGCCAAAGCACAAAGCCGTCCGCCATATCGGCAACAACATCGTCGGTAAGGTTTACACTTTGTCCCTCAACACCCTCGCTTGCAACTCCTCGTATGTCTGTTCCGCTTTTGAACTGTTTGTAAAAATCGTTAAGCATTTTATGATTCCTTTCTTATTTGTATGATTGCTTTTATTGAAAATTTAATTCGGAGCAATCCTGCATCCTTTTTGATATCAGCCTTCATAACATAGATTATAACTTAAAATGAGCAAAATCTCAATATGCCTATTAAATTAAGTTTGTAAAAAACAGCAGTTATATAATGCTGAAAAAGAAACAAGTTGTTGAATTTACACAATCAAATGTTATGCTTGTGTTAAAACTATATTTCTATAAAAGCAAATACAAAGCATATTGTACAAAAAACACAACAATTTATTGTGCATAACTGACACCCAAATGCATTTGTGAACAAAAATTAATCGCTAAAATTGTTGACTTTTCCGAATGCTTGACTATAATAATAATTGTCAAGTAAATAGTCCGCTTGACTATCGGCTGATTTCCAATTAGCCTTACTCGAGTAAAATTGAATTATCACATAGTCGATAAATTGATCATGATTTTGCCAAATGGTAAATGGCGCACGAAAACAAAACTTTATATTTTTAAAGAATTGAATGGAGGAAATTTTATGACACCAATTCTTAGCTTACACAATGTTGATGTAACCAAATTCCTCGCCGTGCTCGATACCTGCGAGGGCAATGTATATCTCGTTACAAGCGAAGGCGACAGACTCAATCTCCGCAGCAAGCTTTGCCAGCTTGTCGGTCTTACAAGACTTATCGAAGGCGGCAGGATTGCAGAAGCAAGTATTATTTGCGAAAACAAGAACGACGAGAGCAAGCTTTTCAGACTTAATATGTTCGGCGACACAGGTAACGCCAAAGTAGGTTAATTCTGAAAACACTGACTTAAATATCTACGGTTTTCACGTTAATTTCAAAACTTCTAAACCCAAGGACAGCTGCGAGCAATCGCAGCTGTTTTTGGCTTTTACCTTTTAAATGTAAAATATCAATAAAGTGTTGATTTTGCCGATGTTTTGGGTTATACTAAACTTAATTTATTTTATGAGGCGTTAAACGCATTCGGAAAGGAATACGCTATGGCAGATACAAAAAACGAGCTTATGAACGAAGATGATAGAGTTATAGTTACTCTTGAGGATGAAACTGGTGAAAAAGTTGATTATGAATTTCTTGATGTAATTGAGTATGATAATGAAGAATATCTTATCCTTACAAAGTTCAATCCAAATATTGATAGTGATGTTTATGATGTTGTTATTTTCTTAATCAATCCTATCAATGACGAAGATGAAGAGTATATTGCTATTGATGATGATGACACTCTCAATACAGTCTTTGAAATTTTTAAAGAAAAATATGAAGGCGAAGTAGGCTGATTCGTTTTCATTATGAGCTTCCGAGGGGAGGCTCTTTTCTTTTGTGTGAATATAACATTCTCAGCGGGAAAAAATACCGTTGAGGTGTTGTGTATGACAGAAAAAATCGGACTTGAAAAAACTGTTGTGTTTAATTTGAAATCGGCAAATGAATCTGATGTCAATAATATCGTCAATGAAAAAGGTCACGAAAGTCGTTCGTTTTATTACAAACTCGGCTTACTCTATTTTCTCAATATTGTTGACTGGATTTGTACAGAGGCGCTCATCGGCAGCGGACATTTTGTTGAGGCAAATCCCGTTATGCAGCCTGTGCTTGAAAACTTTTGGCTGACATTGTTAATCAAGGGAATTTTGCCGCTTGTGCTTATTCTGGGTTGTGCATTGATTTACAAGCTTGCCGAAATCGGCAGGAGCAAAACGGCTGAAATGCTTTTAACGGTCGGAATTGTGTCTTATGCCCTTGTAAACCTATGGCATATTTTCAATTTTGTATTGCTCTTTTGTCGATTTTAATGTACAATAGTGGGTAGCGAATTTGAAAGGGAGTGTATGTTTTGCCGGCATTATCAGTAAGAAATCTTACAATGACTTTTATCGAAAGAAACCTTTTTACCGATGTTTCGTTTGATGTTGAAGAAAGAGATAAGGTGGGCTTTATCGGAGCTAACGGAGTCGGTAAAACAACTCTCTTTAAGATACTCAACGGCGAAATCAGCCCTGTTTCGGGAACTGTTACCTTTTCAAAAAATGTCCGTCCGGGATATATGGAACAGCATGCCTGCAACAATCCGAGGGCAGATGTGTATCACGAGCTGCTTTCCGTGTTCGATTATCTTTCGGATATGGAAACCGAAATTTCCGCACTTGCACACCAGATTGACAACAAGTCGGGAAATCTTGACGAGCTTGTTGAAAGGCAGACCATGCTTATTGAACAGTTTGAAAGAGCAGGCGGTCTGACCTATAAAAGCAGAACCCGTTCCGCACTTTTAGGACTCGGATTTTCCGAAAATGACTTTACAATGCCTGTCGGCAATTTAAGCGGCGGTCAGCGTTCAAAGCTCTGCCTTGCAAAGCTGTTGCTGTCGCAGAGCAATATGCTCCTCCTTGACGAGCCGACAAACCACCTTGACATTGACGCAATCGCATGGCTTGAAGGCTTTTTGAGAGATTTCAAGGGTGCAATGATTATCATCAGCCATGACCGTTATTTTCTTGATAATGTAACCAACAAGACGATTGAACTTGAACACAACCGTGCTATGGTTTATAAGGGTTCATATTCGGAATTTGTCAAGAAAAAGGAATCGGTGAACGAGTCGCTTAAAAATAAATATGAACACGATTTAAAGGAAATAAAGCGTATTGAGGACATTGTTGAACAGCAAAAACGCTGGGGACAGGCTCACAACTTTATCACAGCCGCAAGTAAGCAGAAAGAGGCTGACAGAATCAAAGACGGGCTTGTTGCCCCCGAAAGCGAGCTTGAAACAATGCGTATGCATTTTGAGCCGAGATGTGAAAGCGGCAACGATGTTTTAATCTGTAAAAACCTTGCCAAGTCGTTTGACAACAAACAGCTTTTCAAAAATGTTGATATACATATCAGAAAAGGCGAGAGAGTGTTCATCATCGGCGGCAACGGTTGCGGTAAAACAACGCTGTTCAGAATTTTAACGGGCAAAACTCCTATGAACAGCGGTGAATATGACTACGGTGCAAATGTTGAAATCGGTTATTTTGATCAGATGCAGCAGAATCTTGACCTGTCAAAAACCGCACTTGATGAGGTGTGGGACACCTTCCCGAATATGACGCAGACCGAAGTCAGAAGTGCTCTTGCGTCATTCCTGTTCAAAGGTGACGAAGTGTTTAAACCGCTTTCAAAAATGAGCGGCGGCGAGAGGGCGAGAGTTTCTCTCTTGAAACTAATGCTAAAGGGCAGTAACTTTTTGCTCCTCGATGAGCCGACAAACCACCTTGACGCATCATCACGGGAAGAACTTGAAAAAACTTTGCTTGACTACAGCGGCACAATGCTGATTGTCAGCCATGACCGTTATTTTATAAATAAAATTGCCGACAGAATTTTACTCCTTACAAATAACGGAGTAAAGGAATATCTCGGTAATTACGATTATTATCTTGAACGCACAACAGCCGAAAAATCGGGTGCTGTTCCGACTGAGAATAAGAAAGATAAAAAAGAAAAAACGCAGAATGATTACTTTTTGCAAAAGCAAAAGCAGAGTGAAGAACGCAAAAGACAGACTAAGCTCAAAAAGACAGAGGCTGAAATTGAGCGACTTGACGAAGAAATCGCCAAAACACAGGAGCTTCTCTCAAGCGAGGAGGTTGCCGCAGATTATGAAAAACTTATGGAGCTTTCAAAACTGCTCGAGGATTTGCAAAAACAGCAGGAGGAGCAGTACGAAATCTGGGAAGAACTCGAAAGTACGGCAGAATGATCGCCTTACAGTCGGGAGGAGCGACAAATTTCCCTTGCTTAAAGTAAAAAATTGTTGTATAATAACCGCATAATATAAGCTAAAGACTGTTGCACAGCAGTTTTTGCAGTTGATTTTCAGATGAAAGATTATGCGAATTAAAAATGAAAAACGGCAGGCAAAATACCCTGCCGCATACATCTGCCCGTGGCGCAATTGGATAACGCAACGGATTCCGATTCCGGAGAATGGGGGTTCAAATCCCTTCGGGCAGGCCAAAACTAAAAGCACCCTTCATGGGTGCTTTTAGTTTTGGTTTGCCAAGAAACCGAAGGGATTTGAAGCCGACCGTAAAGAAAATGCCCCTGTGGGGCATTTTTAGGGAGGAGCGTTTATGGAGGCATAGCTATGCACAGGACGAAACAAGCGAGGCAGAAAGTTTAGGTTTGTACAAAGTACTTCGGGCAGAAGTAGTGATAAGATGAAAGTGTGACACCCTACGGGGGCGTGCTTTTTTCAGCTAAATTATCTTGAGGATAGCTAAATTGTCCTGACGGACAGCTAAAAGTGAATTTAATTTAGCTGTAAACCTAAAGGTTTGCAATTTAGCAACGGAGCGACAAAAAATTCATAGGATATTTTGTTGAAAAATACAATAAAAAATTTTTTGCAAAAACCCTTGACGAATAGGATTGGGGATGATATAATAGTCAAGCTGACTCATTCGAGAACATCTTCAAAAAATGAAAATGCTTCAAAAAATTAAAAAAATTTGAAAAAAGTGTTGACAAATGATGAAGAATGTGATATATTATATAAGCACTCGAAATTAAAGAGTGAATGCAAGAGCGAAAGCTAAATTTGCTGGTGTAGCTCAGTTGGTAGAGCAGCTGATTTGTAATCAGCAGGTCGGGGGTTCAAGTCCGTCCACCAGCTCCATTGAAGCCTACTGTTTAGGCAGTAGGCTTTGATTTTTGAAAAACTTGATAGGGGAGAATTCCCGAGTGGCCAAAGGGGGCAGACTGTAAATCTGTTGCGTTTTGCTTCGATGGTTCGAATCCATCTTCTCCCACCATCTGGGGTGGACACTTTAGATGTCCACCCCGTTTTTGTCAGTATTCATGCGGGTTTGCGGGCTTTTTAGAGCGCAAAATCCAAAATGATTTTCCATAGATGCCTTTTCCATAAAATGGCAATATCAAGATTTTTCGTGAGCAGATGCGGGGCTTCCGCCTGAAAATTCAGGCCGGAGGCCCCGCTTTTTTGCGTTTACCACCCTTTTTTCCCGTTGTCGGAAATGCAGAAGTTTCCGGCAGTTTCATAGATAGATTGACGAATCCCTAAAACGGGCCAATTTTAAGCCCTCAAGATACAAGGGGGTAGTGCGCCCTTTTTTAGAACCTCTCCGGCAGGCCGCCGGGGAGGTTTTTCGCAGCGATTTTTCGCTTTCCCCCTCTCCCACACCCTCACCCCCTAATTACTTACCAGCTGGGAAAGAACAAGCATTTCTTTCCAGCAAGCATACTCTAAGCCCCCAAACAAAGCCCTCAAGTTTTCAACAACCGTCAAGAAAGGATGAGCAAAACCATGAACATCGGCATAGACCACGGCTATTACGCCATCAAAACCCGGCATTTTTCTTTCCCAGCCGGTATCTCAGAATATTCCCACGAGCCCTACACCCTGCAGAACACGCTGGAGTACGGCGGGAAGTTTTTCGTGTGCGGGACGGGCAGGCAGCCCATCCTGCGAAACAAGATGGAGAACGACAACTACTACCTGCTTACCCTTGCCGCTATCGCCAAAGAGATTAAACAGCGCGGAGAAAAGGCTGAGTGTTCCGTAAACCTCGCAGCAGGGCTGCCTCTGGCCGGATTTGGCCGTGAGAAAAAGCCCTTCCGGGAATACCTTCTCCGTTCTTCCCAGCCGGTGTGCTTCAAATTTGAGGGAATCCCCTACAAAGTAACCATCGAGGATGTGAAACTGTTCCCACAGGGGTATTCCGCCATCGCCATCCATCCTGAACTTATCCAAAACGAACCTTCTGTTCTGCTCATGGATATCGGCGGCTGGACGGTGGATCTCATGCGGCTGGACAACGGCGTCCCGAACGCTTCAACCTGCCGCAGCTTGGAGCTCGGCATGATCCGTTGCATCGACGAAACGAAAGAACAGATCCGCCGGGATGTAGGGCTGTCCGTTACCGACGCCCAAGTAGAGCGCGTGCTGGCTGGAAAAGCCTGCAGCATGGACGAGGACGCCCGAAGCATCATCCAAAAGCAGGGCCGCCTCTACACCGAACGGCTTCTCTCGGCAGCCATGGAATCGGGGTTTGACCTGAAAGCCATCCCGGTAATCATGCTGGGCGGGGGCGCGGCAGTGGTTAAAGGCAATGTGAGCGAACAGGACGGCCTGTGCCGGGTTTTCGCCCTGATAGACGACCGTGTGAACGCCGAAGGATTCGAGCGGATTTTTGGGCATTTGTCGGGCGGTGTGAGCAAGGGATGAACAGGCCCCTATTCGGGTTTCGCCCCAACCTCCAGAATGAACGCCACCGCAGGGCTTGGGAAATCCTGCAGGCTGTGCCGGACGGGCAGAAAAACGCCTTTCTGGTGCAGGCTATTTTGGAGAGCCAAGAAAAGGAAACCTTTGAAACTACCCTGCGGCGGGTACTGCGGGAAGAACTTCAAGCTGTCCCTTCCCAGCCTGTGAAGCAGCCGGAGGAAGCCATCCCGCAGGAGATGATGGGCTTCCTCGGTTCCTTGCTGGGAGAAGATTAACTCTGTTTAAAACGAAAGGAACCGACTTATGAGAAAAGAAATCTACAAAATCAAAAACCCCAAGCATATTGTGTTTGGCGATCCCCTGTATTTCGAGGATTTCAAAGGGGCCGAGCTCAAACGCCTCACCGTGGATTACAAACCGCCCAAATCCTTCGATGCGGCCCGGCTTGTCCTGCTGGAGAAGCCGAATGAGAAATACCCCGAATACACAGACCGGACAATGACGCTTTACCTTGCCCCAAGGCAGACCATAGACATTTATGCCGATGAGAAGATCTACGCCTTCCAAAAAATAGATGGCAAATCCATCGGCGTAGATACCGCCCGCTATTACCTCAGCATTGACGGGCGCGACGATATAATCAGGACCGGCGCGGATGGCTGGTGGGGCAGCTTTGAGGAATACTATCGGGAAAACGGAAAAGGCCGCATTTCAAACGCCGTTGTCCTGACGGTTGCAATACCGGAAGAACAGGATTTTAACTGGATGAAGCAGATGGCCGGATATTTCTTTGAGGATATGCAGCCGGTCACCCCCAAAAAGCAAAAGAAAATGGATGGGCCAAGCCGCTGAAAACCCCAAACATAGCCCTTGTTGGTTGTGACGTTTGTCAGCCCTGCTTTGGCTGAAAGGTTGTTGCTCTTGGTGATAGCTTTATCAGGCGGGTTGCAGTATGCTTGTGTTGCCCGAAAGGGAAGAAAAGAAAAAGGAGCGACAGAGCATGGAAACCAAGGGCATCACCTGCAAAATCCCATTAGACCTGCACAATCGCATCAGCGAGGAAATCAGGGAAACAGAAAGCACAATCAGCAAATTCATCGAAATGGTCATTATGGAGCACTATGAGAAAGGGGCTGTCAAAGTCATGGAAAAAGGAAGAACATTAGCGTTTCAGGTGAGCGAGGAATTGTTCCAGAGGGTAAAGGAATACCTTGAAAACTACGAGAAAAACTACCACCGCCGCCTTACCCAAAAGGAATTCGTGATCAGTTTGATCGAACAGGCGCTGGAAGAAGCGGAAGAAGAATTCGAAGCCGCCAGAGCCGCCCAAGAGGAAGCACGGGCCAATCGGTTTAATCCTCTGACCGGATCATTTTATGGAGAAGCCGATGATACAGAAGCAGAAAATCCGGCAGAGAGTTTGGAAATCAACGAGGGCGAGGAAATCCCCGCAGAGGGAGATGACAGCGACGAGAACTGCCCCGACGAGGATGATGAGGACGTCATGCCGGAAAGCTGGGAGCAGGACGATGACGAGGAAGAAGAAGCCGAGCCTGCCGACGAATCCCCTGAAGATGAAGAAACCGAAGAATAACCTTACCAACAACACCCCCACAGGACTGAGGTACCGCCTCAGCCGCCTGCGGGGGTGTTTTCATATAGATTTCAGTTCACGAAAAAGGGGCGATGTCCATTGATTGTGCTTTAACGATTCATCAAATCCCTCAAAAGGAGCGTGATATAGAAAACCATACGATATATTGACCTGTTCTCCGGCATCGGCGGGTTCCGGGAAGGGCTCGCCCGCGCCGGAGGGTTTACCTGCGTAGGCCATTGCGAAATCGACGAAAAGGCAAACCAAAGCTATGAAGCCCTGTTCGATACAAAAGGAGAGTGGTTTTGTGAAGATATCCGAAAAGCCGATCCAAACGGCATCCCCGACTTCGACCTGCTGTGCGGCGGATTTCCCTGCCAGTCTTTTTCGATTGCTGGACACCGTGGAGGATTCGACGATCCAAGAGGTACCCTGTTCTTTGAAATTGCCCGGCTGACTGCGGCAAAAAGACCTGCGTATCTGCTGCTTGAAAATGTTCCCGGACTGCTTAACCATGACGGGGGCAGGACATTTGCGGCCATCCTCCATGCGCTGGACGGATTGGGGTATGGTCTGGAATGGCAGGTGCTCAACAGCAAGGATTTCGGAGTCCCCCAATCCCGAAAAAGGGTGTACCTTATCGGATATCTTAATAAAAGATGCAGAGGAAAAGTATTTCCTTTCACCGAAACAGCAGGCACATCTCTTATACAAATCCGCCCCGGCGCGCAGGGAGAGCGAGTCTACTCCCCGGAAGGGGTAAGCTGCACCCTCGCGGCGCAGACGGGCGGATTCGGCGGGAAAACCGGTTTGTATGAGGTGGGCCTGCCCATCAGGGAGAATACAAAAAAGGGGTACAAAATGGCGTATCCCGGCGACAGCATCAATCTGGCGTTTGCTCAGAAAAATACCCGGCGCGGCAGGGTTGGACGAAAAATCGCCCATACCCTCACCGCCAGCAGCGACCAAGGCACCTTGGAGCCGCTCAAGCGCATCCGCCGCCTGACGCCAAGGGAATGCCTGCGGCTGCAGGGATGGGCAGATGAACGGATTGATATCGTTTTGCCTCTCCAATCCGACGCCCAGCTATACAAGCAGGCAGGAAACGGCGTGACCGTTACAGTGGTGGAAGCCATCGGGAAACGGCTTGCCGCCGCCCATCGGGAGGTGACCGCCATCGATTGATTTAAAAGACCAATACTTCGGCTGCGAGATTGAGATGACGGGGCTAACCCGCCAGAAAGCAGCGGAAGCGGTGGCTTCCCTGTTCGGTACCATGGCCCGCCAGACACATGAATCCCGCACCTACGATCCGTGGGAGGTTATAGACAACGAGGGCAAAAAGTGGCGGTTTGTCTACGACTCCAGCATCCATGCTTCTCATCGGATCGGGCGGCAGCAGCTTCCCATAAGCGATGGCACCTACAAGGTGGAGATGAATTCCCCCAAGCTGGAATACAGCGAAATGGGAAAGCTGCAGGAGGTTGTCCGCGCCCTGCGCCATGCGGGGGCTGTCGTGAACGGAAGCTGCGGGATGCACGTCCATGTGGACGCCTCCAAGCATACCCCACAGAGCCTGAAAAACGCCCTCTCCATCATGTATTCCAAAGAGGACATCCTGTTCAAAGCCCTCAATGTCAATGAACACCGGGTGGAACGCTGGTGCCAGAAGGTGCGGGAACCCATGCTGGAAAAAATCCGCAAGCTTCCCACCAATACCACCATGGAACGCCTCAAGCGGGAATGGTACGGCGGGCGGGATGAAAGCTACGAACATTACAACTGGACGAGATATTACGCCCTGAACCTGCATTCGGTGTTCTATCGCAGCACCTTGGAATGGCGCTGTTTTGAAAGCACCCTCCATGCAGGAAAAGTCAGGGCAAATATCACGCTGGCGCTGGCCATCTCCGCGCTGGCCATCAACCAGAGCCGGACGGTGATGCGGAAAACCGAGATCAGCGAAAACCCCGCCTTTACCTTCCGCACCTTCCTTTTACGGCTGGGCCTCATCGGGCCGGAATACAAAAATGTGCGGGAACATCTGCTCTCGAACCTCCCCGGCGACCGGGCATGGCGGTATGACAAAGCCCAATACCCCAGCCTGCAAAACCGCCGAAACCAAGAACGATAACACTGGAGGTGATGAAAACCGAAAATTTCAAAAAGCCAACTGGTACACTGCTGTATTTTGCCTATGGAAGCAATATGAACCTAAACCAGATGGCCTTCCGCTGCCCCGATGCGGAAGTGGTGGATACCGTCCGGCTGGAAGGGTACCGCCTTGCCTTTTGCATGAACGGCGGCGGGAATGGCGTCGCCACTATCCTGCCGGAAGAAGGAAGCTATGTGGACGGTGTCCTCTGGCGGATCTCCGAACGGGATGAACGGCATCTGGACCATTACGAGGGCTTTCCCTACCTGTACGGGAAAGAACCTGTTGTGGTAATAGATCAGGATGGGATCAGGCATGAAATCATGGCTTACACCATGAACAGCCCGTACAAGGATACCCCCGCCATGCCCTCCAAAGCCTATCTGGAAGGAATCCTGAACGGCTGCCGGCAGAACGGGATCGAAACCGCCCCTGTTCTGGAAGCGGTCCGGCTCACTCAGAAGGAACTGCCAAAAAAGAAATCCCCCATAAAAACACCACCGCCGGAAACACGGCGAAGAACGATAATCTGAACACTGGCCCCCGTGGGATGGAGAATTTTCTCTCCATCCTGCGGGGGCCTTTTTGTATTTTACGAATAAGGAGAATCGCATGAAAAAACATCTAAAACGGCTGCTGTCCCTGATGATGGCGGTACTGCTCTGTATTGGCGTTATGCCAAGCAGCGCCTTTGCCGCCTCCTACGATTACGACGGGTACATCTCCATGATCGACCATAACACCAGAGGGTATTCCCTCAGTTCCAATCTTCCCGCCCCGTTTGGCGGCTACAGTTCCAATAAGTTCACCGAGCTGCGGATCAACGACCTGAAAGCCTTCCGCACTGCCTACTGCATCCAGTTCAGTGTAGGCGTACACACGGGTATCGGTTATGACCAGTCGGACGATTACGCCGCTTTTACCGCCGAGCAGAAATCCATGATCAACACCGCCCTGACCTTGGGCTACAACGTGGAAACCGGAACAAAATACGGCGGCAGCGCCATCGACGAGTACATTGCCACCCAAATCCTCATCTGGCTGATTGCCCACGAGCAATTGGGGACCGGGTACGAAACGCAGATCGTCAATGAATTTACCGTCAACAGCCCCGCCGCGAAGCCCATCTTCTATCAGCTTCGGGAGAACGTCGTGAATTACCACACCATCCCGTCCTTTGCCACCGATGATCCAAGCGCGGTCGGGGCATATACCCACGCCCTCAAATACAACGAGAGCAATGGGAAAAACGAAACCACGCTGGTGGATGAGAACAATGTGCTGGGGAATTTCGCTGTCAGCTATCCGGGCGTGGATTTTTCCGTCAGTGGCAATGAACTGCACGTCTCCACCTCCGAAACCGAATTCGGTACCATTACCGCCGAAAAGCGGCTGCCTTCCTCTGTTCCCGGCGTGGTCACAGGCGGCACGAAATACTGGCTGCGGGACGAATACCAGAACGTGGTCACCTTCGATGTGGAAGGCTCCGCCGAGCCGGTGAAATGCTGCTTTTCCCTTGAAATCAAGGCAGGCGCCCTGCAGCTTGTGAAAACCTCCGAGGATGGCAAGGTCGAGGGAATCCCGTTCCACATCTCCGGCAACGGCGTCGAAAAAGACGTGGTAACGGGGCCGGATGGCACCATTAAGGTGGATAACCTCCAAGCTGGAAACTACACCGTAACCGAAAAGGCCCCGGACAAATACGTCCAGCCTGCTTCCCAGCAGGTGACCATCTACCCCGGCCAGACCTCCAGCGTGAGCTTTTCCAATATCCTGAAGAAATTCACCGTGGAGATGGAGAAAAAAGATTCCGGCCATAACAAGCCGAGAAGTACCGAATATGAAGCGCAGGGCGACGCCACTTTGGATGGCGCTGTGTACGGGCTGTTCAAAGGCGAAACCCTGCTGGATACCTACACCACGGCGAACGGGGGCAAATTTACCACCAAGGAATACCCCTGCGGACCGGATTACAGCATCCGTGAAATTTCCCCCAGCGAGGGGTACCTGCTGGACGAAACCGTCTACCCGGTAGGCGCGGAACCGGGCAATTTCACCTTGGAGAACAACAGCATCCCCATGACTGCCACAGAGGACGTCATTCTCGGCAGCATCGCCATCACCAAGCATACGGATCAGCCTGCCACCCCGGAACAGGAAGAACCGGTCCCGCAGTCGGAAGCGCCCGACTCCAGTTCTTCGGAAATCCCGGAATCCACCCCTGTGCCGGAAGATGAAGCTGCTTCCTCCAGCCAGCCGGAAGCAAGCGCGGAATCCGAAGCCCCGGCAGAGCCTGCCGGGGAACCGTCCTCTGAAAGCAGCCCCGCGCCGGAAAGCGAGCCGGAGCCTGCCCCAAGCGCATCAATTGTGCCGCAGCTTGTCCCTGCGGTTGCCAGCCTTGCCTCCAAAGCCTCTGTTCTTCCTTTGTCCACCACGTCCTCCAGCGATGAAGTGCAGATCGAGCAGCCGGAGGAAGGCGCGGAGTTTCAGGTTTACCTTGCCAGTGCAGGCAGCTATGGGAACGCCAAGGAAACCGAGCGTGACCTTTTAATCACCGATTCCTATGGTTTTGCCCGGTCAAAGGATCTTCCATACGGCCTGTATGTGGTGCATCAAACCGCAGGGGCTGAGGGGCAGAAATTTGTCCCCGACTTCTCTGTGTTCATTTCCAAGCATGGCAAAACCTACTATTATATTCTGAATAACCCCACCTTTACTTCCCTCATCCGGTTTGAGAAAAAGGATCTGGAAAGCGGAAAAATCATCCCTCTTGCGGGAACTGCTGTCAAAATCCGCAATACCGATACCGGCGAGTGGGTGGTGCAGCACTTGAACTACCCCAGCCCCATCGACATCGACACCTTCGTGACGGATTCCACAGGCACCCTCATGTTGCCGGAACCTCTTCCGTTTGGAAATTACGAGTTGTATGAACAGCAAAGCCCGTGGGGATATGTGTTCGACGGAGAGCCGGTTCCCTTTGTGGTGGACGGAACGCAGGACGTCATTACGGTCGAGAAATACAATATCGCGCAGAAAGGAACCATCACCGTTTCCAAAGAGGGCGAGGTATTCAGCCACGTGGCAGAAGCAGGCGGGCTGTACCAGCCTCAATACGAGGTGCAGGGCCAGCCGGGCGCTGTCTATGACGTCACCGCATTGGAAGATATCGTCACCCCGGATGGTACCGTCCACCTGAAAGCCGGTGAACTGGCGGCTACCCTCACCACAGGGAGCGACGGGACCGCCACCTCGGAACCCTTGTATTTGGGCCGCTATCAGATTTTGGAGCGCACCGCGCCGGATGGCATGGTAATTGATCCAGAACCCAAAGAGGTTACCCTGTCCTATGCCGGGCAGGAAGTGGAGATTACCTCCGCAAGCGTTGGTTTTGTCAACGAGCGCCAGAAGGTGGAAATCAGCCTCCAGAAGCTGCTGGAGCAGGACGAAATCTTCTCCATCGGCATGAATGAGGAATGGAAAAACATCACCTTCGGCCTGTTCGCCGCAGAGGAACTGACTGCCGCCGATGGAACCTCCATCCCGGCAGACGGGCTGATCGAAACGATTGGCGTCGATGAAAACGGCAATGCCATCTTTAAAACAGACGTACCATGCGGCGCTTCCCTGTATGTAAAGGAAATCGGCACCGACGAGCACTACATTTTGAGCGATGAAAAATACCCGGTGGTGTTTGAATACGCCGGTCAGGATATAGCCAAGGTGCAGATTCAGGTCAACGATGGAGAACCCATTGAAAACACCTTAAAGCGCGGCAAGGTTTCCGGCTGGAAGGTGGATCAGGATGGCTTCGAATTGGGCGGTGCTGTCATCGGCCTGTTCCGTTTCGACGAAACCGAATTCACCGAAGAAACCGCGTTTTTAGTTACTGAAAGCAATGAGATCGGGTACTTTGAATTTGACAAGGTACCGGTTGGAAATTGGCTGGTGCGGGAAATCGCGCCTCCGGCGGCCTTCGTATTGACGGAAGAAACCTTCCCGGTTGAAATCACCGAGGACGGGCAGACCATTGAAATCCGTATCGAAAACCAGATCATCAAGGGCATTGCCGAAACCACCAAGGTGGACGCCGACTACCCGGAAAACAAGCTGTCCGGGGCTGTCTTTGAGATTTACGCCGATGTGGACAACAACGGGGAATTCGACGCGGAGATCGATCAGCTGGTGGGCGAAATGACCGAAACCGAGCCGGGGCTCTATCAGATGAAGGATCTCGTGTGGGGAAGCTATTTCCTGCATGAGAAGGAAAGCCCGGAATTTTTCCAGCGCGACGAAAATTATTACCCCTTCTCCATCACGGAAAACGGGGCCGTTGTGCGGATCGAAACCGAAGCTGGCGTGGGCTTCCTCAACAAAGCGCAGACCGGCTCCCTGAAGGTGGTAAAGACAGCCGACGATGACAAGATCGAGGGCCGCACCTTCAAAATCACCGGTACCGACTTCATGGGCAACCCCTATGAGCAGGAATTCCAGACGGATGAGAACGGCGAAATCAACGTCGAGCTCCGTGTGGGCGAATACACCGTAGCTGAAGCAGCTGGCGAGGACGCCGAAAAGTACATCCTGCCCGATGACCAGACCGTAGGAATCAAGGCGGGAGAAACCACAACCGTCAAGATGCACAACAAGCTGGTGCCGGAAGTGCCTACCGTACCGCAGACCGGCGATAACCCGTGGATGCCCGCCCTGCTCGGCGCGCTTGCCCTGTTCGCGGCCCTGTCCGGCGGTGCTTTGCTCTTCCTGCACCATACCGGCAAGAAGCGGAAAGCTGCCGGTGGCAGCGATGAGGATCAGGGCGCAGAAGAATGAAAACCTTTTTCAAAGGTTTTTGCATCGGTCTTTTGTCCCTGAGCCTTTTGGGGCTTCTCTGGTTTCTGGTGCTCCAGCCGGGGCTGACCAATAAAGAAGCGCAGGATTTGAAGGAAGAATACGCACAGCCCCTCCCCGGAGAATCCTCCGGGGAGTTACCGGCTGGGAAAGAACAGGCAGCCTCCCTTGTAAACCTCTCCGCCCTGCAGGCCGAATACCCGGATATTCAGGGCTGGATTTCCATCCCCGGCACCTGTGTGGATTACCCTGTTCTGCAGAGCAGCGCCGATGAACCTGAATACTATTTGCGGCGCACCTACAAGGGCGAGCATCGTACTGCCGGAAGCATTTTCTTTCAGTGGGACTGTTCCCCGGAAAGCCGGAACCTTGTGGTCTACGGGCACAACATGAGCGATGGGACCATGTTCGCTGTGCTCCAGAAGATGGCGGACGAAGCTTTCCGAACCGAGCATTCCAAAATCCTCCTGCAGACCAGCGACGGGCTGTGGGAATACCGCATTGCGGCTGTGCTGAAAACCGATATCACAAAGCTCTCCTTTAACCGCACCGAATTTGCGGACGATGCGGATTTCCTGTCTTTTCAGAAGGAGCTCTTCGCACAGTCGCTCTGCAAAACCGAAACCATACCCGGCGCGGACCGCCGCCTGCTGACGCTCGTCACCTGTTCCTATGAGTGGGAAAGCGCCCGCACGGTAGTCATCGCCACAGAAGTGAGGTGAGAATCGACCTATGGAACCAAAAGCCATTATTTTGATTGTCTTATGCGCTGTCATTTTAGGCGGCCTTGTTTTCCTGCACATCCGCAACCGAAGGAAGAAATAGCGGAAGCGTTTAACCGGGCGGGGCGCTGACAGGCGCTCCGCCTGCATTTTTTATCATACTGGAGGGATTGATTGAAGAAAACCGGATTGTTAGACCTTTTAGCCGAGCAGCACCGCACCTTTATCTCCAACCTGCGCCTGCTGCCGGAGCTCAAGTGGGCAGCCCTGGGGGATTTGTACCGCATGGAAAACAAAGAGCAGTACCCCTTAAAGGAATGGGAAGAAGCCGTATCGTACCTGTTGGGCTGCGAGGTGCGCTTTAACAATTACGAGGAAATCGGGAAAAGCCTCAAGCCTTTTTCCTTGGAGGTGAAATGAGAAAATGAATCAATTTTATACCGCCGAATCTGTGACGGAAGGGCACCCGGATAAGCTGTGCGACATCATCGCGGACAGTGTGCTGGACGAATGCCTCGCCCACGACGCCCTTTCCCGTGTGGCCTGCGAGGTGCTGGCCACCAAGGGGCAGGTTATCGTGGCTGGAGAAATCACCAGCCTGTTTGAGCCGGATATCCCTTCCATTGTGCATTCGGTTTTTAGAAAGGCGGGATATGATCCCGCCCGTTTTTCCGTCCAATGCCTGCTCCACCGGCAAAGCCCGGATATTGCCGCCGGGGTGGACTGTTCGTTAGAGCGCCGGAGAAATCCCTCGGAAGATCAGCCCGCCCTGCAGCTGGGGGCCGGGGATCAGGGCGTCATGGTGGGGTACGCCTGTTCGGAAACCCCGCAGAGGATGCCTCTGCCGGTGGTGCTGGCCCACCGTCTCACCAGCGCCCTCGCCGCCGCCCGGAAAACCGGGATGGTGCGGGGCCTGCGCCCGGACGGGAAAGCGCAGGTCACCGTGGAATACGGCGAGGATGGCAAGCCCCTGCGGCTGGATACCGTTGTGCTGTCTGCCCAGCACAGCCCGAATAAGCCCATGGACGAACTCTGCTGGGAACTCACCGATAAGGTGCTGGCCCCGGCGCTGCAGGCTTTACCCCCGGACGAGGATACGAAAATCCTTCTGAACCCTTCCGGGCGGTTTGTTTTGGGCGGCCCGGAAGCCGACACCGGCCTCACCGGGCGAAAGCTCATGGTGGACAGCTACGGCGTGTTCGCCCCGCACGGCGGCGGTGCGTTTTCCGGCAAAGATCCCACCAAGGTGGACCGTTCCGGGGCATACATGGCCCGGTACATCGCCAAAAACCTTGTGGCGGCGGGCTTGTGCGAAAAGTGCCAAGTCACGCTGGCCTATGCCATCGGGAAAGCCGTGCCGGTCATGGTGGAGGTGGATACCTTCGGCACCGGTATGGTTTGTGCCGACGATTGTCTGGCAGAGGCGGCGCGCTTCGTGTTCGGCTTAACGCCTGCGGAGATCATCGCCCAGCTTGACCTTTTAACGCCAAGATATGCACAGACAGCCGCCTATGGGCATTTCGGAAAACCGGAATTTCCGTGGGAACGCACCGATCAGGCGAAAATCCTGCGGGCGGCTGTCATTTAACCAGAAAGGAGCAGCCCTATGCCCGGAGTAACGGAAGAACAAATCATCGCCGCCAGACGGATGACCGCCATTGAGTTTTTGCGGCGGTACCGGCCCGGAGAACTGGTCAAAACCGACAGCCGGGGGGAGTTTGAACTCCGGGAACACGACAGCTTCAAGATCAATGAAGAAACCAGCTTCTGGCACTGGAAAAGCCGGGACGCAGGCGGCAAATCCGCCCTCGACTATCTCATTAAGGTAGAAGGGGTAAAGTTTGTGGACGCGGTGCTGGCCCTCTGTGAAGAAAACCCCTGCTACATCCCGCCCCCTTCCCAGCCGGAGCAGGAAAAGGAATTCGCCCTGCCCCCGGCATCGGCAAACAACCGCAGGGTGTTCGCTTACCTCCTAAAGCGCGGGATCAGCCGCAAGGTAATAGAAGCCTGCGTCCGGGCGGGGATTCTCTATGAAAGCGCGGACTACCACAACGCCGTGTTCGTGGGAAAGGATGAAGCCGGTACTGCCCGTTACGCCTTCCTGCGGGGCACCTATACCAAAGGAAAGCCCTTCAAGGCGGAGGTGTCCGGCAGCGAAAAGCAATACTGCTTCTGCCTCCCGCCCAAGGGAACAACCAACCGGCTGGCTGTGTACGAAGCAGCCATCGAAACCCTCGCCCATCTGACGCTGGAAGGGACTGCGGATAAATGGCGGCTGTCCCTTGGCGGAATCAGCGCCCCGAAAGAAGGAGAACAGCCACGCTCCTTTTCCTTCAAAAAGCCGCTTGCATTGGAATCCTTCCTCAAGCGGCACCCGGAAATTGAGGAAATCGAAATCTGCACAAACAACGACTTTGCCGGGCGGTGGGCGGCTGAACACTTGGAAAAAGCCTATCAGGGCAAATACCGCATGGTGAAGAACCTGCCGGAAAAAGAGGGCTGCGATTATGCAGATCTGGCAAAAGAACGATATGAGAAACAGGCCGCCCGCCAGAGGGCGGCCTGCTCTCGTTAGAAAGGAGATTGGAACATCGACGCAAACAACATTATATGTAAACTTTATTTCCCTCTTGCCGGGGACTTTATGGATGACGATAGCTGGAACAACGGGACAGCCGACCTTCCTGTACCGCTGAACGGCGCTGATTTAGCCGAATACGAAGGCCCGATCCTTCGCGCTGTGGAAAGCTGCAACAGCTATAACGAGGGGAACCTCATGCTCTGCTTTAGAAAAGAATGGAACCCCGGCGTTAAGGAAAAGGTACTGAGCGCCATCCCCTCGGTGGAGATCCGGGGCGGCGAGCTCATGGCCTGCGCCACGGTTTGTCTGAAGGAACCTCTCACAGAAGCAGAAATGAAAGCCTTGCAGGATCACCTGCGGGATCAGTTTTCGAGCGGCTGGGGAGAAGATTTTGAACAGCAGGAAATCAAGGTTAAAGGCGGCGTAATCAGCGTCCACTTTTGGGAAACCGATCGTTTCTCCATTGAAATGGAGCAGCCTGCTCCTAAACGCCCCAAGATGAAGCTGGAAAAATGGGATGGGGATATCCTCTCCGTCCTCAAAAGGGCTGAACGCCTGCTGATAGAAAATGGGCAGCCGGAACGGGCGAAACAGATGATGGAGCAGTTCCGTACATTTTACAGCCTATCATCCGGCGTCATCAGCCAATACGTGGAAATCGATCTGCCGGAGAAAAAACGAAGAAAGCGAAAAAGGACCGTGGAGAAGAACGATAGAAAGGGGCTATGACGGATTGAAACACAGCGAACCGCTGATTTTGAACAAGGAAGAATTCTTCGAGGGGTTTGACAATCCCTCTTTACAGGAAAAAGTCGTTGGAATCAAGATCGCCCTTCTTCAGAATGACAACGGCGAAATAGGTCTTGGGCTTGGGATTGAAGCGCCTCCGTTACATTCGAGGGAAATCGAGGAAATAAACCGCTTTTTTGCGAAAAAGTACAATGCCGGCGAAATGATGCAGAAGCTCTTACAGCACTATCAGGATCAGAGGTCACAAAACGCAGACAGGAAAAGCCAATCAGATCAGAAGTATGAGATTACCGATATCGCTCACCCGCAATACCCATGGCTGCACCGCATCCGGGCGTTACAGGACGTTCGGGAAGATGTTCATCAAGGCGACCTTGGCGGCTTTGTAGAAAGCGAACGGAATCTCAGTCAGGAAGGAAGCTGCTGGATCTACGATAACGCGCTCGCCGGGGAAAACTCCCGTGTCATTGAACAGAGCACCCTGCATTGGGCCTGCCGGGCGCTTGGCTCGTCTATCATTTCCGGGGACGCCCGGCTGGATCGGAATGTATGGGTTTTAGACAACGCCATCGTTGCCGCAGGAACCGTTACCAATATGGTTACCATCCAAGGGGACGCAAGAATCCTGCCCGGCTCCGGCCATAGTTCTCCTGTCATTAAGAACGACGCCGTTATCTACGGAACCGTGGTAGGAAATGTGGAGATCTCCGGTTTCTATGAATTGCCGCCGGGAGAAAAACTGGAAAACCACAGCAGAGAACCTTTGAAAATCTATGCCGATGAATATACCGGTCCGCTCATGGGGCTTCGTGAGCCGCAAAAGCCGAAAGGCTTTGTCATGCCGGAACAACAGAAAAAACGCTCCGACAGGGAGCGATAACCAAACAACGAAAGGATGATGCCTCTGAACAAAACGAAAGAGCTCGCACAAGTCGTAGACGAATCCATTTTGCCGTTGGAACATAGCGGCGGGGATGGCTGGACCATCCTGCATGGGGATACCCTGCAGATCATCCGGGCATTCAAGCCGCAGGTGTTCGACGCCCTCATCACCGATCCGCCCTATGCTTCGGGCGGCTGGAAACCCTCGGAGAAAAACCGCACCACCAACCAGAAGTACAGCAGCATGAACCCCAAGAACGCCCTGCCGGATTTCGACGGGGATAACCGGGACCAGAGAAGCTGGACGAGATGGATGGCGGAGTGGCTGTCCGACGCCCGGAAAGCCTGCAGGCCAGGAGCGCCTGTCTGCCTGTTCATCGACTGGCGGCAGTACCCCTCCATCACCGACGCTTTGCAATGGGCCGGGTGGATCTGGAGAGGATGCGTGGTATGGGATAAGATGACCAGCCGCCCGCAGAAAGGCCGATTCCGCCAGCAAAGCGAATATGTGGTGTGGGGCTCCAACGGCCCCATGCCGGTGAACCGCCCTGTGGGATGTTTGCCGGGGGTATTCCGCTACGCCAATCCGCAGAACCGCACCCATGTGACAGAGAAGCCCCTGCAGCTTATGCGGGACTTGGTGAAAATCTGCGTACCGGGCGGGCGCATCTTCGATCCCTTCTGCGGGGCTGGAACCACCGTCCTCGCCGCCAAGCTGGAGGGATATGAAGCCGTGGGCGTGGAAGTTACCGACGCCTACTACAAATTAGGCTCCGACCGGGTGCGCTTTGCCTTGGAAGCCCATACCGAAGCGGAAGAAACCGCCGAATCATCCTGTGGTTGTCCACGTGGATGACCAACAGAAAACCAAACGGCAGGCTGGACGTCCACATGGACAACCAGCCTGCCACCATTTTATCAATACCGATTAAGGAAAGGAAAATCATCATGGAAAAAGCATTCGCCTACATTTGCGCGGCTTCCGATGCCGCGCCCCGCCTATTAAAACGCTACTGCCGCAAGGTTTATGAGCTCGGATACGTCCCCATCTGCCCAAAGCTGAGTGAAGCGCAGTACCTCCAGCCGGACAACGCCGACGAAAAGAGGGATTTCCACAACATCGCCCGCCAGAAGCTGGGCCGGTGCCGTATGCTGGTGGTGTGCGGCAGCGAAATCAGCCACAGTATGTCCGCTGAGATTGGGGCTGCTGAAAAACGCAATCTTATCTGCACCACCCTTGACGGTCTTGCCAAGATCAAGGAAGCGGATGAGAATGGTGGCCTCTGATTCGAGGTCGTTTTTTCTTTGCCAGCCGGTGACTGGTTTTGCAAGCATAGCGTTTGGATATCCAAACGCATCTTGGGGAGAACCCCAAACCCCCGCAGAACCGCACCGGCTGATTTTGTTCAAGAAATGAGAGGTGAAAATACTGAGAGAAAAGCAATACGCCGCGTTCGCGGCAAACGCCAAAATGCTGGACACCCTGCGCCGGAACGAGGTAAACTACGTCCCCGGCGTTTTTGAAGTGGCAAAGGTCATCATTCTGAGCAAG
>ENA-OQJP01000065-OQJP01000065.1-human-gut-metagenome-genome-assembly--contig:-NODE-65-length-46494-cov-5.817025_pt1 | contig 46494 bp, 52 predicted proteins | sample MGYA00242611_ERZ504778 | MGnify/ENA primary metagenome ERZ504778 (study PRJEB26092, sample SAMD00036349) | human gut metagenome | host: Homo sapiens | study: EMG produced TPA metagenomics assembly of...
TCCATGGCTTCCTTCACGGACAGACCATTGTGTACCACCTGTCCCAGAGTCTTGACCAGCGGGGTCACGTGGGGGTATTGGAACACGAAGCGTCCGTAAGTCACGCCTGCAGCACCGGCATCCATGACATCACGGGTCATCTGAATGAAATCCTGCGCGGTCTTGCAGCCGTTGCCTCCGGCAATGGCCACCCGGGTGGGGCAGCCTGCACCACCCGGGCAAAGCTCTCGGAGTCGCCGGTGTAGGTTGTCTTTACCAGATCCACCCCCAGCTCTGCAGCAGTGCGGGCAGCGTACATCACGTTCTCCACGCTGCGCTGGTCGTCCCCGGTGATATGGTTGCCGCGGGGATAGATATGGCTGATGAGGGGCATCCCGTTGCGGTGAGCTTCCTCGCTGATGCGGCCCAGCATGGCGATCTGCTGCTCCTGATTGTCACCGCCCAGGATGCAGCCCACCGACACGGCATCGGCACCCATGGCAATGGCTTCTTCCACACTGGCCACCTGCACATCGCTCTCGTAATGGTAGACGCCAAAGGTGGTCAACTTGAGCACAAGACAGGTCTTGCCTGCGTAGGGAGCAAAGCAGTGTTCTGCAATGCCCTTATGCATGGTGATGGCATTCGGACCGCCGGCCACCATCTTAGCAATGGTATCATCGATGGTATCCAGACCTTTCATCACACCACGGCCCATGGCATGGTCTACAGTCAGGCCGAAGTACTTACCGTCCTCGGTGGGCATCAGGCGCTTGAGACGAATTTCTTTTCCAATCATAATGCTGTTACCTCGTTGCTGCTGTTTACGCAAGCAGGTTCACAAAGAAGTTGATGTACTGCGGGCAGAGGGTGGTGACCAGGATGGCGATCAGTCCCACGCCCATAAAGGGGATGGCTTCCTTGACTGTTTCTCCAAATGTGGAGTGGGCGATCTTGGTGGAAACGAAGATACCGACAGCAAAGGGAGGAGTCAGGAAGCCAACGCACATATTGACCAGCATGATGGCACCGAAGTGGACGGTGCTGATGCCGTAAGTCTGCGCCACGGGCAGCAACAGCGGGGTCATGATGAGGATGGTGGCGTTAATGTCCATGAATGTGCCCATGAAGAGGAACAGGATGTTGATCATCAGCAGGAAGCCCCGCGGCTGGAGATGTTGGCTGTGATCAGGTTGGACAGGAAGGAGGAGGATACCGGCCAGCGTCATGACCTTGCCGGCCACAGCGGAGAAGGCGTTCAGCAGGCCGATGACGGCAGTGGACGCACCGGCGATGGCGCAGCAGCGCCAGAAGGTGATCTGGATCTCTTTTTGTCAATGAGTTTGAGGACGGCAAAGTAGAGTATACCGTAAACGCAGCTCACTGCGCCTGCCTCGTAACGGTGCAGAAGCCGCCGTAGATAGCGCCATAGATGATGATGGGCATCAGCAGGGCCGGGATAGCGTAGAATGTGGATTTGCCGATCTGACGGGCCTTTTCACTGAACGCCACATTGACCTTTTCCGGCTTGACCTGATGACGGCCGATGCGGAAGTAGTTAATGACGAAGTAGCCCACTGCAAAAATGAAGGCAGGGCCGACGGTAGACATCCAGATTTCAGAGATCTTGCCGCCGGAGGCCAGAGCGTACATGATGCCGGGGACACTCGGGGGAATGAGAATGCCCAGAAAGCAGGTAGCCGCCAGCAAAGCGGAGTTATAAGCCTTGGGGTAGCCCTCTTTTTCCAGCTCGGGCACCATCATCTTGCCGATGGCGGAGATGGTAGCCATGGCCGAGCCAGTCAGAACGCCGAAGGCCATGCAGGCGCAGATGGTGATGACGCCGGTGGCGCCGCGGATACGACCCACAAAAGATTTGATCCAGTCGATCAGCATCTTGGAGATGCCGCTGTATTCCATGATGACACCGGCGAAGATGTAGAACGGGATGGCCAGCAGAGCAAAGCTGTCCAGACCGGAGAACGCGAACTGGGGCACAGTGACCAGATTGTAGCCGCCAAAAGCCAGCACCAGTAGAGAGGATGCGCCCAGTGCAAAGGAGACCGGCATCTTGAACAGGACGGCCACCACCATGAAGGAGATCAGGAAGATAAGCAAAGCTTGAAGCGCTGTCATAATTTCACCCTCTTTCTCAGTTGTCCGCCTCGGCGGCAGACTTCTTATCGCCGCCCAGCAGGCAGGCTGCAAGCATGTACACCTCGTGCAGGGCTGCCAGCACGATGCCTACAAATACCGGCAGGGTAGACCCAGCCCATGGGGATGCGCATGGTGGGCGAAGTCTGGGTGGTACCGAAAATCTTCATCATATAGTCGAAGAAGAGCTTGGCAAAGACGACCAGGAATGCAAAAGTGGAAATGATGGCTGCGACTTCCAGCGCCTTGAGCCACTTTTCGCGGGCTGGGCCCTTGATCTTCATAAGCACCTGCTTGAGCACATCGATCTCGGTGTGGCTGTTGTCGCAGATAGCGTAGGCTGAGCCGATGTAGGTCAGCCAGATGAAGAGATAGCGGGTGAACTCTTCCGCCCACGCGGCAGAGATAAACAGGAAATACCGGCAAACCACCTCGATGAAGATGGCCGCGACCAGCAGGATTGTGATAAGAGCCAGCAGGAAGGTCTCGATGCCCAACAGTCTGTCGTTGACCTTCTTCAAGCCCTGCAGCGTTTTGTTATTGCTCTTCACAGCATTTGCCTCCTTTCATAAACTGTCGCCCTCGGGCACTCCCCGCAAGGCGGCAGGATCACTTTACATCAAAGTATGGAGCGCCACACAGCCTTACTTGTTCTTGTAATCACCGCTGGTGATGGCGTCCATGATCTCGTCGCTGTAGGTGCCGCGACTCTCTTCCCAGATCTGCCGGTAGATCTCCTGCAGCTTGGCCTTCATACCATCGGAGGGCTGATCCACGGTCCACTGGCCGCTGGCCACGCCGTCGTTGGTGATCTTCTCGGTCTTCTCACGGAAGAACTCGGTGAACTCGTCAGAAGCCTCCTGTGCAGCCTCCTTGAAGGCGGTCTTGTCCTCGTCGCTCAGCTTTTCCCAGAAGGGAGAGCCTGCGATGAAGCAGCCGCCGGAGTAGCAGTAGTTGAGTTCGGTGATGTGGGTGATGACATCCAGAACGCCCTGGTTGGTATAATTGAAGACCGCGTTGTCCAGACCATCGACGGTACCGGTCTGCAGGGCATTCAGCACCTCAGAACCGGCGATCATGACGGGCAGTGCGCCGCACTTCTCATAGAAAGAGACAACAGAGGCGACGGACGGGGTGCGGATCTTCAGGCCGGCCAGGTCGGACATCTCGGTGACGGGGCGGATGATGTTGCCCACCTGACGGAAGCCGTTGCAGTAAGAAGAGATGCGGATGAGGCTGTTCTGCTCCATGATCTTGGCCACTTCGTCGGCGATCCAGCCCTTGAGGTAGTATTTATCTGCCTCGTCGTAGTCAGCCACCAGACCGGGCAGCCATGCGAAGCCCAGCGCGCCGTCCAGCACGCCGTCCATGGTCATATCGTCGCTCATCAGCACATCCAGCGTACCCATCTGCAGCATCTGTGCCATGTCGGAGCCGTTGCCCAGAGAGCCTGCGGCAATGACGTTGGCCTGATAGCGGCCGCCGGTCTTGTCGGAGATGAGCTCAGCAAAGCGTTCCACATAGGGGGCGCGGTCACCGGTGACGTCTGCAGTGACCGAGAAAGCAGCACTCTCAGCCGATACAGCAGCAGAGCCTGCACTGCCGGTGGTGGAAGCTGCGGTGCTGGAAGAGCCGCCGCAGGCGGTCAGACCAATGGCAGCAGCGGAGATTCCGGCGGCCTTCAGGAAATCACGGCGGGAAATTTTCTGGTGCTCATAAGATTATTCTCCTTTTTCTTTTTGTTTTATATCCTGTGTTTACAGTTCGTAATTATCAAAGCTTCAGCGGAGGCAGGCCAGCTGCTGCAGGAACGCGATCTTGGCCGTATCTTCCAACAGCTCTGCCTGGTCGAAGCACTCTTCCATGGTCTTGCCCATAACGAGGATGCCGTGGCCTTCCATCAGGAAAGCCCTTGTATCTGCCGATGCGTTGGCCACCGTTTCTGCCACGACATCGGCCAGCTCTGTGGAACCGGGTGCCCGGTCGGGCACGATGGGCACCTCGCCGAGCTTGAGCTTTGCCGACTCGGTGTAGAGGGGCAACGGCTTTTTCTGCAGCGTCCAGAGCACCGAATAGGTGGGGTGGGCGTGGATGATATAGTTGATCTCGGGGCGGAGACGGTAGACATCCAGATGGAACCGCGTCTCCTTAGAGGGCTTCAGCCCCTGCGCCGCTCGCTTGACATGACCCTCAGCGTCGCAGAGCACAAGACCTTCGTAGGTGACTGCCCGCAGCGGCACGTTGCTGCCGGTGATAAGCATATCGCCTCCCAGCCGGGCACTGACGTTTCCACCCGCTGCACTTACCAAACCCTTCTGGTAGACCAGCGCCGAGTAGCGGATGATGTCATCGGCCGATTTCGGCCAGACGATCGATTCATGTTCCATCAGTAAACGACCTCCTTCCGGCAGAGCATCTTTTCCAGCGTATCCTCACGGCCCATGCTGCCGCCCTTGAGGGCGAACTCCCGACCTGCGAAGCAGCCGTCCAGCATCAGGCCCTGTGCCACGCCGGGTTCCAGTGCGCAGCCGAGCTGCAGATGCTCAACGCCGAACTGCCGGAGCACGCCCTGCGAAGTCTCGCCGCCGATGATGACCAGCCGGTCGAATGCGGCATCGTGGTCAAACGCTGCCGCAGCCTGTGCAAAGCACTCCATGATAGCTTTGCTGGTGCCGGGCTTGTAGGAATATTTTTCCACCTGCGGGAAGAGGATGACGCTCCCCTGCCCAAGCAGCTGCTCTGCTTGCTTTGCGGCCCGCTGCGGCACCTCTTTGCCGCCCTCGATGTAGGCGTCGATGTCCAGCGGCACGGTCTGCAGCCCACGCTCCGCAGAATAAGTGATCTGCTTATGAGCGATGTCGTAGGCCGAAGCACAGAAGCAAAGGCTCCGGATATCCCGCACAGGGAAGGTGTGGGGCTGCGCCGGGCCGTAGAGATATTCGGCCAGACCGTCTGCGATGCCCAGAGAGCCGGTCCAGAACACCTTGGGGTATCGGGGCGCCAGCGTCTTGAGCAGATGAAGGACATCTGCCCGGGTGATGGCGTCGAACACCAGAATGCGTGTTTCCTCGGCCAGCTGATGTTCCACAGCGGCCAGTAGCGTTTCCTCGCCGCCCTTTACTGCGTCGATGTCCACCAGACCAATCTTCTTGTCGGTGTCCTTTCCCAGAATTTTGGGGATGTAGGATTCCGTCGGTGGGAAGATGGGGTCGTTGGCATAAACCGACTTGGGGAGGATCTCGCCCTCACAGTACTGGTTGCCATAAAGGGTAAAGGTACCGAGGTCGGGAGCGTTGTCCACAATGAACACATTGTAGTCCGGCCAGCCGTCCAGCAGACCATCCAGCTCGTAGGAGTCATTGCCCCGGAAGCCGGTGCCAATCTTCTTCATATAGAAGCCGCCCGGTTCGAGCCGTCTCAGAAGGTCTGCGTGGAGCTGTCGTGCCTTGTCCTGCGCGGTGTTGCGGGAGGAGAGGTTCACGGTCAGGATCTCGTCGGCCTCATGTTCCAGACCGCACCGTCCATTCGTACAGATACGAACCTTCCGGCCTCGTGCGGTGAAGTAGCTGCCGGAATCAGCAGCGCCCGTCAGGTCGTCTGTTATCTCTGTCAGTCTCACAGCTCTGCTCCTCTCTGTTTATTCAAACATACTGTTTGTTCGTTCTCTGAGCAGAGAATAACATTATCCCCCGGATTCGTCAATAGTTTTTGTTTTATTTCATGACATTGCACACATTTTTGGGCGCGTTTTGTTCACTTGCGCCATTAAAATCACGCTATTTTTGTTCTTTCGAACATTTGTTACCTTGTATTCTTTTCTCCTTGGCTCAAGTATCCAGCATCCTTACAAAGAATCTTTTCTACGTCATATTTTGTTTATTCAAACAAGATTCTTCTGAATTTTCCGGTTCGTTCAGACCGCTTTCATCCGCCTATCAAGCACAAAAAAAGTTATATCTCGCTCACTCAAATCATGTTTAAACGAACACAAAAAGGGGGCTGTTGCAAAATAGCGCAACACAAACAGCTATAACAATTTCAAAAATAAGCGAAAAAGCAAACAATGCAAAAAGCAAGTGCATCACATCTCCATCAAAAATTCTGGTTTTCGAGAAAAAATGTTGCACTTGCTTTTCTTTATGTGAGATTTCATTTTAAATTATCGCGTATTATCGTAAAAATAGAGGGCGCTGCATTTTACAGCAGCCCCCTCATCTTCATTTTATCAGACCATTTTGAGCTGAGTCTGTGCACTTGCCAGAATCTTTTTCCACCCGGCAGGAAGGTTGGTATCGGTGATGACCAGATCCATATCCGGGATGTCCGCAAAGTGGTTGGCCTTTACCAGCCCGAACTTGCTAGAATCCGCCAGAATGATGTTCTGGGCCGAGGATTCAATCATAGCCTTTTTGTTCTCCACGATGTTGGCGTTGATGCAGGTGATGCCCAAACTCTGGTGGACCCCCGACACCGAGAGAAAGGCCTTGTTGGCCCGGTGGCGGCGGATGAACTCCACCGCCTCGGGGGAAGTAAAGTTGTAATCCTCCGGATGGTAGTACCCCCCGGGGAAAATCGCATGGACATTGGCGTGCTTCAACAGCTCGGCCAGAATGATGAAATTATAACAGAGCACCGTAAACTCAAACTCGGTGGGCAGATAAAAGGTCATGCGGGAGACCGTGGTGCCGTTATCCAGAAACACCCAGTCCCCGGGGCGAATCAGGGAGGCCGCATACTTGGCAATGCGATCCTTCTCGCTGAAATTTTCCAGCCTTGCTCGGCGTAGGTCGTAGGTCTCCCCCTCGTAGGAGTAGCCGTTGCCGCCCTCCACCAGAGTGGCGTAGCCGTAGCTGCGCTCCAGCACATGGTTTTTGCGCAGCAGTTCCAGATCCCGCCGCACTGTCATCTCCGAGACCCTCAGCGTCTCAGCCAGCTCTTTTACCGAGATCTTCTGGTATTTTTTCAAAAGATCCAGCTCCTGAACCATCCGCTTTTCCTTGCCGCTTTCTGTTTTCAACACCAAAACCTCCTCACAGGTCGTTGTCTGCCTTTATTATGCACTTTTTGACTGTTCAATGCAACAATAAGCTGTTCGTTTTCCTTCAATTCAACCTTTTCCACAAGTTTTTCCTGTGTTTTCTATCAAAAACATCCAGTTTTCGGGGCTTTGGAATCAAAAGTATCATGAACTCTGGTATGAAGTGAAGCCCTATCTGGACGCGCTCCACCGTGCACCTGAACTGGTGCGCGACTTTCTGGAAAAGATTCTTGCCCCCAAGCAGGAGCGCACCAGGAATGTGCCGCAGAAAAACCGCAAGCGTGAGCAAGATGTAGAACTTTAAGCTGAATTTTTAGATGATATGACAATATAAGGAGAAATGCTTATGGATTTTGACCGTAATTCTATGACCGTCCCTGTGCAATCTTCCGATTATACGAAAAACTTCTTGCAAAAGGACTCGAACCCCACCACAATGGAGGCGGTCACTCAAACCAATTCCGTCAAGTCTCCGACTGACAGCCCGGCAACCATGAAGCTGGTGTACACGGTGGAAGAGATTGCGCGAATGCTGGCCATCAGTCTGCGCTCTGCTTACAACCTGTGCAACAATACCACCGAATTCCGTGTCCTGCGGGCAGGCGGAAGCATCCGCATCCCGAAGGACAGCTTCGATGCGTGGCTCAACCGGGCAGCTTGATAAGGAGGTAAACAGTATGGCATATATTACGAAGCGCGGCAATTCTTACAGCGTCCGCTACACCTACGAAGATGAGCACGGCAAAAGCTGCGACAAATGGGAGAGCTTTCCCACCAAAGAGGAGGCAACGAACCGTCTTCATGACCTCTGCTCTGAAAGAGGAACTGAAGAAATGGCTGAATCAGCTGGCGGCAGACGAGAGGAAAGACCCGGCACGCTACCGTGACAGCGGAATGCTGTTCCGTCTGCCCAACGGTCTGGCGGTGGAGCCAGTACTCATCCGCAAAAAGTTCCTCAAATGGCAGGATGCACACCCGGAGTTTCCCCGCATCGTCTTCCACGGTCTGCGGCATTCCAGTGCGACCTATCCGCTGATGATCTCCGGCGGCGATGTGAAAGCTGTTCAGGGCACCACCGGACACGCTACGGCAGATATGCTGGTGAACACCTACGCCCATATCCAGCAGTCCTCTCGTGTGGAACTGGGCAGGAAGTTCGAGAAAGGGTTCTATGCTAAACAGGAAAGCCCCAGCCCGCAGGCTGTACCCGCCGCAGGCGAACCGACCATCTCCATGACTGCTCTGCTGGAACTGATGAAGAATGCAGACCCCGAAGTAAAGGCTCAGCTCCGTCTGGCACTGCTGACCTGATGCAAAATTTACCACGCATTTCTATGCATAGGATTCCTACGAAAAAGCCGACCGTGCAAAAATCGTGCATTGACCGTGCAGACCCCGATTTTTCGGGGTTACATAACAAAAAAGAACGCCAAATCTTACGATTTGACGTTCAATATCTGGTGCACCTCGCGCACTCATATCCGAACTTTCTTCCGCTTTGGACGCTTCCCCGAAAGTGACCGTTTCCGTACCTTCTTTATAGTTAAAGGTAATGAGAACCTTATCATCATAGAGATAGATGGCATTGATGAAGGTGTCCACCAGTGCCTGCCGCTGCTCCGGCTGGGTCATATCCAGCTTGCGGAAGCGAAGCAGCCAAAAGCGGACGAACTCCTCTTTCATCTTTGGCTTAGCCAGCCGTTCCTCTGCAATGCGGGCTTGCAGTTCTTTTCGCTGATCTTCCAGAGCTTCCAGCCGTTCCTTGGTAGAGCTGGTCAGAATGCCCATCTGGATGGCATTCAGCATATTGGTGATGCCGACTTCCGTTTCCTTCAACTGCTTTTCATAGATGGGCAAATCCGTGCTTTCCTGATTTTGTAATTCCATGACTTTGGCAATGATGGCATTCATGGAAGCATCGTCTTCCACCAGTTTCATGGTCTCGTTGACAACCAGATCTTCCAGCCACTGTTTCCGCACGGCCTTTTTATCGCAGGTCTTTTTCTTCTTGGCAGCAGCACACTTATAATAGGTGTACATCTTCCCGGTGTGGCTGACACCGCTTTCGCCAAACATCAGCGCTCCGCACTTACCGCAGTACAGCTTGGTGGTAAGCAGATAGCTTTCCTCTGCCTTATGACGGGCAGGGGCCTTTTTATTTTTCGCCAGCTTTTCCTGCACCTTGTTGAACAAGTCCTCTGATACCAGTGCCGGAATTGCATTGGGCTGTACTACATCTCGTAAACGCAGCTCGCCGATGTACCGGCGATTACTCAGCATCCGCTGAATCGTATTGTAGGACATCTCCCCGCCCATCGAGTTCTTAATGTTGTGCGCCTTTAACCAATCCCGCAGGTCAGTCATGGTCGCACCGTCCGCATACTTCTGGAACGTCTGCTCCACATACGGAGCCAGCAGCGGGTCGGGCTGGTAATGCCGGGTCTCATCGATCATGTAGCCGAACGGAATCGTGCCGCCATTATAAATACCCTTGAGAGCATTCTCGGTCATGCCGCGCACAACCTTTTCAGACAGATCAGCCGAGTAGTATTCGGCATAACCTTCCAGCACCGATTCCAGAATGATACCCTCCGGGCCAGCCGAAATGACTTCCGTTGCCGATACTAACTTCACACCATTGCGTTTCAGTTGGGTCTTGTACCGGGCACTGTCGTAGCGGTTCCGGGCAAAGCGATCCAGCTTCCAGACAATGATGACATCAAAGATGCCGCGTTCGCTGTCTTTGATCATCTGCTGGAACTGCGGGCGGTTGTCCGTTTTTGCGGAGACGGCACGGTCAATGTAATGCTTCACCACCGTGAAGCCATTCTTTTCCGCATAGGCGGTGCATTCCCGGATCTGACCTTCAATGGATTCCTCGCGCTGGCTGTCAGTTGAATAACGAGCATAGATCACAGCAGTCATGGCAAGCACCTCCATTTATACATCATTGAACGGTAATACGTTCATCAGAGCAACGTTTCGTATAATGTATATACCATACTTTGCAACGGATTGCAATAGGGAAAATAACAGCCTAACAACAACTTAAAACTATTTCTTCCACCAGTTCAAACCTACCGCTATCAGACGATTATATCGGATTCCACATTTTGGAAAAATGTGCCGCTTCCTTTACTTCGGACAGGGTGAAAACATAGACCACATCATACCAATGCTTTGCCGGACGAAAATGTTGGTAAAGGCGTACAAACTCTCCCACACAATAAGCCCGAACGGCCTGAATCCTGTGCAGTACAGAATTCAGGCCGTTCTTTCGCTTTTTAATGCTGGTATGACCAAGATAAGGAGAAACGCAATCTTTCAGGATCAGCCCAGAACCTTGACATTCTCGTTTGCAACGTCCTGCAGCTCAGCCAGCAGGTCGATTGCGTCCTGACCGGTCACGATGAACGGATCGTTGAAGTTGATGGCCTGCTGATCTGCGGCGTACTTCTCGTTGTTGTTCGCAACGTCCTCGCACAGAGAAGCCAGATAGGAAACGATGCCTGCATCGGTGCCCTTGGGTGCCAGCCAGACGTAGTAGTTGTTAAAGTTGTTCTCCACGTAGCCGTTCTCGTTGATGGAGGGGGTATCCGGCAGAGCGGAGCAGCGGTCACCGATGGTGCACAGAGGCACAACGTCGCCGTTCTCAACGTATTCCTTCGCGGTCAGGTACGGCACGAAGCAGACATCCACGTGGCCGCCCACCAGAGCTGCGATACGATCGGAACCATCGCCGCCGTCAACGATGTTGCACGCGAAGCCGGCCTGCTGCAGCAGCAGAGCGTAGACGTGGGTGTTGCCGCCGGAGGACATGCCCATCTTGATGGAGTTGGGGTTGGCCTTGGACTTCTCCAGCAGGTCTTCCATGGAGGTGATACCGGAAGCCTTGTTGGCAAACAGCATATCGCCGGGGGCACGGCCAAAGACTGCAATGACCTCAAAGTCTTCGTAGCTGTACTGGCAGGTGCCGGAAGCGTAGTTGTTGACCAGAGCGGCACTGTTGGTGCCCAGAATGGTGTAGCCATCGGTGGGGGTGCTCTGATACTGGGTCAGAGCAACGGAGCTGTTGGAACCAGCCATGTTGGTCACGGCGATGGACTGGCCGAACGAAGGCTCCACATACTGTGCCATCAGGCGGTTGTTCAGGTCGGAGTCACCGCCGGGGTTGAAGCCGACCACAAGGCTCATGGAAGCGTTGGGGTAATCGGCAGGCTTTTCGGCGCTGCCAGCGGCTGCGGTGCTGCCGGCAGTAGAAGCGGCAGAGGAAGAAGCAGCGGTGGAGCTGGAAGAACCGCCGCAGGCGGTCAGGGCAGCAGCGGCACCCACAATACCCATAGCGGACAGGAACGAACGACGCGAGATTTTTTCATGGTAATTTCCTTTCTTCTTGTGTTTCTTGACAGACGCTGCACAACAAGCGTCTGGTATGTATTCGGATCACTCCTGCTCCTCGGCAGCGGCAACCGCAGCCTCACGCTCGGCAGCACGCTTGTTGGAACGCAGGCTGAAGATGATCATCACAACGGTGATCACCAGAATGACCAGAGCGATGGGGTGATGCAGCAGCTCTGCGGGGCCGCTGGTCATAAAGGACTCTGCACGGCGGAGGTTCTTTTCAAAGATGGGTCCCAGAATGAAGCCGATGGCCACGGGCATGATGGGCAGCTCCATGGCGCGAATGACAACAGCGATCAGGCCGAAGATCAGCAGGCACCAGACATCGAACATGCGGTTGGAGCAGCCAAAGGCACCCACACAGCACATGCACAGGATGATGGGCATCAGCAGGCCCTGCGGAGCGGAAAGGATCTTGACGAAGCCCTTGATGCCGAACAGCATGAAGATCATCATGAACAGGGAGGACAGGCCGATGATCAGGTAGATGGAGTACATCAGTGCGCCGCTCTTCTCAAAGATCAGCGGACCAGGGGCGATGCCGTGGATGATCAGGCTGCCCAGCAGGATGGCTGTGATGCCGTCGCCGGGGATGCCAAGGGTCAGCAGGGGGATCATTGCGCCGCCGATGGCAGCGTTGTTTGCAGTTTCAGAAGCCACGACGCCGTCCATAATGCCGGTGCCGAACTTTTCAGGAGTCTTGGAGCGGTTCTTGATAGTGGTGTAGGACATGATACCGGCAGTACCGCCGCCGATGCCGGGCAGGATGCCGATGCCGGTGCCGATGGCGGCTGCGATGAAGAAGTTGCCGATCTGGCTCTTGAACTCCTGCCAGGTGAAGCCCAGACCATGGATCTTATCCACGGTGGTGTTCTGCTGCATGATAACTTTGGGTTTCACGACCTTCTGGGCAACGCCTACCACTTCAGGGATGGCGTACAGGCCGATCAGGACCACCAGCTGCTGGAAGCCGGACTGCATGTTCACGCTGCCGAAATCGTAGCGGACGATGCTGTCGAAGGTGGAGATGCCGAAGGTGGAGAACATGACGCCCAGAAGGGCAGCTGCCAGACCCTTGACCATATCCTTGCCGGCCAGTGAGATGACCAGCGACAGGGAGAAGATGGACAGAGCGCAGTACTCGAATGCACCAAACTTGATGGCCACTGCAGCCAGATACGGTGCAATGATGATCAGAGCGATCAGACCAAAAATGGTGCCCAGGAACGAGAAGAAGATGCCGGTGCCAAGTGCCTTGGCACCCTCGCCCTTGCGGGCCATGGGTGCGCCGTCGAAGGCGGTGACCATCGAGGCAGGCGTACCGGGGATGTTCAGCAGGATCGAGGAGACCAGACCGCCGGAAATACCGCCGATGTACAGAGCCATCAGCAGGGCAATGGCGCGGCTGTCACTCATTGCAAAGGTCATGGGCAGGCAGATCGTAACGGCCATGGTAGCCGTCAGACCGGGAATGGCACCGAAGATGGTGCCGATCAGAGTGCCCACGGCCACCAGAACGACGCTTAACGGGTCGCTCAGGACCATGGAAAAACCTTCCATCAACATAATCTGTACCTTCCCTCCTTAAAAGATTCCCTTCAGGATGCCCTGCGGAAGCGGCATCTTGAAGCCGTACTTGAACATGGCGTAAATGCCCACGGCGCACACCAGTGCGAAGACCACGGAAAAGCCCAGCTTCCGGTCCTCTTTGTAGGTCAGGATATTGAACTCTGCAAACAGGAACAGGAAGGTGGAGATCAGGAAGCCCACCGGCTGGATCAGGGCGATGTAGACCAGAAGCACCACGAACATCTCCACGACGGCGCGGTTGTCAGCCCAGAAGCCCTTGGCCGCATCCGATGCGGTCTTTTTTCCGGTGCATTGCCCGCTGCCTTTTCCGCCTTCATCACGCGCAGGCCGCGGACGATCAGCACGATGCCGAGGATCAGCAGCAGCACGCCCCACAGCTTGGGCACGGACGAGGCGTTGAGGAGCGATGCGGAAAGCATCTTTGGGATCTTGATCATCGCTGCACCGATCAGGTAGGCGATGGCAAAACCGCCCAGAACGATGCCGCTGAACAGATCGTTCTTCCCCTTATTGTATTTTTCGTATTTCATAAGCTGTTCTCCCTATTTTTCTTTACAGGCAGGGCGGCTCCCGACAGCCCGTATTACTTATCAGCCCACTTGGGATGATCGTAGACCTTCTTATCTGCCACGAAGGGCCACTTCTCGCCGCGGATAACGGCCAAGCAGCCGTCCACGCACATATTGGCCATCTTAATGACGGCTTCGCGGGTCTGTGCGGCGGAGTGGGGGCTGACGATCAGGTTGGGGGTGTTCAGCAGCGGATCATCCGGCTTGGGCGGCTCGTTGCAGAACACGTCGGTGCCAGCACCGGCAATGGTGCCGGCCCGCAAAGCTGCGCACAGGTCGGCTTCGTTCACGATGCCGCCGCGGCTGCAGTTGATGACCAGAGCGGTCTTTTTCATGGTGGCCAGCTCGGCTGCACTGATCATGTCGCGGGTCTGGTCGGTCAGGGGCACATGGACGGTGACGATGTCGGCCACCTTCAGCAGCTCCTTGTAATCGGCGTAATATTCAGCACCCAGAGCCTCGATCTTGTCCTGACTCATGAAGGGGTCGTAACCGGCCACTTTCATGCCCACGCCCTGACAGATCTTTGCGGTCTCGCGGCCAATGGCACCCAGACCGATGACACCCACGGTCTTGCCTTCCAGCTCGAAGGCCTTGTGGACACCGCGGATCTCCCAGTTGCCCTTCTCGGTCTCCACCTGACCCTCGTAGAGGTTCTTGGAGAGGGCAAACATCATAGCCACGGCATGTTCTGCCACACTGCGGTTGTTGGCACCCGGGGTGATAACCACGGGGATGCCCAGCTCAGTGGCTTTCTTCACGTCCACGGAGTCGTAGCCCACACCGGTGCGGCCAATGACCTTCAGTTTGGGACTGTTCTCAATGGCATGGGCATCGCACTTTGCGATGCGGACGATCAGGGCATCAGCGTCCTGCATGTCGTCTAAGTAGTTATTGGGGTCCGGATTATCTTCTGCAATGATCTCGACCTGACCGTTGGTGTCAGCCTTCAGCTTTTCGATGCCTTCCGGGCAGATCGACTGCGTCATAACAAATTTCATAGTGTTTCTCCTTCAGGTCCTGTTTTTTCCGAAGCTTGCGGCGTATGCGATGGAATTCACCAAGCTCAGCTCGTTGCTGGCGCCGGTACCCGCCAGTGCATAGCCTGTGCCATGGTCCACGCTGACACGGACGATGGGGAGGCCCAGAGTGATATTCACACCCTCCACGGCCTTCCAAGACTGCTTCTCGCGGTCATACACAAAGCCGACAGTCTTAATGGGGATGTGGCCCTGATCGTGGTACATGACCACCACGATATCGTACCAGCCGCCGATGGCCTGACTGAATACACTGTCCGGGGGGCAGGGGCCGATAGCATCAATGCCCTCGGCCTTGGCGGCATCGATGGCGGGCTTGATCTCCTCGATTTCCTCCCGGCCGAACAGTCCGTTCTCACCGCAGTGGGGATTCAGACCGGCCACAGCCACCTTCGGATGCTCAATGCCCATATCCTTGCAGACCTTGTCAGCGATCTCGATAACTTCCAGCACGCGGGCCTTCTTCACCCGGTCGCATGCTTCCCGCAGCGACACATGGGTGGAAACGTGGACCACACGGAAATCGTGGTGAGCCAGCATCATGGCGTATTTCTTGGTTCCGGTGTACTCGGCATAGATCTCAGTGTGGCCGGAGTAGTGGTGGCCTGCCATATTGATGGCTTCCTTGCTCAGGGCGTTGGTCACAGTGGCCTGGATCTCTTTCTTCATAGCCAAGTCGATGACCTTGACCACATACTGGAAGGCTGCCTCGCCGCCCAGAGCGCAGGGGCCTACGTCAAAGGCCTTCGGGTGCTCCTCTGCCAGCGTATCGGGGATCTTGTCTTTGGGCACGATGCCCAGATCGATCAGATCAATGGTGCCGTACTCATAGCGGCCCTGTGCGGGGCTTTCCACCAGATTCAGCTTCAGGTCGATGCCGTTGACCTTTTGGGACACGGCCAGTGCATATTCCATGCAAGAGCGATCCCCCACCACCAGCGGCTTGCAGGTCTTGTAGACCTCCGGATCGTTCAGCGCCTTCACGGTGATCTCCGGTCCATTGCCAAAGGGGTCGCCCATAGAAATACCAACGATAGGACGCTCCATCCTTGTTCCCTCCTGTTTTCAGATCAGGCCATGCCCTTTGCCTTGTTCTCTTCCAGCACCTTGCGCAGGGCCTCAGTGCCCTCTTCGCTCAGGTAGGAGAAGGGACGGCGGCACTCGCCCACGGGGTTGCCCAGCAGAGCAGCGGCCTTCTTGACGACGGTGTTGGGGTTGCCGTACTTGAACACGGCACGGAAGCTTGCGATGGAATCCTGAGCGGCCTGTGCTTCCTCGATCTTGCCTTCCACGAACAGGTTGTAGATAGAGGACAGGACATGGGGGTAAACGTTGGAGCAGCCAGCAATGCCGCCTGCACCGCCGGCCTGCAGGGACTTCAGGATCAGGGAGTCGTTGCCGGACAGGACCTTGAAGCCCTTATCCAGATCTTGGGTCAGGCGGATATAAGCCTGCAGGTTGTCCCAATCGCCGCTGGAATCCTTGGCACCCATGATGACATCAACGTCCTTTGCCAGCTTGGCAACGGTTTCGGGCAGCAGCTTGTTGCCGGTACGTGCGGGGATGTTGTACAGCACGATGGGAACATCCACATGCTTTGCCACTTCCACGTAGTGGTCGTACATCTCTTTCTGAGAAGCCACGGCGAAGCTGGGGGTGATGATGGACAAGATGTCGGCACCCAGGTCGGCAGCACGCTTGCTCAGCTCAATGGTCTCGCGGGTGGTGATGCAGCCGGTACCTGCGTAAACGGGAACACGGCCCTTGACCTGATCCACACAGGTCTCGATGATGGCCAGCTTTTCGTCAAAGGACAGTGCGTAGGCCTCGCCGTTGGTGCCAATGGGGAAGATGCCGTGGACGCCGCCCTGGATCAGACGCTCGATCTGCTGGCGGAGGACTTCCAGGTTCACGGTCTCATCGGGGTTCATGGGGGTCAGGATGGGGGTGATGATGCCTTTCATAGGAACGTTCTTCATAATCGCTTTCTCCTTTTTCATGTAAATTTATGTTTTTCTGTTCACGCGGTTCAAATAACTTCCAGGTAAATATTGCGTGCGTCCTCGGCTGTGACGGGACGCATGTTGTTCACCAGCAGACGCTGCTGCTGCATACCGGCCTCCACCAGGCCGTCCAGATCTTCGGGCTTCACGCCGAAGCCCTTGTAGCTGGTGGGGATGTCCAGATGCTTGACGATTTCTTCCAGCCAGTGGATAATGTAAGTGCTCTTCTCTTCCACGGTGGTGCAGGTCTTTTCGCCGTGGACGCAGCGGTCATAGGCTTCGGCGAATTTCTCACGGCAGACGCTCTCGTTGAAGCGCATGACGGGCACCAGCAGGATGGCATTTGCAACACCGTGGGCCACATGATACTTGCCGCCCATGGGGTAACTCAGAGCGTGGACTGCGGTGGTACCGGAAGCGGTGATGGCCACACCGGCGTAGAAGCTTGCAGTCTGCATATTGATCTTGGCCTGAACAGCTTCGGGATCATCACAGGCTTTTTCGATGTTGTTCAGGATCAGATCCAGTGCCCACATGGCGTACATATCGCTGAAGGCGTTTGCCTTGTTGCTGGTCCAGCACTCAATGGCGTGGCACAGGGCGTCCACACCGGTGGAAGCAGCGATCTTGCGGGGCAGCTTCTTGATCATGATCGGGTCAAGGATGACGTAATCTGCGATCATTTCCGGGTTGACAATACCGATCTTGACTTCCTTTTCCGGCACAGCCACGATGGCGTTGGGGGTGGCCTCGGCACCGGTGCCTGCGGTAGTGGGGATCATCAGAGTGGGAACACACTTGTGAGCCCGCAGCGGGGCATCCAGCAGTTCCTTGACACCGTACTCATTGGTCTTGAGCAGGGAGGCCAGCTTTGCGATATCCATCACGGAACCGCCGCCCACCGCTACGATGAAGTCTGCGCCCGATGCCTTGAAAGCATCGATGACGGCCTGTGCCTGCTGATAGGAAGGCTCTGCGGGCAGCTCGTCGAACACGACGTACTCCTTGCCGGCCTGCTCGATCTTGGCCGTGACCAGAGCTGCCAGTCCGGTGGCCTCGATGCCCTTATCGGTGAACACAGCCACCTTTGCGCTGTCCTCAACCAGATTCGTCAGTTTGTCCAGACTGTCCTCGCCTCCGAAGACCGCACCCGGCATTCTTAATGTGTACTGCTTCAGCATTGTCTTGTCCTCCTTGCTCATTCCTCGATGGTTTGATTTAGTTTGTTCAGGATCCGCAGAAGCTGGTCACTGGGGCCAAACCCTCCGGACTTGGAAAGTACATATCGTTTTTGTCCCTTACAGGTAAAACCGGAAAGGACGACACCCGGATCCATCTCACAGATGGGATGGAGCTCCGCCACGCCAAGTTCGCCCATGGTCTGGATCAGTACATCGCCGCCCGTGATCATCAGGGTGCGGCAGGTGCCGTTTTCTCCTGGTCCATCCGCCTCGATGAGGTATTTGGCTGTCCGGCCGATGGAATCCGCGATGCACTGCCGCATCTCTTCTACTTTCATCTGACGCTGTTCGGCGTACTGTCGTGTGGAGCGATTGCCGTCGGCATCGTTGGTATCGATGATGATGCAGTCGCTCCGGCTCACCGCTTCGGTCATGGCTTTCAGCTTTTCTTGGCCCGCCGGGGTTTCCCAGTAGTGCTCGGTGAGCTTTTCTTCCGGTGTCAGTCTCAGGCGGACGAATCCGTTCTGTTCAGCCTCATCCAGCTGGGAAAGGGTAATGGGATTCACGCTTCCGCAGATTACCAGCAACCGCTTATCCAATCGGGGCTGCCGGGCCGCTTCGGCGTGTTCCAGCCCCAGCAGGCTGGGCAGGATAGCCGCAAAGCCTGCGCATCCGGCCAGCGCGTTCAGCTTGCCGTTCTGCCGGAGCACCTCGCCGGTCTTGCGGATGTCCTCCATGGACTTGGCGTCATAGATTTGAATGCCCGGGCCGGTCAGCCGGATCGGCTCTCCCGCTTCTGTGATCACGGTGGGAAGCTTGCTCTGTTCCGCAATGATGGCGGCCACGTCGGAGTTTCTCACTGGCTCGAAGGGATCCTGCCCGAACACGCTCTGGGCCACCGGCATTCCTTCAATGAGCTGCTGACCGTGCTCTGTGGTCCGGTTCATCTGGGGAAAGGCCGGCACGAAGAACAGCTGCCCTTCTGGGCTTTGCTCTGCCACTGCTTCCAACTCGGCTCCGATGTTGCCCCGGAGCGCGGAATCCGTCTTTTTATAGATGCAGGGAACGTTCAGGGCGAAGGCCCGCCGGACGATGGATGCTACGCATTCCTTCGCCTGCTGCGGGGAGATGTGGCGCGTTTCCGCGTCGATCACCAGAACATCCGTTCCATCGGCAAAGCGCTCAAGGTCTGCATGGGGATCGGTCAGCACCACCGTTTTGGCACCGGTCTTAGAGATCTGCACTCCTGTGTCCAGTGCTCCTGTAAAGTCATCTGCCAATATCAAAAGTGTAAACATTGCTGATTCACCGCTCTCTTTAGCTTGCCTTTTCTTTGCTTCGGTGGCCTTATTATAGCCAAAAGCAGGGCGGTTCTCAATTTCAATTTGTGTCATTATGAAACAATTTTGGATTTTTGTCAAATTTTGTTGGTTTAAATCGTTTCATTTTAGAACGTTTCAGCAATCTCGTCTGGCGTAGAACGTTGCATTATGTTACAATTTTGTTGAAAAAGCCCGCGAAGCGTCCCGTTTTGGAACATTTCGGGCAAAATCCACTGTTTTTCCCATCGTGAGGAGGGATCTGCTTGGAAGAGATTCGTATTCTTGGGATCGCGCCGTTTGAAAGCATCCGTGCGGCAATGGAGCGTGTGGCGCGGGAAGAGTTCCCGGAGGTCCGCTTTGAAGCCTACACCGGTGACCTGGAAGAGGGCGTCAAGATCGCGCAGCGCCTTGTCAATGAAAACGAGAGTTACGACGTTATGATCTCCCGCGGCGGCACGGCGGAGCTGCTGAAACAGAAGCTGACGATGCCGGTGGTCGAGATCACGTTTTCGGTCTACGACATCCTGCGCGCCATCAAAATGGCCGAAAATTACAACAGCCTGTACGCCATCGTGGGCTTTCCCAGCATCACAGGCCCGGCCCATACCCTGTGCGACCTGCTGCGCTTCAACACCGACATCGTCACCGTTCACAGCGAAGCCGAGGTGCGCTCGGCGCTGGAACGGCTGAAGCTGGGCGGCTATAATATGGTCATCTGCGACAACGTGACCCACAGCATTGCCCGGGAACTGGGGTACAGCGCTTTCCTGATCACCAGCGGTGCCGAGAGCCTGCATGCCGCTTTTGAACATGCGATTGACATCTCGAAGGAGTACCGCCGGATGCGCCGGAAGATTGCACTGCTGCAGAATGCGGTGCGGCAGGCGCGGGGAAACGTTCTGGTGTTCAACGAGAAAAAGGAGCTGTTCTATACCACTGAGGACTCTGTTCCTGAAAAGATCCGGGATTACTTTGTCCAGCGCATCGGCGACCTGAGTTCCGGGGCGGTGCGGCAGTTTTTGTACACCGACGAGCTGACCTACCTGCGGGTCACAGCCCAGGCCATGACCTTTGCCAATGAGCAGTTCTATGTGTTCTGCTACACCCAGACGATCCTCTCCCGTAAGTCCATCAATGCGGGCATCTATCTTTATGAACATAACGAGGTTCAGCACCTGTTCCAAGACAGCTTTTTAAGCATCAGCGGTGCCATCCGCCCGCTGGAAAAGCGACTCTCGGCACTGGCGGCCACGGCCCAGCCGGTGCTGATTCTGGGTGAACCGGGCACTGGCAAGCAGCAAATCGCCAAGGCGCTCTACCGTGAACAGCCCCTATAATAAGAACCCCTTTGTGGTCATCAACTGCGCCACCCTGAACGAAAAGGGCTGGGAGTTTCTGTTCAATTCGCCCTCCTCTCCCCTGCTGGAAAACCACACCACCATCTATTTTCAGGACATCGGCAAGCTGGCCTACCGGAACCTACAGGAGCTGCTCTATTACTCCAACCAGATCTCGCTGAAGACCCGGGTGTTCATGATCTTCTCCTGCATCGTTTCCCAGCAAAACGCCCCGGCCCCCACCATCCAGAGCTTTTCCTCCGAGATGGGCTGTGTGGGGCTTTCGGTGATTCCCCTGCGTTCCCGCGCCGACGAAATCCCGTCGCTGGCCAATCTCTACCTAAACAGCCTGAACGCCACCCTTGGCAAGCAGATCATCGGTCTTGCCCCCAATGCCATGGATCAGCTCATCCATTACAGCTGGCCGGACAATTTCACCGAGTTCAAGGCAGTGCTGAGCGAGCTGGCGGCCTTGGCTTCCTCCTCTTACATCCTGAACGATTCTGTCACCGAGGTCTTGCTGAAGGAACGAACCCTCCATCATGTGGAGGCTTCCCCCACGGCGGAGAATCCCTTCAGCGGGAAAACACTGGATCAGATTATCTCTGCCGCCATCAACCAGACTCTCTCCGACTGCGGCGGCAATCAGACCCTTGCCGCCAAACAGCTGGGCATCAGCCGGTCTACCCTCTGGCGGCACCTGAATTAAAAGCACCCCTCCTCGAGATCCTTTGATATTTTCCAACTTTTCTCCTAAACCATACCATGCATACCTTCTACATGTTCTTCTCCTAAGAGAACACGCCAGTCCTTGCCATACCGGACTGGTGTGTTTTTATAATGTGTCATACTTTCACCACTTTACCTCAATAAATTTTGCAAAAACATCTTGACACACCGCACAATCCATGATACTCTCTATCGCAAATTCCGCCGTGTTAGCCACGAATGACTGCACGTTGAGGGTTTATTCTCCATGAAGATTTTTACCGCCCCGCAACACACCCGATTCATTTTGCCGCTTACTTCACCCGACAAAATCCATCGCTATGCTGCATGGGCGGTATTTTTCTTTTACGGGAAACGCACCTTGACAATTTCATGAGCTGTCCGAACGTGATACCGACTTTTCGTCAACGCTGCTGCACAAACAGGGGCAGGAACTTCGTTCGGAGCAAACGGTGATTAACATACATGAGCAGAATCCCTCTACTTATTTTTGCGTCTTAACAATTCGGAAACATTTGTTGATAGAGCGTTTTGAGCGCAGCGGTGGAGGGCAAGAACCGTCCCGTGGCCACAAATTTTCAATTCTTGAAAATTTTGTGTTCCACCGGGACTTCACTTTTCAAACTCTTGCAAGTTTTCAAAGTGATCTTGTTGGGGCGTGCCTGCCCCAAACCCTGCTCATAGTTCGCGCCCTGCAGCGCGAACAGCAACGGCGTGTCGTGTTTCCATAACTTCACCGAGGAGTTATCGAACGAACAGGAGGTACAATGCAGAAGAAGAAAACATCGCATCCCCCAGCACGACCCAGCACCACGACACGCCGAACAACAAAACGCACTTCATCAAGTTTCGAGTAACGGAAATCGAAAAAATGGAACTCGAACATACCGCAAAACTCTTAAATCTCTCCCTCTCCACTCTCATTCGCCGCGCACTTCACAACGTAAAAATTGAGAAAAAGATTATCGTTGCGAACAGCGGAGAAGAAACACTGACCGCTGTTTCCACGTTGCTTGCTCAGTGCAGCAGGGTGGGCGGCAACCTCAACCAACTTGCAAAGCACTTCAATTCTGGCGGTGCGGACACCGAGCAGATACGAGCCAAAATTCTTGACGAACTTGCAGACCTGACTGCATTTCGGCTGCACGCCGAGAAAGTTCTGGGTGAACTGTATGGCAACGCTCAAGCATATAAGCTCTAAAAGCTCGGACTACACCGCCATCGAAGCGTACCTCGTTTACCAGCATGATGCGTTCACCGGAAAGCAACTTCTGGATGAGCACGGCAAGCCGAAGCTGCGAGAATCGTACATCCTCGACACCCTTGAATGTGGCGATTTCTCGTTTGCAACGGCCTGTCTGCTGGCAAATCGCAAGTATGGCAAGAACACCCAGCATGGTGATATCAAAAGTCACCAGTATATCATCAGCTTCGACCCAAGAGACGCAGCCGACAACGGCTTGACCATGGAAAAGGCACAGGCACTTGGCCTGAAGTTCTGTTCTGAAAATTTTCCCGGTCATCCTGCCATCGTCTGCACCCACCCGGATGGACACAACCACTCGGGAAACATCCATGTCCACATCGTGATCGGCAGCGTCCGAACACGAGAAGTGGAGCGCAAGCCCTATATGCAGAAGCCCCGCGACTGGCTAGAGGGCATGAAGCACTCCAGCACCGCCCAGACCATGCGGCACCTCCGTGTCGAGGTCATGGAACTGTGCGAGGGTGCTGGACTGTACCAGATCGACCTACTCAACGGCTCGAAAGAGCGCGTGAGCGAGGCCGAGTATTGGACAAGGCGACGCGGACAAATGAAACTTGACCGTGCGAACGCAGCTCTTACCGCAGCTGGACAGAAGCCCAAGCAGAAGAAGTTTGAAACCGTGAAAGATATTTTGCGGAAACAAATCTCGTCTGTGCTGTACCATTCCACGAATTTTGAAGATTTTTCTGACAAGCTCATGCGGCAGTACGGCATCACCGTCAAGGAAAGTCGTGGACAATTTAGTTATCTACCTTCCGGCAGAACGAAGTTCATCCGAGCGAAACATCTCGGTGACAAGTTCGACAAGGAAGCAGTGCTTACCGCATTGCAGGCAAACGCCGAGCGCAAGCGCACGGTTACACTGAAACCCGACAAGATTGGAAAGCTGATCGACATTCAGGCAAAGCTGGCCGAGGGTAAGGGCGCAGGCTATGAGCGTTGGGCGAAAAAGTTCAATCTCAAAGCCATGGCGCAGACCCTGCTGCTTCTGCAAGAAAAGGGCTTGACCGATGAGGACGCGCTCAACCAGCGAATCGAGGAACTTAGCAATAAGTTCCATGAATCGTCGGATGTGGCGAAAGACATCGAAGATCGGATGAAAGCGAATAAAGAACTGCGCTACAATGTCGCAGCCTATACCAGCACCAAGAGCGTCGCACAGCAGTTAAAGACCGCCAAGCGACCCGCAGCCTTTGAGGAGCAGCACCGTGCAGAGCTGACAGCGCACCGGGCGGCAGCAGCCTATTTCAAGGCAAATGACCTCACCAAGCTGCCCAGCCCGAAAAAGCTGGAAGCCGAGTATGCGCAGCTGGCATCCGAAAAGGCAAAGTTCTACGAGCAGTACAAGGAAGCTAAAGAGGAACTGCTCAAACTGAAAACCGCAAAGCAGAATGTTGCGTCCTTTTTCCGGGAGGAAGAACAGACGCAGCAGGAGAGATAAAGGAGTGTGCGTATGATCAATCTGAAAATCGACCCTGAGTTCCAGTCCCAGATTCCTCCTCTGACCGATGATGAATTCAAGCAGCTTGAAGAAAATATCCTGAAAGAGGGCAAGCTGCTCTCTCCTTTGATCGTGTGGAATAATACACTTGTTGATGGCCACAACCGTTATGCCATTCTCCAGAAGCATCCTGAGATTTATTTTTCCACTATGCCGCTCCGATTTGAGAACCGCGAAGAAGCCATTGCGTGGATTTGCCGGAATCAGTTGGGACGGCGAAACCTGAGCCCCGAACAGAAACGCTATCTGCTTGGGAAACAGTATGAAGCTGAAAAGAAAGCTGCAAAAATCTTTCGGGGTAATCAGTACACTTTAGCAAAGAAAAGTGGTGGTGATCACGGTGATAACCACCACTCTAGAAAGAAAACCTGTGACCGGATCGCAGAGGAAAACGGTGTCAGCCGCGCCTCCGTTCTCCGCGCCAGCCACTATACACGAGGCATCGACATCGCAGACAACCTCTCTCCCGGCATCAAGCAGAAAGTCTTTTCCGGCGAAGTGAAGTTTACCAACGAAGAAATGTCCAAACTCGTGCAGGTAAGTGCCGAGCATCGTTCAGATGTCCTTGCTCAAATCCTGCATCCAGAGGCATTGGAAGTGTTGGAATCTGCCAGTGCAGAATTTGAACCTGAAAAAGCAGAACCCGTTCCCATGCCCACACCACAAACAGAAGAATTCCGGTGCTATCATGTACCGGACGAGTTTATGAAGGTTTACAAATCCTTGAGCCGTGCGACCGAAATGATGAAAAACTCATGGAAGAAAACGCTCAAAAACAATCCCAGCTATTTCACTGACCCGGAAAAGCAAAAGGTTCTCCGCTTCGCAATGCAGAGACCTGCTAACTACCTGACTGAAATCGAAACCTATCTGGAAAAGGCTCTTGCAGAAGCCCTTGAAGAAGAAAAGACCGCATAACAGCAGACACCTGTAAGCCATCAACGAGCCCCCAGCCGCAAGTGCAGGGCGGAAAGCATCCGCGCCCTTGCGCCTGATAAAAATTGGAACTTTGATTTTCTCGCCCGACTTTGCTGCGGTGGGACGATCAAAGGAGCGTGCGTTTGAACAAAAAGAAAAAGTCCACAAACACTTCCCCCTATCCCGATGAAGTCATCGACCGTCTGGCACGGGCATTCTACCCGGCCATCCTTGCCTGCTGGAACAGTGAGGAAGGTCAGCGGGAGTTTGCCGCGTGGCAGGCGGAACAGGCTCATATTGCAACCAAAGAAAAACAGGAAGTTCCCGTTGGGGAACTCCCTGCCTTACTTATCGTGTGTGGATTTTTCAGGGTGCGTCCGGGTGGGCGCACCCTGTTTTTGTTTGTGCTTATTTCTTCAGAATCCGCATTGCGTTCAGAACAGCGATGATCGTGACACCCACATCACCGAACACGGCTTCCCACATACCGGCCATGCCGAGTGCGCCCAGAACAAGGAACACGCTCTTGATGCCAAGAGCAATCACGATGTTCTGCATCACAATCCGTTTCGTAGCCTTTGCAACATCAATGGCTTCTACAAGTTTCGATGGTTCATCTGTCATCAGAACAACATCCGCAGCTTCAATCGCGGCATCCGAGCCAAGACCTCCCATGGCAATGCCGACATCTGCACGGGCAAGAACAGGGGCATCGTTGATGCCATCGCCCACGAAGGCGAGTTTGCTGCCCTGCCGTTTCTGCTTATCCAGCATTTCCAGCTTTTCGACCTTCTGGTCGGGCAAGAGCTGTGCATAATACGCATCCAGACCAAGTTCGTCTGCCACCGACTTGCCGATTCGCTCATCATCGCCGGTAAGCATAACAGTTTTTTCCACGCCGATCTTTTTCAGCTCTGCGATTGCGCACTTGCTGTCCGGCTTCACTTCATCTGCGATCAGGATACAGCCTACATAGCTACCATCCGCTGCTACATAGAACTTTGTTCCGACTGCATCGCAAGCGGCATAGGCAATCTTTTCAGATTCCATCAGCTTACTGTTGCCAGCCAGTACCTTCTTTCCCTGCACCATAACGCTGATGCCGTGTCCTGAGATTTCCTCAAAGCCAGAGAACTGCTTCTGGTCGATTGGCTTTCCATAAGTCGCAAGAATCGACTTTGCGATCGGGTGGTTGGAATAACTCTCTGCCTGTGCAGCATACTCCAATACCTGCTCTTTCTGGTATCCGGCTGCCGGAATGATATTTGCGACCTCAAAAACACCCTTTGTTAAGGTGCCGGTCTTATCAAAGACCACCACGCTCACTTTGTTCAGTGCTTCCAGATAGTTGCCGCCCTTTACCAGCACACCGCGCTTGGATGCGGCACCAATACCGCCGAAGAAGGTCAGGGGAATAGAAATGACCAATGCACACGGGCAGGAAACGATCAGGAACACAAAACCTCTGCGCAACCACTCAGACCAGCCGCCGCCAAGGACGAGCGGCGGAATGATCGCCAACACAGCCGCCATTCCAACAACGACCGGCGTATAGTATCGTGCAAAGGTCGTGATGAAGTTCTCGGTGGGAGCTTTTCTTGCAGAAGCATTCTCCACAAGGTCAGTGATCTTCGATACCGTGGATTCCCCGAAGCTCTTTGTGACTTTCAGCGTCAGCAAACCGCTCTGGTTGATGCAGCCGGACAGGGCTTCATCGCCTTTGCGGATGCTTCTCGGCACAGATTCGCCGGTCAGTGCCTTGGTGTCCAGCATGGATTCGCCATCCACAACGATGCCATCCAGCGGGATTTTTTCACCGGGTTTTACCACGATGATCTCGCCCACCGCAACGCTTTCCGGAGAAACGACCTGCAATACGCCATTCCGCTTAACGGTCGCCGAATCCGGACAGATGTCCATAAGGTCAGAGATGGACTTTCTGGAACGCTTTACCGCCAGCGACTGGAAGAACTCTCCGACCTGATAGAACAGCATAACTGCAACAGCTTCCGGGTATTCCCCGATGGCAAATGCGCCGATCGTGGAAACACTCATCAGGAAATGCTCGTCAAACACCTGTCCTCTGGTGATATTTTTCACTGCCTGCCATACGACATCCCAGCCAAGAATCACATACGCCACAATCAGAAACGCCAGTTCCGCCAGAGTCGGCAGCTTTGCGAATACGGTCAATGCCATACCGATTGCATAGACCACAGCACCCACGGCAAGCCGTATCGTGCGCTTCTTATCCTCATCGTTATAGACCGCCGCTTTTTCATCCTTTTTGACAGGTGCAGTCGCTTCCAGCTGCTTTTCCGACACTTCAACATCCGGCTCATGGCTGTGTACGATCGTGGTAACGGTATCCAGCAAGGAGCAGCTACCGATGTTCCAGCCTGAACAGTCAGCGTCTGGTTCATCAGATTCACGGTCGAAGAAGTCACGCCACTCCAGCTCACCGACTTCTTTCTCGATTTTTGCTGAGCAGTTCGGACAATCCAGACCTTTCAGGAGATAGACCTTCGTCACCGCAGGTTCGGTCTTTTCCGACACCTCAACATCCGGTTCATGGCTGTGAACAATCGTTTCGACCTGTTCCGCCAGTGTTGCATCCGCAGACTTTTCTGACTGAACGGTCAGTGTCTGCTGCATTAAATTCACAACCGAGGATTCCACTCCCGGCAATGCTCCGACCTCTTTTTCTATCTTGGCGGAACAATTCGGGCAATCTAGACCTTTCAGGATGAATACTCTTTTCATTTTGACCTCCACTACGTTTTCTTAATTGTTCAATCGCTTAACTTAAAAGACAAAAAGATAATCGCTTGCGCGATCATCCTCTTAAATGCTCAAATCCCTTGTCGATGATCTCCTTTACATGATCATCCGCCAGCGAATAATACACGATCTGGGCCTCTCTGCGGAATTTGACCAGTCCGGCAAGCCGGAGTGCTTTCAGCTGGTGAGAGATCGCCGATTTGGTGACGCCCAGCAGAACCGCAAGGTCGCATACACACATCTCGCTCTGTTCCAGAGCATGAAGGATCTGCACTCTTGTGCCATCTCCGAATAGCTTGAAAAGCGATGCAAGCTGGATGTAGTCGTCTTTCGGCTGCATTTTGCCTTTTACATCGTTCACGATGTCCTCATGGATCACATCGCAATTACAGGTGTATAAAGAATTTGACATCAGACGTTCTCCTTGTTTTGTAGTTGAACAACCGTTCAATCATATTATATCTGCTCTTCCTCCGTTGTCAAGAGGAAAAGTTAGCATCTGCTTCCTGCGATTTGTCGTCTAACAGACCTTGACAGCCTCCTTATTTCGCATACAATATAGTTGAGCGTTTACTCAACTGCCGTATTTTGCGCAGAAGATTTTTCATTTGAACAACCATGCAATAAATAAAAGAGGTCTGCCTGTGAAAGGAAAATTCATCACTCTGGCTCTGACATTGGGATTTCTTGCCGCGTTTGGCGTATTTATGCACTCGCCGCCCTCTATTCTGGATGGGCTGACCGGTGCGACCCCGAAAGCGAAACGTGCCGCACAGATGGCCGCACCGCTGGAGGGCAACTATCTGTTCTGCATCAACCCTGCGCTGGAACCGTTTTCCGATGCGGATTTCCGGAATGATCTGAAAGCATTTGTTTCCGGTGAGACAGAAGTCCTTTCCGATGCCGGACTGCCGCACATGACACTTTCGGTCTGCGAAACAGACTATCCCTTGCTTTGCTATGCAACGGCTCTTTGTGAACGCCTGACTGCTGCCGGAGCAGATGTCACGTTGAAGCAGTACAGCGAAACCATGCTGCGTTCCCGTGCAATCAATGGGCGGTATCAACTGCTGCTGGTTTCGGAAAATACGCTTGATGCAACAGCATTGCCGGATGCAGACATCCTTCTGCTCTCCGCAGAAGAAATGGAGGACCCCTCATGCGAAAACTGAACACCATTCTCTCCGTTCTGCTACTTTTCATCTGTCTGCTTCATGGGCTGATGGGCAGTTTTATGTTGCTGGGCATCAGTTCCGGGGCAGGAAAGTTTCTGGCATGGATCGGCGTTGGCATTCTGGCGGCGCACACCGTCCTTGGGCTTTTGCTGACCGCACAGACATTCCGGGCTTCCCGGTCCGGCGGAAAACTCTACGGAAAGCAGAATGCTCTGTTCTGGGCAAGGCGCACCAGTGGGCTTGCTATTTTGCTCATGCTCTTTTTTCCATATTGGCGTGTTTCGGCAGAGTGCAGGACGGCGTATACATTCTGTTTCCGTTCACAACGGTCCGGCTGCTGACGCAGCTTTTACTGGTTGCTTCGGTATTTGTGCATCTTCTGCTCAATCTCCGACCCCTTCTGGTATCGCTGGGCATCGTCCGGGATAAGGAGCAGCGCGGCGACCTCTATCTGATTCTTTCTATACTGGTGCTGTTTGCTGCCGGTTCGATCATTCTATATTATATCGGGTGGAACAATGTATGAAACACACTTTGGTGATCGTGGGTGCAGGGCTGGCAGGGCTTTCCGCTGCTTTGACTGCTGTGAAAAACGGCTGGACGGTAAAGCTGGTGTCCTCCCTTGCCTCCGAGCGGGCGCAGTCTGTTATGGCAGAGGGCGGAATCAATGCAGCCTTGAATACCAAGGGAGAGGAGGATAGCCCGGAGCAGCATTATACAGATACCCTGACCGCTGCCTGCGGACTTGCTGACCCGAATGCAGTCTGGGGGATGACGCAGGCTGCGTCCGAACTGGTGCGCAGCCTGCACCATCTGGGAGTACAATTCAACGTGACAGATGACGATGAACTCGACCTGCGGAATTTTGGCGGACAGAAGAAAAAGCGGACGGCCTTTGCACAAAGCGATACGGGAAAGCAGCTAATGACCGCTCTGATTGATGCTGTGCGCCGGGAAGAAAGCGCAGGAACGGTCGAACGCTTTCCACACCATAAGTTCCGCACCCTGCTGCTTTCCGGGAACATCTGCGGTGGCTGCACAGTGCAGGACACCTATACTGGCGAACTGCTGCGGTTTGTATGCGATGCCGTCCTGATTGCCACAGGCGGGCTGCATGGCTTATTCGGTGATACGACCGGCTCTCTTGCCAATACCGGAGAAGTCACCGCAGAACTGTTCCGTCTGGGCGTTCCGATGGCAAATCTTGAAATGATCCAGTACCACCCTACCACGGTCGAACTGGGCGAAAAACGGATGCTTCTGAGTGAGGCCGCCCGTGGTGAGGGCGGGCGGCTGTTTGCATTACGGAACGGGAAGCCGTGGTATTTCATGGAAGAAAAATATCCGGAACTCGGCAACCTGATGCCGCGTGACATCACCGCGCGGGAAGTCTGGACGGTCAGCCGTGACTATGAGGTGTTCCTTGATATGACAGAGCTTCCTAAAGAAGTCATGGAGCATAAACTTGCCGGACTGGTGGATGATTGTCAGACCTATCTGCACAAAGATATTCGCAAAGAACCCATTCCGATTTTGCCGGGTATCCACTACTTTATGGGAGGCATTCAGGTGGACGAGCGGCACCGCACTTCGATGCGGAATCTGTACGCTGCCGGTGAATGCTGCGCTCAGTACCATGGCGCAAACCGTCTGGGTGGAAATTCTCTTCTGGGTGCGATCTATGGAGGACAGATTGCTGCGGAAACTGCCTGCCGGGAAACAGTCAGTTCCCCCAATATGCCCTGTGCCGAAGAATCCCTTCTGCCCGAACTTTCCCCGGACGCTCAAATGCAGATGAATCGTATCCTGCTGAACGCACTCGGTGTCGTGCGGGATGCACAGACATTGGAAGCGGGCATTCAGGAAATCCGCAAACTGTCTGGCACCCTTCCGCTTCTGGGCTGTGCCATGCTGGAAAGTGCCCTCGCCCGAAAAGAAAGCCGGGGTGCGCACTGGCGGGCAGATTATCCCCAACGCAACGATGCCGTTTACTGCAAAACCACCGTGGCACACTGGAACGGCAGCATATCGCCATCAGCTTTGAATCCATCCCCGAAAGGCGGCATGATTTATGAACTACACCATCCGAATCAAACGGCAGGAAAACCCGCAGGCTTCACCCTGCTGGCAGGAGTTTTCCTTTGAGGGAAGTGCGGACACCTCGATTGCTTCGGTGTTGAACGAGCTGAATCACCGCAGCCCTCTGTGCGAAAAGAGCGGAACGGTCGTTTCCCCCATTGCGTGGGAATGCGGCTGCATGATACGCAAGTGCGGTGCCTGTGCCATGCGGATCAATGGTCTGCCTCGTCTTGCCTGTTCCGTTTTTCTGCGGGACTGTAAGGGAAGCGTTGTTACTCTGGAGCCTTTGAGCAAATTCCCACTGGTGAAAGATCTGGTCGTAGACCGTTCCGTGATCTTTGAAGCACTGAAGCGGACAAAGCTGTGGCTGGAAGGAGATGCGTTCCAGACCAGCTATACGCACAGCCAGCGGTATCGATCTGCTAAGTGTCTGCTCTGTGGCTGCTGCTTGGAGGTCTGCCCGAACTTTGACCCGAACAGTGAATTTGCTGGAGCTGTTCTGCCCGTCAACGCTTACCGTATTCTGAACGAAGAACAGGATATTGCCCATCAGACAGAACTCGCAAATGCGTATCGTCAGCTTTATTTTGAAGGCTGCGGAAAATCTCTTGCGTGCCAGGACATCTGCCCAGCCGGAATCCCGGTCGAAGAACTGATGTCACGTTCCAATGCCGCAGCGGTCTGGAAGCGATAAAGTGTAAAAGGGTATGCGGTTTATAGCCGCATACCCTTTTATGCTTAATCTTCTAATCCGTGACTTCCCGCCACATTCTTCAGATACTCCTCTGGTTCGCCGTTCAGAATCAAGTCTGCATAGCCAAGCGGGTCATTGTAGATGAGATAATCTAACTCCGACCTCTGCGCCATGGTCACGTCCAATTCATCCTCGACCCCAGTGCAGTCAATGGAGATCATTCTCCCATCCCGGAGCAGCAGCTCCACGCAGCCGGTATCCATGTTGAAATGGCAGGCTCTTGCATCGTACTTCATGTTTGTGTCCTTTCTGCCTTACGGCACCTTTACAGTTGTGACTTTTGTGATACGGTTCTTCTGATAAGGTTTCGGACACACAGCGGCTGGAAAAGAACCCTCGTTCTGCTTTCCGAAGAAAACAAAAATCCGAACCCTTCTCCTATCGAGAAAAGGTTCGGATTTTCATGGTTTGGTGCGATGGAAGGGACTCGAACCCCCGGCCTACTGATTCGTAGGAACCGAATGGTACATTTTGTCCATTTCATCATTCAACGTTAAATCGTCGTTTTAATCGAATTGCCGTCATTTTACCGTTGTTATTCTATTGCATTCTTTGCATTGCTTGCACGTCTTTGCACCTGTTATCCATCCTTGTGATGTGCAGAAAATGTGCAAAAGTGTGCAGCGCCAAAATCAGCCCGGCAAAACAGGCTGTTTCGCACAGCCCCAAAAGCTGGATTTCAACGGTATTTATTGTGCAAAATCTTCCAGTTTTATCCAAACAACAATCTTACATGAGACACCGGTTCTATGGCAGGGTTTAGGACATCCGAACAGACACCGTTTGATATAGAAATGAGGTTCACCATGAATAAATTGCTTACCTGCCGCTATAACATGGACACCAACCAAGTGGAAGCCCGGTTCGAAGATGGCACCACTCTTGCCATCGACTGCATCGCCGTGGAGGACGAATACGGCAACATCCCGGCACAGCGGGCAGAGCTGGACTGGCTGCTGTGGAACAAGCCCTTGGAGTATGCACAGATGGTGCTGAAAGGGGAGATGGAGCATTATCTTGCCCTTGGCTGTGACCACGGCAGGCTGGAGGATTGAGCCACAGAAAACGCGCGGAAAAACTGCTAATCGCGCGGTGCGCATTTCTCAGCGCAATTTCAGCGTAAATTCAGCGCAAACCATGCCAAGTCAGCGTATTTTCAGCGTAAATCCCGGAAAGTCAGCGTAAATAACCATTTACCATATATAATGATGCCCGCCCATCTGTGGAAAAGCCAGAGTGGGCGGGCATTCTGCATTTTCAGACCGACTGGAACCCTTTGCCGATGATCTCGCTGGAGTTAACGATGGTCAAAAAAGCCTCCGGATCCTCCCGGCGCAGGAAATCCCGCAGCAGCCCTGCCTGCCGCCGGGTCAGCGCCACCATGATCATGGTGCGGGGCTCGCCGGTGTACACGCCGGTGGCGTCCTGCTGGGTCGCTGTGCGCCCCAGTGTTTCCGTAACGAAACGCCGGATGGGCTCCGGCCTTGAGGTGATGACCGTACACACCTTGCGGAGGTTCAGGCTCTCGATGGCGGTATCCACGATGGTGCTGCGCCCGATGAGCCCCAGCACGCAGTACATCCCGGTCTGCGGGCCGTAAATGCAAGCCGCAAACAGCACCGTGCCGATATCGCTGAGCAGAATAGCCCTGCCGATCTCCACCTTGATGTACTTGTGTAAGATCATCGCCACGATCTCGGTGCCGCCGGTGGATGCCCCGATGTTGAACACGATGCCGCTGGCAAGGGCAGGCAGCGCCACCGCAAAGCACAGCTCCAGCAGAGTGTCATCCGTTAAAGGCCGGGACATGGGAAACAGCTTTTCGAACATACTGGAATAAAAGCTGAGCATGAAGGAAGAATACAGCGTCCAACCCATGGTCTTTATGCCCAGAAAGACGCAGCCCAGTACATCCAACACTGCATTGGTGATCCACATAAAGGTGCTGACGCTCAACGCCGGAAAGCAGGTGGCAAGAACGATGGAAAGGCCAATGGTGCCGCCAAATACAAAGTGGTTGGGCGCACAGTAAAAGTTCAGTGCCGCTGCGCAAATGATTAGACTCAGATTCAGCAGCAGAAAAAAGCGTGCGCCGCTCCACAGCTGTGCCGGGGTCAGGTTTTTGCGCAGACCGTTCTTGATCGCTTCCATCTCAGTCCAGATGCTCCTTTACATCCATCAGCCGGGTGATGATGCAGTCTGCGGCGGACTGGTCCAGCGGCTCGCCGTGGCGGGGCTTCAGTGCCAGCACCTTCAGGCCTGCCGCCTTTGCGGAGGCGATGCCCGTGGGAGAATCCTCCACCGCAATGGCCTTGTCTGCCGTCAGCCCAAGTGCCTTCAGCGCCTTGAGATAGATGTCTGGTTCAGGCTTATGGGCGGCGCAGTCCTCGCCGCTGAAAGCAAAATCCACCATTGCTTTCAGCCCGCCCTCCGTGAGCATCTTCATGATATCCGGCGCTGCGCTGGAGGACGCCACCGCCACCTTCAGCCCACGGCTGCGCAGCGCATTCATCAGTGGCTCTGCCTGCGGGTCGGTGAGCTTGTCGTAGGGGGTGGGGCGAACCTTGCGGTACTCCCGGTAAGCCATCAGCATCTCCTGACGGCGCACAGGGTCGTTGGGAACAAGCGCTTCCCAGATGGCTTTTTCGTTGGAGCCGATGAAGTTGCCCTCCGGGATAGGGATGCCGTTTTCCAGCAGAAAGTTTTTACGGCGGTTCTCGTAGTAGTATTCCGTATCCGCCAGCACCCCATCCATATCAAAAATCACTGCTTCAATCATTCTTCATTTCCCTCTTCATCAAAAAGGGGAGGGGCAAGCCCCTCCCCCAAGCATGGGTCTATGGATCCCGGATGACCGCTTAGTACTCCAGCTTCCACATATAGCGGCGCAGGGTCAGCGGATGCTGACGGACGTAGGACAGCTCCTCAGCATAGACACGGAAGACAGCGGTGTGCATCAGCGGGTTGAAGTAGGTGATGACGCTGCTGTCCACAGCATTGCCCAGACCGTAATCCTTTGCATCCACCACGGTGGTCAGAGCATCGAAGCGGTGCAGGAAGGTCAGTGCGCGGGCATCCACGGGACGGGTCTTGCCGTCGTTCATCAGCAGGATGAAGGGCACGTCCTTGTCCACGATCTCGAAGGGGCCGTGGAAGAACTCGCCGCTGTGGAAGGAGCCGGAGTTGACCCACTGCATCTCCATCATCAGGCAGATGGAGGTGGAGTAAGCGACCTCCATGGAAGCGCCGCTGGACATGACGTAAACGACGGGAGCGTCCTTGTACTGCTCAGCGAACTCCTTGGCAGCCTTGCGGGCAGAGTTGGCAGCGTTCTCAGCAGCCTCGAACACGTTGGTCAGGCCCTCGATCATCTTGTCGTACTTGTCGAAGCCTTCCACCTGCTGCAAGATCTCCACAGCCAGTGCCAGAACGTAGCCCATCTTTTCCAGCTTGGCGGCGTAGTTTGCCTCAAAGCCGTGGACGATGGTGTAGTCAGCTTCCTTGGTCAGGGCAGAACCGGCAGCGTGGGTAACGCTGACAACGGTTGCACCGGCGGCCTTTGCCACGCTGTTGGCCTTGACGGTCTCAGGGGTGCTGCCGCCCAGAGAAGCGGTGATGACCACGGTGGTGTCGCCCAGCCAATCGGGGGTATCGTAGTTGAACTCGTTGGCGGTGTAGTGTGCCACACGAAGCTTCTTGCTGCAGTTTGCCAGGAAGTACTTTGCGGGGTACAGCTCTGCCTTGGAAGCGCCGCAGCCAACAAAGGCCACGTTCTCCACGTTGTGCTTTGCCACGATGTCTGCCACGATGGACTTGACGTTTGCCAGATCAATGTTATACATAATGCAATCCTCCAAATTATTTTCTTTTTGTTCTGATGAATCACAAATTACAGGCGTACGGATATCTATGTAAGCCGGAAACCCGGTTACACCAACAGACCAAGGGCGTTGATGGCAACACCGCCCACGATGCAGATGCCCAGCAGCCAGCCGGTCTTGACCTTTTTGCGGATCAGGGTGTACATCAGCATCACGATGCCAAGGTTCAGAAGGTTCGGCAGAATGCTGTTCAGCACATCCTGCAGCACCAGACCGGTGCTTGCGAAGGTGATGGGGGTGGTCAGACCCACCATGCTTGCCACCATGGCACCAATGACCATCAGGCCTACGATGCCACAGACGTACATCAGCTTGTCCATCATGCCGCCGTTGAGCTTGGTCAGGTACTTGCTGCCCATGGTGTAGCCCAGCTTACCGGCAAACCATGTGACCAGCACCGAGGGGACGATGGAGATGATCATAGCCAGAATGGGGCCCAGAACGCTGCCCTGCTGTGCCAGAGAGATGCCCAGACCAAAAGCGATCAGGCGGACAGTGCCCTGGAAGAAGGAGTCGCCCACACCGGACAGGGGGCCCATCAGCGAGGTCTTGACGGCGTTGATGGTCTCCGGGTTGAAGTTCTCACGGTCGGCGGCGTACTGCTCTTCCATGGAGGCAGCCAGACCCAGCGTAAAGGCACTGGTCTGCGGGGTGCAGTTGTAGAACGCCATCTCGCGCTCGTAGGCTTCCTTTTTGTGCGCCAGCTGCTCGGGGTCGTTCTCGTTGGGGTACAGCTCGTCCAGCGTGGGAGCGATGCCGTACAAAAAGCCCATGTTCATCTGACGTTCGTAGTTCCAGGAGGCCTGAATGTTCAGGGAGCGCCACATGAACTGGAAGTATTTCTTGAAGTCGCTGCGCTTTGCAGTCTTGGTTGCGTTGCTCATTTCAGCTTCCTCCTATCAAAGATCATCGTCATCTTCCAGCGGGTCGTAGTCCGGGTTGGCAGCAGCTGCACCGGCAGCGGCTGCGGCAGGTGCGCCCTTGCCATACTTCAGACCGGTCAGGATCACAGCCAGAATTGCGGCGAAGATCGCCACAGCGGTGACATCCAGACCCAGATAGCCTACAAAGAAGAAGCCCAGCAGGAAGTAAACGGTCAGATCACGGTTGAGCATGGTGGACAGCAGCAGGGCAATACCGTAAGCGGTAAGGAACTTACTGCCGAGGTTCAGGCCATCGGTCAGCCATGCGGGGATGAAAGCCACGATCTTCTGCACCAGATCCGTGCCGAAGTAGACGGACAGGAAGATGGGGATGAAGTACATCAGGCTGTACAGCAGTGTGCCCCAGACGATGTGCATGCTCCATGCCTTGCGGAACTTGCCTTCTGCAATGGCGTGGTCGGCAACGTGGGTCAGGTTGGACAGGATGGTGCGCATCAGCACGCCCAGCATCTGGCCCAGAACAGCGATGGGGATGGCCAGCGCCAGTGCAGTCTCGGCAGAAGCATCGGTCCGGATGGCAAAAGCTGCGCAGATGATGGCAGCCATGTTCATGTCCGGGGGTGCTGCTGCGCCGATGTTCACGATGCCAAGGCTCATCAGCTCGATGGATGCGCCAAGGGTCAGGCCAGTCTGCAGATCACCCAGCAGCGCACCGACGATGGTGCAGGTGATAAGCGGACGCTCGAAGTTCATGCGGCCCAGAATGCGCGAGTCCAGAATACAGAACACGCCAACCAGACCCAGAAGCAGTGCGGTAACAAACATGGGTCAATTCCTCCTTCTTATCTCCTTACGATCAGATGTGATCGATGGGTACTACCTTAAAGGTTGGGGTCTGCTGGCTGTAGATCTTAATGCCCATATCCAGCAGCTTCTGGGTGTCGGCCTGCTCCTCCGGGGTCAGGAATACCGACTGGTCAAACGCCACGGAGCCGGGCTTGTTTGCCACAGCACCGTAGTTGATCTCTTTGATCTTGGGATATGCCTGGCAGAACTTGAGCAGGGCAGCGGTGTTGCCGAAGATCATCATGATCTTCTCGTCCAGCTGCTCCACCTTGGGCATCTTGGCGATGGCTTTGTCCACCGTGAAGATGTTCACCCGGACACCGGCGGGCTTGCTCAGCAGCAGGGCGGACTTTTTCATCTCGTCGTTGGCGGCGTCATCGTCCACCACGATGATACGCTGTGCGCCCACATGGCCGGTCCACGAGAATACCACCTGACCGTGCAGCAGGCGGTAGTCCAGACGTACTAATTTGATCATAGGTCATCCTCCTCATCTTGGGCTGCGTTTTTCAGCAGCAGGTTGCAATCAATGATCTGCGCCTTGGCATCTGCAATGCACTCGGCCAGTTCGTCCTGTGTCAGGGCTTCGTCGTTGGAAGCAAGGGTCAGCACCAGAGAAGCGTTCATGCCGCAGATCAGGTGCACCGCCGGATACTCCGGCAGCAGGGTCAGCATCTCGTTGTTCACGCTGCCGCCCATCACATCGGTCACGATGTACACAGCATCCTCTGCCGCAAAGCCATCCAGCAGCCGGCGTGCCGCCACCGTGATAGGCTCGGTCTCATCCCGCAGGGTAGCAAGGACATAAAGGTTCGGCAGCTCGCCAAGGATCATCTGCACGGTGTCCTTCATTCCGGCAGACAGCCCTCCGTGCGAAGCAAGAATGATTCGGTTCATACGCACCCACGACCTTTCTTGTGTTTTCTTCATCTCTTCGGCGTCTGTATCGTCCTATTCGTTATAGACGTCATAATCGTCATGTACATATTACCACATTTCACACAGACGTCAAGAGGTTTTGTCAAAATAATCTCAGCTTTGGTAACGTGCACAAAGCTGCACCGTCATATTTTTGCAGTTTCACCAATAACCTTCCGTAGAACGACAAAAAGAGCGCCTCTTCCGCAGGGAAGAGACGCTCTTTTTGAGAGAATTGATCTGCGCTTAAAACTCAAACATATACCGGCTTCCAATGTAATACTGCCGCCCGATGCACAGCGGGTGGTCATATTGGTCATGGAAGTAGGCGTTCAGATACAGCAGCGGCTCGCCCAGCGAAAGATTGAGCAGCTGTGCCTGTTCTGCTGTGGCGCGAACTGCCTCTATACGCTGACGGCCGGCCGTCGCAGGACGCAGCCCGGAGATGCGCTCAATGGCGTCAAACATGGAAACATCATTGAGGTTCTCGCTCATCAGGTTCTTATAAGGCTCGTAGGGCAGGAACAGGTTCTCCAGAAATATCGGCTGACCATCGGCGGTGCGCAGACGCTGGATGTAGATGAGCAGTGCATCCGAACCCACATGGAAGAAGGCTTCTTCATCCTTACGCACCGGCACGATCTGACGGTCCAGCAGCCGGGCACCCGGCACCATGCCGTTTTCTTTGCAGATCTCCGTAAAGCTGGCAGCACCTTTGCCGCTGGTAAACTTGCGATGGATGCGGGGCTTGCTGACAAAGGTGCCCCGCCCCTGCATTTTGACCAGATACCCTTCGGCGCACAGTTCTTCCACGGCACGGCGCACCGTGATGCGGCTGACCGAGTACTCCGCACTCAGCTCCGGCTCCGGGGGGATCTTCTCATTGGTTTTGTATTTGCCGCTCTCGATCGCGGCACGAATGTCATCCTTTACCTGTTGGTAAAGTGGGACGACAGCACTATCATTGATTGCCATGAAACACCTCACCCTCAAATTGGGTATATCGTTATAAACATTATATTCATCTCATGGCTATGATAGTGCATATTCCGCGAATTGTCAAGTAAAACCTGCGAGCTGTTTTTAGTGCGAGGTGACAAATGCACCCCGTTCTGCGCAGGGCACCCCATTTTCCAGTGCTCTGCCGGGAAGAATCCAAAGAGCGGCGGAACGCTCGTTGGCACACGACTTTGCTTGCAAAGTCTAGTGTGTTACACCTTGGTTCCGGCTGACGCGGAAAAGGGGCTGCGAGCAAATGCGGCAAGCACCTGTTCTGTGGCAGAAGGATGCGCGGATGGGCACGGCAGTTGACAATCTCCGCCCACTCAGCGCAGACTTGCAGAGGAACCAATGGTGTACGTTCTCCGTCCTGGCACAGCACACAGAACCTCACCGTCTGTGTTTGCCCCGCATCCCAGCCTTTGTGCGGTGCTTCAACATGGAGGATTTGTTGAACACCCGCAGCAGGGTCATCTGTTCTTCTTTTGTCAGCTTGGAATAGTCGATGCCGATCTGTCCCATCAGGACATTCATCTTCTTTTCCAACGGGGAACCTTCAAACTTCTGCGCATTTTCAAGCTGCTTCCTCGCTTGCTCGATGGCTGCGCCGTCCGACGTGGTCTTATCGGTCCCATGTGCCGCTTTGATCTGCTTCAGGATCGCCGCCAGCTCATCATAGAGGATCCGCCCGAAATATTCATCCTCGTTGATCTGCGCCGCTTTCAGCGTCCGCATGGTCAGGTCCTCTGTATCGGCATGGTATCGTCTTTCCAGTTCCTGCCGGGTGGCTTCTACCATGGCATTCATATCCCGGATGCGGTCACTAACCAGACCATCCACACAGATCTCAAGGTCGGTCATCCACCGGGCAAAATCGGGATGTTCCAGAAGCTCGCACAGCAGCCGATGATTGAATTTTCCATTCCTTAATACGTCCACTGCGCCATCGCTCAGATGAAAGTCCGAAAGGACTGCATCTGGGCGTTTTTTGTTTTCCGTCACACCCAGCAGGTAGTCGGTGGTCACGCCATAAAACTCAGCCAGTGTTGTCACGGCGTAAATGCTGAGGTCGGTCACATCGTCGCTCTCATACTTCGACAGTGCCGATTTGGACAGACCCGTCTGCTCTGCCAGAGCTTCCAGCTTCAGATTCCGCTCCACACGCAGGTCTTTGAGCCGTTCTCCCAGTGTCAGCTTGATGTTCATGGTCGCACCTCCGATGTTTTTTGCACAGTATACCACTTCCGGCGGTTCCTGTCCATAAGCGTGGAATTTTGCAGTTTCTGCACCTGTTTTCCGACATTATGGATATACGGCACAGCGGCCATTGCGGTGCTATCCTATAGACAGAAAGAAAACATATTAACTCCCCAGCAGCGAACATATTAAGGGCTTCCCGTGAAAGCCCTCTGAAATATCTTTCATAACAGGACCTTGACAACAGAATGACCGTCCGAACTGCCCAGACCGCCATGGCATGGTGTGCTGTCCGTTCCATTCTGACAGCGACCCCAGCATGAAGCTGAACGACACCTATTATTACTGCTTTGGCTGCGGAGCCAACGGCAATGCCATCGCCCTGCCGCCGCCCAAGCGTGGCCTGACGGACGAGCAGTGGGCAGACATCGCCTACTGCCTGCGGGTGCTGACCGATTATCTCGACCTGCTGCACGACTGGCAGGAGCGCTACAAGCCCGCCACCCCGGAGGAGCCGCATGACCCACGGTTTGAAGAAGCCCTCCACATGACCGAGACCATCGAGCACCTGACGGACTGCGTTGCATTTGGGACGCCCCAGCAGAAGGCCGCTGCCGCCGCACAGCTGCTGTCCGGGTCGTACCTGTTGATGCTGGAGGAGCGCACCGACCGCCTTGCTCTGGCAAAGTGTGCCTGACGATTCATTCACCTGAAGTGGCAGGTCTCACCGTGAGACCTGCCACTTCACTTTTCTAAAGGAGAACCACCCTATGAAGAAAAACATTTCCCGCAACCCCTTATGGCCGGACTGGTACAACGGCAAGAAAATTGACGAAGTCCAGTTTGGACGTGCCTTTCTGGAACAGTGGCCGCTGAAATGCGTCAACGGAACGCTGTACACGCTGGACGGTCCGGTGGAGGACGAGAGCGAGATCAAGCAGCGCATCTTGGAGAACATCGAGGAATATGTCACCTCTGGCCTGTCCAAAAAGGTCACCAACATTCTGGAGACCATCAAGCTGCTGGCCTTTTCCGACCCCTTTCCCATCGAACAGGACTGCATCCACCTCCAGAACGGCGTGTACCATCTGCCGGACGGCTCTTTTCAGGAGAGCCGCCTGTTCTGCCAGAACCGCCTACCTGTGAGGTATGACCCCAAAGCCGCCAGCCCGGAACGCTGGCTGACCTTTCTGCACGAGCTGCTGGACGATGCCGACATCCCCACCTTGCAGGAGTATCTGGGCTACTGCCTGATTCCCAGCACTAGGGGACAGAAGATGATGCTCATTGTCGGCAAGGGCGGCGAGGGCAAGTCCCGCATCGGGCTGGTACTGAAACGGCTCATGGGAGACGCCGCCAGCAACGGCAGCGTCCAGAAAGTCGAGAACAACCGCTTTGCCCGTGCCGATCTGGAACGCCGCCTGCTGATGATTGACGACGACATGGACATGAACGCCCTGCCCAAAACGAATTATATCAAGACCATCGTGACCGCTGAAGCCAAGCTGGACTTGGAGCGCAAGGGTGTCCAGAGCTACCAGCGGGACATCTACGCCCGGTTCCTCTGTTTCGGCAATGGTGCGCTGACCTCGCTGTACGACCATTCGGACGGCTTCTTTCGCCGCCAGCTCATCCTGACCACCAAGGACAAGCCTGCTGACCGCACGGATGACCCCTTCCTTGTGGAGAAGATGTGCGCCGAGTTGGAGGGCATCCTGCTGTGGTGTCTGGAAGGACTGCACCGGCTGGTGCAGAACGATTTCCGTTTCACGGTCAGCGAACGAGCCGCTGCCAACGTGGACACCATCAAACGCAGCAGCAACAATGTCATCGACTTCATGGAGTCCGAGGGCTACTTCCGTTTCAAGGCGGACTACTCCATCAGTTCCAAGGAGTTCTACGACATTTACAAGCAGTGGTGCGAGGACAACGCCTGTCACAGCGTATCGGCGATTCGTTTCAGCGCAGAGCTGCGCCAGAATGACCGCCGCTACAATCTTGAAGCCACCAACAACATCTACCTGCCCGGTGGCCGCAGGGTGCGTGGCTTTGTGGGCATCGAGCCGCTTGTCCACCCCTGCCCGTAAAAAGTGCATTTTTTCACGGAAGAAGTTCGTACAACCTGTACGGTCTGTACTTGTACGCACCCGTACGGCAAATCGAGATAAATTAAGGCGTGTTATCGTTTATATTTCGGGTTTCCGTACACCGTACGAACCGTACAGGTTATTTGAACTCCGTACGCGATTTTTTCGGATGCGTACGGAGCAATCAAGTTCGCATTGTGCGAACTTGATTGTAGCTCTCCCGCAGGAGACGTTCCCCCTCGGAGAGTCCTCGAAGAGCCCACTACACTTTGCAGCCCATAGGGATGAAAGTGTCATAGTGGGTTATTACACTTCCGGGGAAGTGCATCTCCGTTCCCCGTCACCTTCCTCTGAGTCCTGAAAGGAGGGATGCCCTCTGGCAAGAAACGATGGCATCGACCGCACAAGCGTCCGGAATCTCGCCGTTTCGGACAAGGCCGTTGGCAACACCCAGCAGCACAACGAACGCGAAAAAGACAGCTATCGAAACCCCGACATTATCCCCCAGCGCGCTGCATGGAACGTCCACTTCAAAAAGCCAACCGCCAGCTACACTGACCTATTCGCCCAACTGGAAACCGCTGGTACGATTTCCACGCGCGGCCTGAAGCCGGATGCCACCCACTACTGCGAACTTGTCTTTGATGTCAACTCGGCCTATTTTGACAATCACGGTGGCTACGAGTTCGCCAAGCAGTTCTATGAGGATGCCTACAAAGCAGCCGTTCAGATCGTGGGTGGTGAGCAGTATATCCTCTCGGCAGTCATGCACGCCGATGAGATCAACCGTGCCATGACCGAAGCACTAGGCCGCGAAGTTTACCACTACCACCTCCATGTGGTCTATGTACCTGTGGTGGAAAAGCAAATCCTGTGGTCGAAACGCTGCAAGGACAAGGCACTGGTCGGCACAGTCAAGGAGACCGTCGTGCAGGTCAGCCGGAGCAAGAAGTGGGCATCCAAGCCCCTGCTGGACGATGCTGGAGAGCCCGTCCTGCAAAAGAACGGCAAGCCAGTCCTGAAGAAGTCGTACAGCATCTTGCAGGACGATTTCTTCAACTATATGCGCGCTGCCGGGTACACGGATGTGGAGCGCGGTGAGCGTGGCAGCACCGAAGAACACCTGACCGTCACCCAGTTCAAAGTCCAACGGGAGCAGGAACTGCTGGACGCCCTGACCGCCCAAGCCGACGAACAAGCACAGTCGCTTGCTAAAACCTGTCAGACCCTCTCCAAAAAAGGAGAAGGAACTAGCCGCTGTGCAGAAAAAGACCACACTCACAAAAGAAGCCCTCATTCATGTGCGCGATCTGGATTATATCGGTAAGCACACCTTCCTCGGCAACTATTCGCTGACCGAAGAAGAATTTTCCATGCTGAAAAAACAGGCCGACCATGGCTATATGATGGACGTGGAGAACCGCCGCCTGAAAGAAGAACTTTCCACCGCCAAGAAGGAAGCTGCTCATTGGGGCCAAAAGTATCATGAACTCTGGTACGAAGTGAAGCCCTATCTGGATGCGCTCCACCGTGCGCCTGAACTGGTGCGCAGCTTTCTGGAAAAGATTCTTGCCCCCAAGCAGGAGCGCACCATGAATGTGCCGCAGCGAAACCGCAAGCGTGGGCAGGATGTAGAACTTTAAACTGAATTTTTAGATAATATGACAATACAAGGAGAAATGCTTATGGATTTTGACCGTAATTCTATGAACGTCCCTGTGCAATCTTCCGATTATACGAAAAAGTTCTTGCAAAAGGACTCGAATCTCACTACAATGGAGGTGGTCACTCAAACCAATGCCGTCAAGTCTCCGACTGACAGCCCGGAAACCACGAAGCTGGTGTACACGGTGAACGATATTGCACGAATGCTGGCCATCAGTCTGCGCTCTGCTTACAACCTGTGCAACAGCACCACCGAATTCCGTGTTCTGCGGGTAGGCGGAAGCATCCGTGTACCGAAAGACAGTTTCGATGCGTGGCTCTACCGGGCAGCTTGATAAGGAGGCAAACAGTATGGCATATATTACGAAGCGCGGCAACTCTTACAGCGTCCGATACACCTACGAAGATGAACACGGCAAAAGCTGCGACAAATGGGAAAGTTTTCCCACAAAAGAGGAGGCAACGAACCGAAAAAAGCAAATCGAGCATGAACTGGCCGCCGGCACGTTCCTGATTCCGTCCTCGGTGACGGTGGCAGAGTTCCTCATGGATTGGCTGCCCAAGCAGTGCAGCAAGCACAAGTGGGCACCCAAAACCTACGAATCCAACCTCTCCACCATCCAAAACCTCATCATCCCCTATATTGGCAGCATGGAGATGCAGAAACTCAAGCCCTACCACATGGAAAACCTCTATACGACCTTGAGCAAAACGCCCTGCGGTTCGTATATCGAGGGAAAAAAGCAGGAACTGACCAAAAAGCAGAAGCAGCGGTTCCTTTCCGGCACGACTATCCACGAGGTTCATCGGCTGCTGGGTACAGCGTTCCAGTATGCCGTAGAGTGGGGCATCCTGATTAAAAGTCCTGTTCCCGTGGACAGCCCCAAGAAGTCCACGCAGGAGCGCATCATCTGGACGGTAGAGGAAATGCGAGCAGCTCTGGACAGCATGGAGGACCCCATCCTGCATCTGGCAGTCCACCTCACGCTGGTGGGCGCACTGCGAGAGGGCGAGATCGTAGGTCTGACCCCGGAGGATATTGACTTTGATGCAGCGGATGGCATCGGAACATTCCGTATCAACAAGTCCATGCAGCGGGTGCGAAAAGAAGCCCTGAACCAAGTGGACGATGGCTGCATCATCAAGGTATTCCCGGACAAGCTGGAACGCAGCACCACTTCCCTCATCCTGAAAAGCACCAAAACCGCATCCTCCTGCCGTACCATCTTCATGACCTCTGCTCTGAAAGAGGAATTGAAGAAGTGGCTGAATCAGTTAGCGGCAGACGAGATGAAAGACCCGGCACGCTACCGTGACAGCGGAATGCTGTTCCGTCTGCCCAACGGTCTGGCGGTGGAGCCTGTACTGATTCGCAAGAAGTTCCTCAAATGGCAGGATGCACACCCGGAGTTCCCGCGTATCGTGTTCCATGGCCTGCGGCATTCCAGCGCAACCTATCAGCTGATGATCTCCGGCGGCGATGTGAAGGCCGTTCAGGGAACTACTGGACACGCTACGGCAGATATGCTGGTGAACACCTATGCCCATATCCAGCAGTCCTCCCGTGTAGAACTGGGCAAGAAGTTTGAGGAAGGTTTCTACGCTAAACAGGAAAGCCCCAGCCCGCAGGCTGTACCCGCCGAAGGCGAACCGACCATCTCTATGACCGCTTTGCTGGAACTTTTGAAGAATGCAGACCCCGAAGTAAAGGCGCAGCTCCGTCTGGCTCTGCTGACCTGATGCAAAATCCGACACGCATTTTCAAGCAATTTCGCCCCTTGCAAAATCTGCTGGCGAAAACTACGACCGTGCAAAAACCGTGCATTGACCGTGCAAACCCCGATTTTTCGGGGTTACATAACAAAAAAGAACGCCAAATCTTTCGATTTGACGTTCAATATCTGGTGCACCTCCAGGGACTCGAACCCTGGGCCCACTGATTAAGAGTCAGTTGCTCTACCAACTGAGCTAGAGGTGCATATGGTGACCCGTACCGGAATCGAACCGATGTTAAAGGCGTGAGAGGCCTCTGTCTTAACCGCTTGACCAACGGGCCATACAAAAGTCGGCGGCTACCTATTTTCACAAGCCGTTTCCAGCTAACTATCTTGGGCACGAGTGAGCTTAACTGCTGTGTTCGGAATGGGAACAGGTGGAACCTCACCGTCATCGTCACCGACCATATGACTAGCTAAGTAT
>ENA-OQJP01000066-OQJP01000066.1-human-gut-metagenome-genome-assembly--contig:-NODE-66-length-46389-cov-6.299382_pt1 | contig 46389 bp, 53 predicted proteins | sample MGYA00242611_ERZ504778 | MGnify/ENA primary metagenome ERZ504778 (study PRJEB26092, sample SAMD00036349) | human gut metagenome | host: Homo sapiens | study: EMG produced TPA metagenomics assembly of...
AAGCTTCTCATCTCTTCTCGTTCGACTTGCATGTGTTAAGCACGCCGCCAGCGTTCGTCCTGAGCCAGGATCAAACTCTCCATGATAGTATGGAAGAGCTTACTAGCTCAACTTATTGTTTTTGGTGCCCGGCTTACGCCGGACGTTTGAATTGATTCGGTTATTTTCTTACGAAAATGACCTGCACTCCCGAGTAAAACTCGGTATAAACAAATCCAAAGATTCGTTTACTGGCGTTCATTCAATCATTGTTCAGTTTTCAAAGGTCATCGGTCATCGCCGTAGCGACGACTTGTTTATCTTACCAAACTCCGAGGAGCTTGTCAAGCGGTTTTTGAAAGTTCTTTCAAAACCTGCTTTCGCGGCTGTTGTCTCAGCCGGGCTGTCTAAGGCGTTGCCCTGACAGCTTGTTAAGTATACTACGCTAAGAAACCCTTGTCAAGCAAAAAGTAGACAACTCGCAAAGTTTCCCTTCAAAGGCGTCCCCTTTTATAGTATAATTATGTGGAAGTTGTATTTTATATTTCCGCTTACATAAAGGAACAGGAGTTGTTACGTATGAACAAAAAGTATTTAGTTATGGCGGTAACTGCCGCGGCAGCAGCCACCTTACTCGCCGGATGTGGTTCTTCAACAGACAAACAGGGAGGCGCTGCCGATGAGCAGAAGACCCTCGTCGTCGGCATGGAACCGACCTTCCCGCCTTTTGAATTCACGGACAACGGCAAGTATGTCGGCTTCGATATCGATTTAGCCAATGCCATCGGCGAAAAGACAGGCATGCAGGTTGAAGTCAAGAGCCTCGGCTTCGATGCCCTTATCCCGGCACTGCGCAGCGGCCAGATCGACATGATTGCTTCCGGCATGGATGCTACGCCGGAACGACAGAAACAAGTTTCCTTTACGGAACCGTACTTCCAGGACGGCTATTCCGTCGTCGTCCGCAAAGATAACGACACGATCCACGGTTTTGATGACCTCAAAGGCCGTACCGTCGGCACCCAGGTCGGCACTAAAGGCGTAGACCTCGGAACGGAAGCCGGCGCAACGGTCAAGCAGTACGATGCCAACAGCCAGGGTTGGATGGAACTGCAGAGCAACACCTGCGATGCCGTCATCATCAACACGTCGGTAGCGCTCTACTATCTGAAAGAAGGCGGCGATAAGGATCTCAAAATCGTCGGTGACTCCAAGAAGACCGATGCCGGCATCGCCATGGCTGTCGGAAAAGACAACACGAAACTCCTTGAAAAGGTCAACAAGGCCTTGGCTGATCTTAAAGCAGACGGAACGTATGCCAAACTCTACAAAAAATGGTTCGGCGTCGATCCGCAGATGTAATCCATGTATAAGACATATATCTTCGACTTCGACTATACCCTGGCCAATTCGGAAAAGGGCATCGTCATGTGCTTCCAGTTGCTCTTCGAGGCCGAAGGCTATAAAGGCATACCCGAAGACGCCATCCGCCGTACGATCGGCATGACCATGTTCGATGCCATGAAAAGCCTTACGGGTGAAACGGCCCCGGACCGGATCTACGAACTGATTAAAGAGTACAAGGTCCGCTTCTCGGATAAGTACATGACGGCCAACACCCATCTCTATCCCGAAACCCTGCCGGTCCTAAAGGCTTTGAAAGAACAGGGAAGCCGCTGCTGCATCGTCTCGACGAAGACCCGTTCGCGCATTAACGAAACGCTCCGAAAATACGCCATGGAAGATCTCATCGACCTCGTCGTCGGCATGGAAGACGTCGATAACGCCAAACCCGCGCCGGACGGAATCAATCGAGTCTGCGACCATTTCGGCCTGGATAAAAAAGACGTTCTCTATATCGGCGACAACACCATCGACGCCAAGGCCGCACAAAATGCAGGCGTCGCCTTTGCCGCCGTGACGACAGGCACGACGTCGGAGCCGGATTTTCGGCCCCTGCCCCATGTGGCAATCATGAAAGACCTCAGTCATATCCTTGCTATTCCCTAATTGGAGGAACCTACTATGATGAAGAAAAAAGTGATGACCTTGGCAGCGGCTTCGATAGCCGCCTTGACGTTACTCGCCGGCTGCGGCGGCAGCACAGAACAGTCCGCCGGCTCCAAGGGAGATAAGACGCTCATCGTCGGAACCGAACCGACCTTCCCGCCCTTTGAATTTACGGAAAATGATAAGGACGTCGGCTTCGACATCGACTTAGCCCAGGCGATCTGCGATAAGTTAGGCTACAAGATGGAAGTCAAGAACCTCGGCTTTGACGCCCTGATCCCGGCCTTGAAGAGCGGTCAGATCGATATCATCGCCGCCGGCATGGATGCGACGGAAGAACGCAAGAAACAGATCAACTTCACGGACGTCTACTATCAGGGCGGCTACACCATCGTCGTTCCTGTAGGCAACACAGATATTACCGGCTATGATTCCATCGCCGGCAAGACCGTCGGCGCCCAGGTCGGATCAAAGGCTGCCGACTACGCCCGTGAGCACGGCGCCAATGTCAAAGAATTCGATACCAATACGCAGGGCTGGATGGAACTCGAAGCCGGCACGTGCGACGCCGTCTCCATCGACCAGGCTGTCGCCCAGTACTATCTCCAGCAAGGCGGCAAAGACAAGCTGAAACTCGTCGGGGCTCCCATCACCTCCCGCGGCGTAGCCATGGGTATCAGCAAAGATAAGCAAGAACTGACCGACCAGGTCAACCAGGCCTTAAAGGAACTCAAGGCTGACGGCACGTACGACAAGATTTATAAAAAATGGTTCGGCACAGAACCGAATAAGTGAGACCCAAAAGAGACGTTACGTCCTCTGGTCAACAGGACAGAAAAATACAGCCATCCATGCGGATGGCTGTATTTTTATGTATCTTATTTTTCTTCTGCTGCAGTTTGGCCATGCGGTCCTTTAAGGACGTAAAGGGTGTCTGATTATCGGACTGGAGTTCTTCCGGTTGAATCGTCGTATCCTGGCGAGCGGCTCTCCGTCTGGCTTCCGCTTCGGCAGCCCGGCGTTCTTCCGCTTCACGATAGCTTTGTACGGCTTCGCGGATCGGCTGCAATTGGCTGTCGGGCACGACCAGGAAGCGAACCGGCAAATTGGCGGCTCCCGGCGGCATGATGTGAATGGTCATATCCGTTCCAGCCGGGAAGGTATCGACGTATTCCATGGCATAAGGGTCATTGAGCCCCATGGAATGGCGATTGCGCGGCAATTCTACGATTTTTTATTTTCTCCTCGCTGAGGATCACTGTAGATAAGCTCGGTAACACCGGCATATTCACCACCCTGGGGATTAAAATAGAGGTGAATGTCTCCGGTCCCCTGGGTGCGCAGGTGAATGGTGTAATCGAGACCATAGTTGCCCGTATCCTGCGACGAGCGGTTATCCATGACGTCTCGACCTTGCAGGAAGCGGTCCATGACGCCGTCGGCCAAGAGGATGTAGCCGATACCGCTGTCCGTAGAGTACGGCGTCAGGGTACTCATGAAGCGGTCTTTGCCGTGAAAAGTCCCCCGCAGTTTGACCGAGTCACTGGACAGATACTGAAGCTTACGGACGAAGGCCGTCGGATCTTCTTTAACCGGCAAGATCATGGACGACAGAATCATCGGTTCCGGAAGGCTGACGTTGACGATGCCCGAAAAGAGCTGATCCGGATGGACGACGACTTCATTAAGCCGCTGGCCGACCAAGGCGTAATCATGAGGCTGCACGGTAACCTTATTGACCGTCATATTGCCTTCATAATACAGGGTCGACAGTTCTTTTCCGACCTGATAGTAGTCGGCACTGGGCCGCGTATACTGATAGCCTTGAAGGAAGGCGTCAATGGGATAGTCATGGGGATTATAGAGCATGGCTACGATTTTGCGGTCCGTCTGCTGTTGATTGACATGATAAAAATAGAGACGTACATCACCGCTGACCATATCCCCATAGAGGATGCCGTCCTTTTCGGCATATTCCGGGCTGTCCGATAAGAGCAGCGTTCCCGTATCGATGGGCGGCGTCATCGAAATAGCCCGCATCGGCTGCACGACGACACGGCTCATGACATCGGGATCATCGATTCTCGGAAACTCCGCCGCCAAGGACGCTCCCATGGGCATAAAGGCCGTCAAAAGACCGGCAATATAGGTACATAGTTTCTTAATGTTCATCATGTTGTTGACCTTCTATCTGTTTTGCTATATCCGCAATTTTTTTGAAACGGTGAGTGAGTCCGGACTTCGTCAGTCCGGACTGAGCTGCCAATTCGCTCATCGAGGCTTCCGGATTGGCCATGCGCAGTTCTGCCGCCTCGCGAAGCTTAGCTGACATGCGCTGGTAGAGCCCCGACTCCTGAATCCGGGTAATGGCCCGGCGCTGGCGAACGGCGGCATCGACGGTTTTTTGAAGATTGGCCGTTTCACAGTTGACGACGCGATTGACGTTGTTGCGCATCTCCTTTACGACGCGAACTTCTTCAAAGGTGAGGTAGGCCTGGGCAGCCCCAACGTACTGCAGAAAATGCGCCACGCCATTTCCTTCTTTTATATAGACCAAGTAATCCCCTTTGCGGTCGGTAATCTTGGCCGGCAAGCGGAAACGGCGCATGATTTTGAGCAGCTTTTCCGCAAAGGCAGCATTGCCCGTTACCAATTCCAAATGGTAGTCCCGTTGTGGCTGATTAACCGATCCGCCGCCCATAAACGCGCCCCGCAAAAAGGCACGTTGGCATTCTGTTTTGTTCAGATTGATGGCAGAAAATTCCTTATCCGTCGGAAAGAGAGACAAGTCTCGCAAAGCCATCGTACTCTCCGGGGACGGCGCTACGCGCAGGATATAATAATTTTTCTTTCGCAGGCGCAGTCCCTGGCGGACTCTCACTTCCGGACGAATGGGAAATGCCTTCATCCACATCTTCAGGACCTTACGGGCGACGGCGTTATTGGATGTACTGAATTCGATGCCAATCATCCCGTGAGAGCCGAGAATCAGTGAGCCGCCCATACAAAGGAGGGCTGCCAGTTCCGCAAAGCGGCAGTCGGCATTCTCTGGTTTATAATGAGCAATCTCATTTTTCACTTCTTCCGCAAAAGACAATGGCTGCCGCCTCCTAACGGTGAGTCAGCGTATAACGCTTGAGATAATAGTGAAGCAATTCCGGCGATAAATCGGTCCGCAGGGCATTGATCAAGTCAAAGAGGACATTCGCCAGTTTCTTCGTATCGTGAGTAGCACTGTTTTCTTTATTGATGAGATCCGACAAGATCAGCGTGGCACCGGTTTCACCGATTTCTTTCTTATCAATGATAACCGGGTGCGAGCCGTGGGCCACGTAGCGCTGGAGTACTGCCGGGTCAACGTCGCCGTTATTGGCAATGACAAAGTCGATGATCTTGTCACCGGCCTGACGATGGATGGCCTTGACGTGGTCGGACACGGTATAGTCATCCGTTTCGCCCTTCTGAGTCATGACGTTGCAAATATAAATTTTAGGAGCCTTGCTGTCCCGAATCGCTCCGATGATATCGGGCACACACAGATTCGGCATGATGCTCGTATAAAGGCTTCCCGGCCCCAGGACGATGGCATCGGCACCTTTGATGGCGTCGACAGCCGACTGGATGGCCTTGGGATGTTCCGGCGTCGTAAAGACGCTCTTGATACGGCCGTGGGCATGAGGGATCTGTGATTCGCCTTCGATGATCCGTCCATCGGTCATCTTGGCATTGAGGCGGATTTTCTCTGCCGACGACGGGATGACCTTGCCTCGGACACGCAGAATCTTACTGGTCGCATCCATGGCTTCTTCGACGTCGCCAAGGACCTCGATGAGGGCTGCGATGAAGAGGTTGCCGAAACTATGGCCGGTCAGGTCGCCGGAACCGCCAAAACGATGCGCAAAAAGCTGTTCCATGAGCCCTTCTTTATCGGCCATAGCTACCAGGCAGTTGCGCAAATCGCCGGGGGCAATGATATCCAGGTCTTCACGGATACGCCCAGTCGAACCGCCATCGTCGGCCACGGTGACGACAGCCGTCAAATTATAAGTCTTCGACTTGAGGCCACGCAGCATGACCGACAGGCCCGTACCACCGCCGATGACGACGACTTTCGGTCCCTTCGAAAGCTGAAATTTAGAAAAGATCAAATCGCTGAAATTTCCCGATTCACCGGGCATGACGACACCGATCATGGTCCGTATCAGCCGCCGCGTCGCCCAGCCCATAATGACCATGCCGACGAGGATGACAAAGATACCCAAACTAGCCAAAATCGTATAATTATAGTGCCCCGTCATTTCATAGAGCAACCGGAAAGCCCACTCTTCGACTTCACCCAACCACTGGTAGTTAAAGGTCAGGATAATGCCGAAGCTGGAAAACATCATGCCCAGCCCGAAAAGGAAGAGCCAGCGCTTAATGTGCAGTCCCGGATGCAGCCATTTCATAAAACGCATGACAGTACCTCCTAGGCTTCGCCTTCGTACCCCGGCGCATCTTCTTCAACGTCGTTTTTCTGAATATCGCGGTGTTCGATGGATACATCGACGCCGTTATCCCGCAGGTGTTTATACATCGCTTCGGCCATGCAGACACTGCGGTGCATCCCGCCGGTGCAGCCGACAGCAATGACCAGTTGGCTCTTGCCTTCTCGTTCGTAGTTAGGCAGGAGGAAATCGATCATATCGAACCACTTTTCCTTGTATACCTGGGTAATGGGGAAACTTTCCACGTAATCCCGCACGCAGGGAACGCGGCCCGACTTATGGCGAAAGTCGTCGATATAATAGGGATTCGGCAGGAAGCGAACGTCTTCGACGATATCGGCGTCAATGGGCATTCCGTGCTTAAAGCCGAAAGACACGACGGTGACGGTCATGCTCTTTTTGCTGTCCGTAATGGCATAGCGTTTGACCAGGATTTCCTTCAGCTGTTTCGGCTGTAAATTGGATGTATCGATGATAAAATCGGCTTTTCTTCGCAAGGAAGCCAGGCGGTTCCGTTCTTCGGCAATGCCCTGGCTGATGCGGCCGTGAGGCGCCAAGGGGTGGACCCGGCGCGTTTCCTTATAGCGGCGGACCAAGGCCTGGTCAGACGCTTCGATAAAGACGATTTCATAAGAAATGCCTTCTTCTTTTAAATCTTTCAGATCCTTCAGGCACTGGCTCATGGCGTCAAAAAATTCACCGCCGCGAATATCGGCAATGAGGGCGACGTGGCGCACTCTTTCGCCGCCTTTGATGCATAACTCGGCAAACTTAGGAATCAATACCGGCGGGATGTTGTCGATGCAAAAATAGCCGATATCTTCTAAGACTTGAACGGCATGAGTTTTGCCAGCACCGGACATGCCGGTAACGATAATCAAGTGAAAATGGTCCATAAGAACCTCCTATTACAATACAAATTTCTCGACGACAGCGGCCACGCCATCTTCATCATTCGACAAGGTGACGTAATTGGCAGCATCCTTCACTTCCTGGCCGGCGTTGGCCATGGCCACGGAAAAACCGGCAGCCTTCAGCATATCCAGATCGTTTTCTGAATCGCCAATGGCCATAATATATTTTGGATCTACGTCATAGAGCTCGCCGAGGCGGCGGATGCCGTGCCCCTTATCGACGCCAAGGGGCATGATTTCTAAAAAGGTCAGATCGGAAAACAGGATATTAAATCGTCCGGGGAAGGTCTTTTCAATAAGGGCCTTACGCTCCAGGAGTTCTTCATGGGGCCCCCGGCTGAGGAGTTTATTGCAGTCGCCCTGTACGCGGTAAAATTCATCGCCGCAGATGACGGCCTTGACCTTGGTAGTCCGTTCATAGTCGCGAATCCACGGTTCATCGAGTTCGACTCGCAAGACGTCGTCAATATAGGTCTGCATCTGCCAGGATTGTTCCCGGGCCAAGTTGACCAAATCCTGGGCATCTTGGCGGGGTACGGTCTGCTGAAACAGGATCTTCTTTGATTCCAGCGTTTGAATCAGACCGCCGGCAAAGAGCAGCATCGGACTGTCACCCAGAGCCAGACGTTCTCCATAAGCTTTCGCCGTCTGATACATGCGACCCGTGGCAATGGCGACGATGACGCCCTTTTGACGGGCTTTCTGCAGCGTCTCTACGGTGTGATCGGAAACGGAGCCGTCACTGCGAAGGAGGGTCCCGTCGAGGTCAATCGTAATCATCTTAATGGTTTCCATTATTTACTGGCTCCCTTCCAGTCAAAGGCGACGCCCTGCGGCGTATCATCGTTTTTTGCGGTGCATCGGTCAGATACTGCAAGTCATCGGCATAGCTTTTAGCCAGTCTGTCGATAGACTGTTGCTGGGCTTCTGTCGCCTTGCTGCGGTTCTTCATGGCGACGGCGATCATGGACGTCACTTCATAACGCGTCAAGTTATAAGAACGGTCGAACCGTTCCATCGGCGCCCCGGTCAAACCGGCTTCGGACAAGGCGTAAACGGCCTTGTACTCCCAAGAACTCCGGTCAACACTATCAAATTGGTTGGGCGCATAGGGATTATAGGCACCGGCCGGGCTCACCACGCCTAAAAAGAGGCAGGCTGCCAGTAACAGAAAAAGCTTCTTCATCGTCGTTCCTCCTATAAATAAATATACTCCCCGCCGGGTCTAACATATGTCATACCTGAAAGAGAGCATATTCATGAAACACGTATTATTTGGATTTCGGGGCATCTTTTTTGCCGCCATCCTGCCGACCCTGGTCGGGGCGGGCCTGCTGTGCCGATTTTTCGTTGACAGAAACGGCCGGAGCCATATCAGACTGAGCCAAGATATCGGCTGCATTTCCTTCGCCGTCAGCTGCCATGTCATCGAGCAGCCGCAGCTGGCTGGTCAGTATAGCCTTGCATTTGGCGCGATATGCTCCCGTTTGAGCCTTGAGTTTTTCCCATTCCTGCTGTGAATTTTGCAGGCTCATCATCGTTTCGTCGAGCATTTTCTGCTTTTTGCTTTCGGCTTCCTGTAAAATCAGGTCCGCTTCCTTACGAGCCGAAACCTTAACATTTTCAGCCGTTTGCTGGGCCAGCATGAGCGTACTGTTCATGGTTGCTTCCATTTTTTCGTACTGCGTCAGCTTATCCTGCAGGCTGTCACAGCGCTCTTTCAGTTCACAATATTCCCGATATACTTTTTCATAGTCGCCGGCAATATTATTCATGAAAGCATCGACGTCTTCTTCGCTGTAACCACGAAAACCGCGTTTAAACTCTTTATTATGAATATCCATAGGTGTAAGCATGGTGGTATCTCCTCCGTACAAAGGGAACTACATATAGCGCTTCAACAGAACGCCGGTTCGACCTTTTCGCGACGTTCCGGTAATTTCGGCCAGCTCCATCCGCCCTTTGCCGCGGAGAGAAATGACATCGCCTTGACGAACTTCCTGACTGGGACCTTTGGCGGGCTGCCAATTTACCTGTACCCGTTCACCTTTAACGGCATCGGCTGCTTTCGTGCGGGAAATGCCAAAACCCGATGAAACGATGGCATCCAGGCGAAGCGAAGCCACAGTCGTCTTGATTTCTTTCACTTTTTCCTGACGCGGCGCAATGTCGCTCAGGGGTATTTCTTCAATCGTAATGGGGACCATCGCGATTTTTGTAAAATTCTGCTGTAAGTAGGGAACCAGCGGCGTCTCAGCCAGTAATACGGCTCCAGCATCCTGCATGATGATATCGCCGAAGCGTCCCCGGTCGATGCCGAGGCTCATGAGCGAACCCAGGACGTCGCGATGCCCTAAGAGGCGGTAGCGGTCATCCCAGCTCAGTTTGCAGGCCGTAATCCCAAAATCGACGGGGCCGTCATAGTCGACGCTGACAAAAGCCAATTTGACCCGTTCAGCCCCTTCATAACCGCCGGAAGTCCGAAGGACCAAAGACGGCACATGAGCCTGAATGGTTTCTCCGATTTGGACGGCACCGGGCGATACAAATTCACTGACGGCATAAGGCCGCCCTTTTGCCGTACTGTCTGCCAGGTCGATGAGACGGGCAGCCAGTTCGCCGTTATCCGTTCCCTGATAATAGCGGATAATTCTATCTCTATTCTTCAAAACAATCCCTCAATCATTAACGAAGCGGTGTATTGCCGCCGTTGTTGTCATTATTCGTACCGCCGGCATTCCAGGTAAGGGGCGGCGCATTAAAATCGCTGTAGTCATCGCGTTTGCCGTGGTCTACGGTAACATTGCTGGGCACGCAGAGGAAGATTTCCTTGCCGACCTTCTGAATATTGCCGTCGATAGCATAAGTAGCCCCGCTGACGAAGTCAACGACGCGTTTAGCAACGTCTTCCGGCGTCGCTTCAAAGTTGATGACGACCGGTTTGCGGTCGCGGATGTAGTCTGCAATGCTCTGAGAGTCATCGAAGGTTTCCGGTTCGACGATGACCATGCGCAGCGGTTTGGCCGGAGTCGGCGTGTAATTGACGCTGGTACGGCTCGGTGCTACGGCAGGGGTACGGCGCGGTACGCGTTCTTCTTCATATTCCAATTCGTCTTCGTATTCGTCCGTTTCAAATTCGTCGTCTTCGTTGACACCGCCTACGCCGCTCACGACATTTACAAATCTATTCCACATGTTCTTCGACTTCTTCATAGTAAATACTCCTCCTTAGTAATTACGTGCCCCAAAGATTGCCGTGCCGACGCGGACGACATTGGCGCCTTCTTCAATTGCTATTTCAAAGTCATGGGTCATCCCCATGGACAGATACCGGATCTGGCCTTCCGGAAATTTTGGCTTCATATCTTCATATAAAGCGTGGGCAATGCGGAATACGGGCCGCACGTCTTCGACGTTGTCGTAATTCGGGGCCATGCACATCAGCCCCCGGACACAGACGTGATCCAATCCCTTTGCCAGTTCACAAATCGCCGGAAAATCTTCGACTTCCATTCCAAATTTACTTTCTTCGCGGGCTACATTGACCTGCAAAAGGATATCCTGCACCTTCCCGATCTTGCCGGCTTCCTTATTTACAGCTTTCAGCAAGTGCTCCGAATCGATAGAGTGGATCAAATGGAAGTGTTCTACCGCAGGTTTAGCCTTATTGGTCTGTAAATGTCCGATTAAATGCCAGGTCAATCCATTATCCGGAAATGCTTCTAATTTTTGCATCGCTTCCTGGACACGATTTTCACCGACATCGGTCACACCGCACCTGGCGGCTTCTTCCATCATCTCTACAGGATGATTTTTCGTCACTGCAACAAGCGTAATTTTGTCAGTTCTGCCGACACGGGCAGCTGCATCAGCAATTTTCTTGTGTACTGCCTCAAGATTTTCCTTAATCAAGCCTATCCCTCCGTCGTGCATGCAATTATATGTATTTATAAAACATTACACTTCTTTTATTATATATAGTTAGCCCTATAAAAGCTAGTCATATTTAAAAATTTATTCATCGGCTTTTACAAAACTGCAAAGGCACCCATGCGCCCCGTATGGCCTCCATCGCGGCGATAAGAAAAGAATTTATCCGCCTGATCGAACACGCAACTCGTCGTCGTTTCAATGTGTTCGGGCACTAATCCGGCATCGGTCAAGAGAAGGTGATTGGCCTTCCATAAGTCGACGCGCCAGATTCCTTCCTGGTGCTCTGTACACGCGCCGTAAGCCGGTCCTAAATTCTGAAAAGTCATAGCCGTATCTTCACTGACTTCAAAATGAGCCTTTGAAATAGACGGGCCGATATAAGCCAGGATATCTTTCGGCTTGGATCCATAAGCTAGCTGCATGGCCAACACGGTCTTCGCGGCAAGCCTTTGCGCCGTCCCCCGCCAACCATCATGAACGACGGCACAAACGCTCTTTACCGGATCAAATAAGATGACCGGCACGCAGTCGGCAACGCACATCATGAGCGGTACTCCGGGAAGATTCGTCATGAGGGCGTCCGTATGAGGAAAGGCGTCGGCATAGCTTCCGGCACCGCGACCGATTTCCGTTTGGCCGACGGCGATGATATGGTCTTCATGGGTCTGCCGGGCCGTCGTAAGCTGCGGCAAATCGCAGTTCAACACTGCCATGAGGCGGCGCCGGTTTTCGAGGACATCCTGGGTCCGGTCGTCGACGTGAAGGCCCAGGTTAAGCGACTGAAAGGGCGCTTCACTGACGCCGCCGCTGCGGCCGGTCACGCCGTGACGCAAGCCGGCTTCGGCCAATAGCGTGCTTTCTTCCCAACAAATTCCGTTTTCATGTTCTACCCACTTGGTCATACTAGCCTCCACAAATATGGCAGCGGCGACAGCCGTCAAAACACGGCAAGGTATAGTCACCGGCTTCGGCCTTCTTCAATTCGTCGGTCAGATACGTCGGTACCAACCCGGGATCGAGCGTATCCCAAGGCAGGACGGCATCGATGGGCCGCTGGTCATATAAAAATCCGTCGATATCAAAATGAAGTTCCTTCGCCGCCCGCTTCCAGCCTTTGACGCCGCCATACTCACAGGCTTTCGCCAAAAGCTGTCCCACGCGGCGGTCCCCGCGGGACAAGACGCCCTGGATGTAGGCTGAACGCAGGGGCTCAATGAGCAGCTCTATCTGTTTATCTTTTAAAGCCTTCTTTAAAAAGGCCAGTCGTTTCTCAACGACTTTCTTATCAGTCATCGCCATCCATTGAAAAGGCGTAAGCGGTTTAGGGATAAAGGGGTTGATACTCAGGGTAATACGGCTGGTATTGCCGATGTCCTTCATATGGTCCTGGACCCGGCGGGTCATCTCGACGATGCCTTCGATATCGGCATCGGTTTCCATCGGCAGGCCGACCATGATGTACATGCGCACGTGACGGATGCCGGCTTCCGTTGCCAGGTCGATGGATTTCAGCAGATGTTCTTCCGTAATGCCCTTATTGATGATATCCCGCATCCGTTTACTCCCCGCTTCCGGCGCCAGGGTAATCGTCTTTTGGCCGCTCTCGGCCAGCCCCTTTACAATAGCCGGCGTAATCGAATCGGCCCGCAGGGAGGCGCAGGAAAAGCCGAGGCCCTGGTCGCGAATAAAGGTGACCAGTTCGTCGATATAGGGATAATCCGAAATGGCGGCCCCCATGAGGCCGATTTTCTTCCCCAGCTCCTTGCCGCGGAGCACGGCCGATTTGACGTATTCCAAGGGGCGGACGCGAGGTCGACGGTAACAGTAGCCGGCCATGCAAAAACGGCAGTGACGGCCGCAGCCGCGGGCAATCTCGATGAGATACATGGCGCCAAATTCCGTATTCGGTGTGGCAATGACCGTTTCTGCCGGCAATGTCAGTTCACGCCATTGCCGTTCCACCTTCGCCGGAATCCCGTCTTCCGGGGACGATTCGCAGAAGATGGCCGTCATCGTCGTAGTCGTGACGGTATAAGGACGGTACGTAGACGCCCGGCACGCGCTGAGCCAGATAGCGAAGGAGGTCATGACGCCCCAAATGGTTCTCCTTCGCTTCTTCATAGGCATCGAGGAAGGCATGGATAAAGCCCTCCCCTTCCCCGACCAGGACGACGTCCACAAAAGGCGACAGGGGTTCGGGGTTAAAGAAGGCCACCGGGCCGCCCATGACGACCAGTGTATCGTCGTCGCCGCGCTCGGCTGCTAAAACGGGAATCCGCCCCATCTTCAAAATAGACGGCACATTGAAATAGTCCATTTCGAAACTGACGGAAAGCCCCAGGATTTCAAAATCTGACAAGGGCCGCCTGTTTTCTAAGGACACCAAGCGGTTCCCCCCGTCTTTTTCCAAAGACCTTCATCAAGTCTTTATCTGGCAGGAAAGCCCGCTCACAGAGCCAGTCCTCGCGGCCGTTTACTTCGCGGTAAATGATCTGCATCCCCAGATTACTCATGGCGACGTCATACGTATTGGGGTAGCAAATGGCCATGGCCCGCCGCGTCCCAAAAGGATAGACGACGGCACCGGTTTCCTGACTCATCAGTTCATCCAGCGCCTTCTCCACTTGCCAGCTCATCGACATTCCCCCTTCATACGGCAAAAGCTCCCCGGCTAAGGGAGCTTTCCGTGCAACTCCTTCGAGATTCACCAAGTCGCCGATAAGCGGCGGCCCTCATCTTAGGTATCCTATATTGTATCACAGATTGCCTCAATGGGCCAGCAGCCAATAGAAGGCCCTTACCGATAAGAAAAGGAGGCCAGCCATTGCACTCAAAGAACCATCGTGCTATCTTATAAAAGACCTAGTTTACGGGATGTATTTCATAGCACTGATCATAAGGAGACTATCATGGAAAAAATCATCTTCATTGCCCTCGGCGGCGGCATCGGTTCAGCCCTGCGCTACGGTATCACTCAACTGACACTTCGTTACGGAGCCGTCAGCCTCCCTTACGGAACGATCCTGGCCAATACCATCGGATCCTTTTGCATCGGACTCCTCTTCGTATTCTTTACGCAGATGTCGAACCTTCCGCCGACGGTCAAGCTCTTTTTCGTAACCGGCATCCTTGGCGGTTTTACGACCTTTTCGACGTACAACATGGAACTCTTGACCCTCGTCCGCACCGGCGATATACTGTCGGCGGCAGCTTATTTTTCTCTCAACGTCGTCGGCGGCTTCCTCTGCTGCTGGCTCGGATTTGCCGTCGGCAACGCCCTTTGGCAATGAGCCTTTAATGCTGCGCCGGCGCACTGACCTTTTCAGCCAGCCCGTCCGTTGAAATGGATTTCTTCGAAACCAGGCTGATACCGCAGAAGGTCACACTGCAAACGATCCATTCAGCATAAATGACATGGGGCAGCACGCGAACGGCAGGAATGACCATCCAGGCGACGAGGACGATGATCGAGGCCATAATCGTGTAGAAGGCCGCCTGCCGCGAGCAATATGCCGGGGCATACATCGTCATGAGGACGATGACGGCAAAGGCGGTCATGAGCGATAATCCCGCCATGAGCGTCGAAATGATGCCGCTGATCGTAAGGGCAAAGCCCAGTGTAAGAAGTCCTAACAGGAGTACCGACATGCGAGTGATGGCCATGTACTTCTTATCCGACATCTGAGGATCGATGAACTGTTTGTGGATGTCGTGAGAATAGAGCGTCGCTGCCGACAAGAGCAGGTTGCAGGCCGTACTGACATCGGCGGCCCATAAGGAGGCCAAGGTGATTCCGGCAATCCAGGGATTGAGCGACATGATGAGCTGCGGCAGGGCCGTCGTCGGGGAAATTGAAGGATACATTTCCGAAGCAATGACCCCGAGCAGGGCCGCGACGAAACCGACGGGAAGCATGACCAGGCCGCCGATGACGAAGCCTTTGCGGGCCGTCTGCACATCTTTAGCGCCGAGGGAAATCTGAATGATCGCCTGCAGGGAAATATTGACCGTAATCAAGACGACGATCCAGGTAACAATCGTCATCGGTCCCACACCGCTGAAGAAATCCATCGCCGTCACTGTCGGAGCCTGAATAGCCACGACATCGATGCCGCCAGCCATGGCCACGATGAGGAAAGCCGCAACGGTAATGCCGATATACTGCAGCGTTACATTGAGGATATTGGACTGACTGGCCGACCACATGCCGCCGATGAGGGTAATCCCGATGAATACGACGGCACTGGTGAACATCCCCGTAACCGGTGTGAAGATATCCGGCATGAGGGCGGCCAGGACGGCGCCGCCGGCTACATACTGCAGACTCATGACGACGAGCTGCACCAAGACCTGGCAGGCGATGCCGGCCACCATGCTGCGCCGGTCATAATACCTTTCTAAGAGTTCCGGAACTGTCGTAATATGGAGGCGGCGATACTTCTTGGCAACGGTCAGCCCCATAACGATAGCACCGATGCCCCAAGCCGCTGTATACCAGCCGGCAGACAAGCCGACCTTATAGGCCTGTTCGGCAACGCCGATCGTCGAGGCACCGCCGACGGCAAGACCGACGATGGATACCATGATAAGGGGCGTCGTAAGTCTGCGGCCGGCCAATACATAGTCTTCGGTCGAAGAGGCGGCCCGACGCTTCACATACCAACTGATGCCGAAGAGCACGCTGATATAAGCTAAAATAATAACGATTTGAATTCCTGTTGTTCCCATCCTAAAAACTCCTCTCTTCCTAATTTCCCGAAAAAAAATCGCCCCTAAAAAGGGACGACAAGGTCGCGGTACCACCCAATTTATCGATAGAACAAAAAAAGGGTGGCACCCAGGGACGGAAAAATCCGCGGTACCACCCTATTTATCTTGAATCGATCAACTCATGGCCGTATAACGGCAGCCGCCCCGGTACAGCCTACTTCAGTTCAGCCGTACAGTTCAGGAATGAACTTCGGGCCTCATCCCCTGTATCCTCACACCACCCGGATACTCTCTGAAAAGTTTAAAGGCCTTACTTTTTTCCGTCACAACTGTTATCAGGAAATTAATTGTTGATAATGATTATACCGGAAAATAAATGAAAGTCAAGGACAGATTTCCATAAAAATCAAGAAAAATTACGTAAAACGTCGTACTAATCCGGCAATACCTGCGATTTCAAGATCAAGACGATTTCTGTATTCTTATGCGACTTATAATGATAGCGGAATAATTTTCCAATTAAGGGCAGGTCCGCCAAGAGCGGCACTTTACGGAAATGTTCAAGGTCTTCGCGGCGAATGAGACCGCCGATAACAAGCGGCTGACCTTCCGATAGACGCACCGTCGTCCGAGCCTGACGGGTCGCGATACGATAGGCTTTCAACTCGGGAACAAAGACCGGCGTGCTGACCTCGGCAAAGAGATCGGCCGTTACCGAATTGTCCGGATGGACCTGGGGCGTATAGGTCAATTTGATGCCCGCATCTTCATAAGTCGTACTGATGGCCGTCTCCTGACCGGACCGATGCTCCGTCTGAACGGGGATCTTATCGCCGATGAGGATATGGGCTTCCCGACCATTGCTGGCGACGATATGCGGACGAGCTAAGATTTTCGCCTTGCCTCGTTCTTCTAAGGCGTGAATCGTCCCGGACAGGGAAAAATGCTGTGATCCGCCCCGCCTTCAACGGTAGACCAATTGTACTCAATGCCGGTCTGCTTCAACAAGCTGTCGTCGATGGAAGCGATTTCAACTGAAACATCAACCTGCCGGACCGGTACATCGAGGCGCCGGACCAAGGCCTGTACGGCAGCCTGGGTCTGTGCCGTCCCGCCGACGACCACCGTATTGGTATCGCCGTGACAGCGCACATCGGCTTCGGGAACCGCCGCCTCAACAGCTTTCTTTACTGCTTCAGGATCGGCATGGCGAAGCTGCCACGTATGAAAGGTCTTGACACTCTTTCCGGAATGGGGTCCGGTCATCGTCCGTATGGGCCCGGAGGCATCGTAATAGAGGCCTTTGCTGTCAGCAATAGCCTGCAGGGCCTCATCGACAGTGATATCATGCAGGGTCATGGTGAGGGTGCCATCTACACTGTCATCGACGATGAGATTGATATGACCCGACCGTGCCAAACCCTCAAGGACGGTCCGAACCGGAACGTCCCTCACCTGAACATCAATGGCAACTGCCTGAAAAGGCAAAAAGCAACAGACCGCTGCCGTCCAGGCTTTGGTATAAAAATTCATGACACTTCCTTTCTCCCCATCACAAGCGAATTTCCCAAAGGTTTCCGTCGCGCATGAGTCCCACGGCCTGGCTGTTGACATAAGCAACATACCAGCCCTGCCAGGATTCTCCGGCTGCACAGGCAGCCGACTGGCCCTGCCACTGTAAAATGACCAGGTGCTCCTCACCTTGATGAATAGACCCGCCAACGGTGGGCAACGTCCACTGCGGCGAAGCGGATTCCTTTTCCGTCACCGATCTTACCGTCAGTGATACCTGAGACACCCCTGTTGGTTCTGCGGCGACAGCTTTCTTCGGCAAACTGCCGCCAAATAAATCAGGCAATGGCTTATACTGTATCGCCGACCTTACGTCGTAGACGAGGCTTCCTTCGGCCTCCGTCTCCGGCGTATCAAAAACGGGATGCTTCTCAGCTTGCTGCTGAGAGGCATCCCGTTTCATGTTTACTTGTCCCTGGGGCTCTTCCCACCAAAACCATACAGCGCCAAGGCAGACAAGTATCCCCACATAGGGAAGCCAAGTCTTGCGACGTTGAACGATACCGTTCCCACCCTTTGCAGGACCGATAAACCCCTATTTTTTTATCGCCATACCCCTGCGGATGGTGTTGATGCCAATGCCAGGCATCGGCTATAATTTGTTCTACGTTACTGTGTGTCGGCTGCCAGCCCGTAAGGCGGCGGATTTTTTCCGACCCGGCAATGAGCACGGCCGGATCACCGGCACGACGCGGTGCTTCTTCCACGTTAAAATCACGGCCCGTAACCTTCTTGGCGGCTTCAATCATGTCCCGGACGCTGAAACCGTTCTGAGAGCCCAGGTTAAAGTACTGTGACTCGCCGCCTTCGGACAGGTAGCGAAGGACCCGTACGTGGGCATCGGCCAAATCCGTGACGTGAATGTAGTCACGGATACAGGTTCCATCAGCCGTCGGATAGTCTGTACCGAAAATTTTAATGCTCTTCCGCTGTCCCAAGGCCGTCTGCAGGATCAAGGGAATGAGATGTGTTTCCGGTGTATGATCTTCTCCGATGGCACCGCTGCCATCGGCACCGGCCGCATTGAAGTAGCGAAGGGCTACATAGTGCAGTCCATAAGCACGGCTGAACTGGGCCAGCATCATTTCGATCATCAGCTTGGTCTGACCGTAGACGTTGGTCGGCTGATACGGCATGTCTTCCGTGATCGGCGTCTGTTCCGGTTCGCCATAGACGGCAGCCGTCGAGGAAAAGACGAAGTACTTGACCTTAGCCTGACGTACGGCTTCAAGGAGGCTGTACGAGCCGACGACATTATTATCGTAATAAATAGTCGGATTTTCCATCGATTCGCCCACCTGGCTATGAGCCGCAAAATGCATGACGGCATCGATGTTCATATCTTCAAGGATCCGGCGCACACCGTCGATATCGTGGATATCGACGACGTAAAAAGGAACCGATTCCGGGACGGCTGCCCGATGGCCGCGGGACAGGTTGTCGATGACGACGACCTTATGGCCTTCGTGAAGCAAGGCCTTCACCGTATGGCTGCCGATATAGCCGGCACCGCCGGTAACTAATACATTCATAACTTAACCTTCCTGCAGTTTTTTCAGGCGGCCGCCGAGGAATTTCTTGTATACTTCGACGCCGGGCTGGTTGAAGGCATCGACGTTGGCAAATTCGCCTTCGTAAGCAATGGACAGGCAGAGCATGAACATCAATTCGCCCAAATGATACGGAGTCATAGCCGGCATGATGTAGTTAGCGCTGGGACGGCCGTCGCCGGCAAGGGCTTCGGCGTTGGAGCTGCGGGCAGCTTCCAAGATCTGGCTGAGGGGCAGACCGCTGAAAGCAGCCAATTTCGGATATTCATCGTACAGGTGAGGCACCGTAACGTCATCGGGCCAGTTTTCGACAGAAACGAACTGGACGACTTTATCCTGGGGCCCTTCCTGATGTTCCTGAGTCTGGGCATGCATGTCCGTCGTACCGACAGCGACGATCGGCGTACGGCCATAGTTGACGACATTGCCCTGCTTATCGAGGCGCTTGCCGAGGGATTCTGCCAAGAGCTGAATATACCATTCCGACAAGGATTTCAAGCTGTCGGCATAGGGCATGAGGACTTCCAGGCTGCGGCCATGATTTTTACCGGCCAGGAATTTAAGGACACTGTTGAGGAGAGCCGGGTTTTTCCAAATATCCGGATTCTGGCAGGCGTGATCCATATCACGGGCACCGTCGAGGAACTGACGGATGCTGAAACCGGTCAGGGCGCCGACGATGAGGCCGACTTCGGAAAAGACGCTGAAACGACCGCCGATGCCATCGGGAACGTAGAAAATGGGCCAGCCCGATTTCTTAGCAAGGCCGTGGAGCAGCGTTTCTTTATCGCCGCCGTCGTGCGGGTCGGTAACGGCTACCGTTTCAAGGGTAATGCCGGCGTCGTTCATAGCGGCTTTTAATACCATATAGTTCGACATCGGTTCGATCGTCGAGCCCGATTTCGAAATGACGACGGCCATAACCGTATAATTCGGTTTCGTCTGGCTGTCATTTTTCAAGAACTGAATAAGGCCTGTCATCTTATGAGAGTCAACATTGTTGCCGGCAAAGAAAGCTTTCGGGAAGCCATTGCGTTCTTCCGTGCTCTTCATATTCCAAAATTCACCGCACTGAACGTCAAACAGTACTTTCCCGCCCAAATAGGAGCCGCCAATCCCCAAGAATACGACAGCATCGACGCGGTTGCGCGTCGTCCGAGCCAATTCTTCCAGGGCAAAAATACGTTCCGGACTGTTGATGTTGCCATCTTCAATGTACGGAAGCTGTGTAAAAAGGACGGCTTCCGGTTCTCCATCTTTGGAGAGATGGCCCGGCATGGTACCGTTTTTGCGCATGTTCATCACTGCTTCGTGCGCTTTGGTATAGACCGGTGAAAAGTCCTTTACCTCTGCTTCCGTGACGGCCTGAGGGCCATAAAGATTGGTTACATCAAAAGTAAAGCCTGAACGTAATTTTAATTGTGTCATGTTCACTTCACTACCTTTCGATAGAATAATGTCTTATTCGCGTATGAAATCATTATAGCACAGAACGGGTATACTATGCCACCTGCGGGGCATTGAATGACCCATGTAAACAAAAAGCCCCTTTAAGGGGCTTTAAAGACAGCAATATCGCAGCTTTTCGTTTAGAATCGCAGCATCGATTGGAGAAAGCTTTGCGTCCGTTCATTTTGCGGATGTTCAAAGACGTCTTCCGGTTTGCCTTGTTCCTGAATAATGCCGTCGGCCATAAAAATAACCCGGTCGGCCACTTCTTTGGCAAAAGCCATCTCATGGGTTACGATGACCATGGTCATGTTTTCATCGGCCAGTTGCTGTATCGTGCGCAGGACTTCACCGGTCAATTCCGGGTCAAGGGCACTGGTCGGTTCGTCAAAGAGCATGATATCCGGGTCCATCGCCAAGGAACGGGCAATGGCCACACGCTGCTGCTGACCGCCGGAAAGGCGTGACGGATAGGTATCCCGCTTTTCCCACAAGCCGACTTTTTTAAGCAGTTCCTCAGCCTTCGGCATGATTTCTTCGGTCTTCATCTTCTTGACGACGCGAGGCGCTTCCAAGATGTTGTCCAGCACGGTCATATGCGGAAACAGGTTGAAGTGCTGAAAGCACATGCCCATGCGGCGACAGATAGCCCGAACGTCGGCAGCCGGTGCATAGACGGCACGCTGGCTTCCGGCCGGCGTACTGGCCATGGTCTTACCGTCGACGACGATGGAACCGCTGTTGATGGTTTCCAACTGGCAAAGACAGCGCAGGAAGGTACTCTTGCCGCTCCCGGACGGGCCGATGATGGAAACGACTTCCCCCGTTTCAACATGAAGGGAAACGTCTTTTATGACTTCCAAATTTCCGAAACTCTTTCGGATGTGATCCATTTCAATAAAACTCATGACAAGACGTCCTCCTTATTCATCATAGACGGCGTAACGTTTTTCCAGGTACCCGAAAATTTTGGTCAGGATAAACGTAAAGAACAGGTAGAATACGGCGGCGACCAAAAAGGCTGTCGTATCGAAATCACGCTGAACGATGGACCGCGTAATACGCAGGATATCGTTCATGGCCAGGATGTAGACGAGGGACGTATCTTTAAGCAGGTTAATCGTTTCATTGGACACTGGCGGCAAAACCCGTTTTACGACCTGAGGCAGGATGATCCGGCGCATGGTCTGAATGTAGGTCATCCCCAAAACCTTGGCACCCTCATACTGGCCGCGGTCGATGGACTGGATGCCGCCGCGGAAGATTTCGGCAAAGTAAGCGGCATAGTTAAAGACGAAGGCGATGATGGCCGCCGGAAATGCCGGCAGGGTAAACCCATTGATGATAAAGGGCAGGCCGTAGTAGATGAACAAGATCTGCAGCATCAGCGGCGTACCACGCATGACATAGATATAGGCATACATGACCTTTCGCAGGACGGCGATCTTAGAAATACGGCCAACGGCCATGAGGATACCCAAGGGCAGACTCAAGACGATGGTGATCACAAAAATTTGCAGTGTAATTTTCAGGCCTGCAGCAACGGCAGGCACAATCTGAATTAAATAATCCATGCTGGCTCCTTCTTCAGGCACGGCGTTTCACACAGGCAGTGTGCAGCACGGAAAAACAACCTCTCCGTCCATGCCGGGGACCTCTCCACGACGGGGAGCTGTCAGCGTCATCTGACCGAAAGGTTGTTTTTCGTACATCTTTCCCGATTACCGTACTTTTATGGTAATATCTTCGTTAAACCACTTCTGGGACAACTTAGTCATTGTACCATCTTCACTCATTTGTTTCAAGACGTCGTTGAGTTTATCCCGCAGGAGGTTGTCGTCTTTACGCAGGCCGACGCCGAATTGTTCGTCGCCCATCTTGTCGTCAATGACTTTAAACTGGCCCGGCTTCTTGGTCATGTAGTAGCGGCCGACGACACTGTCGACGAGGACGCCGTCAATACGGCCGATTTCAAGGTCCATAAAGGCGTTGACGAAGTCGCCGTATTTTTTGACTTCAGACAGGGATTTCTGGAAGTCCATGTTCTTTTCCAAGGCATTGATCGAGCTGCTGCCTTCCTGAGTCCCTAAGATCTTGCCGGCCAATCCTTCGCGATTGGTGATCGGCGAATCATTGCGGACAACGAGGAGCTGCTGGTTGTGCATATAGGGTTTTGAAAAGGCAATTTGCTGTGCCCGTTCATCGGTGATGGTCAAGCCATTCCACAAGAGGTCGACTTGCTTGCTCTTAAGAGCAGCTTCTTTACTGTCCCAGTCAATCGGTTTAAATTCAACCGGGATTCCGAGTCGTTTCGACGCTTCCTGAGCCAGGTCGATATCGAAACCGACGAGGTTGCCGCTTTCATCACGGAAGCCCATAGGCGGGAAATTATCATCGAGGCCGATAACGATTTTATCCGGTAGTTTCTGCTCTGCCTGACTGCTGTTATCAGTACCGCAACCAACGAGTAAGGCAGCCGCTGCTGCTGTCAATGCGCCGGCAGCCAATATTTTTTTCCAATTCATGTAAATTCCTCCTTACAGAGTAACATAACGAGTAAAGGCTGTCAGAAACTCCCTTCCCGGCCTTCAGTCAAAAGCCTGTGAGTTTCCTTACGTTCATCAGGAATGGCCGTTCTCCCAAAAGGCGAACACTTCCTGATGTATATGACATATTTTACTTTATTTCGTTAAAAAGATAAAGGGTTTGGATTATGAAAAATCAGCATGTTTCCATGCTGATCGATGCATATTTCGAATGGTTCACACGGTTACGCCTCTTCATCATCCTTGTCCTGCATGTCCTTGATGGTGTCGATAATCTGTTGTTTACTCTTTTTCGACAAAAACTGGAGTCGGACGGGAAGGACGACGAGGCCCCCTTCTTCGGCTTGGCCTAACTGGATTTCCTGCCACGTATCGCCGATGACAAAGATATCCTTATAAGGCAGGAATACCAGGCTTCGGTCGGTATGAAACAGGTCGTCGTAAAATTCGTGAAGGGATCGGAATTGACGGCGGACAAGGATGCCCTTTTCCGCCACGTAGCACATGATGTCACTTTGCCGGTGCATGCGCCACAGACAAAACGCGAGGACGGCCCAGTTGTCAAGATGCTCGACGAGATGGGCCTCGCCCATCATGAGCCAGAAAAAGTAAATGGCCACCAAGAGAAACAAGACTCTCATAAAACCAGAAAACCATTTTGAATTTTCATAAGCCGCCTTGATGGGGCCGCAGTGAAACTGTTTTTCTAAGTCCTTGTGTTCCATGGCCAGGCCTCCTTCAACGACAATCGGCGGCAAAGCTATTTACGCAGTTTTTTGCTGGTCTTAGGAGCCGTTTTGATGACGACGTTACGGCCATCTTTTACGACTTCCAGGGAAATATCACCGACTCCGTCTTTAAAATAGGCCATCTTGATATCGAGGAGGATGGAACCCACTTTTTCCTGAAGGTCATCGGTAAAGAACTGGCGGCGAAAATCGCCGGCCGTCTGTTTTTTATCTGCTTTTCGAACAGGTTGACGGCGAGGGCTGGCGTCATCATCTTCCCAGCCCGTCGTTTCAAAGGTATCTTCTTCCTGAACACCTTTGAACATATCTTCAATTGAACGATTCTTAGGAATCTTATGTTTTGCCAAGGTCAATCACCTATTCCTTTTCCATTTTATCCGACTTTTCCGAGGCTTCATGCATGCTGTTTAAGGTGATGCTGTTGAAGTCTTCCGGCGTCCGATAGGTAGCAATCTTCTTAAAGCCTACGCCTAAACGGCCGCGATAAGCGGCAATGACTTTGTCGTCACGATTCATTTCAGCGATATAGATTTCCTGGCCGTCGAGGCCGATGAGTCTGAAATTACCGCTCGGTGAAATTTCACGCCAACTGCTGGTAGCCCCGTCGAGCATGTAGACGACGCCGGTCCGGAGGTTATCGTAGAAGAAGGTATCCGAATCGTAGAAGACGGCAATGCGGCCGATATTTTCAGCCTGGACGTGAATGCGCCGCGTATCATAGTTGGCGTCGGTCCGATAAATGCGGTAACGGTCTTCGCCGACTTCAAGTTTCATGTAAACGACGTTGGTCGCCGTCGAATACGCGACGTCGACGATTTTGCTGTCTGCCGGTGCATCTTCAATAGGCGTATCTAATTCGCGGTCCGGATAGATGGGGTTGTACTGGGCGATGTAGACACCGTATTCCCCGGTCTTATTGTCGCGGCCATAGGTTGCAAAGATAGCCAGATTGCGGTCCGGAAGCCATTCAAAGAAGGATACGTTGCGGCCGTGCAGATTGATGCGCTGAGGATCGTTCTTTTTCCCGGCTTCATAGATCGTAACCTGATCGTCGAGGATGGTCGCCATGAAGCGCTTGTCATAGGAATAGAAGCTGCGGCCGTTCGTTTCCGTACCATCCCCCATGGCTTCCTGCTGGGTCGTACCGCCGATTTGGAAATCCGACGTCGGCGCAAACAAGACCTGATCCAAATAAATATAAACGCCGGCCTGGACGGCAATACCGGCCACAAAGACGGCAATAAACTTTCGAAATTTCATAGCCTGCCCTCCTACTTGACGACGAACGCCGTCGGAATCATGCGTTCACCCAAGAGGTCCGCCGGTTTGTTGACGACTTTTCCATTGTAATATAAGGTCGAGCTGGACCCGCCGTCGAGGTTAGCTGCAATGACGGCACCTTCTTCATACAAAATATTCTGCAAATCGCGCAAGGTCGCACCGACAGAATAGCCAGGCTGACGGCCGTCGATAACCAGCAGCAGCACCGTGCCGTCCTTACGCTGGCCAATAGCCGTGCGCGGTCCGACACCCCAGCCGCCGTCGCCATTGGTAATCATCTTTTCACCGTTGACGATGAGCGCCGGTCCGAAGGAAATGCCTTCGACGACGTCCTTTTCCCGCAGTTCGGCCTTGGAATAATTGCCGACGATGAGGTTGCCGCCGGAAGTGAAGCCGACAAATTCATTCGTTTCATCGTCAGAAGAGTTTTGACCGAGGAGGTACTTTCCATCATGGATGATGAAGCCGTAAGGCTGGCGGCCCGTCCCGGTCCCATTGGCATCATAAAAACCGCCGGCATTGATGGCCGCTACAGCACCGACGCGTTCGGCAATGCCGCTCGTCGTATCGCCTTTTTCATCCATATTTTCCGCCGTTGCTACCTGCAGGCGATGGGGATCAGGGACTTCCAGCAAGAAGCCCTTAAACCGACTGGAATCAATATTTTTCAGGGTAAGTGTCGTATCCGTGCGGGCCTTGAAATTAAACAATTCCTGCTTCGGCGTCGAACTGATACCGCCTAAGATCTCATCGATTTCCTGCTGCGTAAAAAGCCACGTAATGTACTGCGGATGGCGGCTCTTCAAAATAGCGCCCACAACCGTCCGCTTCAAATTGTCGAAGGGTCCGAAGAGGACGACAAAGGGTGATGTCAGAGAGAAAAAAATGGCGATAAAGATAAAAAACTTACCGATTTCTTTTACGTGTTTCCTCATATGTAACCTCGAAAAAATAAAGTTAACGTTCTTCGTATTGCGGTGTCGTAACGCGCTGCTTGAAGTTTTCAATGTCGACAGCGTTGCCGATCCAAATCCGTTTGACGGCATACAGGTTATCCCCGTATTTTGCCCAGCCCGGATCCATGGTCACGGCCATTTTAATACCAGCGGCCTTTAAGACGTCGCCGGCTTCCCGGGTATACCCGCCATAGGGATAACAGAAGTATTCATTAGTAATGCCGAGCTGTTCTTTTAACTCAGCCTGGCTCTTTTTGACTTCGTCGGCAAAGGAGTTGCCCGTCATCTCCGTCGCCCGCTCATGATGATAGCTGTGCGAGGCAATGGTAAGGCCTGAGGCCTGCATTTCCTTTACCTGCTGCCAATTGATGCGCGTCCCCTGGTCGGTGTCATAGGTCGGCACGAAGACCGTCCCGGCAAAGCCATATTCCTTTAAAATCGGCATGACGATACGATACGTATCGGGGTAGCCGTCATCGAAGGTGAGGACGACGGGCCGAACCGGCACCGGTTTGCCCTTGGCCAAATAGTCGTACAGCTGATCCATGGTCAGGGGATGAAAATCGTTATCCTTTAAAAATTTCATCTGTTCCCGGAAATGAGACTCTAAGAGAACGGCGTCATTATCCGGAACGTCGCCGATCATATGGTACATCAGAACGGGAATCCCCTTTTCCGGTACGGCCATGGCAACTTCCTGCGGCGGGTTCTTTTCCGCCGCAGGTGTGTCCGCCGTTTTATTGTCCAGTGCGCAGCCTGCCAGGATAAGGCAGCTCAACAGAGCCATACAGGCCAATTTCAAGATGCGCAAATCGTACAGCTCCTCTCGTCAAGATTATTCGCTGTCCCGTAAGGTAACTACGGGCAATTCATCGTAATGGCCGGCCAGGAAAAGCCGGATATAGCGTTCGGCATCGTCGCGGATGTCACGCATCGCTTCGACGGAATGGAAGCTGACGCTCGGCGTCAATAAGAACTCCGGCCGGGCAATCATCTTGAGCAGCATCGGGCTCGGATGTTCTGTCGACAGGGCATCGAGGGCGGCGCTGCGGATATGGCCGTCGTCGACGGCATGGTACAGAGCCGCTTCATCAACCAGGCCGCCGCGGCAGCAGTTGACGAACATGGAGCCCTTTTTCATTTCTTCGAATTGTTCATCCTGAAAAATGTAGCGTGTCGATTCGTTCAGCGGCATGTGCAGTGATACGACGTCGCTAGTCTGAAGAAGTTTGTCAAAATCGACGGGGCGGACGCTGCTTTCCATCATGAATTTTTCACTGACGAAGGGATCGTAAGCCTGGATTTTGCATCCAAAAGCCTGCAATCGCGAAGCAACGGCACGGCCGACATGGCCAAACCCGACGAGGCCGATGAGATTTTTGCTGACCCGGTGAAGGGGCCAGGGAACAGCCCCGAATTCCCAACGGCTGTTGGTCCGGATATCGCTTTGATATTCCGGCAGCTGACGAATCAAGGCCAAAATCATGGCACAAGCATGGTCGGCAATGTCGTCGACACAGTAGGAAGTATTATTGATGACCATGACGCCCTTTTCGTGGGCCGCTTTCACGTCGACGTTATCCGACCGGGTCGATAAGACGACAATCAATTTCAAGTCATCGAGTTTCTCGAGGAGTGAAGCCGTAATCGGTTCATGATGGCAAATGAGAATATCTGCTTCCTGAAGCCTGTCGGCTAATTCATCTTCATCTCCTGGAGGACAATATTCAACGCGCGCTACATCGCGCAGTCTCTCTCCAAAATCATCTTCATCCTGACGTCCTGTCAAAACACTTATGTGATACATTATCACAGCCCCTTTTCTATAAACAAAATCATTTAGACATAAAGATACATCTAATTATATACCATGTAATCGTCAATTATCAAGTATTCTGGCCGACCTTGACGGAGTTGTCGAAACTTTGATATAATATTTTCGTTATGGAAAGGTGTCCGAGTGGTTTAAGGAGCTAGTCTTGAAAACTAGTGATGCGGCAACGCACCGTGGGTTCGAATCCCACCCTTTCCGCCAAACAAAAAGCAGGTCCCGACGGGGCCTGCTTTTTTTATATACCGGTATGCCGGATTGGCATACGCTCGAGTCGGTTCAAAGCCTTTTACTTGCGATGGAAAAAGTGCGGCGAATCGCCCCATTGGCCAAAACCAATCGTATCGCCGACGGAAGCGACGCGGGCGCTGATGCAGTTTTTGCACTGTTCCGGCACTTCATCGACACAAGGTTTGTTGTCATACAAGAGGTACTGCGGACGGAATTTAGGAACGGTGACGATCGGCATGAGGACGTTGGCCCCGGCCTTTAAGCCCAGTTCCCGTCCCAAAGGATGGAGAGCCTGAAGGGCCGTCGTCGCTGCGATGTTGACGTCGGGTAAAAAGAGGCGGGTCACGGCGATCATCTTAAGTCCCATTTCCAGCCGCCGCTTCTGTTCTTCTTTGCTGTCCATGCCGCTGGCAAGGACGGCTTTCCCGATGGGCGTATTATGGTGGACGACGTAGGGTCCCATGCCGATCATATCGATATCCATGTCGCGGTAGAGGAGGATATCGTCAGCCAAGTCGCCGAGGGTCTGGCCGGGAAGGCCGATCATATCCCCCGTCCCGACCTGATAGCCGATACGGCGCAGGCTTTCCAGGCAGGCTTTGCGGACCTGCCATTTATGATGGCCGTCATCGGGATGGAGGGTCGCATAGAGAGCGGGATTGCTGGTCTCGATGCGCAGCAGGTAGCGGTGGGCACCGGCTTCAAACCAGCGCCGATAGGTTTCTTCCGTCTGTTCGCCGACACAAAGGGTCAGGCCCAGCTTGCCGTCGCTCAGTTCCTTGATGTCGCGGACCAGGCCTTCGACATAATCGATGAAGGCCTCGTCCTGCCGTTCGCCGGACTGGATAGTCAGGGAGCCGTACTTATTCTCATAGGCCCAGCGGGCCATGGCCAAAATATCTTCCCGCGGCGTATCAAAGCGTTCGACTTCGTCGTTGCTCTTGCGGATGCCGCAGTATTTACAATCTTTAATGCAGTAGTTGGAAAACTCGATGAGCCCCCGATAGTAGACGACGCGGCCGACATTTTCAGCCTTGACGGCATAAGCCGCATCATACAATTCCTGCAGGTCGTCGGGCTCAGTCAGACTCAGCAGGGCGATTAAATCATCGCGGGTTTTTCGGTGGTTTAATCTTCATCATAATATCTCCTTTCAGAACCGCCGGAAGCAGCCCTTACAGAAAAGCGGAGGAAAGGCCTTTATTCTTCGTTGGCCCAGTGGATTTTTCAAAGAATAAGAAGACGCAGCTCATGACCATGGCGACGACCGTTGCCAGGCCCATGCCCTTGAGCTGGACCGGGCCGAGTACGATGGTAGCGCCGCTAAGGCCGGAAATCATAGTGACCGCCGTTAAGATAAGATTCTTCGAACGTGTATAATCGACTTTCTTTTCAACCAGCATGCGCAGCCCCGATGCGGCAATGAAGCCGAACAAGAGGATGCAGACGCCGCCCATGACCGGCGTCGGAATGGCGTGGATGAGGGCCGCGATTTTACCGATAAAGGAAAAGAGGATGGCAAAGATGGCAGCGCCGCCGATGACCCAGGTGCTGTATACACCGGTAATGGCCATGACGCCCATATTTTCACCGTACGTCGTATTCGGCGTCGAGCCGACGAGGCCGGAGAGGACGTTCGATACGCCGTCGGCGAAGAGCGAGCGGTGAAGGCCCGGATCGGCAATGAGGTCTCGGCCGACGATATCACTGGTAACGAAGAGGTGCCCCAGGTGTTCAGCCAGGACGACGAACAGGGCCGGCATGATCATCATGATGGCACTGAGGTTAAATTCCGGCTTATAAAAAGTCGGCAAGGCAAACCAGGGAACTTCCTGAACATGGGTCAAGTCGACGACGCCCATGAAGAAGGACAGGATATAGCCGGCAATGACGCCGATAAGAATGGGGATGATGCCGATGAAGCCGCGGCCGAGGACAGTCGTCAAAATGGTGACGATCAAGGTAAAGGTCGAAATGATCATGGCCGTTTCGTTGGACATGCCCTGGACTTCGCCCATATAGCCCGACATGTTCATGGCCAAGGGCGCCAATTCCAAGCCGATGATGGCGACGATAGAACCCATGGCAGCTGGCGGAAAGAGGATGTCGATCCACTTCGTACCCACCTTATCGACGACGGCCGCCAAGATAATAAAGGACAGCCCGAAGACGATGAAGCCCCCCTGGGCATCGCCATAGGTCATGCCCGGCGTAGCCGTAACGGCCAGGACCGGAGAAATAAAGGCAAAGCTCGAGCCGAGATAGGCCGGCAGCCGCCATTTACAAATGGTCAGGTACAGCAAGGTGCCGACGCCGTTCATAAATAAAGCCGTTGCCGGATCGACATGGAGCAGGAACGGGACCAGGACTGTCGAGCCGAACATGGCAAATAAATGCTGCAAACTCAACGGAATAGTCGGCAGTACGGGCAGCCGTTCTTCTACGTGGATAACCCTATGTTGTTGCATGCAATCTCCTCCCAAAAAAGACAGATTTCTTATAAAAAATCAGCGTTATCAGGCGCCGCTCCTTAGAACGGCTCCTGTTCGACGTCAGCCTGCCCCGCCTCGGCTTCGCAGAAATTATCATAACTGATGCGCAGTAAAAACGTAACCGAAATGATATTTAAAATAAGCGAAGACCCGCCGTAGCTGATAAAAGGCAGGGGCACCCCGACGACAGGGACAATGCCCGTGACCATGGCCATGTTGATGAGGCCCTGGATGCAGAGCGAAAAGGTAATGCCCAAGGCCAGAAAGGTTCCGAAGCGGTCGCGGCAGCGGATAGCCGTTTTCACGCCGACGGACAGCAGGCTGCAAAACAAAAACAAGACGGTGACGGCCCCGATGAGGCCCCATTCCTGGGCGATGACGGCAAAGGCAAAGTCCGTATGGGCTTCCGGCAAGTAATTGAACTTACTGATCCCGGTCCCCATCCCCTGGCCAAAGACGCCGCCGGAGCCGACGGCAATATAACTTTGAACCGTTTGATACCCGCTGCTCTGACTATAAGGCCACGGGTCCCACCAGGTAACGATTCGCATCATCTGGTACGAGTGGGCAAAGAGATAAACACCGAGTCCGATAAGGGCGACGACGCCAATGGCAAAGGCCAGGCGCTGCTTCCATGAAAATTTGGTGTGAATCACCGTCAGTTCGCAGCAAAAAAACATCATCAGAACAGGGAAAAAGATGACGATAGCCGTCCCGGCATCGGGCTGCAGTGCTACTAAGAAAGCAAAAAAGAGGGTCGGGAAAAAGGCAAAAAGGCCGTATCGATTGAGGAATAAGGCAAAGAGCCGCTTCCCGAAGGGAATCTTTCGTTCCAATTTATCGATGGGAAAGATATTGCGCAGGTGAAGGGACATCAATTCCTTATTCCCATGTCGTTCCAAATAAAAGGCAATGGCCGCAGCCATCGTGATAATCGCCGCTAACTTGGCAAACTCCGAAGGCTGAAAGGAAAAGGCACCGAAGCCCAACCAGCGGCGAGCGCCGTTGACCGTAATGCCGACGAATTTGACAGCGATGAGGCAGACGATATTGATTAGGACAATTTTGCTGCACCAGCGGCGAATAAACTGATACCCCAGCTTCCAAATGACCCGGGCAATGACGACGCCGGCAACTAAAAACCCAGTTGTTTGCCCAAATAACCGGACAAGGACGCTCCTTCGTCGAGGACAAAGGTCGAGCTGAGGATATTTTCAAGGCCAATGACAACCAAGAGGGATACAGACGCCAGCATCCAAAGGAGGTTACTCCTCCGGGCCTTCGTTTCGGCATTCATCTTTTTCGACAACATGAGCTATCACTTCCTGTGGGCGTGTGGCAACACAATGAAAAATAGGCTGTCCCTTGGCACTGAATTTAGCCTCGTATTCGGTCATGGCTTCATTCAACACCGAGCTGTTATGCAAATCATAGGTCACTTCCGACAGCGGCCATCCGCAGGCTTAAATTCATCGAGGGTAAAGTCGAAAAGGCCGGCATTGTCGGACTTAAAGTAGATCTTGCCGCCTTCTTTTAAAAGACGGGCATAGCGGTCGAGAAAGCTGCGGTAGGTCAGACGCCGCTTGGCATGGCGCTTTTTAGGCCAGGGATCGCAGAAATTGATGAAGAAGCGGTCGACTTCACCGGGCTCAAAAATATCTTCCAGTCGGGCGACATCACAGCGCAGGAGCTGCACATTATCGACTTCGGCATCGGCACACTTCTTGCCGGCATAATAGAGGACCCCGGCCTGAATTTCAATGCCGATAAAGTTGACGTCGCGGTGAAGCTGGGCCAATTGGGAAATAAAGTTTCCCTTGCCGGTCCCAAGCTCTACCCACAACGGCGCTTCCGGGGATTTAAAGAGCGTATGCCACTTCCCCTTATACATTTGACAATCGTCGAGGTGGAGAAACTCATTGTACTCCTTGATAGCCTCGTCAATCCACGGTTTTCTTCGTAAACGCATGTATCCTCCTCGATTCATAAATGGATTCATCGTACAAGAACCCTTCAGACCTGCTGCACAAGCCGGAAGGGTTCCTTAACAAACTGTATGATACTTTTTTATTATAAAAAATGTCAGCCATCGTGTCAACAGAAAAAGCCGGACCCGTCCTTTAAAAAGGGGTCCAGCCTTCCACACCTTGAATGCCAAGGCCCGGCATGTCCGAGAGGACGAGATGGTCCTCATCATAGGTAATGCCGCCCTGAATGGGATCTGCCGCCATGAGATCGGCTGCATCCAAATCATTCTTTGTAATCACTGCCGTCCCGGCCGATAAGGCCGCCGCTGCCGTGATACCGATTTTGCATTCCAGCATGCAGCCCATCATGCATTCGACACCGGCCGCTTCCGCCATGGCAGCGATTTTCGAAGCCGGCCCGAGGCCGCCGGCCTTCATGAGCTTTATATTGATCAAGTCACAGGCCCGCATGGACAGCAGGCGAAAGACATCGGCCGGGCTGAATGCCGATTCATCGGCCATGATCAGGGTATCGACATGATCCGTCACCTGTTTCAGGCCTTCAAAATCGGCGGCCTTTACGGGCTGTTCGATGAGTTCGATAGCAAGACCGGCATCTTCCATGGCCCGGATGAGGCGGATGGCTTCTTTGGGCTTCCAGCCCTGATTGGCATCGAGGCGGATGGCAACGTCTTTCCCGACAGCCTGGCGAATGGAGGCGACGCGGTCAAAGTCAACGGCACTGTCGCTACCGACTTTCAGCTTCAAATGACGGTACCCAGCCCGAACGGCTTTTATCGCATCAGCGGCCATGACGTCAGGCGGATTGACACTGATCGTAAGGTCCGATGCGATGCGCTGGCGGCGGCCGCCAAAGAAGCGATAGAGGGGCAGACCATAACGCTGGCCGAAGAGATCATGGACGGCGATGTCGAGGGCGGCCTTAGCCGATGTATTGTGGACCATCGCCCCTTGGATTGTTTCTAAAATGAGTTCCCGGTCGTCGATATCCATGCCGATCAGCTTCGGCCCGATGACATGTTCGACCGCCCCGGCTACCGATTCGTGGCTGTCGCCGGTGATGACGACCGTTGCCGGCGCATTGCCGTAGCCAACGTGTCCGTCATCGGTGTGGACCTTGACGACGACGTCTTCGGCCACATCGACGCGGCGCAGGGCCGTAATAAAAGGTGTTTTTAAGGGAATGGCAATTTTCCCGATTTCAATGGCTGTAATCTTCATAAATATGTCCTATACTAAAAAATCTAAAATAGCTTCCACACTGGTGACGATATGAGAAACGCCTTCTCGTTCAAACATCGTCCTGGCCTCGTCTCCATCGATACCGGTCAAGGTCCCGATCATGACGGCCCCCAAGGCTTTGGCACACCAAACGTCGGCTAAGGAATCACCGACGACATAGTACGTCCCCTGCTTGAAATCATCCATGCAGTTCACATAGTCCGCGTAGCGGGCCTTATCCTTCCCAAAGGCACCGAGGCAGTAGACGAAGGGATGCGGTTTATCCAAAGACAGGTTCAGCATGCCTTCCGCTTCTTCGACGTCGCTGTAGGTGGCGGTGTAATGCTCGTCAAATTCGTCCAGCCAGCCGTAGGTGCGGAAAGGGATTTCCATTTCCGCCCGGGACCGACCGGTAGCGATGGCAATCTCATAGCCCCGGCGCTTGAGTTCACGAAACATATGCCGGATGCCTTCGATCGTTCCCAGCGGTTCTTCGCGGGTCAGAAAGCCCGGTTTTCCCGGCGCATAAGGCTTTTTCCCATACGTCTTTTCATAGAGCGAATCGCCAAAGTACCAATCCTGAAAGGCTTCAAAAGCCAGATTCCACAGCGGCGAACGAAGGGGCGTCCACTGGCGCGTCCCCTCTCCCAGAGATGCCGCAACGGCATCGCTCAGGTAAGCAAAGACGTCGTCCTTACTAGCCTCATCGGGCACCGTTTCAGCCAACCTTTGACAGACGTCATCGGCCGATGGAAGTTCATAGGCCTGAAGAAGTCTGCCGAGCCCTTGAACGTCGGCATTCGTCTCAATGACGGTTTCCACGGGACCATGCTGTGCGGTATACCGTTCCAACAGGAGCCACAAGGTGACGACGAGATGGGCGTGGACCATATCCCAGTTGCTGTTGACACCGTGCTTTTTCAGCCACAACAATATGGCGTCGTCTTTCCAAAACCGGCCGCGCAGGCGGTCAATGGCTTCATCACTGAGTTCGGCCGTAACCGTCTCATGGCCCAAATGCAGGTATTTTTCACTGTAATACCACTCCCAGAGGACCAGGGCCGATACGTCAAAATACCGTTTTTCGCTGAGTAAGACGCCGTCGACGTCAAAAATTACTTTCTTCATGGGACTCCCTTTTCTTAAAACGTCTTATCTAAATGACCGACGGTCTTCTTATTGCCCTTGACATGGGACCGTTCTTCCAAGACCTTCATGACGTCATTCACCGTAACCCCCGTATCTTCCCACAAGACGGCCAGGTGATACAGTAAGTCCGCCGACTCCTTGCAGACTTCGAGCCGCAGGTCTTCGGCCTGTTCTGACTTGTCATCGGCAACGGGATCGGCATTCTTGGCAGCGATGATGACTTCTGCCGATTCTTCACCGATCTTCTTGCAGATCTTATCGATACCGGTCTGGAGCAGATAGGACGTATACGATTTTTCCGTCGGATGAATCCGCTTGTCGCTGATTTCCTGGCTGAGATCCGACAAAATGGACAAACTTCCGGTATAGCTCTTTTCCCATTCCGTCATGGACCGGAAGAAACACGATTTATGGCCCGTATGGCAGGCCGCGCCGATTTGGTCGACAGTCAGTAAGATCGTGTCGGCGTCGCAGTCGACGGCAATGGAACGGACGCGCTGGAAATGGCCGGACGTTTCGCCCTTGTGCCATAAAGCCTTGCGGCTGCGGCTGTAATACCAGGCATCGCCGCTTTCTACCGTACGCTGCAGGGCTTCTTCATTCATATAGGCTACCATCAAAATTTTGCCGCTGCAGCCTTCCTGAACGACGGCCGGCACCAGACCTCTGCCGTCAAATTTTATATCTTTCATCGATACACTATCCATTTATACTTCTGCCCCTCTCATGGGAATGCCCTGTCCCTGTAAATAGCCTTTCAAATCGGGTATGTCGATTTGGCCAAAATGAAATACCGAAGCTGCCAGAGCCGCATCGACACCGGTATCGAAGACGTCCTTAAAGTCCTGCATCGTACCGGCCCCGCCGGAGGCGATGATCGGTACCGGGAGTTCGGACGCTAAGCGGCGGTTCAATTCCAAATCGAAGCCGGCCTTTTCCCCATCGGCATCCATAGAATTCATGCAGATTTCGCCGGCACCTAAGGCCACGCCTTCTTTAGCCCAGGCCATGGCATCGATGCCCGTATTCTTGCGTCCCCCTTCGACGTATACCTGCCAGCTGCCATGGTTGTCGCGCTTGGCATCGATGGACAAGACGACACACTGGCTGCCAAAACGCTGAGCCGCTTCGCGGATCAGTTCCGGCCTAAGAACGGCTGCCGAGTTGACCGAGACCTTATCGGCACCGGCCCGCAAAACCTGGTGAAAGTCATCGATACTGGCGATACCGCCGCCGATCGTAAAGGGGATGGTAATCGTTTCGGCCACAGCACGGACGACGTCGAGGAAGATATGGCGTTTTTCATGAGTCGCCGTAATATCGTAAAAAACGAGTTCGTCGGCCAACTGGTCCGAATAGAATTTCCCCAAGCTGACCGGGTCGTCGACATCCTGCAGGTGCTTAAACTGCTTCCCCTTCACGACGCGGCCGTTGCGGACGTCGAGGCAGGGTACAATTCGTTTCGCCAACATCTTACATTCCCCCTAAACTACGGATTTCAGCCATGGTGATTTTCCCTTCGTACAGGGCCTTTCCCGTAATGGCCCCATAGATGCCCATGGACTTCAGTTTCTTCAAATCGTCGATGCTGCTCATCCCGCCCGATGCGATAAGGCGGATATAAGGCAGCTGCTGAAGCTGGCCGAGCATGGTAAAATTCGGTCCGGTCAGCATCCCGTCGCGGCTGATATCGGTGTAAATCAAGGTATTGATGCCCAGGTCCAACATCGCTTGGGCAAAGGGCAACACGCGTTTATCGCTGCCGTCGACCCAGCCGCGGGTAGCGACGACATCTTCCTTGGCATCGATGGACACGGCCAGCATAGAGCCATATTTTTTAGCCATGGCCGCCATAAAGTCCGGATCTTCGACGGCCTTAGAACCGATGATGACCCGATTGACGCCGGCCTCTAAATACGTTTCGATAGCTTCTTCACTGCGAATGCCTCCGCCGACTTCGACAGGGATATCGACGGCTTCACAAATATCACCGATTATCGAGGCGTTAGAGAGACTGCCCGAAAAGGCGCCGTCGAGGTCGACGACGTGGAGAAAGAGAGCCCCTTCGTCGGCCCACTTTACCGCCGCTTCGACAGGATTGTCAAAATACGTCGTACTGTCTTCCTTTACGCCCTGGCGCAGGCGGACGGCACGGCCGTTTTGGATATCAATAGCGGGAAATACAATCATGGTCTCATCCTTCCTGTTTCACGTAATCGACGACATTTTTAAGGAGCTGCTGCCCGACGCGGCCGCTCTTTTCCGGATGGAACTGAAAGCCAAGGACGTTGTCCAGGCCGCAGATAGCCGGTACGGGTTCTCCATAGTCGGCAGTGGCAATGACGTCGGGCGTATCAGCCGGTGCTTTATGATACGAATGAACGAAATAAACGTAAGGTTCTTTGGGAAGATTCTTTTGGAGCCAGTGAGCCTTCCGAAATTCCAAGGCGTTCCAGCCCATATGGGGGACCTTCAATTTCGTGTGGAAGGGAACGATATCACCGGGCAAAAAGCCTAAGCCCTTATACGTCCCCCCTTCAAAGCTCTGTTCAAATAAAAGCTGCATCCCCAGGCAGACGCCCATGAAGAATTTTCCAGCCTTTACCTGTTCCTGAAGGAGGGGTATGAGGTCAAATTTTTCTAAACTCCCAATGGCATCCCGGAAGGCCCCGACGCCGGGGAGTTCGATTAAATCGGCGTCGCGGATGACGGCGGCGTCGCGGGTAATGACCGCTTCGATGCCCAGACGCTTCCAGGCATGATAGACATTGGCCAAATTTCCAACTTCATAGTCGATGACAGCGATTTTCATTCCAACACCCCTTTTGTCGATAAGACACTCGTTTCATCCCCATCGATACGGACGGCTTCTTTCAAGGCATGGCCTAAGGCTTTAAAGACCGATTCGACGATGTGATGGGCGTTTACACCATATAAGTTGGTCACGTGGAGGTTCATGCGGCCGTGCACAGAGAGCGCATAGAGGAATTCCCGCAGCATCTCCGTTTCAAAGGCACCGATTCGTTCTACCTTGAGTTCCACATCGTAAACGAGGTAGGGCCGGCCGCTGAGATCGATGACGACCCGTGTCAGGGCTTCATCCATGGGGCAGTAGAACATGCCGTAGCGGCGGATTCCCTTCTTATCCCCGAGAGCCTTGGTCAGGGCGTCGCCAAAGACGATGGCCAAATCTTCCAGGACATGATGGGTATCGACGTCGAGGTCGCCGTGGACGTGGAGTTTGATATCCATGCCGCCGTGGCAGGCCAAGAGGTTCATCATGTGATCAAAAAAGCCGATGCCCGTCGAACCGCCAAAGGTTCCGGAACCATCGATATTGAGGGAAACGGCAATCTGCGTTTCTGCCGTTTCTCGTTCGATTTGAGCACTACGCATGTTTTTTCACCTCTTCCTTCAGGACAGAGACGACCTTTCGGACGACGTCTTCTGTCGTAATCGTAATTCGCAGGCAGTTTTTGAGATTTTCCGCCTTATAGGAACGGACGGAAATATCGGCAGCGCGCAGGGCCTTGTCCATGGCCGGTCCGTCAGGGACGCGGATTAAGACGAAGTTGGTCGCGCTGGGGTACATCGTAATTTCAGGCACATCCTCCAAGGCTTTATAGAAAACGTCGCGGGCCGCCAGCGTCGGCGGGATGTTGTGAGCCAAGATTTCGTCGGCGTATTCCAAGGCGGAAAGCGCTGCATTCTGAGAAAGGACGTTCAGGTTGTAGACCAGTTTTGTCAGGCTCAAGGCGTCGATGACCTCTTTTTGGGCTACGCCGTAACCGACGCGGCAACCGGCCAGGCCAAAGGCCTTAGATAAGGTACGGATGACGATGAGGTTATCGTACTGGGAAAGCTTGGTAATGATGCTGGGTACCCCGGAAAATTCCAAGTACGCTTCGTCGACGACGACGGGATTTTCCGAAGCCTGTAAGACCGCTTCGACATAGGACATCGGCAGGAGTTCCCCGGTCGGGTTATTGGGATTGCAGAGGACCGTGACCTTAGGCTGCAGTTCTTTTATTTTTCAAGGAATCCGTCGCAGTCCCGGCGGTAGCCGTCGAGGTCGGGAACGGTGACCACTTCAGCACCGAGGACTTCGGCATCGAGGCCGTAAATATCAAAAGTCGGCGCATGCGTAAGCAGAACATCACCGGGATTTAAGAAGGTGTTCATGACCAGGCTGATGATTTCATCGCCGCCATTTCCAACTAGGACTTCATCGGCCTCGCAGCCGACGTAACCAGCCAGGGCCTGCCGCAGTTCTCCGGCAAAAGGATCGGGATAATGGTAGGACGGCGTCTGTTTCATGCGGGCCAAAAAGGCTTCTGCCACCTTGGGAAAATCGAAGATATTATACGGACTTTCATTGGCATCAATGACGATATTTTCGTTGATGTTCGGAGCCGCGTAGGGCTTAAAAGATTGTATGGTCTGACGAAGCCATTTATTATTCATCGATTCTCCTCCTGACAGCCAGGCCGTGGGCCTGTAATCCTTCGACATTGGCAAAGCGGATGACCTTATCGGCGACGGCTTCAAAGGCTTCCTTATTATAGGACAAGAGACTGCTGCGCTTGACGAAATCATAGACGCCGAGAGGCGATGAAAAAGCAGCCGTCCCCATGGTTGGCAAGGTATGATTAGGCCCTGCAAAATAATCGCCTAAGGGTTCCGTCGTATAAGGGCCGATGAAGATGGCTCCGGCATTGACGATTTTTTTCGCATAGGCTTCGGCATCGCTAAAGGCAATTTCCAAGTGTTCTGGTGCAATGAGATTCATGATCGCGACGGCCTGGTCCTTATCTTTGACGATGAAGAACTTGGCGTATTTTTCAATCGCTTCAGAAGCGATATCCTTCCGCGGCAGTTCTTCTAACTGGCGTTCGATTTCACGTTCAACTTCAGCCGCCAGGGCGGCACTCGGCGTAACCAGGAAGACCGCAGCCCGCCGATCGTGTTCGGCTTGGGCCAAGAGGTCGGCCGCAATCCAAGCCGGATTGGCTTCGTGATCAGCCAGGACGCCGACTTCACTGGGTCCGGCAATCATGTCGATGCCGACCGTGCCAAAGACCAGCCGTTTGGCCATAGCGACATAGGCGTTGCCCGGTCCGACGATTTTAAAGACCGGGGCAATGCTTTCCGTTCCGTAAGCGGCCGCCGCAATGCCCTGAGCCCCGCCGACCTTGTAGATTTCCGTAGCACCGGCGACGTGAGCCGCTGCCAGGATGTAAGGATTGACCGATCCGTCTTTGGCCGGCGGCGTAAAGACGGCAATGGACGGGACGCCGGCGACGTGAGCCGGAATGGTATCCATGAGAACCGTCGACGGATAGGCTGCCGTGCCGCCGGGTACATAGACGCCGACTCGTTGAATAGGCGTAAACTTAGCGCCCAGACGGACACCGGGACGGAAGGTATCGAACCAGGTCTTTTCCACCTGCCGTTCATGATAAGCCCGGATATTGGCCGCTCCTTCTTCAAGGATGCTCATAAAATCCGGACCGACGGCGGCGACAGCCTTTTCTATTTCTTCGGGCGTGACCAAGAAATCGTCGATGTCGACGCCATCAAATTGTTTTGTATAGGCACGAACAGCGGCGTCGCCGCCCTGTTCGACATTGGCTAAAATTTCTTCTACAGCCTTGCGGATCGCTTCACTTTCGGCCTGATCGCGCCGGGTAATGCGGCGAATATCGCGCAAGGTCAACCCCTTAGCGGGTACATCTATCCATTCCATCCTGATTCCCCCTACTTATGCCTTCATGCTGTGCTGACGGATGACGTCCATGAGCAGCTGAATATCGCGGTACTTCATTTTAAACGAAACGGGATTGCAGATCATACGGGCACTAAAATCCATAAAGTAATTCAAGACTTCCAAGCCATTGGCTTTCAGTGTATTGCCCGTTTCGACAATATCGACGATGACGTCGGACAAACCAACAATGGGTGCCAGTTCGACAGAGCCATTGAGTTTGATAATATCTACGCTGTGGTGATGGGCTTCAAAGTAACTTCGGGCAATGCGCGGGTACTTCGTGCCGATCGTAATGCGTTTGGTCATGTCGACTTTTTTCCCGGCAATGCCGGCGACGGCCATGCGGCAGCAGCCGATACCAAGGTCCATGACTTCGTAGACATCGGCTCCCGGAGCTTCTTCAAGGAGGACGTCTTTACCGACGATGCCGACGTCGGCTGCCCCTCGTTCGACGTAGACCGCCACATCGGGCGATTTGACCAGGGTTACCTTGAGCTGCCCCTTGGCATCTTCAAAAATCAGCCGGCGGCTTTCCTCGGAATACGTCGGAAATTCATAGCCGCTGTCGGCCAAATACTTCATGACTGCTTTATGAATGCGGCCCTTAGCCAGGGCAATGTGAATCGCCATCTTACAACCTCCCCATCAATGCTTCCAAGTCTGCTGCCGTCAGGCACTGGCCGTCTTTATAGTACGAGCCGTTGCGGTATATGGCATGAATGCTGTAATCAGAACTGTCGATAAACGACGAATCAGGATAAGCCGCAACGCGGAACCCCTTACTGCGCCAGTTCATGAGATCGCGAATCAAGGGCTGGTCCGTCGTCGTATAGGAGACAGCGAGCTGGAAAGACGGCTCCGTATCTTCAAGGAGGCCGGCGTCGTTCATGTATTCATACAAGAGGTTGATATTCATGCCAAAGCCGCAGGCCGGCCGATCGACACCGAAGCGGGACGACAGTCGATCATAGCGGCCGCCGTCGATGATGTCATACAGGGCTCCGTCGACGTAGACCTTAAAGACCGTATCCGTATAGTACCCCAAGGGGCTGGCAAACCCGAATCGAGCTGGACTTTATCGGCATAGCCGGCATAGAGGATATAGTCGTAAACGGCTTCCAGTCGGGACAGGGCGTTGAGCATGCCGCTGTTGATCGAATAGTCGCGGGCCTTACTGAGGGTCTGGGCATAGGAACCGAATAGGACCGGCAAGGCGATGAGGGCTTCCCGGGCTTCGGCCGAAAGGGAGAGGGACTCGATATAGGACTTGCAGGCCACGAGATTCCGTTCTGCCATGTATCGCTTCAGCGTGTCTTTCTGTTCCGCCGAAATGGGAAGGCCTTCGAAGAGAGCCTGGGTATAAGCCGCCGTACCGATATCGATGCGAATGTTTTCGACGCCGACAGCCTTTAATATCTCCGCTGCCGTGACGATGACTTCACCGTCGCACTCCGGACTGGAGTCGCCTAAGATTTCAATACCGCCCTGTAAAAAATCCTTGCCATACGTCGACCGGCCATAGTATTCACGGAATACGGTGCTGACGTAGCCAAATTTAATGAGCTGGTTGGCACGGGGAAATTCGCGGGCCGCCGTTTCGACAACCGGCAACGTCACATCAGGCCGCAGGACCAGGACCCGGCCGTCGGTATCGATGGTCTTGACCATTTGCTGGCGGAGCTGAGGAAAGAAGTGTCGGTACACATCGTAATCTTCGAAGCTGGGCGTTTCAATAATCTTACAGCCGTGGTTCATGATGACAGAAATGATTTTTCCCTGGATTCGGTCATAATTGCGCATTTCATCGTGGTGGAGCATCTTCACTCCATCCAAGGTATTGTTGTTCATCCTATGACCACCCTTTCTTTATCGCTTTATCTTGGTAAAGTATTAAAATATTAACTGTTGATTATTGTACCACAAAGTTCCCAAAATAAAAATACCTTTTTCTAAATTTTTACGCTTTTTCTGTATTTTCGCCATGGGTATGAAGCCGTTTCTTGACGGCCTTTTCAAACTTCGGTCTGGGGATCATGACCCGGTGACCGCAACCGGTACAGCGGATGACAAAATCGACGCCGATGCGCAGTACTTCCCACTCGTTGCAGCCACAGGGATGGGCTTTCTTCATTTGGACCACGTCGCCTACATAGTAACGAACAAAATCAGCCATTAAAAATTCCTCCTCTATAAGAAGCTAATTATTGCATATATATCATTATATAGTCTGAGCCACGGCCCCGCAAGTCACAGCCCGCGGAAAAGAGGCCCATAATTGACCGACCTCAGCGGCTGTGTTAAGATAAGGGATAATCACAGAAACGAGGAGGGATTTTTTGACGTCATCGACGAACCAGCAAACCCTGCGCCGATTATATCGACTCTGTTATGCTGCCGGCTCCGTTCTGACCTTGTGCATGGTCGCCCTTTTGGGCTGGATAGCCGTCTGTATCGCCTTAGAAAAAGAACCGCTGGCATCGATTGCCTTTTTACCCGATATGCCAACCTACGGTATCTTCATCCTCATCGCCGCTACCGCGGCTGTCACCATTGCCGTCTGGCAATACGGCGCGTCATTTCACCAGCGCTATGAAGAATCGGTAAGAAAGGAAGGGCCTCTAAACCAAAGACATGAGAAAGAATGAATTCATGGACCTCTTGCAGTATTACTTCCGCAAGAGCGATAAAAACGACTTAAAAGGCATTATTGAAGACTGTGAAGAACAGTTCCGCCTCGGCGCTAGCCAGGGAAAAACAGAAGAAGAAATCTGCTGTAAGCTCGGTCACCCAAAAAACATCTACCGCTACTATATCGGCGAACCCGTCGTCCCCGAAGACAATCCGCGGATGCCCGGCGACGACTACGACGACGCCTACCAGGAGTATGACGATTTCGGCCCGGGGGCCTCGTCGTCCCGCTATGATTTGCCGGAACAGCCCATCGATGATTATCGCCGCCCCCGCGAAAGGCGTCGGCCCTACGAATCCCGTCCGCCCCAGCACAGGGCCTACCGAGAACCGGACCGGGAAACAGGCAAGGATTTTAATTGGAATGACGGGGCCAACAACACAGCCAAAGCCGTTGCCAGTCCTTTTTTAGATATTCTCGGCACCTTGTTCGGCATTCTAAGCGGTTTCTTATACGCCGGGCTCACCCTCGTCATATTGGCATCCATCGCGATTTCCTTCATTCCCGCCTATGCCTATAGCGATCTTCTGCCCTTGCCTACGATTTCTATCGTGACCCGCATCCTGGTCGTACTCACCGTCCTCTTTGCCAGCTTAACCGCCAGTTATGCCGGCCAGGCCTGCCATGCGGCAGCCCGCGGAAGGAGGTCCTAAAAATGGCCCGTGTTATCATCTGCCTCTTTTTGACCCTGGCCTTTGCCTTCGGCAGCTATACGTCCTTTATGAGCAATGACTATCCGGCCCTGAAGCGTTGGATGACTTATTATAAGGAATATAAAGAACTCCAGGGAGCCCTCGATAAGGGCAACGCCAGCAAAGCCGAAATGCTCGATAAACTGCGAACCATGTATCCTGAAAAAGCCGCCGAAATCGAACGCCAATTTGAATCGAAGTACGGCAACCTGAAGGATTCCGCCGAAGAAGCCGGCAGCGACATCCAACACGAATGGGACTCCCGCGTCCGTGATGACGGCGACAGCCTCCGCAGCCGGGATGAATCTTCCGATTCCCAAAAATCATCCGACTCGTCGACACGCCGTAAAGAACAGACGCAGGATACCCGCCGTAACGATACCAGATCCCAGTCGGAATCATCGGATCGTTCCGCCGTTCACGACAATAATCGCGCAGCAGACGAAAAAACCAGTAATTTAGGCCTATTCCTTTTTATCAACAAAGAATTAATCTTCGTTGACAGTAAAATCAAAAGGTGTTACAATAATATCAACCCAGAGGGGTGCTAACAGTAACAACGTCCCTATGAATTTATTACCATTAAGGAGGAATTGAGTTATGGAATTTAAAGGTTCAAAAACAGAAAAAAACTTACAGGCTGCATTTTCCGGTGAATCCCAGGCACGCAATAAGTACACCTATTATGCCAGCGTAGCTAAAAAAGCAGGCTACGAACAGATCAAAGCTTTCTTTGAAGAAACGGCCAACAACGAAAAAGAACATGCTAAAATCTGGTTCAAACTTCTCCATGGCGGCGAAATGCCGAACGACGTCGATGCATTGAAAGATGCGGCTGCCGGCGAACATTACGAATGGACGGAAATGTATCCGACCTTCGCTAAAGAAGCTCGCGAAGAAGGCTTCGACAAGATCGCTTTCTTGTTCGAAAAAGTCGCTCAAATCGAAAAACATCACGAAGAACGTTACTTAGCGCTCCTCAACAACATCGAATCGAAACAGGTATTCAAACGCTCTGAAAAGAAAACGTGGGTATGCCGCAACTGTGGTTTCATCGTAGAAGCCGACGAAGCTCCGAAGATCTGTCCGGTATGTGCTCATCCTCAGGCCTTCTTTGAAATCCAAGCTACGAACTACTAAGCAATACGAAGGGAGCCCTCTTTGATGTGACCCCAAAAAGTTAGGCCTAGCCACCGTAACAAAATGTTGCGGTGGTTTTTCTATGCCGCGGTATGGCGAAGTCGATATTCTACCGGGCTGCACCAGCCAAGTTTTTCTTTGCATCTCCTCTCGTTATAATACTCGATGAATCGCTCTATAGCCTGCTTCAATTCTTCAAAGCTGTGATATGTATGCCCATAATAGATTTCTTGTTTTAGCAAACCAAAGAAGTTTTCCATGACACTGTTGTCCAGGCACGTTCCTTTTCGTGACATGCTCTGAAAGATTTTCTCTTCTCTAAGCCGCTTGGTATAACTTCCCATCTGATAGGCCCATCCTTGGTCAGAATGAAAAGTGCGCCGGTACTTACAGTCTGACGTTATCTGGATAGCTTTATTCAGCGCAGCGGATATCCCTTCTGCACAAGGCCTTTTCGTGATGCTGTAGCTGATGATTTCTCTGTTGTAGAGATCAAGAAATGGATCCAAGTAAAGCTTTTTCGTAACTACACGGCCTTGCTTATCCGCTTGGTAATACTTGAACTCCGTGGTGTCTGTCGTGATTTTCTGGTGCGGAATACAGGTGTCGAACCGGCGTTTCAACCGATTGGGTGCCACCTTTCCGACTTTCCCCTTGTAAGAATGATATGTCCGGCTTCTGTGCGTAAAGGCCGTAACCTGAAGCCCTAACTTCTGGACGATACGCTGTACTCGCTTTCGATTTACAGCGAGACCTTCTGTACGCAGTACTCCATAAATCCGACGATACCCGTAATTTTCATGTACTTTGCGGATGGTTTTAATCTTCTCCTCAAGCTCAGCATCCTTTGAAGAGCGATTGAATCTCTTCTGCCAATACATATAGGTGGATTTCGGCAGTTGGAGAAAAGCAAGAATGTCTTTTAGTCGATAGGATCCTCGGAGGCTGTGTGCGAGCCTTGCTTTTTCTTCTGCGCTGCTTCTTCCTCTAAGCGCAGCCTCCTCAATCCTTTTAAACAGTCGAGCTCCAATCTTAACCAATAGTTTTCTTCTT
>ENA-OQJP01000067-OQJP01000067.1-human-gut-metagenome-genome-assembly--contig:-NODE-67-length-46289-cov-7.946969_pt1 | contig 46289 bp, 42 predicted proteins | sample MGYA00242611_ERZ504778 | MGnify/ENA primary metagenome ERZ504778 (study PRJEB26092, sample SAMD00036349) | human gut metagenome | host: Homo sapiens | study: EMG produced TPA metagenomics assembly of...
CTATAAGAATTTTTTACGACCCCCAGTTTTAACTGGGGTTTTGTCATGCCTATTCGGCGTACAATAAAACAGGTAATAATGCACGTCATTATTACCTGTTTTAACTATTTATTATTTTTTAAATATATAATTATCAATTTTTACAATTTCTCCCTTATGTTTTCTATGACAATCGGGATTTTATAAAAATCTTATTAATAATTTAAAATAAGCCCGTACGTTTACCGTAATGCTTAGAGTCGCCGTTTTGTTTCCAGCCAACCATATCACCGATGGACATAACGCGGCGAGTCAAGCAATCCTTTACATTTATCGGCATTATCGTCTACGCAAGGTTTGTTATCGTAGAGTAAGTACTTGGCACGGTGTTCCGGAATCGTAATAATCGGCATCAAAATATTGGCGCCGGCCGCAAGACCTTTTTCACGTCCCAATTTATCGAGGGCCTGTAGGGCTGTGGTAGCCGCGATATTAACGTCTTTTAAGAATAAGCGGGTCAACGCAATCATCTTGAGCCCCAGCTGAATACGACGTTTTTTACCCGCTTCATCATCAATCCCCATGGCCAATGCTTCTTGACCGAGTGGGGTGTCATGATGTACCACATATGGTCCCATACCGATCATGTCGATATCCATATCACGGTAGAAGAGAATATCATTCACCAAATCTTCTTCCGTCTGATGAGGAAGACCGATCATAACCCCGGTGCCCACCTGGAAGCCCACTTTGCGAAGACTCTTTAAACAGTTAACGCGCGTTTCAAAAGAATGGAGTTCATCATTCGGGTGGATTTTCTTATATAATTCCGGATTACTTGTTTCAATACGAAGCAAGTAACGACTGGCACCCGCTTCCACCATGCGGCGATAACTTTCTTCAGTCTGCTCACCGACACACATGGTAATCCCCAAGGAGCCGTCGCCGATAGATTTAATTTCACGAATTAAGTCTACTACATAGTCCACGAAGGCCGCATCACTGCGCTCGCCAGACTGCAAGGTAATGGAGCCGTACTCATGGTCATAGGCCCACTGCGCCATTTTAATAATATCTTCGCGCTTCATATCAAAGCGTTCCGTTTTATCGTTCTCACGACGAATGCCGCAATATTCGCAGTTTTTCACACAGCGATTGGAGAATTCAATCAAACCGCGATAATACGCCATCTTATCTACATATTTAGCCTTAACTTCATAGGCCTTTTTATAAATAGCCTGCAAATCATCTTCGTCGGTGACGCTCATCAAAAAGCGCAACTCATCGACGGTCAACGTGTCATTGCCGACCAAATCTTTCTTAAGTATATCTTGTACTGTCATTTTTTGAACTGTCATATTCCTCCATTTATTCCGAACGACGATAGGCCCCCATCAGTGAATCCGCTGGCTTCACCGTCTTCATTGCGAACGACGATAGGCCACGGTAAGCGGCTCTGTCAGCGTAGCCGGCAGGTCCGTATCTTTTACAAAACCATCCAATTCAGCGGGCAAATCGGTCCATTCGGTTAATTCATGAGCAATCATATAATGGGCGAGGCGGCCGCGCATCTGTTTTGACGAGGTGCTGAGCTGCTTCCACACGCCCTGTTTTAATTCTAAAAACTCAACCGTCACTATATGCGGATGAGTCACTAATTTTGAATATTCCTTGGATGCCAAGTTCAAGAGCCAATCTTCCTTTTGAAAATAGGCCGTTACCTTGCCGGTCCAGCAATCATAAAGTGATTTGGCGTCTTTAAGGAGATCTTCAGCTACCGGCTCGGTTATCACGTTTTTGGCAAAAATCCGGTCTACCAAATCGAGCCGATAATCGGTAACCGGACTCTGCGGCGTTACTACGCCATACAAAGCGGATAAAATACATACATGGTCATTACCGAAGGCCTGTGCTTTTTCAGACAAATCCTGCCAAGCCAAATTTTTAAAGGCAAGGCCCGAATAGCTGAGTGCGGCAGCCCCTTCCGGCGCCGTTTCATAGTTTTGATAAAACTCGACCAAGTCAGCCGCCATATCTTCCTTAACTTTAAGAGCCTTCATGATGGCCTCCGCCGATAAAGTTTGCATATGGGCCACAATGGCTTCGGTTAAGGCTTTAGCAAAAACCGGTGCTGTAGCCTTGCCCTGCAAGGTTTTCGTTTTACTAGGAGACAGGAGTATTTTCATGCTTACTCATACCTGCCTCTTCATGCATAGCTTCGTCTTCGGCTACTAACTACGCCTGCAAGTCTTTACTCCAAATCATCATTGGCAAGCCTACAACATACTTGGCTTTCATTTCCTTACACATATGAATTGCTTCATTCAAATATGGCGAACCTTCATCAATACCGTCAGTCAAAATCACAACATGGCGATTTTTTAAATCCATGCCGGAATATACCATATGTTCACCATTGTAGAAAATCTCTTCAATGAATAATTTATCGTGCATAAACTCGTCCATGCGGTGCAATATAATACGATCTAACAAGGCATTAGCCGGCGTCGAAACTGGTTCCGTAGTAGCCAGGCCTTCCGGCTGCAAACGAATAAATACAGTCTTTTGGTTATGTCCTTTGCGGTACTCCAAAAGAGCCTGTTCCAAAGCGCCGTAGAACAAGAATTGTTCTGCCGGATCTAAGGTATCACTCAAAAACATATCTATAACGGAGCCTGATTCGGCCGTTTTCAACTGTGCTGACAACTGAACCGCTACATCTTCTACAACTTCTTCATAATCGGAATGTTTAACTTCTGCCATTACGCGATCCTCCTACATCAATACACTAAATCGAAACAGTCAAGCTTCTTTCTAATTCTAACCATATAATTATAGCATTTTTACCTAAAATATTCTATATCCCCCATGGACAATACCATATAATATGTTTTTCATTATATTTCGTCAAAAATCAAAAGGACTTCCGCAGAATTTGCGAAAGTCCTTAGTATAACCAATATTGACTGTTACATTGACGCGTCATGCATACACGCGGTCAATCTGCAGTAAACGATTAGGCTTCAAATATAAACGATTACGCTTCAAATAAGAGATAAATATTCATCCCCGTCACCACAAGCCCGATAAGCCACAACATAACCGCCGTAGACGGTTTGTTTTGTATACCCCCATAACCTTGGCCGAACCGGTCAAGTAGAGCTGCAAGAAAATGGTAAACGGCAATTGCAAACTGAGGAACATTTGTGAAACGAGGAGTGCTTTAAACGAGTCTTGAATGAATAAAATGAGCACGAGCGCCGGAATATAAGTAAGTGCGAGCCCGATGCGACTGTGCAAATCCTTCATATCATAGGATTCACCAAACATCCCCGCAAAAATACTGGCTCCCGCCATACCGGCCGTAGCCGACGAAGCAAGCCCCGCAAAGAGTAAGGCGATGGCAAAAATAACCCCTGCCGACGGCCCGATTAACGGTACCAACAATTCCTGAGCCTGTTCTAACTCTTCTACCATTACGCCTTGCGCAAAGAACGTAGCGGCCGCCAGAATAATCATGGCGGAATTGATGGCCCAGCCAATCCCCATGGAAAGAATAGTATCCAAGAACTCATAACGCAAGCGTTTCTTCATAATTTCCGGATCTTTTTATTGAACTCACGGCTCTGAATAATTTCCGAATGAAGAAATAAATTATGAGGCATAATAACGGCCCCTAAAATACTCAAGATAACGAGCATCGATTCATTCGGCAATGTCGGATTCACCCAACCGAGTCCTGATGCAGCCCAATCTACATCAACCATGGAAAGCTCTGCCAAATAGGCTAACGCAATGAGCGATACAAAGCCGGCAATAACTTTTTCAAGCTTACTGTACGAATTTGTCAACAGCATGACGGTACACACAATGGCCGTCAAAATAGATCCGATAAAAAGCGGAATGCCGAACAGCATTTTTAAAGCTATGGCCGCCCCGATAAACTCCGCCAACGCTGTGGCCGCCGCTGCCAGCCCTGCCGTACTCAGTAAAGTGCGCGACAACCAACGGGGCAATGTTTCATAGGCACATTCCGACAAACAACGACCGGTTACAATACCTAAATGGGCCACATTATGTTGCAACAAGATGAGCATAATCGTTGAAAGCGTAACAACCCATAACAAACTGTAACCGAATTGGGCCCCGGCCGCTAAGTTGGCCGCCCAGTTCCCCGGGTCGATAAACCCGACCGTTACGATAATCCCCGGTCCAATGTATCGGAAAACTTCCGAAACTCCCTGTTTGTGGACCGTATTTAGTTTTTCTTTAATACGTGACAACATACCCTTCACCATTTCCTATCTTTTATAATCCAACGACACCGATTCACATACACTCATAATTACGGCTTGGATTTCAGCAAGGGTCCCCTTCCTGTCACAGTCCAAACACTATTGTGCAGCAGATGCACTTTCAGCAGCACTATTTGGATTTACCGGTTTAGCATCGGCGTTGGCCGCGCCATTATTAGCCGCATCAGCTTGAGCTGCTCCCTGAACTACCGGGCCGGGCTGAGCCTGCGCGCCGGTCTCTTTATTACCGGATTTGCCTTGTTCCTTGGCAGCTTCTTTATCTGCTTTAGCCTGTGCTTTCGCGGCTGCTTTATCAGCTTTAGCCTGGGCCTTAGCCGCTTCTTTATCGGCTTTAGCCTGTGCCTTAGCTGCTGCTTTATCCTGTTTAGCCTGTTCTGCTTTTTCTTCCGCTTCTATGCGTGCACGATTTTCCTGAAATTTTTCACGCGATTTAGCCGCTTCTTCATCAGCCTGAGCAATCGCCTGTTTGCCTACTTTATCATATAAAGCATCCGGTGCTGCCACACCACTGCTCGAAATGACCACACCTACACGAGCCCTGGCATCACTGCGGCCGCGATTATCAAAACGAAGGCGCACATCGCCACCGGTTTGCACCTTGCTGCTGTCCACTTCAAAATGCTTCATTTTTTCCGCAATTTCTTCGCGGGTTAATGCCGGCTGTTGACCTTGCGAAATAGCATCTTCGCCGCGCTTACCTTCGCGAATTTCCTGATCCCGGTTATATTGCATCAAATCCTCACGGAATTCACTATACAAGCGAATGGCAATATTTTTATCCGTATCATTCATTGTCTCACGACGTTCCACAATATCCGCCACCAGTGGTGTCAATTCATAACGCGTATATACTTGCGTACCCAAATTTAAACCTTTAGTATCAGTAAGTGCCCCATGCTTTTCGAGCGTCATTAACGCCTGATACGCCCAATCCGACGGTTTCACATCGGCCAGGCGATTATCGGCCTGACTGATACCTACAGTACAAACGGTACATAAACCGGCTACTAATAAAGCTTTTTTCCAATTCATGGTCAATCTCCTTATTTTCTTAAATTCTTCAATATTATACCATGTTTTTACGAACTTTGCTATCATTGAAAGTCATTATCAAAATTAATTAAAGTTATTCGCCTGTTTCCAAAAGCTTCGCCTGTTTCAAGCAAACATAGCCCTAACTTTTTCAAAAAAATCCTCCCATTTCAAGCAAATATGGTCCTAACAGCACTATACAAAATTCATTTCGGAATTTCATGAAAAACGGCTTTTTACCAACATACTAATGTTTAAGTAAAAAGCCGTTTTTATCTATTCAACTGTTATCCCTTACAATGTTTTAACTTACACGGCACTCAGAACAGCCGCTTTCATAGTTTTTACGTACTCCCCTAACGCTTCATCAGCCGCATCACCATGAGCTTCAATGATTTTTACAATAGCCGAGCCTACGATAGCCCCATCCGAAACGGCTGCCATAGCTTTCGCCTGTTCCGGTTCAGCAATGCCGAAGCCGATGGCCACCGGCACATCGGTATATTTTTTTATCGTTTGCACTAAGCCTGCGATATCGGTAGTAATTTCTTTGCGCACGCCCGTTACCCCTAAGGAAGATACGCAGTAAACAAAACCTTTCGCATCAGATGCAATGCGTTCGATACGCTGTTCTGAAGTTGGGGCGATTAAGGAAATCACGGTAACTCCCGCAGCAGCCGCCACATCTTCAATTTCACCTTTTTCTTCGTAAGGCATGTCCGGTACAATGATGCCGCGAATGTTAAGCGCTTGGCAGCGAGCAAAGAATTTTTCCGCGCCATATACATAAACCGGGTTCAAATAGGTCATGAACACCAACGGAATCGTAACAGTTTCACGGACTTTTTGAACCATGGCAAAAATGGCATCCGTAAGAGCACCGCTTTTTAGCGCTCTTTGTGAGGCGCGCTGAATGACTTCCCCTTCGGCCACCGGATCGGAGAAGGGAATGCCGATTTCCACTAAATCGGCGCCCGCATCAGCCATAACCTTAATATAACGGGCCGTGGCTTCCAAATTAGGGTCGCCGGCAGTCAAAAATCCGATAAATGCTTTGCCCTTGGCAAAAGCTTGTTCTATTGCATAACTGTCTTGTTGTACCTTATTCATTGATGTCATACCCCCTGTATCGCGCCATAGCCGCTACATCCTTATCACCGCGACCGGAAATACAAATAATAATCGATTCGTCACGACCCATTGTCGGTGCCACCTTCATAGCATGGGCTACGGCATGGGCACTTTCAATAGCCGGAATAATGCCTTCGGTGCGCGACAAATATTCAAAGGCCGTTACCGCTTCTTCATCGGTAATCGGAACGTAAGTAGCTCGACCCGTATCGTGTAAGTACGAATGTTCCGGTCCGATACCCGGATAATCAAGACCGGCAGAGATGGAGTATACCGGTGCAATTTGGCCGTATTCGTTTTGCACGAAATAGGAACGCATGCCGTGGAAAATCCCCGGTGTTCCTTTTGCCAACGTAGCCGCATGTTCTTTCGTTTCGATACCGAGGCCCGCTGCTTCACAACCGACCAACTGAACCCCTTCATCAGGGATGAAATGATAGAACATGCCGATAGCATTGCTGCCACCACCGACACAGGCGAGCACCATGCTTGGCAACTTGCCTTCAGCGTCCAAAATTTGTTCCCGCGCTTCTTTACTGATAATGCTTTGGAAATCGCGGACAATCATGGGGAACGGATGCGGACCTACGGCTGACCCCATGGCATAATAGGTATCATCCACCCGGCGAGTCCATTCACGAAGCGTTTCACTGACTGCGTCTTTTAAGGTCATAGTCCCTGACGTTACGGGATGTACCTTCGCACCTAATAATTCCATGCGATACACATTAAGGGCCTGACGTTCCGTGTCTTCTTTACCCATAAAAATTTCGCATACCATGCCGAGAAGCGCCGCTGCCGTAGCCGCCGCAACACCATGTTGACCGGCGCCGGTCTCAGCGATGATACGTTTTTTACCCATTCGTTTGGCCAACAAAACCTGTCCCAATACGTTGTTAATCTTATGGGAGCCGGTATGATTTAAATCTTCACGTTTCAAATAAATTTTGGCACCGCCCAAATCTTCCGACATATGCTTGGCATAGTACAAAATCGACGGACGACCCGTGTAATTCACCTGTAGTTCTTCCAATTCGGCCACGAAATCGGGGTCATTTTTATATTTCTCATACGCTGCTTCTACTTCAAGGACGGCGTTCATCAAAATCTCCGGAATATATTGCCCGCCATGCTCACCATAGCGGCCCTTGCGTTGTACTTCACTCACAAAACTCACCTCTCCAATCTTTCTCTTTTATTGTTTTACTATTTTCAAAAAGTCTTCTATTTTTCGTTCATCTTTAACGCCGTCAGTCTCTACACCACTGCTCACATCAACGCCATAAGGCTTGGCAATGCGCATCGCTCGAGCTACATTTGTAATATTTAAACCGCCGGCCAACATAAAGGGTTTCGTAAAATCTCTTAAAAGCGACCAGTCAAAGCTTTGACCGGATCCGCCCCGTTCGCCCTTTACAAACGTATCAAATAGAATCATATCGGCTGAACTGTCACGCCATCGCGCTACATCGGCGGCTGACTTCACCGGAACGACTTTCCAAATGGCCGCCTTCGTCAATTGACGTAACGCCTCAATGTCCTCTTCCGTTTCATCACCGGAAAGCTGAATTACATCAAGGGGCACGGCTATAGCCAGCTTCGCCATAACTTCTAATGATTCGTTAACAAAGATGCCTGCTTTTTTTACTGTCGGCACCAAATGGGCCGCCAAGGTTTTAGCCTCAATACAAGTCACCTGCCGTTTGCTGGGAGCAAATACGAAACCTATATACTCCGGTCTTAATTCATGGGGCAACGCATTGATTAAGGCAATATCTTCCGGCCGTTTCAAGCCGCAAATTTTTGCTTTCACCGGTGGTACTTTGCCGTAGAGTTCGGCAATCGCTGTTCCCTTATCGGCCACTCTCATAAAACGCTCCCCGATAAGGGCGGCGCCGATACCGTTTTCACGAAGAGCTTCTATATCAGCGGCCGTATTAAGACCGCTTTCCGATACAAATATAACCGAATCAGGCACCAGCTTTCTAAGCTTCAAACTGTGATTAATATCTACCGTAAAATCACGCAAATCACGATTATTTACGCCGATAACCCGTGCCCCTATATTAAGAGCTTTAGCTATCTCTTCTTCCGAATGGGCCTCAACCAAACAGGCCAAGCCTAAACTGTTTGCCAACCCATGAAAATTCTTTAATTCTTCTTCCGATAGAATCGCACAAATCAATAAAATGGCGGAGGCACCGATTACTTTGGCCTCATATATCTGATAGCTGTCGATAGTAAAATCTTTACGCAGCACCGGAATCTGTACTGCCTTGGCAATCTCTGTGAGGTATGTATCGGCCCCTTGGAAAAACTCCGGTTCCGTCAATACCGATATAGCGGCGGCACCGGCCTTTTCATAATCCTCGGCAATCGCCAAATAAGGGAAATCTTCCGCAATAACGCCTTTCGACGGCGATGCTTTTTTCACCTCGCAGATAAAATTCATCGAGCCCGCCCGAAGCGCTTTTTCAAAATCAAAGGGGAATTGTCCGCCCTGTCTTGTCAGTTCGGCTCGTGCTATCACCTCTGCTTTGGCCTTGATCAGCTCCAAAGGCACACTTTCTTTTAACTTGGCCACCCGCGCTTTAGTGGCTGCTACAATCGTATCAAGAATCATTAAGCCACCTCATTGGTAGCGGCGATTAAACCTTCCAACACCGCCAGAGCCTTGCCTTCATCGATAAGCCGCGCCGCCTTAGCGATACCTTCAGCTAAAGTAGTATCTTCTTCTGCCAAACGGAAACTCATGCCTGCATTAAGAAGAACCGCATTACGACGGGAGCCGTTTTCACCATTCAGTACGGAGCGGGTAATTTCCGCATTAACCGGACCGTCACCGCCTACGAGTTCAGCCGGTTTGGCATAGGCAAGACCGAATTCAGCAGGATCCAGCACATAGCTGGTTAACTTACCATCATTAATTTCGCAAACATAGGTCTTATCACAAGCGGTGATTTCATCGAGACCGTCAAAACCGTGAACTACGGCGCCTCGTTTAACCCCCAGATTAGCTAATACCTGAGCCATCGGTTCAACTAATTCCTTAGCGTATACGCCCATGAGCTGCATGGTCGCACCGGCAGGATTCGTCAAAGGTCCCAGAACATTAAACACGGTGCGAATTCCTAAAGCCTTGCGCACCGGCATGGCGTATTTCATGGAGCTATGATAGAGCGGGGCAAACATAAAGCACATGCCTACTTTATTAAGCACATCCTGATTGGCCGGTCCCGGTACATTTAAATTGACCCCTAAGGCTTCCAAGCAATCAGCAGCGCCACATTTACTGGATACACTGCGATTGCCGTGCTTAGCAACCGGAATACCGCCGGCAGCGATTACAAAGCCTGCAGTGGTGGAAATATTAAACGTATTCGCCTTATCACCACCGGTACCGACAATTTCAAATACATCCTTAGCGTGCTTTACGGGCATGGCTTTTTCACGCATGCCTTGAGCAAAACCGGTAATCTCATCGATGGTTTCCCCCTTAAGGCGAAGAGCCCCCAACAAAGCACCAATTTGAGCCTCATTAGCTTCACCGTTCATAATCTCACGCATGGCTCCCAAAGCCATATCGTAGGTCAAATCCTTACCATCTACCACTGTTTCAATCGCCGTTTTAATTATCATGATTAGCTCCTCTCGGGCCCTGCCCTCTCTTATTTGTCAATACTCTCAGTTCTCAATATTTCATCGTAATTTACTTATACACTCATGTTCAAAAAGTTCTTTAAAATCTCAATGCCATGGGGTGTTAAAATCGATTCCGGATGGAATTGAACGCCGTATAGTGGTTCTGATTTATGTTCCATGGCCATGATTTCGCCGTCCGCCGTTTCCGCCGTAACCACCAACTCTTCCGGTAAGCTTGCTCTATCTACCGCCAAAGAATGATAGCGAGCCGCTTCGAAGTGCTTTGGCAGACCTTCAAACAACTTGGAGTCTTTAATTATATTGACCTCACTGGACTTGCCGTGCATTACCGTTTTGGCAAAACCTACGGTGCCGCCAAAACTTTCCGCCAAGGCCTGATGACCGAGGCAAACTCCTAAAAGCGGGATTTTACCGGCCACGGCCGGAATCAAGGTTTCGTAAATGCCCGCTTCATTCGGCCGACCCGGTCCCGGTGATAATACAATGTGACTCGGGTTCAGTTCAAGCACTTCCGGTACCGTTAATTCATCGCTGCGAACCACTTTAATATCCGAATTCAAGGTTCCGATAAATTGATATAAATTAAAGGAAAAACTGTCATAATGATCAATCAACAATATCATAACCGGTCACCTCTACCCCTTTCTTAATCGCTTCGATTATAGCCTGCGCCTTGTTGCGCGTTTCTTCATATTCATTGGCCGGTACACTGTCCCGTACGATACCGGCGCCGGAACGAACCGCTACATAACCGCCTCTGGCCACCGCCATGCGAATGCCGATGCAAGTGTCCATATTGCCGGCAAAATCTAAATATCCGATAGCCCCCGCATACACGCCGCGCGGTGCTTTCTCAAGTGTTTGCAAAATCTCTACGGCCCGAATCTTCGGTGCCCCCGATAAGGTGCCGGCCGGTAAGGTAGCACTTAATGCATCCAATGCATCCTTATCTTTTTGAAGTGTTCCCGATACGGCGGAACAAATATGCATCACATGAGAGAATCGTTGAATTTCTCTAAGCGCTGTTACCTTCACACTACCGAATTCACAAACACGACCTAAATCATTACGGCCTAAATCGACCAACATATTATGTTCGGCCAATTCCTTTTCGTCATTTCTCAACCGCTCTTCATACGCCATATCTTCCGCTTTATTCTTACCTCGCGGCATCGTTCCGGCGATTGGGAAGGTTTCCACCTGACCATCACGAACCTTCACCAAAGTTTCCGGTGAGGCTCCGGTCAATTCCATATGCGGGCTGCTGAGATAAAACATATACGGCGATGGATTTGTAGTACGCAAGATACGATAAGCATTGAGTAAACTGCCTTTAAACCGTGCGCGACGTCCGATGGATAACACGCCTTGGAAAATATCCCCTTTTCTAATATGCTCCTGTAAGGTTTCAATCTTTGCCATGAATTCTTCTTTGGTAAACTCGTCTTCAAATTCCGTTAAGAGGTTACCGGCCGGTTCATTCACTTCTTCCCCTGTCGCCACCAATTTGGCTAAACTTTCCAGCTCCAGTTGAGCCTTGTTATAATTCGTTTCCAACTCATCGGTGCGAATATTGGTAATTAAAATAATCTTTTTCTTATAATGATCAAACACAATAACTTTATCAAACAACAAAAGCTCCACATCGTTGAAAATGAGTATATCGTAAGGACCGGTGGACATCAACTTCATCCGTTGTGCTTGAAACCCGTGATCCAAATGCGGTTCTTGGTAGGTCATGTATTCATAGCCGAAGTAACCTACAAGACCACCTGTAAAGGTGGGTAAAAAATCGAATTGCGGACTACGGTATTCTTTCATTACCCGGCGAATTTCTTCATTCGGCTTGGTCGTCCGATAGGTTTGTGTCGTAGCGCCCTTAATCGTCATCGTGCCGGCCTTACAGGTGATTTCAAGGAGAGGATTATAGCCTAGGAATGAATAGCGACCCCAGTTCTCTTTGTTATCCGCACTTTCCAATAAAAAGGCGGTTTTGCTTACACGTTTTAACGCTTTAAGCACACTCACTACGGTACGCGTATCCGAAAAGATTTCTTTGTATACGGGCACAATCGGATAATCTGCAGCGTATTTTTTTAATGTTTCCAATGGTAACTGATTCATAATGGCAGCTCCTTTTTCTCAATCATTTGGGCCAACGCTTATAACATTTAATACTTTCCATGCCAAGCTTTTTATGCTAACTCTCTTTTGGTAACAAAAAAGTCCTTGGCAAATATATGCCAAGGACGGGTAATTATACTCGCGGTACCACCTTGTTTGACGTTCTACATACAATAAAACGCCCCCTCATTCGCAGGGTACTAACATACCCCTCATTGCTAACGCCAATGTCGCGTCGCTGTATACTAAAGCTATTAACATAACTCTTTCCCAGCGCCCTCAACGGTCCATTTAATAAGCTGCGTTCTGTGAAAATCTCAGCTAACTCCACTCTCTGTAAGTGCACGTCTTATTTTTATCTCCGTCTCAACGGTTTATAGGTTCGCTATAAAGTTATATACGAGCCACCACCCCGGCGGCCGTTAAAATCAAATGTCTCTCACTCCATATTGCCCGGCAATCCCTATGCCGAACAAATCCTTCTCTCTGCTCCCTCAAGCTACCTTCGTGTTATCTCGTGATGTACAATTTTTATCAGTTTGTTCTTTTAACAAGAAACTCTGTCCACTTAGGTTGTATTTATAATATACACAATGACGTCAAATGTCAAGATTTTTTTTGTAAGGTTTTCATAAAATTTAAAACTAAGCTTTACCAATACCTTAATAACAAGCATTAATTGGGATTTAAAGCGTCATATATTTTTTTGAATTCTCACATCACAATCAATCTTGGTGGTATAATATACATATAGTGTATTTATTTTAGGATCCTTATATTTCGCAGTTTATTTTGGAGGGAAGTCCCATGGCCAACACCGACACCACAATTAATGCAGTTACCAATCCTGAACCGAATTACACAGCTATTAACATAGAAACAACCATTAAAAATCTGACACGCAATAACTTTGTTGTGCATTATTTTGAGACCGGCGCCGAAGCCACGGCTTACTTAAAAGAACGCATTCAAAATAAACGGGTTGGCTTGGGCGACTCCCGCACCTTACAAGCCCTTAAAGTCTATGAAGCCTTAGAGCCTACCAATAAGGAAATAACGGATATTCACCGCCCCTTAGAAGGGGAAAATTTCCGTCAGACAGCCCTTCGTACTATGCAGCGTGATGTTTTCCTTACGTCCGTAAATGCCTTGGCTCAAACAGGAGAACTCGTTAATATCGACGGCACCGGCAATCGCGTAGCCTGCTCCCTATTCGGTTCCGAAGAAGTATTCTTCGTCCTCGGCGTAAATAAGATTACCCCCGATTTGGCATCCGCCATTTATCGAGCTCGTAATGTAGCGGCACCTCGTAATGTTGTAAAAAACAAAAAACTCTCCAAGACTCCATGTGCCATTAAACAGGATCATTGTTATGATTGCGCCTCTCCGGATCGAATCTGCAACGCCCTTACCATTTACTACAAGAAAATGCGCAATATGGACATTATGGAGGTCATCATTGTCAACGAAGAACTTGGTTTCTAATAACTTGGCCGCTAAAACCAACACGCTTCGTCCTATAAGCCTGACTTGGCTTCTAATAACCAAACGAAAGCCCCACCCGTTGCCGGGTGGGGCTTTCTTCATAGGCACAAGCTATCAATCAAATGCCTGTATTAGTTTGTTTAGCTTATTATGCACCTACAAAACGGTTCAAAGCAGCTGTGCTTGTCATATGACGTTTAGTCATGCCAAGTTCAGCAGGGCTGATACCCAATGCTAAGCCGATTAACTGGCTCATATGGATAATAGGCATATCTTTGTCGCTAGGAACATATTGTTTAGCTTCTTTTTGGAACATATCAAGCTGCATCTGGCAAAGTGGGCAAGGTGTAACAACACAATCAGCGCCTTCTTTAGCAGCATCAGCATTGATGGAACCGGTCATCTGCATAACGGAATCATGTGCAGGGTATACAGCATGGAAACCACAGCAATCGAGTTTACGGGAGAAATCGATTGGTGTAGCGCCGATAGCTTTGATTACATCAGCCAAGCTGGTTGGAATCTGGAAGTCTTCAAAGCCGGTTTCTTCTTGCGGACGAAGAAGATGGCAACCATAGTATTCAGCAACACGAAGACCGCTTAAAGGTTTAACAACTTTAGCTTTAAGGTTGTTCAAACCATAGTCGCGAATCAATACCCATAAGAAATGAGTTACATCGCTGGTACCTTTATAACGTAAGCCTGCTTGGCCCAAAATGTTGTTTACGCGAGCGCGTTGAGTTTCATCGCGGTCGAGTTCATTTTTAGCTTCGCGAAGCATTAAAGTACAAGTGTTACAAACTGTCATTAACTGAACGCCTTGTGCTTCAGCTAAGGCAATGTTACGAGCATTGGTAGAAAGAATTGCCAATGGATCAACGTCCTGAACGTGGGACGCACCGCAGCAAGTCCAACCTTCCAATTCTTCGATTTGAATGCCTAATTTTTTAGCAACCGCAACAGTGGCGATAAAATCTTCTTTGGCTGCACCTTCAAGTACACAACCAGGGAAAAATGCGTATTTCATTATCTTTCTGCCTCCTCTGCTGCCTTAATAATGGTGCGCACATCCTTAATACCTTGAACAGGTTTGTGTGGAACTACGAGTTCAAGAGGATTAATCTTACCATGTGCCCAGAGACGCAATGCGTAGAGACCTTGTTTAGCGGAATCTACAAGACCGTCAGTTTTAAGACTCATCGTTACTTCGTTCAAGCGACCGGTCTGCATGAGGTCTTGTTTGAAGGCGATAGCATGGCGAGTACCTTTATTGGATAAGCCGGCTTTCGTAGCTACTGCACGAAGTTCGGAAATATCTTTTGCAGGTTTTAAGTGTTTTGGACAACGGGAGATACAGTTCATGCAATGAACGCATTTCCAAAGACCATGTTCAAAAGCAGGGTTTACGTGAGCCATAGGTGCAGCATCACGGGAATCCTGAACAAAGCGATTAGCTTTAGTGTAAACATATGGATCCAAGAAGTCTTCGCGATTAGCGGACAATTTGTTACATTCGGAAGCACAGCAACCGCAAAGGATACATTCTGTGTTAGTAACAAATTTTTTGAAATCTTCCGGAGTTTGGCGAGAGCCCATGTCGCGGTTGAATTCAGGTTTCATGAAAATCCATGGAGCAACTGTTTTAAGACGGTTAACTTTAGCTTCCCAGTCAACTGCCAAGTCGCGGATTACGTCGAAGTTACCGATTGGAGCGATTTCGATAGTGTCGCTGCCAAAACGTTCGGTAATGTCGTCGATTTTGCTTTCACAACCAAGCATAGCCTGACCATTAACTTTAATGGAGCAAGCACCACAAACAGCACTACGGCAAGCAGCGATGAATGTTAAGGTTGGATCGATAGTATCTTTAATTTTTTGAAGGCCCCAGAGAATTGTACGGTCCGGTTCATAATCAAAGGAATAGGTCTGTACATAGGAGCGACCTTCATTATAACGATGAATCTTATAAGTAATCTGTCTCATCTTAGTACGTCCTTTCTTTTGGTTCGAAGCGAGTAATTACAACTTCACTCTGACCTACTTCGTATTCGCCATCTTCTTTAAGTGTAATAACTGTGTGATTCAAGAAGTTAGCATCATCACGTTTTGCATAGTCTTCGCGAAGGTGACTACCGCGGCTTTCTTTACGACGCATAGCGCCCAAAGTAACAGCTTTAGCAATAGTTAAGAGGCTGCCTACTTCAACGTAGTTTACGAAAGCCATATTGAACGTACGGTTAGTATCGCCAACGTAGCAAGTTTTATATTCTTCAAGCAAACGATTCAAGATCGCCAATTCTTCTTCCATTTTCTTTTCTTCGCGGAAAATACCTACGTTGTTCCACATAGTAAGAGCCATTTCGTCACGAATTTCAGAAATAGGACGACCGGTTGTACGGCCGGTTACTTCACGGAAGCGTTGTTCCCAACCGTTAGCTGCTTCGTTAAGAGCTTTAGCAGCGTCTTTAGCTTGGTTTTCTTTAACGTAAGCTACAGCGCCTTCACCGGCTACTTTACCGAATACAACAGCGTCAGCCAAGGAGTTACCGCCAAGACGGTTAGCACCGTGAATGGATACGCAAGCAGCTTCGCCGGCTGCAAATAAACCAGGGACTACAGTACCGCAAGTTTTGAAATCTTTTACATCAATACCGCCCATGGAATAGTGACAAGTTGGACGAATTGGAATAGGTTGAACTAATGGATCGGCATGTTCGAATGTGATAGCGAGGTCGCGGATACCATGAAGTTTTTCAAGAATAACTTCTTTTGGTAAGTGACGAACGTCAGCTACTACATATGCGTCAAGACCGGTACCCCAGCCGCGACCTTCAGCGATTTCAGTTTCGATAGCTTTAGCTACAACGTCACGAGGTGCAAGTTCCATTTTGCTAGGAGCATAATCCTTCATGAAACGTTCCCCTTTGTTATTCAAGAGGTAACCACCTTCACCACGAACAGCTTCGGACATCAAGATACCGCTTTTACCGAGACCGGTTGGATGGAACTGAACCATTTCAGGGTCTTTCAAAGCACAACCTGCACGGAAACATGCGGCCATACCGTCACCTGTGGAAAGGTAAGGGTTGGAAGTACGAGTCCAATACATACGACCGGCACCACCGGTTGCAATTACTAATGCAGTAGTTGCGATTTTTTCAACACGGCCTTCTTTCATGTTCCAAGCAACAACGCCGCCTACGGAACCGTCGTCGGCTTTAACGATGTCTAATAAGTACCAATCTTGAAGGAAATGTACGTTTTCCTTTAAGCATTGTTCATACAACGTATGCAAAATTACATGACCGGTTTTATCGGCACTGTAGCATGTACGAGGGTATGCCTGGCCACCGAAGTTACGTTGTGCGATTTTATTTTCTTTAGTACGGGAGAATGGGGTACCGAAATAATCAAGTTCTTTGATTAATTCAGGACAACGGTTGATAAAGAATTCAACAGCATCCTGGTCGGCAAGATAGTCACTACCTTTAACGGTATCGAAGATGTGGTCTTCAATAGTGTCTTCTTTTGCCACATTGTTTAATACGCCATTAATACCGCCTTGAGCCATAGCCGTTGCAGAACGACTTGGGAAAATCTTGGTAATAAGTGCTACGCGCAAACCTTCTTGATGAGCTGCTTCTAAAGCTGCTCGTTGGCCGGCTCCGCCGCTACCTACTACTAGAACATCATACTGTTCCATAATAACCTCCTAAACTTGTACCTACTTCCTACAGACTTATCCGGCACGCCGTACCTGGGCATGCCTTTCCTATAGCTTGTTCTTTAATTATAGCGGTTTACAAAGCCTTTTGTCCAAAATCAAATACGCATACTTGAAAACAGCCCTCATAAATGATAATTTTTATCATTTGCTAAATCCCCCTATTTTTAGTGTGTATTTAAACCGACATTTATCATAAACTAATGTATTTTCTAGACAAACGCTAATATTATTCTGTTTATTTATATGGCCGGATAGAAAAACGGAATATCTAATCGAAAATCATTTTCACACATTTTTTTTGATTTTTTCAAGAACGTCCGAAAAACGTCCAATCTATGCATAAAACACAAAGGTACACAATTTAGTTATCATAAATTTAATGCCTTAACGTTATCCCTTCACAATGGGTTCATACCCTTACGCTATACTGACTTCAACTTAAGGCTATTATTATTATGCCTATGAAGTGTTATAATAAATTTAGACGTTCTTTAAATTGATTTATAGTTTTATTTTATAGTCTGTTACACCGACGGAGGTTGTGAAACAGGCTTATTTCTGTAAGACAGGAGTGATTGTATGAAAGTTTTACTTGTTGAAGACGAAGAAATGCTAAATAATATTATCGCCAAACGCTTGCGCGTTGAATCTATGACGGTTGACTGCTGCTTTGACGGCGAAACCGCTTTGGATCACATTAATACATCCAGCTACGACGTAGTCGTTATGGACGTAATGATTCCTAAAATGGACGGTTTTACCGTTGTGCAACACTTGCGCCAGGAAGGCAACAAAACGCCGGTATTGTTCTTAACCGCCAAAGATACTTTGCAAGATAAAGTAAAAGGCCTGAACCACGGTGGCGACGATTATCTCGTCAAACCTTTTGAATTTGAAGAGTTGATTGCTCGTATCTATGCCTTATCCCGCCGCAGCTACAATCATGCGCACAATGATTTGGAAGCCGGTCCTTTGACAATCAACAGCCAAAGCCGTACCGCTACCTTACACGGCCAGGAATTAGTACTTACCGCTAAAGAATTTGACTTATTATATTATTTAGCCAGCAATGTAAACATCGTATTATCCCGTCAACAGATTCTCGACCACGTATGGGAATACGACTACGAAAGTTATTCCAACTTAATAGATGTATATATTAAGGATTTACGTAAAAAATTGGATGTAGCCAACGAAGCCAAATTAATTCACACAGTTCGAGGTGTGGGCTATGTTTTCAAAGTGGAAGAATAAGCTAAGTTCCGGTGGTCGTTCGCTTAACCCTTTCAGCCGTTTACCGCTAACGCTTAAGATTACCGGCTGGTATTCTATATTTCTCTTATTAATGTTACTCATGCTCTCCGTGTTCATTCTGCAGTTCACGCAACTGTGGGAAGCCTCGGAAATGCGCAGTACCTTACAATCAAGGGTTATTAATACAGCCGACAATCTGACCCGGTTCCGTCCGTTCCAAGAAGGTGTTTTTACCGTTCTCTATACGGATAACGGCGTGGCTGTCAAAGGGGTCATTCCTGACGGTTTCCCACCGGAAAGTATGATTTCTCCCCATCACATCCAAGAAGTAACTGTCAAAAACACTACCTTCTATTATTATGACGCACCTGTAGCCGACCCGGCTTTCCACGGTTGGGTTCGCGGCGTAATGCCCGCTACCACAGCCAGTCGTGCGGCCAACATTATGTTGCTTTCTTTGATTCTCGGCGGGGTTATATTCCTCGTTATCGGCACCAGTGGCGGTTATTGGATTATCAAGCGTGGTCTCGGACCGATTCGTAATATGACCCAAACAGCCGCTGACATTGGTCAAAAACGCGACTTATCTCAACGTATCGAACAACTGGTAGACAGCCACGACGAAATTTCCGCACTGTCTAAAACATTCAATACAATGCTTGACAGTTTAGAAAGCTCTTCGCAGCGTGAAAAGCAGTTCAGTTCCGACGTATCCCATGAGCTTCGCACGCCGATAGCCGTTATTCAGGCAGAAAGCGATTACGGTCGTGCCTATATCGACAATATCGACGAAGCTAAAGAAAGCTTTGAACATATTTTCCAACAAAGTCGTTTCATGACCGCCATGGTTACCCAATTATTGGATATTGCCCGCTTGGACAATATGGACAGCATCAAGAAGGATCCGCTCAGCATCAGTCAAATGATGCAAGAAGTAGCCGACAGTTATCAACGAATTTGTAAAGAGAGAAATATTACCTTAACCGCAACCATCCAACCGGATTTATCCATGGTCGGCAATCTGCCGTTTTTAAAACGCGCGGTGGGCAACTTGATTGACAACGCTATAAAATTTACCAAAGATGCTATATCCATTCAGGTCGTAAAACTAAACAATACCATTCGTATTACCATTAAAGATAATGGCGAAGGTATTAATCAAGACGACCTCGATAAGATTTGGAATCGCATGTATCAAGTCGATCAGGCCCGTACCAAAAAAGCTAATCAAGGGTTGGGACTAGGTCTTTATTTTGTAAAAAATGTCATTAATTTGCATCAAGCCAAAGCCTATGCAATTAGTGAGCCTCATGTATCAACAAGTTTTATTTTAGAATTTCCTATCATGACCGATGAGGTCTTTAGAGAGGATACACCATGAAACCATTATTGCGACAGTTCACAGTAGAATCCAACGATGCAGAGCCGCCTCGACGAGCTTTACACCGTATAATACTGCTATTTGTTGCCGCTTTTGCAATCGGCGGTGGTATCTATGCAGTCCATGATTATATGGCACAACAGGAAGCGATGCGTGTCAGTGCAGCCCGCACCGAAATGATCAAAGCCCAGGCCAAAGCCAATAAATTGACCCTCTTGAGCGAAGATACCATTAAAGAGTTGACGGCCATTAATACCGGGGTGCCCCTGAATGAGCTGACATTTAAGGAAATTGCCTTAATCACCTTTGATGATCTGCCCTTTCCACCGGGACCGCCTATCGGCCAAGGAATGATGCCTAATGATAAAAATGCAGATTCTTCGACAAATAAGCCCATGAACGGACAAGCTGCCGATTCGTCTGATAGCCATGAGAACTTAAACTTGCCGGCTACAGCCGAAAACAGTAATGTGGCCTCATTGCCGCCTCTTCGTGTGCCGCCGCCAATAGCTGCAGCCGGGCAAAAACCGCCGCTGGAAAGCGAAAGAACGCTTATCAAACCGAATGAGAGTAATACCGATCGTGAGCATCCCCCAATTGACGAATTAGCCAAGGGCGTACAAATTAATGATTTCACGCGGACTCCGCCTAAAGAATTATTAAAGCATCCGTTGTATAAAATTACAGCCAAACGCTCCAGTTTGACCTATGATTTAATTATCGACGGGGTTAATGGACATATTATAAAATCTATTTTCCACTAAGATTCTAGGATAATTTAAAGTCACATAGTACATGTGTTTTACTACTAATTATCACTATTAATTTTAATCTGAAAATTTTATCAAAAAAAGTCATTAAAACTCAAAAACGTTCATTTTGCGTTCATTTTGATGACGTATAGTTATATCATCAAATGAATGGTAATTTCGATACCCCATTCGAATTACCTCCATCATTGATTACAGGGAACTATATTGATACTGAACCCTCCCTGTTCAGCCAATATAGGTGATCAAGATTTCATTTGATTAACACTAACACTCCCCTTACAAGAAAAACAGGAATCCCTCCCCGGATTCCTGTTTTTCTTTATTTTCAAATATTTATACACTACTATTAGCCCTTATTGACAAAGTCTTTACAGGCCATTATTTGCAGAGGGGCTTCATATATAGTAAAATGTTACTATTAAATTTATAAATTTCTATATAATGTAGTTTTTATAAATTTTAATTCAGTTGTACCCAAGCTTCAAGGAGGTTCACCATGGCTCTAATCAACGAAAATTATGCCAACCTACAAAGTTCCTATTTATTTGCTAACATTGCTCGCAAAGTGGCAGAATTTCAGAAAAATAATCCGGATGCCGACATCATTCGCTTAGGCATCGGGGATGTAACACGACCATTAGCACCTGCCGTGATTGAAGCCATGCATAAAGCAGTTGACGAAATGGGTCAAGCCGAAACGTTTCGCGGTTACGGCCCGGAACAAGGTTACGAATTCTTACGTCAAGCCGTTGTCGATCACGATTATAAACCACTCGGAATCAACCTCGATATTGACGAAGTCTTTATCTCCGACGGAGCCAAATCCGACGTGGGCAACATCCAGGAGCTCTTCAGTGCCAACAACGTAGTTGCCATTACCGACCCGGTGTATCCGGTGTATCTCGACAGCAATGTCATGGGCGGACGTTCCGGTCAGTTCAAAGACGGCCGTTTTGAAAACATCGTCTACTTACCAACCAATGCGGAAAATAACTTTTCGCCGGAATTTCCGAATCAACATGTAGACATTGTCTACCTCTGCTGCCCGAATAACCCGACCGGTACCGTTTTGAGCCGCAAACGCCTTAAAGAATGGGTTGACTGGTGTAAAGCCAATGATACGGTGCTCATGTTTGACTCCGCCTACGAAGCCTTCATCAGCAGTGAAGACACAGTTCACAGCATTTACGAAATCGAAGGGGCTCGCGAAGTAGCCATTGAATTCCGTTCCTTCTCCAAAACAGCCGGCTTCACCGGCACACGCTGTGCCTATACAGTGGTTCCGAAGGAATTAACGGTCAATACGGCAGACGGTCAAAAACAGGCCTTAAACCCTATGTGGAATCGTCGACAATGCACTAAATTCAACGGTGTTCCTTATATTATTCAACGTGCCGCCGAAGCCGTTTATTCTGAAGCAGGCCATCGTCAAACACGTGAAGCCATTGCGTACTACAAAGAAAATGCCCGCATCATCCGCGAAGGCCTTACTGCCATCGGACTCACCGTATTCGGCGGTGTTGATGCGCCTTACATTTGGCTTAAAGTTCCGGCCGGCATGACAAGCTGGGAGTTTTTCGACCTTTTATTGGGAAAAGTACATATCGTAAGCACCCCGGGTGCCGGTTTCGGCCCTTGCGGCGAAGGATACTTACGTCTCACCTCCTTCGGCAGTCGTGAAAACACATTGCGTGCCATTGAGCGAATTAAAACATTACAATTTTAAGCGAGGTATACATGTTTACAGTAGTAAAAAACTAGAAATCAGCGCCTCTCATCAGCTGAAGTTGACCTACCCAAGTAAGTGTCAAAACCTACACGGTCATAACTGGATTGTGCACATTCACGCACGCGCCGCCGAGCTTGATGAGAACGGTATGGTCATTGACTTCGGTCATATCAAAGAAGCGATTCACGGCCAACTTGATCACAAACACGTGAACGATGTTATGGGCGACATCAATCCGACTGCCGAAAATATGGCGAAATGGATTGCCGATCAGTTGGGCGAAAAATGCTTCAAAGTTGTTGTTCAGGAATCGGAAGGGAATGTGGCGATTTATGAACGTGATTGAGCGTTTCAGCTCCATCGAAGGTGAAGGTACCCGCCAAGGGTCCCTTTGCTCCTTTCTAAGACTCTACGACTGCAACTTACGTTGTGTCTATTGCGACACAACGTACAGCTACGGCGACGAAGTAGACTATGAAGTACAATCCGTGGAAGACGTAGCGGATGCGTTGCGCCAAATGGGGAATCGCTACATTACCATTACCGGCGGCGAACCCTTGTTGCAAGCCGACGAAGTAGAACAGCTCATCGATGTATTGAGCCGTGAAACAACGCCGTTTGGTCCCTATGAGTTCAACATCGAAACGAACGGCAGCATTATTGCTCCCTTCCAGCGAGATAATGTATTCTATACTTACGATTACAAATGTCCCGATTCGAGTGCCGAAGAGTCCATGCACCCTAAATTATGTGAAGCCATGACGGATAAAGATGTATTGAAATTCGTAGTCAGCTCCTACGGCGATTTACAGCGCATGAAAGAAATCGTGCTCACTAAAAAGCCGAAAGGACATATCTTCGTATCCCCCGTTTTTGGCAAAATCGACCCGCAAGAAATCGTAGCGTATTTACTGAAAAATAATCTGCAGCAGATTCGCTTGCAATTACAAATCCACAAATTCATTTGGGATCCCGATGCTAAAGGCGTCTAAAAACTAAAAACACCAGACGGCAATAGCTTAATTGCTAAGCAATTTAATCCTAAAAAGAGTTAATAAAATTTACAACTATTATTTACAAAATCTTGACAAGTGCCTTCTACTAATGATATGATATTTTAGTAATTAGATATGGAGGATTACTCAAGAGGCTGAAGAGGACGGTTTGCTAAATCGTTAGGGCGGGTTACCGTCGCTAGGGTTCGAATCCCTAATCCTCCGCCAGTTAGATTACACCCCTACAAACCTAGGTTTGTAGGGCTTTTTTATTAAACAATCATAGTAAAAACTTTAGTCAAAGAGCTAAATATGATATACTAATAAAAGGAATTTTCCACTTACAGTTTACGGGCCTTTAAGGATAACGACTGTGCAGTTTTTTGCTGCCATCGTTATACTTTTTTTCATATAAGGAGCTATTATGTATCTCATCGTCGATAATCATGATTCATTTACCTATAACCTGGCCAACTTGGTGGCCGAAACGGGACGCCAAGTCGAGGTGCGCCCCTGCGACACCATTACGGTGGATGAAATTACTTCTATGAAACCTACCGGCATCATCATCTCGCCCGGCCCCAAGGGGCCTGCCGATGCCAAAGAATCCTTGGATATTGTACGTGAATTTAAAAATACGATGCCTATTCTCGGCGTCTGCTTGGGCATGCAAATCCTGGCTCATAACGCCGGGGCTTCCGTGGTACGCGGCGAAAAGCCGATGCACGGCAAAATTACGGCCATTCATCATGAAGGAACCGGCTTATTCAAAGGTCTGCCCACAACATTTGACGTGACCCGCTATCATTCGCTGGTTGTCCAAAAAAGCACCTTGCCGCCCGTTTATCACGTAGATGCCATCAGCGACGATGGGGCCGTTATGGCCATGTCACACCAACTATTACCGCTCTTCGGACTGCAGTTTCACCCGGAAGCCTTATTGTCAGAATATGGCTCTGAATTAATCCAAGCCTTTTGCCGTCGTGCCGAAGAAGGAGGTCACCCCCATGCCTGAAGCCATGATAAAAAACGTCACTAAAACAATGACGGAATCTATTGGCGACACCATGATTGAAACAGAGGCTGAAGCCTGTATTTGCCGTTCAACTTTGCCCTATAGCGCCGGTGATATTTTCACCCTCTTTGCCGACGAAAAGAACGCCGCCTTTCTCGACTCATCCTTAGAAAACAACCTCGGTCAATATTCCATCATCGGTCTCGTACCTTATCACGAGGTAAAAGTTGAAAACGGGTGCCTTTATGTGGACGGCAAAGCCCATCCGGGAAGCGCCGAAGACTATCTCAAGACCTACTTGCAAAATCATTACCGTAAAAACGATACCGACCTACCTTTGACAGACGGTGCCATCGGCTATGTTACCTATGATTACGGCATGAAAGAAATGGGACTTACCTCGCAACACGAAACGAAGGTCACCATGGCCGATATGAAATGGGGCTTTTACGACTTTTTTATCATAGAAGATTTAAAAGATCACTCCCTTTGGTTCATCGCTAACGGTCATACCGAACCGGCTCCCGTTCTTTTGAAAAAGATGGAGGATCTTATCGCCGCGAAGATGGCTAACTTCAAGTCACAATCACTGGCAGAAACTTATCCCCTAGCAATTCATCCGGACAGCACATCGGATGAATATGCTCAGGCCCTTCATAAATTGATGGACTACCTTATAGCCGGTGACGTTTATGTTACCAATTTTACCGGTACGTTGACCGTCGATTGTCAGTGCCCGCCGTACACCTTCTTTAGCCGGCTGCGCCGAGATAATCCGTCGCCTTTCGGAGCCTACCTGCAATACGACTCCTATCAGATAATCAGTGCTTCCATGGAACGATTGCTTCGCATCAACGGCAAAAAAATTGAAACCCGTCCGATCAAAGGAACTCGCCGACGCGGCAAAACAGCCGAGGAAGATGCGGCGCTTCGTAAAGAACTGGCCGAATCGCAAAAAGACCAAAGCGAACTCTTGATGATTGTGGATCTGGAGCGAAATGACCTCAATAAAATCTGTGAGCCCGGCAGTGTTATCGTACCCGACCTCTTTGCGGTAGAAGAGTATGCCACAGTCTTCCATTTAATCGCCAACGTGATTGGCACGCTCAAACCGAATCAGACCGCCATCGATGCCCTCTCGGCACTTTTCCCAGGTGGCTCCATTACAGGCGCGCCAAAAAGACGGGCCATGGAAATCATCGACGAACTGGAATCGAGCCGTCGCCAACTCTACACCGGCACCATCGGTTACTTATCCCTCGACGGCAACTGCGACCTCAACATCGTCATCCGCACGGCCGTCCACCAAGGCGATTCGTACTATATCGGTGTCGGTGGCGGTATTACCGCCGAATCGGAACGTGGCTTTGAATATGAAGAAATCTGGCAAAAGGCAAAGGCCTTACTCAGTGCCTTGAAAGGAGAAACTTTTGATTATGAACCTTACCTTTGATGACGGCTATCAGTTTGGCCTTGGTGCCTTCGAAACCATAGCCCTCGTAAACAATCAGCCAATTTGGTTAGAAGCCCACGAAGCGCGCCTACGCCGCACACTCGACTGGCTTGGCATCACCCTACCTGACGATTGGCAACAGCAGCTTCAAATTTATTTAAACAAAAATGGTGACGGCATGGGCGTTGTTAAAATCATGGTGTCAGCTAACAATCTAAGCTTCACAGTAAGAGCTAACCCCTATGAGAATTTACCGTCTCGTCCGGGTTTTGTCCTCGCCATGTCCGACATTCGCCGTAACGAATCATCCCCTTTTGTCTACCACAAAACCTTTAATTACGGTGAATCCATCTTAGCCAAGCGACAAGCTGCTAAGGCAGGCATCGACGAGCCGATTTTCTGTAACAGTCGCGGCGAACTTACGGAAGGATCCGTAAGCAATCTCTTTTTTATAAAAAACGACCGACTTTATACACCACCCATCGAGGCCGGCCTCTTGCCGGGCATCGTCCGGGCCTACCTTTGTCAGCGCTATGAAGTAGTTGAAAAGACCATCATTCCTCATGAAATCGGCTCCTTCGATGAGTGTTTTATTACCAATTCCCTCATGGGCATCATGCCGGTACGTCAGTTTGGGACTCACGAATTCCCGGCCTCAGCACAGACAATGACGGGAACCTTATACCAAAATTATCTGCAAGATAGATTGCGAACTTTTCCTAACTACAATTAAATTTAACTCAATTAAATTAAACACCCCTGCAAACCTAAATCTGCAGGGGTGTTTAGTTTCTCGCCTATTTTTATTAATTTGTAAGCTACTCGACGTTACAAAATTCTTAATTTTAAATTCTTTTCGCGCCTGCTCGGCAACCCTTGCCAATACATAATATAAAAAGTAAGGATCATACTCATTAAAAAAGTCTAGCCACTTATCCCCTTTCTACAATATCCTCAATACTACCGATAGAAAGGAGCATAACATTACTGCGCATCTCGCCATGAGGAATCCGAATCAACGTCGTCAGCGTCTTGGCGCCCTCCTTTTTTTTTAAAATCATCAATAGAAATATCCTTAAAGCCCAATACATAACTTTCTTCCTGTGTCTTGGACTCATAGGTATCTCCAATCTCTATTTCATAGGGAACGTAGATTAAAATATCCTCGAGCCTGGTTATATCCAAAATCTGCATAACCCGTTCCAATGATTCCATATTAATATCTCGGAACTTATTGCTTACCAAGTTTTCAATAAAAGTTTTGGGGAAACCATTGTCCAAAGCAAATGACGTCTTTTTCAGATTCCGCTCTTTTAAAATTTTGCTTAGCTTGCATATAAACATTTATTAATCTCCCTATCTCCAAAAATCTATTTCAAATTACTTTTTATGTAAAATCAATTCTAAATCGACAATTAACATAAAGTATGTTATAATCCAATTATAGCCGAAATGATTATAGAAAGGCTATTATAACTAGTTACATTTTAAAGGATTTTCTAATTTTAAGAAAGAAGGAGATGATATTAGAGCAAACGTATTTAAAAGAATGTCAGTAATACATGAGGGATTTTTTTAAAAAGGAGGTCTCATATATACAATTGACTGCACTAAGAAAAAGAAAAAACCGTCTAGTATTGGCGTACTAAACGGCTAAAAACAAAGTTTTTAATTGAATTAACTACCTTTATTCTAACATACTATAGGTTTTTATAAAAGAGGCGTCTTAATGTTCATATCAATTGCCCAGATATAAACAAATAGGCGCCTTTAAACCTATCAAGAAAAAGTCTTAGCTACTACGAACAATGTTAATATGTGTTCTTTATATTCAAATCATGCAGAAAGCAGGAATACCCCATTAACACAAAATCCCTTATAGAACTACTATTTAGCTCTATAAGGGATTTATATTTTCTTATGGCGGAGAGGGTGGGATTCGAACCCACGGCCCCTTGCGGAGTCACTGGTTTTCAAGACCAGCTCCTTAAACCACTCGGACACCTCTCCAAATTAAACTATTACCTTAATATATTACCGTGTTTTGTCCAACAAATCAAGCCCTTACCGCAACTTTCCGCTGAAACGTACCGTAAATCCTGTAATCCTCCTATTTACTTCATCAAAGTTTTCTTTGTACTCTCAGCTAAAACAGGCTATAATTAACATATCGAAATTTATAATTATTATGTGAAATTTACTCGAGTTTAATAAACGAATTAAACACATCTGAGGAGCTCCATGAAATACACAAATAAAAATCAAACAAATACAAACTCATCAAATACCGCCAATACTTCCGGCACTGCCCGTAAAAATCATAAACGCAAAGCTATTGCCGCTATAATGACGATTGCCTTAGCCATGTCCGCATCAGCCTATCCGCTCAATTCCGTACATGCAGTAGATCCGGTTAACGCCTATATCGCCGCCAAAATCATCCCCTCTTTCTCGTTACCGTCACTTAATCCGATTAAAGCGGCCGGCAAATTACTGGGTCTCGTAAGCGATTCCGATGATGCCGTGAAAAAAGGCAAAAAAGTGGACAACAACTACAAGTTTAAAGCCACTAAAGTAGCGAACGGCTCAAAGACTTTTAAAAATTCTCTCAACAATAACCAGAATAATCAAAATGTAATTTTAGTACAGAAAACCGGCAAGGCGAAAGTGAAAAAAGCGGAACTCATTAAAACCGGTCATAGCGACAGCGAAGGTCACAGCCTGTGGCGCGGTCAAAACGCCGCTCTTCTAGTTGCGCCATATAGTCAGGCCACGATTGAAAACAGCACTATCACTACCAACGGCGACGGCGCTTCCGGCATCGTTGGTAGCGGTAAGAAAGTAAAAATTACCGCTAAGGATTTAACGATTCGCACGAATAACCGCGTATCCCAAGGCATCGGTGCTGCCTATGGTGCCGAAATTTCCTTAAAGCAGAGTAATATCAGCACCTACGGTTCTCAAAGTCCGGCCCTCGCCACCGCAACGAAAGTCGACAGTAGCCTCACTGCTGATGGCGTCACCCTTCGTACTTACGGCCAAAACAGCCCCCTCATCAGCTCAACCGGCACGATGAAGTTGAATGCTATTAACGGTGAAGCATCGAATGGCACATTCGGACTTTTGGAAGGCAATACGGACGTGACATTTACCAATTCACAGCTAAAAGGAGCCAATGGTTTTTACCTATATCAAACCGATTTAGGCACCGCTGAAAAAGGGACGACCAAGCTCACCATTAACCAAAGCCGACTCACCGAAACGGGCTCTACGCCGCTTTTTACCATTCTCGGTGCTAAAGCCCAAATAAAACTCCAAGGCAATACTATCAGCCAACCGAGCCGTGCTCCATTCTTGCAGGTACTATCCGGCACGGGCGATACATCCGACCTAAATCGTGCAGCGGCGGCTATCAACAGCACCGGCAACACTAACAGCCAAGTACGTTTACAAGCCAATCAACAGGCCATTAACGGCGATATACTAGCCGACCGCGGTAGCAAGCTGGACATTAAGCTTTCGCAAAACTCCACATTTACCGGTGCCATCAATCCGAACAACAGCGCTAAACAGGCTTCTTTAAGCCTTAGCAAGGATTCTGTGTGGAATGTAACCGGTGATTCCTATCTGACGGAACTTAACAACGACGATTCAACCAACAGCAATATCCATACTAACGGTCATACGGTAAAAATTGTAAAATAATTACCCAAAGGAACGATTTATATGAAATTTATCACAACTTATTTAAGCCCCGTAAAATGGGCTTTTTTAAGCGCCTGCCTGCTCTCCTTAATTCATGTAGTCAGTGCGCTTACTGTGCCGACTTTAACGGCCAGCATCATTAATGAAGGCGTTTTGCAAGGCGACTTGGACGCCATCAGTCGCCTCAGCGTTGCCATGCTCGCCGCCTCTTTGGTAACCGTCATCGGCTCACTCAGCGCCGTATACTTGGCCGCCCATATTGCGTCACGCGTCAGCCTCAACCTGCGGCAGCAACTCGTGCAGGCGTTGCAGGACTTCTCTTTGTCGGATTTTTCAAAATACGGCACCGGCACCTTGCTCATGCGTGCCACCCGTGATGTGGAAAAAATCCAGTCCGTCCTCGCCAAAGGCATCAATATGATTCTCCCCATGCCGCTCATGATTATAGTCGGTTTAGGACTCACTTTTTACAAAAGCTTCGAAATGGGGCTCATCATTTTAAGCCTCATGGTCATCATGGTAGTGCTCATGATAAGCATTCAAAAACGGGCCCTCCCTATCGTCATGGCCGTTCAGCAGCAATTAGATAAACTGACCGACCTCGTGCGCGACCATATTATCGGCATGTCCGTGATTCGAGCTTTTAATCGCACGGACGATGAAAAAGCTGCTGAAATTGGCATGTTCACGGAATTATCCAACAAGGAAACTCGTCTGGCCCGCACCTACGCCATCGGACTGCCCAGTATCCTCATTATTTTCAACATGAGCACCGTGGTTATCCTCTGGCTTGGCGGCTATCAGATTGACTCCGGTGTGCTCCAAATCGGTGATATTATGGCCATCATCGAGTACGCCACCCTCATTTTGATGAACCTCATTATGGCTGTATTCGTGCTTCTCGACGTGCCGGAAGCCATTATTTGCTATCGACGTATTAGAGAGTTATTAGTTCATTCTGAAAACCCGACAGTTAGTTCTAAGCAAAATACAGTAACTGATAACGTTTATTTACATGCAACGGAAAGTATCTCCGGCCAAGTACCACTGTTAGAATTTCGCAATGTTACCTTCCGCTATGACGATGCGGAAGAAGCGGCCTTAAAAGATATTTCCTTCACCCTCAACGCCGGCGAAACGCTGGCTATCATGGGTGACATCGGTTCCGGCAAAAGTACCTTGGCCAAGCTCATTTTAGGCCTGTATCCTATCGAGTGTGGCGACATTCTCTTTAACGGTCAGTCAATTTTTAGCCAACCCATTGAAGATGTGCGCTCACAAATCGGCTATGTGCCGCAAAAAGCCTATCTTTTCACCGGTACCATTGCCATGAATTTAGAATTTGGCAAAAGCCAAGCCTCGAATGCACCGCTGACACGTGAAGATATTGAAGAAGCGGCAAAATTAGCAGGCGCCCATGAATTTATCAGCCGTTTCGAAGACGGTTATGAGCACGAACTTGCTCAAGGCGGTACCAACCTATCCGGCGGTCAGCGCCAACGCCTCGCCATGGCTCGTGCCTTAGTTCGTAAACCTCGTCTTTTAATTTTGACGACAGTTTCTCTGCCTTGGACGGCATCACCGAACAGCAAGTGCGTAAAGCCGTAGCCGAGGAGATTAGCAATAGCAACGGCAATAGAAACAGCGATGGCATTACCTCCGGCAGGGCATTCATATCTATTGAACAGAAGGTCAGCGCCGCCCGAAAAGCCGATAAAATCCTGGTCATCAACCAGGGTGAATCGATGGGCGTAGGCACGCACGAAGAACTCTTGGCTCATTGCCCAATCTATCAGCAGATTGTAACATCACAGGAGGTGGCACTATGAAACTGGTCAAACGATTCCTCCTGGACTCACGCAGTCAGTGGTGGCGCCTCGGTTTTCTAACCATAGCCTTAATCTTGGCCGCGAGCTTTGAAATTATCGCCCCGCGCCTCTTAGGTGACATTGTCGATGCCATCGTTCAGGGCCTCGAACAGCACCGTGAAATCAACGCCATTTTAGACGGTACAATCGATACAGTCCTTCTACTCATCATTTTTACAGCTGCCACGCCGTATTCACATACGTTAGTGAATTTATCATCGCCGGCAGTGCACAACGCATGGTATTAGCTTTGCGCAGCCGCGTAAGCCATCAGATTCATCATTTACCGATGTCCTATTTCAATCAACACAACCGTGGCGATATGTTAAGTCGCCTTACGAGTGACTTAGACTCCGTCGGCGAAACGCTCCGTGAAGGCATTCCGGGCCTCATCTCATCGTTTATCGGCATCGTCGGTGCCGTCGCCATGATGATTTGGATTAGTCCGCTCCTGGCTGCGATTATTCTCGGCGTTATCATCGTCGGCGTTCTCGGCTTAACCTTTACGTCTAAAAAAGCGCGCACTATCTACCTGCGCAATCAAGAGGCTTTAGGTGCTGTGAACGGCGGCATTGAAGAATTAATTTCAGGCAAGCAAATCATACAGTCTTTTGGTCTTGAAAAAGTCTCCACCGACCACATGACGGATTTAAATACACGTCTCTTTACGCGTGAACGACAATCCGGTTTTATGGGGCAGCTCATCATGCCGTTGGTTAACTTCATCAACCAAATAGGCTACGTCCTCGTTGCCATCCAAGGCGGTCTCTTCGTGTTGCGCGGCTATATCACCCTTGGTGACATCCAAGCCTTTTTCCTCTACGTAACACAAGTATCCGACCCGATTTCGCGCAGTTCCTACATCTTAACCCGATTTCAAGAAACACACGCCGCCTTAGGTCGTATTTACGAGATTCTGGACGCTCCGATGGAGGATGACTCAGGAACCTTACAAGACGTGCCTAACTCTGTTGCGGGCGCCGCATCAAGTACTAATGCCATTGAATTTAGTCATGTGAACTTCGGTTACAGCGACGATAAACCGCTTATGACGGATGTAAACTTTGAAATCCCCAGCGGCCACGTCGTAGCTATTGTAGGCCCTACGGGGGCCGGCAAAACCACAATCATTAACCTGCTCATGCGTTTTTATGAAATATCCGGCGGTACCATTACTATTCACGGTACGGACATTCGCAAATTAAGCCGCGAAGCCTTGCATCGTCAAATCGGCATGGTATTGCAAGACACGTGGATTTTTACAGGCACCATTGCTGAAAACATCGCTTACGGTAAGCCGGATGCAACGCGGGAAGAAATTATCCATGTTGCGAAACTGGCCATGGCGGATCATTTTATCCGCACCTTGCCACAAGGCTATGATACGATCTTAAAAAATGGTGCCGATGACCTCTCGCAAGGGCAGCGCCAATTACTGACGATCGCTCGTGCCTTTTTGGTTAACCCAAGCATTCTCGTACTTGACGAAGCCACCGCCAACGTTGATACGCGTACAGAAGTGGAAGTGCAAAAAGCGATGAATCAACTCTTAAAAGGCCGTACCGGTATCGTCATCGCCCATCGATTATCCACCATTCGTGACGCCGATTTATTGCTCGTTGTGAATAACGGTCAAATCGTTGAGCAGGGTACTCACCAAGAACTCTTGGCTAAGGGTGGTTATTATACGGAATTGTATGAAAACTACGCCAAGGGGATGACGGTGTAAACATGCATTCTAAATGCAATTGAATAAAAGATTCTATATACGGACAAGGCCTTATCGGCGGTAGGACGTATAGACTTATAAAGTAAAACGGGATTGTTCCAAGGTTATTACCTCGGAACAATCCCGTTTTTATTTAATTAAAGAGAAGCCAATTTAACTATCTCACACAGCTACCATATTAGAAATTGATAGCAGCGGTTTAGTTCAACTATTTATTAGCCAACTGGCGCATAATTTCCTGAACTTGCGTACGTAATTCCGCATTTTCCTGAGCCTGCTGTTGAACCTGAGCCCGTAATTCTTCAATCGTAGAATTCTGGTTTGCTAATTGCTTAGACTGTTCAGATACAACTTCGGCTAAGGCAGATTTCGAGTAATTCGAATACTCGTTACTGCTACCGAACTTAACACTTACGCCGGCATTAAACATGTTTTCACCGCCGCCCATGCTGGTGCCGATGGAGAATAACAAGTCATTCGTCGGACGATAGAACGCACCAATTGCTACAGCATTAGCCGATTTGTAGTTACCGTAACCGGCGGCAAAATCCCATTTAGCAGTCGGATCGTAATCTTGCGGATGCAATGCTGCTAAAGCGGCCGCACCGGCACCGACACGATTAATACGATTGTCCAGTTTGTTAACCTGACTGTTCAAGCTGGTTACGTTATTGGTAATATTGCTTACTTCGTTGGAAATGGAAGTAATATTATTGGTGTTCTGCGTAATCTGAGTCGTATTAGCAGCTACTTGGCTATCTAAAGCACTCAGGTTTTGGCCGGCTGACTTAGATTTTTTCACGTAAGTACCGTCTTCAGCAACGCGTGTTTCATTATAAACAGTACCGCCGGTAACAATTCCTTTATTGTCTGCAACTACCTTGCCATCGGTGTTCACTTTGATTTTGTAATTAGTTCCGCCGATACTATTCTTTTCTGTGCTGTCGATAGTAATTGTGCTATCACCATCAGCATTGGCAATGGTATTTCTCGTATCAACGGCAGCTGCAATTGTAGACAAGTTAACGCTTCCGGAAATGATTTCTTTTCCATCGGAATTCTTAATAGATAGACCTAATTTATTATCTTTAAAGCTCAAAGCATCCGTACTTTCCTGTAGCCCTGTACCCGCAGCATCCAAAGCCGCTTTAAGCTGCGCCACGTTGACCGCATCGGTATCATTGGTACCGGCTGCAACATTGGTAATTTGACGAGTTAAACCTGTTTCACTATCACCAACGGAAACAGCCGCCGCACCGGATTGCCAAGCGGATGTAATCTGAGTTTTTTCCGATACAGCTGCCGTATAGGCTTTATTGGCATCATTCACGGCTGTTTCTGCCGTATCCATAGCGGCTCTTGCTTCATCATTGGCAGTCTTAGCAGCATCCATCCGTTCTTTAATTTTTTACCTTGATTCGAATCATGGTCAATACTGTTATAAGCATTTACAGCCTGAACATAATCGGCATTTTTGGCCAGATAATCAGAAACCTTGGTTTCATAATCAGCTTTAGCTGTCGAAAGAGCGGATTCCAAATCAGGGATACTGCTATTTAATTCGGCAAATCGATCTTCTTTGCCGGCATAAGCAACAATAGCCACTTCATTTTCAAAATCTTTACCTGTAATCGGATTATAGCCAAATAACCCTTTGTCAACAGCCGATACAGAATTACTGCCGATAGCCACGCCACCATCATGTTGTACGTCCGTATTATAGCCGAGCATAACAGCGTTGCTGATATTTTCCGTATGTTCACGTAACGGTTTTTGCACCTTCACCGCATAGTGCAGCGTATCTCCTGTCCACTGTAAATTTCCGGTCACATGTTCAAAACTCTTAGGCGTATGAGATTGTTCTTCATAGCCTACTTTCGTTCCCATAGTTCCAAGAATTACGTTATTTTTGCTACCCGATAAGGTATGGTAATCACCGATGACAACATCCGTAGTTGCGTCGCTAAGCGTATTGCCGCTCCCCATGACAGAGACATGATTCACATTAGTGGCTTTATTTTGATAACCGGTAACCATATTATAATCACTGACTGCAGCTTCGGTGCCGCTTAAAGTATTGCCCGTTCCAAAGATGGAAGATCGTCTTGCATAATCCGACACATTGCCGTTCCCAAGTGCAAATACGGAACCCCCATTTAAAGTTGCAAACTCACCCATCACCTCGGAAGAACGATCTGTATAACCAAAATCGTCCCCTGCATGATAATAGAGCTCGCCCCAACGGCCCGTCATAAAACCGCCTTCAATACCTTCAGTCATATTACCGGCTGCATTGGTCACACGGTTACCGGTACCGAAAACCATGGAACTCAAAGACGAATCAACTTTATTCAAAGTCCCAAAAGTTCCGGTTGCAATCGAAACACCCATTCCATTCTCGGAACTAAGCTTATTATCCACGCCATAAAGAGAGGAATAAACAGTCATTCCCTCAATGGTTGAACGAGTGCCAACAGCTGTACTGAGAGGCCCTAAGCTCTGAACTCTATGCCCGATTGCTGTAGTGCCATCGGCTCCCAATGCATGGTAACCAATAACAACCATTTTCCGATTACCAACTCCGATAGTCTTCTTTTCTTCAGGTGATAAAGAGCCTATGATAATAGAATCCAGAATATTACTGCCTTTTTGATTATCACCGATAATAATACCTGCTGCCGCACCGTCAATATCATTATTATTACCGATAACCGTTAAGGAGTCCCATTCATTGCGATACGTATGATTACCGGTAAGGACATTACCGCGACCAATGGTTAAGTCGGAAATATTAGGTTCACGGCCTTCCGGATGACCATAGTCAGTAACGGTACCAACATCTCGACCGATTATTTTATTATTATCACCGATAACGTTTTGTTTACGACTCCCCCGTACTTCGTTGTTATTACCTAGAACACGAGTATCAACGCTGGCTTCATATCTTGTTCCACCCTGCCATGGGTAGCTCTTTGTTACCTTATTATCATTACCTACAATATTAACGCCATTGGTGTCTTCAACGGTATTGGTATCCCCAATAACATTGGCATCTTCACTGCCGGTCACTGAATTTTCCGTCCCCACGACACGAGCCGTTTTGTCATCAGTTACGGTATTCGTTGTCCCCGTAGCGGTACCACTGTCTACAACGATGTTTTCTGCTGCTAACACTTGCCCGCCTAATAACAGACTCAATAATACGGCACTGCTCAAAGAAGCTTTGACTATGCGACGACGATTTTGATGCTTTGTTTCCATCCTAAAACTCCTCTCATACCCTATACCATATAACACTTTTACCATGCGATGAACTCAAATTATACCCCTTATAAATTCATCAAATATTCACTATAATTAAATGCTAGCACTTTTATCATGTAGGGTCAATGAGAGTATTAGTTCATATTTATCACATTTGCCCAAAATACAATCAATATAGCATAATTTTCTTTGATAAAACAATCTATATCACTTCATCTAACCTTTACAAGCTTAACAAATTCACACTATAACCATCCCATTACAATCATCAATATTTTGCGATAATTCATTGATAAAATTTTAGTAAGTATCTTGTTTTCCAACAAAAAAAGAACCGCCAAAACAATTTATCTTGCCTTGTAACGGTTCCTATCATAGATGTCATCAATATTCAATTATAATTCACTAATAGCCGAGCATCTTACCACAACATTCCCGACGTCCAAATCAATCGCAATGCTAAAATCCCTACTCCTAAAGAGAACACCATAAGAATACTGGTAGCTTTAAGACGTTTAGCAATAGCCGCACCAAGTTGGGCCCCAATGACGGCCCCAATGCCGCAGGCAATGGCGATATTCCATTGAATATGACCCAAGGAATAATGTGTGACTACACCTGTAATCGTGGATAAGAATAATATAAACTGGCTCGTAGCCGTTGCCACATGTGTGGGGAAGCCCAAAATATACACGAGCGCCGCCACGTGAATGAGCCCGCCGCCGATGCCGAAAACGCTGGAAATAAAGCCGACTACCACACTGATTAAACAACCGATAGTTTTACTATAGGTCAACTCATGAAGTTGCAAAGATTCTTCCTTGCGTTGTCCTTTCGTCCAGTTTTTATAACCGATAAACGTCGACATGCAGAGTAGGAATAAACCGAACCAGAATTTCAACATGGATATGTCGAAGCCTTCCGACGCGACAGCGCCAAGATAGGATCCGGGAATCGTAGCCAGCGTAAACCAGATTGCCGCACTGTAGAGTATTTTTTTCTGCTTAATAAACGCTGTCGAAGCGGACATGGCATTGAACATAACAATAGTGAGCGAGGTACCGACTACCATGGCCGGCGACCAGTCGGTAAATAAATATAAGAATACCGGCACGAAAATTAAGCCTCCGCCGGCGCCTATGAGTGTCCCGAAGGCTCCTACACCAATACCCAGCACAATAAATCCCAAAAGCACGCCCCACGACATGCCCAAAATCAATCCTGTTGCCCCATCCATAGCCGACTCAACCTCATTTCTCTTTTTTCAAAACACCGACTTAAAATAGCGTAACTACTCTTAATACTGCAAATACACCACGTATTTGATTATATCCATATTTTTATTCAGTATATCGCAAAATAAACAGAAACGCCATCACTTCCTGGTTATAGCTGTTCGTGATTCAGCTACAATCCCGCAAATGATGGCGTTTTTGTTTACGTAAGTTTGTGTAAGTGTGTGTAAATACGTATATAGTTAACTGATTGTTCGTGTCAATCAAGGAACTACCTTAAATCGGTATATTTGGTTGTTTTTGCCTATAAAACGGCGGATACGGCTGTTACGATTGGCGCAATGACCGTTGTCATGATGCCCATGAAAATCATGGCCAAAGAGGCAATAGCACCGGTTTTAGGGCCGTCTTCATAGGCTTTAGCAGTACCGGTCCCATGAGCCGAAATACCGTAAAGCATGCCTTTTAACAAGCGGTTATGAATATGAGCCCGTTTAATCATCATGGTGGTCATAATCATACCGATAAGGCCGGTTGCAATTACGAGGATGGCCGTAATCGTAGGGTCGCCGCCCATTGTATCAGACGCAGCTAAGGCTAGCGGCGTCGTTACGGAACGCGGAGCAATACTGTGAACGAGTTCAGGGCTAAGTCCGATAAGTTCGGCGAGTCCCATAGAACCCAAGAACGCCACCGAACAACCCATGCCGATAACAACCAAGAGCGGAATAAAATATTCTTTTACTACGCCACGGAATTTATACAAAGGCACCGCAAAGGCCACGGTGGCCGGTTGCAACATCATCGTGATGTACTGGCTGCCTTCCTGATATACATCGTACGGAATATTCATAGTTACGAGGAATAAACCGATAACTACCGGCACGCCCAACAACGGGGTAAAATAGAGTTTTTTGCCGGAACGTTCATACAATTTTTTAAAAAGAAAATACAAAACTACAGTGCCCACTAACGATTCGATGATATGAATACTAATCATCTGAAACGGTGAATAATTTACCATAATTTGTACCCCTTTCTACGTAATTTCATAACACTCAAGGTAATAACCGTAACGGAAATCAAGAGTGTTACAATACTCGTTACGATAACGCCCAAGAGCATAGCCCCCGTACTGCCAAATAATTGTGTATATTGAATAACCCCTATAGCGGACGGAATGAAGAACAACAAAAGTTCCCCGATTAAAACGGCCGCTCCCTGTTCCACCCAGTTAAGCTTGATGATACCTGAGCAGAGCAACAAAAATAACAAAATCATGCCCACCAAAGTCCCCGGTAATGGCAGGTTCAACCACTCTTTCAAGTAGCCTCCCAACACTCCAATCAAGGCGAGCAATAGAATCTGACCTACTACAATCGCCACACGTTTCATCCTCAAACGCCTCCTACATATCGACTAATTTTTATTCTGCAATATACTGTGTCTTCATTCAATAAACGAATGTTGTATTTATTGTGTACTCGTATAGGGATTTTTCGATATTCCCTTTGTCATGACTTATTGTATCTCATTTTTTCTTAAAAAATAATATTTTTCCCTATACGGCCGTATTCTTTTTAGCTATAATAGATGTAGATTATATTGCAGGAGGATTATATGGATATTACCCATTTAAAATATTTTGTCGAAGTGGCTCGCCAGAAGAGTTTCACCAAAGCGGCCCAAACTTTACACGTAAGTCAGCCGTCACTAAGTAAAGCGGTACGCCTGTTGGAAGGGGAATGGAACAAGCAATTATTCCGCCGTCGCGGGCATCGCATCGAGCTTACCAATGAAGCGTGCGCCGTATTGCCGCAGATTGAAGCCTTAGTGAGGCAATTTGAAGTGCTTGAACACCAGATGCATCACACGAATGATACGGAATCGGGTGAATTGAGCCTCGGCATCCCGCCGATGATCGGTTCTTCCTTCTTATCGCCGATTATTCGCGACTTCATGGCCGCCTACCCGCAAATTTCGTTAAAGGTAAGTGAACACGGTTCACCGCAAATCGCCCAGCTTGTACAGGACAATCAATTGCAGGTTGGATTCGTTACCTTGCCGGTGTCTGACTTTACCAACCCGGATACACAAACCTATATCTTTAACCACCAGCCTTTATACTATGTGATGCAACCAGATTCACCATTCGCCCATTACGAGTCCGTTACTCTTCACGAAATTCGCAAAGAACCGCTTGTGTTCTTTCATCCGTCCTTTTCGTTATACGATATCATCTTAGGTCGTTTTCAAGAAATCGGCGTAGTACCGCAAATCGTAGCGCAAAGCAACAACTGGGACTTCATCACGGAGCTTGTAAAAAGTGGTCTCGGCACGGCTATTTTGCCACAGACAATCTGCGAACGTCTTAATAAGGAGCAGTTGGTTTCAATTCCTATCGAGCCCCGCATCAACTGGGTGCTCGGCATGATTTGGAACGAACAGTCCATGATTGTACCGGCAATTCGCCTGTGGGTTAACTATTTCCGCTCTCATGTGGTGGAAGAACGCCTGGTTCACGGCGAAGATCCGGGGCCTGCCCCTTCTATTTTATGTGATTCTAAATAATCACATAAAACAAGCCCCTTACAGCCAATCGCTGTAAGGGGCTATTTTCATTCACTATGCGAAACTATGCAGGTAATTAATTACTTTAATAGTTTCTCCAATGCACGTTGTCGTTTTTTGCATTTTTCTTTCACCGGTCGGCAATGGTTGCCGCACACTTGACAACGACCTTTACTGTCGGTCAGCAAGGCTTTCTTTTCCGCCTTGGTCGTCTCGTGTAGGTCCGGTAATTTCTTACCAAGGCGTTTTATTTTTTGGATTTTTGTCATCCGAATTGCTATGTAATTTTTGCAGGGCATCATCGATGAAGTCCAATACGCCCAAAGCCGCACCGCGAGCGCTTTCTTTCATATTGTCCGCTACTTCGGAAATATGATCGGCTACTTTGTCAGCTACTTCTTGAGCTCGTTCAGATAATTCATCGGCTTTATCGGCAGCCTGGTCTTTCAAATCAGCCGCTTTGTCGGATAGTTCATCAACTTTATCGGCTGCTTGGTCTTTCAAATCAGTTGCTTTGTCGGCTAGTTCATCAACTTTGTCCGACGCTTTATCTTTTAACTCTTCTGCTTTATCAGTTGCTTGATCTTTTAATTCTTCAGCTTTATCAACAGCTTGGTCTTTCAAGTCTTCAGCTTTACCGGCCAATTCTTCAGCTTTATCGGAAACTTTTTCAACAACTTCTTCTGCTTTGCCATCAGTGGCTTGATTCAAATTCTTGGCTAATTCTTCTTTAGTGGACATTTCGTCTACCACATTTCCTTTGACATCATTCACTTTTGACTGCACTGCTGTTGCTACACTGCCAGCTGTTTTGGAAATCTCTTTTGTTTTGTCAGCCGCGGTGTTAGCTACATCATCAGTCAACTCTTCCAAATTTTGATACCATTCTTCGCTGCGCTCTTGCACGCCTTTTTTGGCGTGTTTCGCTTTTTTCAATTGCTTTTTTTGTTTCTTTTTCAGCCGCTTTAGCTGCTTTTTCAGCTTCTTTCGCGACTTTCTTAGCTTCTTTTTTCGCTGCTTTATGGGCTTTTTTAATAGATTTTTTTGCCTGTTTAGCGAGTTTTTTAAATTCTTTCCACTCCGTATGGAGCATCAAATCTTCAAGCGTCATTGTCCCCTCTTTGCCATCCGGCAAGTTTTGGCTCAACATGTCCAAAATATCTTGCAAAAAGATTTCCGATGTTGGGAATACGTTATGATCGTCATCCTCGTCATCATCCACCTCAGCTGCAAACGCCGCCGAATCGGCCGTTCTCACCCCCGCATTCAATACAGCATTCGTTCCTGCCAATAAATTGTCATCCGCATCGGCTTTTACACTATGAGTTAAAGATGATTGCGGAATATCTCTATCAGTAATGGCATCAGCTGCCACTGCCTGTGTTTTAGCTGCCGTCGGTTCAGCCACAAGGGTACCATCTTGACGTGGTACTACCGAGCCGTCACGGCGATTTACAACGGAACCATCCTGACGAGTCACTACTGTGCCATCTTGACGCGTAGCTACAGCACCTTCACGACGTGCCGCTACCGTACCGGCTTGGCGTAATGCAACCGGTCTTTCCGAAACATCTACATCCGCCAAATCCACTTGATCTATGTTTAATTCTTCACTGGTTAGTTCATCCCCTTGGGCCTGAAATTCATCTTCCAAGGAATCATATATATGAAGCTGCTCTAACAAGTCTTGCGTTTCATCGATTTCCTGCCACAAACTGTCCAATAACGCCGTATAAAATAAGCGTGCTTTCACTTCTTCATACGCCTGACGCGTAATATGAAGTTCTTCATATGTCAGGTCTTCAGTACTATCCAGCTCTTCTATTAACTGCTGAATATGACGATCCTCAGCATACTTATTCTGTAACGAACGACGAACCGATTCAATAACAGACTTACCAATGATGCCATGACGATTATGCATACTTCCAGCTCCCATCTTCCTATACCTTCGGTAATAAACATTAAGCTAAAAACAGTAAAAAGCAAATCTATATCATCGAGTGCTGGCTTTTTAGCCATCCCTACACACCCGGATTCGGTGAATCTATCTCTATCTTAAAACAAATTTCTTAAAAATACCAATCTAAACAGTTAAGCCATAACCTAATTCGCTATTAAAGTAATCCTTTGCAGGAATTATTTATTCAATAAAGGCACCGTGTTGCTGGCGAGTGGCATAACCGTTACGGTGTAATCATCGCGACCGATTAATTTGTTCGCAAGCTCAATGGCTTCATCGATGGATGTTACTACATCGATGCCCACGCGGTCACAAATTGCTTTATTTTCCGGTTTCGTCACCAAGATATGGCGATATTTCTGAAAATCTTCGCCTAAATGGAACGCAATAAAGCCCGGTACGGTAAAGCCATTACGCAATTTAATTTCACGTTCTTTCAAATCGCGGGTATCAAACCAACCGAGGAATTCTTCCGGTTCGTGAATATCCGGCAATTCCATAAGCAAAATAACCACGCCACCCGGCTTACATGCAAGCACTGCATTAACCTGGGTTTTAACACCTTGATACAAGTTAATATCTTTCGGATAACCGCCCGCCGAAGCGATAACGCAGTCAGCCAATTCATTAACCGGTACCCCGTAAATCTGTTTAACTAATTTCGTGCCTTCCAGCCATGCATCTTCCCAATGACCGGCCACGAATTTCGCTAATTTACCTTCCGTATTCGCTACGGAATTAATGAGGAAATCCGCTTCTACGGCACGACCATGTTGCATCTGATCGTCATGCATAATATTATTCGTAATATTACCGCTTACGATTTCAGGTTTCGTACCGCCACCAATCTCTTCCGACAAGCAAAGATTGTGGTTTTTTTGAATCGTCTGATAGGATGAAATACCCGGTAAAATGGCCTTACGACCGCCGCCAAAACCGGCAATCAAGTGGTATACGATACCGCCCGTCAAAATGAGACGATCCGCATCTAAAGCGAGTTCATTCACTTCAATCGGTACACCATGAGATGTTTCGCCGATATGACGGAAATGACTGTCCGGATTGATACCGCTACTGTGTTCAATACGAACGCGATTAACGACTTCGTCACCAAACTCGGAACGAGATTCCGCTTCCGATTGAAGACGATGAGCACCATAAGCGATTAAAAGGAAAATCTTTTCATCCGGCACACCTGCTTCGTTCAAATAATTAAGCAAAGTAGGTAAGTAAGCATCATAGCGAATCCAGGCGCGTGTAATGTCGGATACAACGATACATACCGTTTCATCATGCTGCACAATATCTTTTAGCGGCGCCGTGCCGATTGGATTATCCAAAGCTTCAAGAAGCGCTGCCGGAATATCTTCAATAGCGGGATAGTCCGCCCCTTCCACAACATCTACTACTTCTTGAGTGGGTAAATCAAATTCAACCTCGCCGTTGCCATACTTCAATTTAAAGTGTTTCATCGTTATTCTCTTCCTCTCTCTTTTGGTGGGCCAAGCGTTCCCAAAGGGCCCCTTTCATAACAATACCTTCACCGAATTTTTCTTCGAGGTCATCTACAGTCTTTGCCAATTCATCCTGTGACACTTCACTCTCAAATAAAGATGTCTGCCCCCATTCATCGGCAAAATCGCTGACCGTAAGCCCTAAAAGGCGAATCGGTTTATCAATGTTTAGTTTATTATACAACATCAATCCTATACGGTATAGTGTTTCTTCATTGTCAGTAGGCATATCTATGCGTTTTTGACGACTTATAGTCTTAAAATCGTTAAAACGGACCTTAATGGAAACGGTATGTCCTTTCAAACCTTGCTGCCGCAAACGTTTCGCCACTTTATGGGCAAAATAGTGCCATTCGCGGTCAATGACAGCTTCATCGGTCAAATCTGTTTCATACGTCAATTCATTGCCGATGGAATGAATCATGCGATCATATTCTATCGGCCGGTCATCAATGCCTCGGGACAAATCGTAGAGCCGTTTAGCCTGATTGCCCGCTACGGGGCGCAATTTCGACTCATCCCCTAGCGCCGCAATTTGACCGATTTTATAAAAACCCGCTTCATGTAGACGTTTTTCCGTTTGTTTGCCTACGCCCCACAAGCGTTTAACCGGCAGATTGGCAATAAATTTAGCTTCCTGTCCATAAGGTATTACCACCAAGCCATCGGGCTTTCTAATATCCGAAGCCAGTTTTGCCAAATACTTATTCGGTGCGAGACCAACCGAAGCTATAAGGCCGGTCGCATCTAATATATCCTTTTTAATAGCCTTACCGACCGCATAAGGGCCGTCAAAACGATTATGGAGGCCCGTTATATCCAAAAAAGCTTCATCTAGCGATAACGGCTCAATATAGGGTGAATAGCGTTCCATAATAGCATGGACCTGCTCTGAAACAGCATGGTACACTTCGAACCGGGGCCATAAATAAATACCGTCCGGACAAAGCTCACGGGCCTTGGCCATACTCATGGCCGAATGAACACCTAATTTACGAGCTTCGTACGACGCGGTAGATACCACACCACGCGAAGAAAGGCCGCCAACGATAACCGGGCGGCCTCTATACTCGGGATTATCGCGTTGTTCAACTGATGCATAAAAAGCATCCATATCCACGTGCATAATCCAGCGTCTCATATTAACTCCTGTTGTTTCTTATTCAGGTTTATCTTCTAAGCGACAATATTTAATCTGAGCGCAAATACATTCATCTTTGGTTTTGTACAAATCAGGTAAGATCTTAACTAACTCATCAAAAGTTTCTTCGTTGATTGAATAGCGTGTCCATAACCCGTTACGCTGCGAGTTAACAACACCTGCATCAATCAAAATTTTCATGTGATAGCTCAACGTAGACTGCGACAAATTGAAGCTTGCCAAAATGTCACAAGCACATAACTCATTACATGACAACATGTCAATGATATGCAATCTAGTTTCATCACTCAATGCTTTAAAAATCGTTGCCAATCTTTCGTATGATACTTCCATGCCCAATACTCCTTTTTTAACCTTAGCCATTACCCTTTCGCCTTATTCTATGTAATATATTATATACTAAAACGCAAGATAAATCTAATAATTTCAATGTTTCAAGTTTTCGATAAATATATGAAAAAAAGCACTAACTTACAAACACTTATTCGACAAAGGTTTTCACGGTTTGTTAATTCATAATTATTAATTATTTTGAATAAGTTAGCATATGAAAGTCAATCAATTTTACCGCATTTTTATGAGGTTTTACTGCTCTTAGCCTTGACAAAAACGACTTTGCAACAATATACAAAAGTAGTCTTTCATTATACATTCGCCACAATTATCTTGAATTCTGCTTTTCCGAACACAATTTCGGTAAAACTCATTGACTAAAGTTGAATATAGCCACAAAAAAATGAATAAATACCCAAATTTTTTCAAAACAAATCAGATTCGAATCATCATTTTTTCATTCAACATTCACATAAAATCAAATGTGTTAAAATCATAACCACCCGTAGAACGGGTGGTTTGCTCTGACCCTATAAGGGTCTTTCTCTAGTGGTTGCCCTCTAAAGAGGGCTTTGAGTAATCTGACAACCACTCTATTACCACTGGCTGCCCCCTACTCGGGGGCTTTTATTTTTGCCTACTTTACCTGCTCACCCGTGAACGGGTCCATATATTCTTTTAAATTTAACGTATCTTGAGCTATATCTTCTTGTAATTGATTGCGAATATACTCCTTTATCGCTCCTTCGTATCTGCCTACCGTATCCACATAATATCCTCTACACCAAAAATGTCGATTCCCATACTTATATTTTAAATTAGCATGTTTATCGAATATCATGAGGCTACTTTTACTCTTTAAATACCCCATAAAACTTGATACACTTA
>ENA-OQJP01000068-OQJP01000068.1-human-gut-metagenome-genome-assembly--contig:-NODE-68-length-45983-cov-7.654353_pt1 | contig 45983 bp, 53 predicted proteins | sample MGYA00242611_ERZ504778 | MGnify/ENA primary metagenome ERZ504778 (study PRJEB26092, sample SAMD00036349) | human gut metagenome | host: Homo sapiens | study: EMG produced TPA metagenomics assembly of...
TTCACTCTGATCAAGGCTGGGCGTATCAAATGAAAGAATATCAAAGGCTCTTAAAGAATAATAATATCTTCCAGAGTATGTCCAGAAAAGGAAATTGCTATGACAATTCGCCTATGGAAAACTTCTTTTCAATTTTGAAGCAAGAAATGTATTATGGAAAAACATTTCATAGCTACAAGGAATTAGAAACAGCACTTACTCAATATATACTCTATTACAATGAAAAACGAATAAAAGAGAAGTTGAATTGGCTAAGTCCGGTAAAGTATCGCTTAAAGAATACAGTAGCATAAAAAATTCCGAGAAACCTATTCAGGCTTCTCGGAAATAAAAGTCTAACTTTTTGGGGTCACTACAACTCAAAGCTCTTTTTTATTAATCTTGAATTTTACCGGTAAAACGGCCGACGATGTATGTCAGAACTGCAATGACAATCATAACCGGGAATGTGGTTCCCAAAGGTGTTTCATAGGTCATCACATTTCTGTATAAGACAAACCCGACTAACCAAAGAATCAGGTTGGGAAGGTAAAATTTACGCCCAGATGCATCCTGCTTAAGGAGAAAGTATTGGGTAAAGAGAATCGCGATCATGGGCGTGAAAACCGAACCGATGAGGAACAAGAAGTTCTCATATTCTGTCATAGGTACTAAAATGGCTAATACAATGCCGAGTACCGTGAGGCTGATAGCCGTTGTTTTTTCAGACAATTTCGGAAAAATGCTGACAAAGCTGACACCGGCGGAAAACGCATCGAGATACGTTGTCGTTACGGTGGCAAAGATAATGATTAATAAAGGCCAGAGGCCGAGCCCCGTTTTTAACATAACGGCGGCAATGTCTGTTTCGCCGGCATAAATAGCGGATCCGAGACCGATAATATACATCCAAATGCTGACAATGGTATATGTTAAGGTACTCACTACCGTGGCTGCTACGGGGCGTTTGGCTGTACGTGTATAGTCAGACACGAGCGGTAACCACGATAACGGCATGGCAGCGGCCAGTTCAACGGCGGCACCGAAGGAAAGACCTTGGTCTTCCGTTAACTGTAAAGCACCGGCCACGGCTGAGGACGGATCAAAAATAATGAAACTGAGCCAAATGGTAAGGCAGAATAAGAGTGCTACGGCTACGAGGTTTAAACGGGCAAGATTACTGTAACCGAGGACGAGCCAAAGAATGATGAGAACGCCGATTACGAGGGACCAAACGGCAGTACCCCAAGGTAAAATCGCATTGGTAGCGGCGGCGCCGGTAATAATCATGACGGTAGTCCAACCGATTAATTGCAGTACGTTGGCCAAGGCAAAGCCGGACGCTCCTTGACGGCCAAAGCCGATACGAACGGTTTCCATGGCACTGCGGCGCGTGTTGGCACCGATGAGACCGGCTAAGAAAAATAGAAAACCGCCGATAATATGGCCCAGCAAAATGGCAATGACGCCTTGCTCAAAGCCGAGTGGTGCGAATAACGTGCCTGTAAAAATTTCGGCAATGGATAAGGCGGCGCCAAACCATAAAAGACCGTGAGATAATAATTTCGTTTCAGAAGTAGCTGTACTCATAGAATACCCTTTCTCCGGCATCAAGTGACCATAGGCGGCCAACCGACAATCGGCGCTTTCAGCTATGCTGAGGCGTCAACAAGGGCTTAGGCACGGTCTATAGATTAGGCCTACTGATGCTGTTTTAATTGCGCTAAGGCTCCGGTGCTGCGTAATGTATAGAGCAAAATCCCTGCCAATAGGGAGCCACCTATGGTAGAAATCAAAAAAGGAACCACATAGGTATAAAACGCAATTTGACCGGCCGATTTACCCAAAACGATAATGGCCAGCGGGTAGGCAGAAAGACCGCCAAGAATGCCGGTACCAAATACTTCGGCTAAGAGCGTTAAGAATAGATTGCCGGTACGATTATAGACAATGCCGGCCAAGAGGGCACCCCACATACTGCCCGGAAAGGCGAGTACACTGCCAAGGCCCGTAACGAGACGCAAAGTGCTGGCGCAAAAAGCTACGCCCACCCCGTAATAGCGACCCAATAATACGGCGCAAAGAATGTTAATCATATGTTGTACGGGGGCACATTTACTGATGCCAACGGGAAAGGAAAAGGTGCTGCCTACTACGGCTACGGCCACTAAAATACCGGCCATGGTTACTTTTTTTACATTACTGGTAGATTCGTTCATTACAAACTCCTGTAGCGGTCGAGACTTACTGGTCTCCTCTCACGCCGGAACACGGCTTCCCTTCGCTGTAATGACAGCTGTCGGGCGCTCCCCCGCCAGCCGGTCTGTTTTGACAGACAGCATAAAAAAACAGAGGCACCAATACGGTGCCTCCGTGAGAAAGTCGCTATAACATCTTCCTACGACGGCATTATCCGTACAGGTATAAGGGTCGAAGTTTGATGACTTCCTCTCAGCCTACGTTCATAAGCTCCCCTGAATTTTCTAACGTGATTATAGCACAGGCGGCGCATGCTTGCAATGTTTTATTGTCAGACCGTTTGAAAATAGGGTGAGAATGTTTTATAATAAAGCGGATATATTACACCTGAAAAAGGAGGGGGAGATACTATGAATATCGATGTTTTACCGATTGGGGCGGACGATGTGAAAACATTGCGCGACTTATCGATGAGAACATTTTCAGAAACATTTAGGGATGAGTACACTGACGAAGAGTTCGACACCTATTTTAATACCTCGTTGGCGGAAGCAACGTTACAAGCGGAGCTAACTGATTCCGAATCACAACACTTTTTTGCCGTAGTAGACGGCCAGCCGGTCGGTTTTTTGAAAGTTAATGTAGGCCGTGCGCAAACTGAGCAGGAATTGCCACATGGTTTTGAAGTACAGCGTATTTACGTATTGGCTGATTACCAAGGACTCGGCCTTGGTAAACTTCTCTTTGAAAAGGCTCTGCAATTAGCGACCCAAACAGACTGTGATTATGTTTGGCTCGGTGTGTGGGAACATAACTACAAAGCTCAGAAATTTTATGCTAAATTCGGTTTTGAAAAATTCGGGGAGCATACCTTTGTGGTAGGTGATTCGAACGATACGGATTGGCTCTTGCGTCGTTCGGTGGCAAGTATCCGTGAAGAATTGAACAAATAGAGTTTTCATGCGACTTAAATTATTCAAGTCTGCCTGAATGATCAAGTGAGATTAAAATTTAATAGGCAATATGGCAATACCCCTGAATCCATAGGACTCAGGGGTATTTTTATAAGGGTTAGGCATTGCGTGTAAAAATTTTATGCATGAGGTTATTGTCTATTAGCCGGATATTAGGCTTTTAACGGTTTTTTCAAAATAGCCAATAATAAAGCGGTCACAACAGAGCCTACTAAGATAGCCAATAAGTACATGAGCGGGTTGCCGATGGTAGGTACTACGAAAATACCGCCATGTGGAGCGCGCAAGGTACATTCAAAGGCCATGGATAAAGCACCGGCTACAGCTGCCCCAACGATACAGGATGGAATTACGCGAACCGGATCGGCTGCGGCGAATGGAATAGCTCCTTCGGTGATGAAGGAGAAGCCCATAACATAGTTGGTAATACCGGATTTACGTTCAGCCGGAGTGAAGCGATTAGGGAAGAACGTTGTGCAAAGGGCGATAGCCAATGGAGGCACCATACCGCCGGCCATAACGGCCGCCATAACACCGTATTCGCCGGTAGCGAGAAGACCTGTGCCGATTACATAAGCCGCTTTATTTACCGGACCACCCATATCAACGGCCATCATGCCGGCAAAGATGATACCGATAACGATACGGCTGCTGGTGTCCATGCTCTTCAAGGCGTTCATCAAGCCTTCGTTAAGTGCACCAACAGGTGGGTTAATAATGAAGGTAATGATGATACCCATGAAGAGTACCCCCAATACCGGATAGAGTAAAACCGGTTTGATACCTTCCAAAGATTGTGGTAAGCCGGAGAAAACTCGTTTTAATAAGAGCATGAGATAACCGGCCACAAAACCTGCCAAGAGGGCGCCGAGGAAACCGGAACCGCCTGCGTTGGCGAGATAACCGCCGACGAAACCGACGGCAAGACCCGGACGGTCGGCAATACTCATGCCGATGAAACCGGCTAAGACCGGCAACATGAAGCTGAAGGAGGCACCGCCGATTTTCATGAAGAAGGCGGCCAGTTCCGTACCGGAACCGAATTTACTTGGGTCGGCCGGATTGAAGTCGTCGAATAAGAAGGCGAGGGCAATAAGGATACCGCCGCCAATAACGAACGGTAACATATGGGATACGCCGTTCATCAATTGTTTGTAAATCTGGCGACCGAAGCTGTCTTGGGCGGTAATGGCATTTTTGTCGGCTTTTTCTTCGCCTGCTTCGAAGATTGGCGCCTTGCCGGACGTTGCTTCTTCCAATAATTCTTTGGCTTTATTGATGCCGTCGGCTACTTTTACCTGAATGAGCGGTTTGCCGTTAAAACGCTCCATAGGAACGCTCTTGTCGGCTGCCACAATGATACATTCCGCATTTTTGATGTCTTCGGCGGTGATGGCGTCTTTAACGCCGGCTGCACCGTTTTGTTCTACTTTAATGGTAATGCCCATGTCAGCAGCTGTGCGGGTTAAGGCTTCAGCGGCCATAGCGGTATGAGCGATGCCGGTAGGGCAAGCGGTTACTGCCAGTACGCGATAAGAGCCGTCGGCAGCTTTAGCCGGCATTGCTTTTGGTGCTTTTGCCGGTTGTTGAGCCTCTTGTTTAGCGTTAGGCGCAGCGGTAGCGGCTGTGGTTACGTTTTGTTCCACAATAGCTAATGCTTCCGTTTCTGTCATTTTCGGTTTGAATTGGTCTGCTTCTTTTACATCAATTAAAGCGAGGAATCCTTCAACGGTTTGTGCTTTGATGAGCGCTTCTTTAAAATCGGGATCCATGATGAGGGTTGCTAAGTTGGCAAGAACCTGCACATGGGTATCGGCTTGCCCTTCCGGGGCGGCAATCATGAAAAATAGGCGGGTCGGTTCGCCGTCCAGGCTTTCGAAGTCCATGCCTTCCGGCACCGTCATAGCGGATAGGCCCGGTGCTTTTACGCCGATACTTTTAGCATGCGGGGTAGCAAGCCCCATGCCGAGACCGGTGGAGCCGGATTCTTCACGAATCAATACATCTTTGATGTACTGTTCTTTATTTTTTAAATTACCGCTTGCATCCATCAATTCGGCCAGTTGGCGAATGGCGATATCTTTGTTGGTCGGATGGGCGTTCAATTGAATTGATTGCTTCTGTAGTAAATCCGTAATTTTCATGATATTACTCCTTCTCCAATAATGCTTCTACTTGTTCACGATTTGCGAGCCACTCTTCAAAGGCGGACGCTGAACCGGCGGCGACGCCCATAGCCAGGGCTTTGTCATATTGGCCATCCGATTCGATATAGCCGGCCAAGAAACCGGCCACCATGGAATCACCGGAACCTACGGAATTGACGAGTTTGCCTTTCGGTACGGGGCTGGTTCGTACCTCGCCGTTAGCATCAACTAATACGGCTCCGTCAGCGGCTCTTGATACGAGGACGTTCTGAGCACCTTTGGCCTGTAATTGGCGGGCGGCTTCGATGATGTCTTTTTCCGTTGTAAATTTTGTATGGAATACACTTTCTAATTCGTGATGATTCGGCTTAATTAAAAACGGTTTTAAATCGAGTACATTCATGAGTAAATCTTGGGTGGCATCGACGATGATGCGAATATTGCGAGCGCTGAGGCGCTCCATGATATCACGATAGGTTGTTTCCGGAAGTCCTTTGGGAATGCTGCCGGAGAGAACTAAGGTATCACCGCTCTCTAACGTATCAAGCTGTTTGTAGAGCTTAGCCATGGCGTCTTCGGTGATAACCGGACCTTGCGCATTGATTTCTGTTTCACCGTTGCTCTTTAATTTCACATTGATGCGGGAATACCCTTTTTCAAGTCGAATAAAGGCTTCTTCACAACCTTCTTCGCGCAGTTGACGAACGATTTCATCGCCCGTAAAACCGGCAATGAAGCCTAAGGCTGTGTTCTCGTGGCCTAAATGACGCAACATAATGGATACATTAATCCCTTTACCGCCGGCTACGATGAAGTCTTCATAGGTGCGATTAACGCCGTTTGCTTCAAAGCCGTTAACGCGCATGACATAGTCGAGGGACGGATTAAAAGTAACCGTGTAAATCATGGCTCTACCTCCTTAATTTCAGTATAGTTATGATAAGCACCTTTTACTTTAGTTGTAATAATCGTTGCACTTTCCAATGGGGCAAACGTAACAGACGATATTTTGTCAAATTTTGACGAATCACAAAGTACGTAAGCACGATGACATTTATGAATCGCTTTGGCTTTGATAGCTGCTTCGGCCGGATCCGGTGTACTGAAACCGCCTTTTATGCTGACGCCGTTGGTTCCGAAGAAGCCTTTGGTAAAATTAAAAACATCTAATTGTTGTAAAGCTGTGTCGCCAATGATGGCACCGGTAACCGCTTTTACCTGACCACCAAGGAGAATGACACGACGATAACGGGCTGCCAGCGCTGCTGCATGAGATGTGCCGTTTGTGACAAAGGTTACATTTTTAGCATTTACAAAAGGTAACATCATTTCCGTCGTGGTGCCTGCATCGATAAAGACGAAGTCGTGCTCTTCAATGAGAGTGGCTGCTGCTTGGGCAATCGCCGTTTTTTCATCAGTAAACAAATTGGCTTTCGTCGACATATCGGGTTCGGTGGTGAAATAGTCTACATCGCAACTTACAGCGCCGCCGTGCACCTTTTGTAGTAAGCCCTTCTGATGCAGTTCGGTTAAATCGCGACGAATCGTGGCCGCGGAGGAATCAAGGTCTTGCACCAACTCCTGTACGGTAACGGCCCGTTTAGTCCGTAACCGTTCGAGAATTAAGGATTGCCGTTCTTCTGATAGCATGGGAATCTCCTCTGTGTAACATCACATATATTTTATTAATTATATTAGTATTTTGCTTAATTATGGTTTATCTTAACTATAATATAATCATAATCGCTCATTTAGTCAATGATGAATGACGTTTTTTGAACAAATGTAATCAATAGTGGTAAAAACGATGATTGAATGCCTTTTGGGTATATTAAAAATGCAATTTTTAAAAATCTTTCGATTAAATTATAAACCATACTAAAATGGTTCGAGTTGACAATAACCCCTTGGCGTGATTAAATTAAATCAAAATCAATTTGTTAACCACGTGTTAACAAATAGGGTAATAATAGAGGAAGGGATGTTATTATGGCACAACTCGAATCAAAGAGTAAGGGCTTATTTGTATTGGGCACGGGAACGGATATCGGCAAGACATTCATTACCGGCCTTTTGGTGAAAACATTGCGAGACGGTCAATATAAGGCCGGTTATTATAAAGCGGCGGTCAGTGGTGCGCCGTCAATTGCAGCCAGTGATGCGGGTTATGTGAAAAAAGTGGCCGGCATTGATGTACCGGACGAAGATTTATTATCTTATTTATATGATCATGCCGTATCGCCTCATTTGGCAGCTCAATGGGAAGGTCATCCTCTTGAAAAAGCCGTAGTAGAAGCGGCTTTTGCGAAAGCAAAAGAAAACTTCGAATACGTCACCATGGAAGGTAGCGGTGGCATTATGTGTCCATTGCGCTATGATGAAACGGCACATATTTTTCTGGAAGACGTTATCCAATGGTTCAATTTGCCGACCTTGTTGGTAGCTCATGCCGGATTGGGTACGATTAATGCTACGGTCTTGACCATCGAATACTTGCGGGCTCGTAATATTCCGGTTAAAGGGGTTATTTTAAACTTCTATACGGATAGCCCGATGGAACGGGATAATAAGCTGATGATTGAAGAATTAACGGGCGTACCGGTAATTGCTTGCGTACCGGAAGGGGCTAAGGACTTAGGTGTTTCCGCGGATACGTTAGCCGCCTTATATGACGAAGTGTAAGCAATATTTTTTTCAAACAGCAACATGTAAGGGTTATATATAAGTTTTTACATATTAAGTTAGGTTACGTATTAGTTAAGTTAGGCGCGTATCAGGCTGCGAATACAGTTAACATACGTAATGATTAGGTATAGGTATTTAGAGGTAAAAGGAGTTCAACATGAGTTCACAGGTGTGGGTTGAAAGAGATTTAGCGCATATTTGGCATCCTTGTTCACAAATGAAGGATTATGAAACATTGCCGCCCATTGTTATTGACCATGGCAAAGGTTCGTATTTATATGATGTAGACGGCAATGAATATATCGATATTATCAGCTCTTGGTGGTGTAATTTATTGGGGCACTGCAATCCGAAAATCAATGCGTCCATCAAAAAACAGCTGGATACATTGGAACATGTTATTTTTGCTAATTTGAGTCATAAACCGGCTATTACCTTGGCGGAAGAGTTGACTAAAGTATTGCCAAAAGGACTCAACAAATTACATTTTAACGACAATGGCTCCGGTGCCGTTGAATGCGCTCTTAAAGTGGCTTTCCAGTATCAATATCAAACGGGGCATCCGGAACGTCAGAAATTCATGTGTCTCACTGAAAGTTATCACGGGGAAACCATGGGTGCTTTGGCTGTTGGCAGTATGGATTTATTTGCTAAAATGTATCAGCCAATGCTGATGGAAACAATCCATACGGAAGCGCCGGATTGTTTCCGTTGCCCATATAATAAGACGCGTGAAACCTGTGGCTGCGAATGTTTCGAGCATATGGAAGAAAATTTCGCCAAACATAGTCATGAATTGGCGGCTGTTATTGTGGAACCAATCGTACAGGGCTGTGCGGGTATGCGTATCTATCCGCCATTGTATTTGAAAAAATTACGTGCTCTTTGCGATGAATACGGCGTCCTTCTTATTGCGGATGAAATTGCCACCGGTTTTGGCCGTACGGGCAAAATGTTTGCGTGCGACCATGCCGGCATTACACCGGATATCATGACCATTTCCAAAGCCTTGACCGCCGGTTATATGCCGATGTCCATCATGGCTGTTACCGATAAGATTTATGATGCCTTCTATGCCGATTATTTCGAGTACAAAGCGTTTATGCACAGTCATACCTATGCGGGCAATCCATTGGGGTGTTCAGCTGCGCTGGCTACTTTGGATATTTTGCAAAACGACGGTGTCTTAGCGGCGGCGCAAGATAAAGCGGTCTTCTTGCACAATGCCTTGGAAGATGCATTGGGTAAACATCCGAATGTGGGTGAAATTCGTCATATCGGACTCATTAATGCCATTGAATTGGTTAAAGATCCGGCAACGAAAGAACCATTGCCAAGCAAAGCACGTACAGGCTATCAGATATACAAAAAAGCATTGGACCATGGTTTATTGCTTCGTCCATTGGGTGATGTGCTCTACTTCAATCCGCCGCTCAATACGGATAATAAGACATTGACTGATGCCATAGATCGTACGGTGGAATCCTTTGCCGATGTATTAGGAAAATGAGAGGCCCCCATATTAGGTAAATGAGAGGCCGATATATTATGAAAATGAGATTATATCTCAAGATAATATGCATCTGAAAATAGGCTATTATTCGTAATTGGTATTTGTCACAGGAACAAAATAAGAGTACTCTATATATAGAAAATATTAGAATTGATATAAATTATCAATAGGAGGACTTTTATGAGCAATGTGCGAGTAACGAATATTCACGAAAATGAAGTGGAATGGCGCTCAGAACAAGAGGCGTGGAATAATCGTTCCGAATTTTTTGTGGAATTACATGACAAACAAGAACGTGCTGCGCAAGTTACGAATTTTATAGATTTTTGAAAAACATAACTTGTTACCGGTTCCGGGCGGTCGTACCCTCGATGTAGGCTGCGGTGTCGGTGACTACTCCTTGGGCCTTGCCAAACTGGGGTATCAGGCTACGGGCATCGATTTATCGAATGGTATGATTGCGGGCGCTCGTAAAATAGCGGAAAAAGAAGATCTTGATTTGGACCTTTACGTAGGTCCGTGGAGTGAAACCACTCGTGAAGAACTCGGCTGGGAACGTCAATTTGATTTGAGTTACAGCTTTTTCTGTCCTGTTATGTTTGACATGAACAATATTGAAGCATTGACCAAGACAAGCCGCAATGCCTGCTTGTTCGTTGGTTTTGCCGGTCGTCAGGACACTATCGTGGACGCTTTATATGAACACTTTTACGGTCAAAAAGACGACTTCAAATGGCAGGCTAATGTAGATGATGTTATTGCTACGGTTAAAAAAGTTGGCCAAGACGTGGCAGTGGAATATGTAAACGTGCCGGAAGTGGAATTTTTCACGGAAGAAGAAGCCCTTCGCTACTTTACTATGCGCCTTCATTCGGAAGAATGGGGTACGGAAGAAGCTATGCGTGCTGAAATTTTGCCTTTATTGGCGCCGTATCGCACGGAAGACGGCCGCATTCGTAATACATCGGAAGATAAGGTTGCGTGGGTTTCCTGGCGCGTTAAATAGCCTTAATTTACAAATAAATTAAATAAAGCCACGGTAGCCGAAGATGATTACGGCTTACTGTGGCTTTTTGTAGTGGTCTGAATGATAGCAGTTCAGACCATTTTCACTTTTTTAGACTTGAAAACTCAGTCTAAGTGGGTATAATGTTGTGTATGCTAAACAAATCGATATAGTTTAGTATGGATATTAGCATGACACTAGCATGCCCATTAGCATGGATATTTTATAATGTAACTTTTGATTTATTTAGGTTTTAATTTATATAGAAAGAGGCTAATTATGAGACTACTGAATAGAACATTGGCCATGTTAGGCCTGGTAGGTACATTGAGCCTATCATTGTTAGCGCCTGTACAGGCAGCGGATTATTGGTATTATGTAGGTGCCGACATTCATGATAACACAACATCCATCGACAACAGCAGCGTCGACAAAGAAGACGATGTAGCCCAACTTTGGATTCGTGTAATTCAACCGGGTGGAGACTATTATTTTGAAAAAATGGAAATTAAGAAGAATGAACGCACCATCCAAACCTTGGATATGCAGTATTTCCATCAAACCGGCATCGCTTACGATAAAAGCGAATACACTTATGATTCCAAACCGGCCGCCATTCAGGCAGGCACTATCGGCGAATCGCTGTATAATTTAGTGTGGGGTGCCAAGTAATAAATGATTTTGCATATTTTCCTGACGACGGTTCTGCCTATATTATTATTGGTCCTCATCGGCTATTTTATGGATAAAAAATTCCACATGGACCTTGATACACTCAGTAAAATGAACTTCTATGTGGTGGCGCCGGCATTTTTGTTTACGAATACATACAGTTACAACGTGACCGCTGAAAGTGCCCAAGTAGTGTGGCTCACGGTGATTGGTTTTGCGGCCACCTGGCTGGCCAGTTTGGTTTTTGAAAAAATGTTGGGCCTGTCCCATGAAAAAAGCGGTATCTTCCGCAATGCGGTACTCTTTAATAACTGCGGTAACATTGGTGTGCCGCTTATTGTATTTATCTACTCCAATGAACCGTTTTTACAAGACGGCTCGCCTATATGGCTGCAGGCGGCTATCGCCATTCAAATCGTTGTCTTTGTTTGGCAAAACATCGTGACCAACAGCCTTGGCTTTTATTTTGCGGGACAGGGCAAAATGAGTAGCACTGATGCGGTCAAATTAGTTTTTAAAATGCCGATTATTTACGCCGTAGCCTTGGCTTTAATTTGTAATTTCGGTAAAATTCCCGTGGATCAAACATTCTTTTGGCCCGTCCTTACCAATGTGAGTAACGCTCTCGTCATGGTGGCCCTCTTTACTTTGGGCGTACAACTGGCCAGAACCCCGTTCAACTTCTTTAATCGCGACGTTATGTGGGGTAGCGCGGTCCGTTTGATTGTGGGACCATTAATGGCTTGGCTCGTTATTTGGCCCTATGAACTCATAGCCGGCCCCGTTTCGGAACTCGTTATGCAAGTCCTCGTTATCTCCGCGGCTGTGCCGGCCGGCGTAACCACAGCACTCATTGCGGGCGTACTTCGTACCGAAACTGAATACGCCACCCAACTAGTCGTCGCCACCACCGTGCTGTCGGCCGTTACATTGCCGATAGTAATTTTATTAGTTAAGTAAAACACGCGAGCTTTTTTGCGAAGGCCGTGATGCAATTTCTAAGGCTTGGTTTTGCGCAGCAAAAAGACTCTCAGAAATTGTATCACGGCCTTCTTTTCGCAGAAAAACCTCTCGCCGTTTTATAACGGGGAGAGGGGAGAAGAGGGGAGGTTTCTGCGTTGCAGAAACCTCCCCTCTATCCTCCTCCGCCGGTAAGAACGGCCATAAAGTTCTTTGCGCAAAGCCCCTGATGGAGTGCTCTACGTCGCTAAAAACAGACATAAAGTACTCTGGGAAGAAGAAATGGAGAGGTCCACATCTAAGGGTCTTTTTTGCTTGCAAAAACCAAGCCTTAGATGTGGAGCCTCTCCATTCTTTATAAGTTTATGCTGTTTTTAGCTCTGATGTAGAGCCCATCAGGAGCTTAAGGACGAACCTTATGCCGTTCTTACCAAGTCCCCATCCACGTAATAATAATGGCATTGACGAAGTCAATCAAGAAGGCACCAACGAGTGATACGATGAGCCAAGCTTTAGGGGACGGACCGTATTTTTCAGCCAAGGACTGCATGTTGGCAAGACCGTTGGCAGTAGCACCCATGGCAAAACCGATACCGCCTACGCCGAGCATAACGCCGTCGTAGTTTTTACCAAAGAGCAAGAAGTAACCGAGCCATGCGAAGACAATCATGAGAAGTGTCTGAGCAAGGAGGATGACTACGAGCGGTAAAGCCAAGTGAATCAATTCGTAGAGTTTCAAGCTGTTGATAGCCATGGTAACGTAAACTGTTAAGGCTACTTCGGATACTACATTGAGGCCGCCGCCTTGTACACGATACATACCGGAGAAATCGCCGATGTTACGGATAACAGCTGCTACGAGCATGGCACCGATGTAAGCAGGTAAGGTAATGATGGTGTTGAGGTACGCACTAAGTACGGCACCGAGACCTACGGCTACGAATACGAAGCCGGCTGCTTTTAATACGCCGTTTACGTCGGTTGTTTCTTCTTCTTCAAGAATAGACATATCGAATACATGCGGTTCCAATTGAGCTGCTGCCGGATTATCAGTATCGGCTGCCGGAATATTTTTAGTTGCATTTGGCGTTGTGGCCGGATCGATATGTTGTGTACCCGGTGTTTTAATTTTGTAGTGTTTGATTAAGAATTCGCCGAAAGGTCCACCGAGTACGAGGGCTACTACCATCCCGAAGGTTGCTGCTGTGATGGCAACGGTTGTGGCACCCGGAATACCGTAAGTGGTTTCAAAATATGGACCGAAGGCTGCCGAGGTACCGAGACCACCCATGAGGGAAACAGCACCGGCCAAGATGCCGTAGTGGAAGTCAATGCCCATGGCACCGGCAATGGACATACCCAAGAGGTTCTGAACAAAACCGAGAATGGAAGATACAATTAAGTATAAGATGAGAGCTAAGCCACCGTATTTGATGAGTTTTAAGCTGGCCATCATACCGATGGTGGTAAAGAATACTAAGAGGGCTACGGTAGATAAGGTGTTGTCAAAATCTACTTGTAGAATTCCGTATACACGCAAACCGGAAAGGATAAAAGCGAACGGTAGACCACCGATTACCGCAGCCGGTAAGCTGAGTTTTTGAAATACGGGAACTCGGTTTTTAATCCATAAACCGATGAAATACGTCACAAATGCGAGTACGACCGCTTGTACGCTACTGATTTTGACTGTCAAGACTTCTGCGCCCATAAATAACGCCTCCTTTAAGCAAGCTGACTCCCTTATTAAAAGGGGCTTCATAATACAGGTGGGTAACCGTAGTAGTTGAATTAATTGGAATAATGATGGCATCCGGTATTATGAAACTGGAAAATGATGAGTACGGAAGGAGAGTTTTACGAGTGAAAAAGCCCTTCATTTAATAAATATTTCAACTTGATAATATTATACTATGTGATTGCGTAAAAATACAATAAAATTTCAGTAAACTTCTATGTATACAAAAATCATGAGAATGCATTTAAGCCGATATATATTAGAATTCGTGCCTTAGTTCTTATAAAATATATTATATTATAAATTCTATATGTTGTTTATTTGTGCATAAAATATAACTAATTATACACATAAAAACAAATGTAGTTACCTTAAAAACACAATAAAATAAACAAAAGTAGAGTATATAAGGACATTTTTATATACTCTACAAAATGTATAAATGTATAGAAAATTTTGTATATTACTGTTGGTCTAAATAGAGGATAAGGTCTTTCAAATATTTTGTACCGGTTACTAAATCCTGAATGTCGATAGCTTCGGCCGGGTTGTGGCTTACGCCGGCGCGACAAGGAATGAAAATCATGCCTACATCGGTGTAATCACCCCAGTTCATGGCATCGTGGCCGGCACCGCTGGAGAGGGTCATATAATTGTACTGTTTAGCTTGAGCCACCGTTTCCATGGCTTTAATCATAGAGTCTTTGACCATGAGCGGGATTTCATCGGCGATTAGCGTGGTGTCGATAGGAATCTCGCGTTGGGCGCCGACTTGTGAAATGGCGTGCAGAATGTCTTGGGTAGCGCGCGTTTTGGCTTCGGCGGAAATGCTGCGAATGTCGAGACCTAAGGTTACTTCGCCGGGGATGACGTTCATGACACCTGGCGTGGCTTCGATAACACCGACGGTAGCTACGACCGGAATAGGTTCGCTGTTTTGAGCAATCCGTTCGGCAGCAAGGATGATTTCGGCGGCTGTACACAGACCGTCGTGGCGGTGATTCATAGGCGTGGCTCCGCTATGACCGGCGGTGCCGTGAATATGCACCTTATAGCGTGTGGGTGCAGCGATACCGGTTACGATACCTATGGTGTGGTTGTTTTTTCGAGAACAATGCCTTGTTCGATATGAAGTTCTAAAAAGGCTTTTAGGGGCGTCGTAAATTTTGCATGAGGAAGGGTATCCGGATTAAAGCCGCGTTCTTTGAGTACTTCATAGAGACTGAGTCCCTTTTTATCGCGCAATGTTTGCAAACGATCGAGACTCAATTGACCGCGCATAGCCTGGCTTCCCAAAGTGGCACTGCCAAAGCGGCTTGATTCTTCGCACATGAAGAGGACAATATCAAGCGGATGCTCCGGCATTTCTTTTGATTCTTTTAAATCGGTGATAACTTCCAGGGCGGCCACGATACCGGCAAGACCGTCGTAGTTACCGCCTTGGGGCACGCTGTCGGTATGGGACCCCATCATGATGGCCGGGGCGTCGGGATTATGACCTTCGTAACGGCCGATGACATTGCCGAAGTCATCGATGCGTAAGCTTAGACCAAGCTCTTTCAGCTGTTTTATGAGATAGTTCCGTCCCTGCCAATCCTCATCAGTAAAGGCAATGCGATTGATTCCCGGCACACCTTCGATGGTGCTTATGGTTTGCATGGCGTTGAGATGTGCTAATAGGCGTTCTTTATTAATCATGGGGGCCTCCACAAATTAAAAATTGAATAATGATTTATAGTTAGCAAAAAAGCAGTATTTAATTCAATTGTGAGTTAAATACTGCTTTCATATTTGCGGATATATTTTGCTAAGAACGTTTAGAAATTCTTGCAAAATCTTTTGGCTATAAAAGCTATTTTTTTAAAATCTGTATTTACGACGATAGGAATGCGGTGTTTCCGAAGTAGCTTCTTTGAAAACCTTGCAGAAGTAGCTGGTTCGATTATAGCTCAGATTACGAGCAATGGATTCGATAGATGAGTCAGAACCGCGAAGCATCAATTTGGCCTGTTCCAATTTGCGTTCCTTAATATATTGCACGAGGGACATGCCCGTTTCTTGTTTAAAGATTTTGGACAAATAGGATTCACTTAAGTAAACGTGGGAGGCAATATCCCGTAGTGAAGGGTTGTTGTTTAAATGCTTGTCGATATAAACAAGAGCCCTTTTTATTTCCGGACGATACGACGTTTTCATATGATGCTGTACATCGGATTTACTGCTTTGTAATTCAGGAATATCAAGACTGCGGTTTAATATGTTCGGGAAATAATGGCCGGCCATAAGGTTCAATACTTTAGAGGCACTATTTATTTCTTCCGTAGAATAAATGGGCAATTGACGGTAATACATTTTGGCCGTTGTGTCGTTTTGCCAATCACTGCGTGCTGCAATTTGTGGCAACTGCGGATCCGTTACGACTGTTTGACCGGCACAAATAAAGCCCAGTAAATGACCTTCATGAATTACGGGCACAGAAAAGTCTACAATGCCTGCATGACAGCGATAAGCAGACGGCAATGTCCTTTGGATGCTTCGAGGCCGCCATAGGCGTCGCAATAGGCGCAAAGACGCGACAATGTAGGATGACTGCGAATATACTTGCAAAAATTACTGAAGTTGTATTTGCACGAAAGCACACGACCGCGCAAATCTACATATACGGCTGCTAATTCCGTAATGTTTGTAAAATCACGCATGATCTCATTAATCATGGTTGTTTCTGTCTTAAAATTACCGGTTGGCATCGTTTCCACCCCTCTCTCTTTTCTGTTTGTATGGGCGTACAAAACAAAAGGATTAAAAAATAGTAATACAACAAATAACTAAAACACATGATAAACACAGAACTTACTGAGGTTTTATGATTAATCGTTATACCAATTATAACAAAAAATTGTTAAAAGTAGAACAAAAAAATCAAAATTCGTAAAAATGTGTTAAAAAATGGAATACTAGTATTTTGTATAATTAGCGTATACAGAAAACCGCAAAATGTGGTGAATATTTGAATTTTTATTTTTGTTTTATGTGCGCCCAAGATAGGAGATGAATTGTATGTCGCAAGAAGCACTAGGTATGGTTGAAACTAAAGGCTTAGTCGGTGCTATTGAAGCCGCCGATGCCATGGTAAAGGCCGCCAATGTAGCCCTCGTGGGAACTGAAAAAATTGGTTCCGGTCTCGTAACCGTTATGGTACGAGGCGATGTAGGTGCCGTAAAAGCATCTGTCGATGCCGGTGCAGCAGCTGCCGAACGAGTAGGGCAAGTTGTCTCGACGCATGTAATTCCACGGCCTCACAAAGATGTGGAAAGCGTTATCTTAAAGGAAAAAGGTGAAGCTTAATGAGTAATACGGATCAAATGGTTGATGAGATTTTGAAACGCGTTTTACAAAAAGCCGATAACTTATCGGCAGCCACCCCGAATCAAAGTGAAAGCAAAGGAGCGGAACAAATTATGGCGAACAGTTGCAGTTTAACAGAATTCATTGGCACAGCAAAATTTGGTGATACTATCGGTTTAGTAATCGCTAACGTGGATCAACAAGTATTGGATGCCATGAAATTAACAAAAAATATCGTTCAATCGGTGTTGTAGGTGCTCGTACCGGTGCCGGCCCTCACATTATGGCCGCTGATGAAGCCGTAAAAGCTACCAACACTGAAATCGTAAGCATCGAACTCGCGCGCGACACTAAAGGCGGCGCCGGTCACGGTTCCTTAATCGTATTCGGTGGCGACGACGTTTCCGACGTAAAACGTGCCGTTGAAGTAACGCTTAAAGAAGTTGAACGTACTTTCGGCGACGTATACGCTAATGAAGCAGGCCACATCGAATTACAATATACAGCTCGCGCAAGCCATGCTATTAACACCGCATTCGGCGCTCCTGAAGGCAAAGCATTCGGCCTTATCGTAGGTGCTCCGGCAGCTATCGGCGTGGTAATGGCTGATGTGGCTGTAAAAGCAGCTAACGTAGACGTTATCGGCTATGCATCTCCTGCAAACGGCACAAGCTTCTCCAACGAAGTAATTTTACAGATCTCCGGTGATTCCGGTGCAGTTCGTCAGGCTGTTATTACAGCTCGCGAAATCGGTAAAGAATTATTAGGCACTTTAGGTAGCGAACCTAAAAATGATGCTCCTTCTTACATTTAACTTCGATAGAAAGGAAGCTTGACATATGAGATCAAAACGTTTTGAAGTATTAAGCAAACGCCCTAGTTAACCAGGATGGTTATGTAAAAGAATGGGTGGAAGAAGGCTTTATAGCCATGGAATCGCCGCAGGATCCTAAACCTAGTATCGCATTGAAAACGGTCGAATTGTAGAACTTGACGGCAAACGTCGTGAAGATTTCGACTTGATTGATACATTTATTGCTAATTATGCAATCCGCTTGGAACGTGCTGAAGAAGTTATGGCTATGGATTCCCGCAAAATCGCCAACATGATTTTGACACCAACCGTACCTCGCAGCGAAATCGCCAGTCTTGCAAAATCCATGACTCCGGCCAAAATGGTTGAAGTAGTAAGTAATTTCAACGTTGTTGAAATGATGCAATGTATGCAGAAAATGCGTGCTCGTCGCACCATGGCTAACCAGGCTCACGTAACAAACGTTAACGATAACCCGGTTCAAATCGCTGCTGATGCGGCTGAAGGTGCACTTCGCGGTTTTGCCGAAGAAGAAACAACCGTAGCGGTTGCTCGTTATGCACCGCTTAACGCTATCAGTATCTTGGTAGGTTCCCAAGCCGGTCGTCCGGGCGTATTGACTCAATGCTCCTTGGAAGAAGCTACTGAATTGGAACTCGGTATGCGCGGTTTCACAGCGTATGCTGAAACAATTTCCGTATACGGCACTGAAGATGTATTCACCGATGGTGATGACACTCCATGGTCGAAAGCATTCTTAGCATCCGCTTATGCTTCCCGTGGTTTGAAAATGCGTTTTACTTCCGGTACAGGCTCTGAAGTTCAGATGGGTCAAGCAGAAGGTAAATCCATGTTATACCTTGAAACTCGTTGCCTCTACATTACTAAAGGCGCCGGCGTACAAGGTATCCAAAACGGTTCTGTAAGCTGTATCGGTATTCCGGCAGCTGTACCTTCCGGTATTCGTGCGGTATTGGCAGAAAACTTGATCGCTGCTATGCTCGACCTCGAATGTGCATCCAGTAATGACCAGACATTCAGTCATTCCGACTTACGTCGTACGGCTCGTACACTCATGCAGTTCTGCCCTGGTACTGACTTCATCTGTTCCGGTTACAGCTCCACGCCAAACTATGACAACATGTTTGCCGGCTCCAACTGGGATGCGGAAGACTATGATGACTGGACAATCATTCAGCGTGACCTCAAAGTTAACGGCGGTTTGAAACCGGCTACGGAAGATGCTGTAGTAGCTGTTCGTAATAAAGCAGCTCGTGCGCTTCAAGGTTTATTCGCTGAACTCGGCTTACCGGCTATTACCGATGAAGAAGTAGAAGCTGCTACTTATGCTAACGGTTCCAAAGATATGCCGCCTCGCGATAAAGTAGCTGACATCAAAGCAGCTGCCGATCTTATGAATCGCGGCGTTACCGGTATTGACTTTGTAAAAGGTCTTGCTAAACGCGGCTTCAATGATTTAGCCCAAAGCGTTCTTAATTTGTTGAAACAGAAAATTGCCGGTGACTACTTACAGACATCCGCTATTTTTGACGATAAATTCAATGTAATTTCAGCAATTAACAATCCTAACGACTATGCCGGCGTTGGCACAGGTTATCGTTTGGAAGGCGAAGATTGGGAAGTAATTAAAAATATTCCTAACGCAATCGATCCGCGTGATATTTAAGGAGGCATCAATATGGCTGAAGTTAATGAGCAAGTTTTACGCGCACTGATTATGGAAGTGCTTAAAGAAATGGGTAGCGCCAGCAAGCCTGTTACTTTTGCCGGTTCCTCCGAAACGGCGGCTCCGGCTCGTCCTAAAGAAGAGGACGTAGATGATACTTGGATTCAGACCGGCGGCCCGGCTGAAGCCCATACATCACCTGATGAAGTGGTTATTGCTGTAGGTCCTGCATTTGGTCGCAGCCAACGCACGACTATCGTAGGCGTACCACATCGCAATGTAATCCGTCAACTCGTTGCCGGTATTGAAGAAGAAGGCTTAAAAGCTCGTGTAGTTCGTGTATATCGTTCGTCCGACGTAGCAGCCGTAGCCGTTGAAGGCGACCGCTTATCCGGTTCCGGCGTTTGCATCGGTATTCAATCCAAAGGTACTACCGTAATTCACCAACGTGATTTACAACCGTTATCCAACTTGGAATTATTCCCACAAGCACCATTGCTTACGGAAGAAGTATACCGCGCCATCGGTAAAAACGCAGCTAAATACGCTAAGGGCGAATCCCCTAATCCGGTAGCTACGCTTAACGATCAAATGGCACGCCCTAAATATCAAGCGTTGTCAGCCCTTTTACACATTAAGGAAACAAAACGAGTGGTTAAAGGTAAACCGGCTGATGAATGCCGCGTAAGCCTATAAGGAGGCCTTTATGAGTCAAGATATGGAAGCGATGATTCGCAAAATTTTAGAAGATATGCAAAAGGGAACCCCTTCTCCGGTAAGTGCCGTAGCTCAGACAAGCACAACCGAACACGTTGCTACAGTAGCGGATTACCCAATTGCTAAAAAACATCCTGAATGGATTAAAGTGGGCAATCGTTCCTTAGATGATATTACCTTGGATGCCGTTATGGCCGGTCAGGTTTCTATGGATGATATGCGTATCAGCCCTGAAATCTTAAAAGCACAAGGTCAAATCGCTAAAGCCGGCGGTCGCGATCAGATTGAATACAACTTCTCCCGCGCTGCTGAAATGACTAAAGTAGGCGATAAACGCTTATTGGAAATGTATAATGCTCTTCGTCCATACCGTTCCTCCAAACAGGAATTATTGGCTATGGCTGATGAACTTGAAAAAGAATACGGTGCTGTAATTTGCGCTGAATTCGTTCGTGAAGCGGCTGAAAACTATGAAAAACGTAAGAAATTGAAAGGTGATAACTAAGAGTTAGGAGTTTTGTGTATGAAGCGAGTCGTTGGTATTGATATAGGTAATTCCACAACAGAATCAGCGTTAGCGGAAATTCACGAGTCCGGTGAAGTTCGTTTTCTCGGATCGGCGATTGCCAATACGACCGGGATCAAAGGAACTAAGGATAATATTCAAGGACTCTTTGAATCGCTTCGTCAACTGGTTGCCAAAACGGGCCTGTCCCTTAAGGACATCGATTTAATTCGTATCAATGAAGCTACCCCGGTTATTGGCGACGTGGCGATGGAGACGATTACAGAAACGATTATTACCGAATCAACCATGATTGGGCATAATCCGAAAACTCCGGGCGGTCTTGGTATCGGTGTGGGCTATACGGCTCATATCCTACAATTGCTGGATAAACCTATGTCGGATGACTATATCGTAGTCGTACCGAAAGAAATAGATTTTCAGCTTGTAGCCGAATTGATTAATGCGTATGTAACAAAAGGCTATCGCATCAAAGGAGCTATCTTGCAGGCCGATGACGGCGTGCTGGTAGCCAACCGTTTGCAGCAGCCGATTCCGATTATTGATGAAGTAGCCTATGTCGATAAAGTACCGCTTGGTATGTTGGCTGCAGTGGAAGTAGTAGAACCGGGTAAAGTAATTTCCCAATTGTCTAATCCTTACGGTATTGCTACAGTTTTCAACTTGACAGCGGATGAGACCAAGAACATAGTACCTATCGCCAGAGCGCTTATCGGCAATCGTTCGGCGGTGGTTATTAAAACCCCTGCCGGGGATGTCAAAGAACGTGTAATCCCAGCCGGTTCCATCGTGGCATCCGGCGACGGACGTACCGTATCCATCGATATTTCAGCAGGTGCCGAACAGATTATGGCTACCCTTGGCCAAGTGTCCCACATCGACAATGTATGCGGTGAAGCGGGCACGAATGTGGGCGGTATGCTGGAACGAGTTCGTCAGACTATGGCGGACTTAACCAATAAATCACCAAATGATGTTTTTATTGAAGATTTACTGGCAGTAGATACATCGGTGCCGATTAATGTGAAAGGCGGCCTTGCCGGCGAGTTCTCTATGGAACAGGCCGTGGGCATTGCCTCCATGGTTAAATCGGATCACTTACAGATGGAAATTATCGCCAAAGAAGTAGAACGGGAGCTCAAAATCCCTGTAGAAATCGGCGGTCAGGAAGCTGAATCGGCCATTCTCGGGGCTTTGACTACACCGGGTACGGAAACGCCGTTGGCGATTCTGGACCTCGGGGCAGGTTCTACCGATGCTTCGATTATGTCACCTGACGGACGGGTTACGGCTATTCACTTAGCCGGAGCCGGTAATATGGTAACAATGTTGATTAACTCTGAATTGGGACTGGAAGATATCCATTTAGCTGAAAGCATTAAGAAATTCCCATTAGCCAAAGTAATCAGCGTGTATCATATCCGCCATGAAGACGGCAATGTGCAATTTTTCAAAGATCCGTTACCGGCCGATTTATTCGCCAAGACGGTAATTGTAACCGACGAAGGACTCGTTCCTATCGAAGGGGACCAATCAATGGAAAAAATTAAGATTGTTCGTCAAACTGCGAAGGAACGTGTTTTTGTAACCAATTCCCTGCGAGCCTTACGGGCTGTAAGCCCAACGCACAATGTGCGTGATATTCCTTTCGTAGTTATTGTAGGCGGTTCGGCTTTGGACTTTGAAGTGCCGCAGCTCGTAACGGATGCGTTGTCTCACTACAATTTGGTAGCCGGGCGCGGCAATGTGCGCGGCACCGAAGGGGCACGTAATGCGGTGGCAACCGGCTTGATTCTATCGTATGCCAAAGAGCGGAGGGGATAAATTATGGAGGTTATTATTGCACCTAAACCGACCATTATGATTTATCACCACCCCAATGTATCAGTGGAAACTATTCAGGATCTCTTGTTCGGTATTGAAGAAGAAGGAATTCCCTATAGCTTAGAGGCACGTGCCGCAAGCGATGATATATTGCTTATGGCTGATGAAGCCTCTCATGCATCGGCCTTATCCGTAGGAGTAGGCTGCAGTGCTGATACTTTGGTGTTGAGTTATAAAAACTTACCGCCTCATCAATTTATATATCGTTTGCGTAATTATAAACAAGCAAAACAAACTATGCGAGCGTTAGGGGCCAATGCAGCTCGCCTGGTAAAAGGCAATCCTTTTAAAACCGACCCCGGATTGGAGGTGGCATTTTGAAAGAAGCATTAGGACTCTTGGAAGTAGCCGGATTGGCAGCGGCCATTAAAGCGGCTGACGTGATGGTGAAAGCAGCTAATGTAACGATTTTGAACGTGGAAAAAGCACGTGGCGGCGGTTGGATGACCGTTAAAGTAACCGGTGATGTAGGTGCTGTTCAGGCAGCTGTACAGGCCGGGGTAGCCCAAGCTAAACACGAACGTCATTACATTGCGCATAAAGTAATTCCAAGACCGGCTGAGGGCATTGATGCAATGCTATTAAGCGGTGGCGGTAAACCGGTATTAAACCCTAAGGCAACGGACGTTGTGAGGGAAGAAACACCGGCTCCCGCTGAAAAAACCGAAGCTAAACCGGTAGCGGCTACTAAAGTAGCGGCACCTGCCAAAGCAACACCTGCTAAGGTACCGGCCAAAGCGGAGGCTAAAACAACAGCTTCTACGGCTAAACCGGTGAAGAGTACACCGGCTAAATCGAGTGAAGCAGCTAAGCCGGCTGAAACCGCTAAAGCGGAACCGGCAAAAGCAGCGACTACGGCGACGGTAAAAGCGCCGGCTAAAACGGCCGAACCGGTTAAAACGGTTGAAACTGCCAAAACTGAGGCGTCTAAAACAAATCCAACCGCAAGCACCAAGGCGGAATCTTCCGTTGATACAGCGAAAGAAGCCTTGATGAAGGTTGTAAAACCAACGCCAAAGAAACGACCGAGTCGAGCTAAAACAACTACAAAACCAAAAGAATAGCCCAAAAGGTAAGCACTTTGGTTGAAACACAAGATTTACAGATAAGCAGGATCCATTAAAGGAGGATTTATAATGAATAATGCATTAGGCATGGTAGAAACAAAAGGTTTAGTAGGCGCTATTGAAGCAGCCGATGCTATGGTAAAAGCAGCTAACGTAACATTGACCGGTTATGAAAAAATCGGTTCCGGTTTGGTAACTGTAATGGTTCGCGGTGATGTAGGCGCTGTTAAAGCTGCTGTTGATGCAGGTTGCGCAGCAGCTGCTAAAGTGGGCGAAGTTGTATCCACTCATGTAATTCCACGCCCTCATAGCGATGTAGAAAGCATCTTGGTTAAATAAGACCATTGCTTTTAATAAAACACTTGAATTAGTAACACTGATTACAGATTAACTAATTAGCAAAGGATAACCTATGATGGATAAAGATGCTTTAAAAGAGCTGATTCGCCAGATTATCCAAGATGTGCAGACGCCGGAAATCCCAATTGGGATTTCCAATCGTCACATTCATCTCAGTCAAGCCGACTATGACCGTTTATTCCCTCATGTGACCTTACAGTCCAAGAAACAATTAAACAACCCGGTGAATTTGCGGCTGAACAAGTGGTAACTATTGTGGGTCCAAAGAATGAAATTGGTAAAGTTCGTTTATTGGGACCGCTTCGCAAAGCATCGCAAGTGGAAATTTCACAAACTGATGCTCGTATGCTGGGCGTAAAACCACCGATTGTGTTATCCGGTCAGCTTGATAAAGCGGTGCCCATTACCTTAAAAACGGAATTCGCTCAAATTACGATTCCTTGCTGTATCATCGCCAAGCGTCACATCCATGTGAATGCCGATGATGCGCCAAAGTTGGGCGTAAATAATGGCGATACCGTAAAGGTACGAGTTGTGACACCGGAACGAACGACTGTTTTCGAAGATGTTATCATTCGCGTTTCCCCTGATTATGTGACGGAAATGCATTTAGATACGGACGAGGCGAATGCGGCACAAGTGGATGCTCATACGATGGCGAAAATAGTACGGTAGGAGGCAAGTATGCGCAGTATTGAAGAAGTAAATCAACTATTGGCCGCTTTTAATCAATGCGTTGAGGAAGGAGCGACACGCACAATTTCAGAAAAGGAAGCTGATACCTTACGGGTCGGCGTCGATCTTGGCACATCGTCCATCGTCCTTGCCGTAGTTGATGCGGGCGGTCAACCGGTATACGGTGCTTTTGAATACGCGCAGGCCGTAAGAGACGGCTTAGTGGTAGATTATGTGGGGGCAGTTACCATAACTCGGCGTTTAAAAGCAAAAGCCGAAGCGGAACTGGGTTGCTCCTTAACGAAGGCAGCAGCGGCCGTACCGCCCGGCACTTTAGGCAAAAACAAAGACGTGGTAAGTCATGTCCTTGAAGGCGCTGATTTTGAAGTAACCGCCATATATGATGAACCGACGGCAGCCGCCTTGGTACTTGATATGGTAAATGGTGCTGTAGTCGATGTGGGCGGCGGCACGACGGGAATTACCGTGATTAAACGGCGCAAAGTGAGTTACACCGCCGATGAACCGACCGGCGGTTCTCATATGACGCTTGTGCTGAGCGGTAATTATGGAATTTCCCAAGCGGATGCGGAACTTCTCAAGCGAGATCATTCAAGAGAACGGGAAGTGTATCCGGTAATTCGTCCGGTAGTCGAAAAAATGGCCACCATAACCAATAAAGCCTTGACGGACGGGGCCTATCGCAAGAACGGTCCGGTATATGTCGTAGGCGGTGCCACTAATTTTACTGATTTTGCCGATACCTTTGAGAAAGTCATCGGACGGGAGGTTATAAAGCCTCTATATCCGGAATTTGTAACCCCTTTAGGAATTGCCCTTGGCAGTGTATAACTCAAATGTGGATTTCATGGCTAAGGTGAAGTGCTGATAGAGTTAAAAAACATCGCTACAGGCATTTTTACAGGGAATGAGGTAGTTATGGACGAAATTATTGCAGCAGTACTCAAACGCTTGCAGGCGCGAATGGAAAGCCGAGGACAGGTGGATTTGGCTCACGACGGCAAGCTTGAGGAACGCACCTTGCTGCATCATCAACGGGTGGAGGTTACCGGCTTAACTCAATCACAATTAAATGAACTGACCGAGCGAATCGAAGGTCCTTTAGTGACGTGGTTCGACCGAGCTGTCGCTTATGGTTGTGATATGACGGTGGTTACGGATATGTGTGTCAACCAACAATGGAATCCGGCGATGATATTAGCCTGGCCGTTTACTTTTAAAGATAAACAAGGCCGCAAGGTATACAGTTTCAAAGAGCGCATCATTAGTGCGTCGGCGATTCGTACCTGCAACAAAGAGTCCGTTATACTAATATTTCGTGGTCAGCGATTTACCGCTCTCGGGCTTGATGAATTGCGCGACCGCCAACTTGTATGTGTAGAAGGGACGAAACGATATGCAGACTGGTAGAGTAATAGGCAGTATTGTATCGACACAAAAACACGAGTCCTTAGTGGGCTTGAAGTTGATGATTATACAATACGTTGACGGCAATCAGGAACCGTTACCTTCGTATGAAGTGGCGGCGGACACTGTGAGTGCCGGGATTGGTGAATACGTATTGTTGACCCGCGGTTCTTCTGCTCGCCATGTATTCGGCGACGGACAGGACATCAATAGCGCTGTTGATTGCGCTATCGTAGGTATTATAGACAGTTTTGATAAATAGGAGGGCCACCATGGCTATTTACACAAAAATGGGCGATAAGGGCACGACGGGACTGTTTGACGGTACTCGCGTTGCCAAAAACTCGGAACGGGTCAACACCTATGGCACCCTTGATGAGTTGAATGCGCACTTAAGTGTGTGTGAAAAATTGGTGCGGTATCCGGAAACAAAACAAATTTTACATAATTTACAAGGCCTGTTATTTAGACTTTGTGCGGAAGTAGCGACGATGGACCAAGCTAAATTAACACAGTACAGCACCCTCATCAGTGAGGCGGATATAAAAGAGCTGGAATCAATCATCGACCGCTATACGCAATTATTGCCACCGCTCACAAGTTTTATATATCAGGGCAATAATTTAGCAGCTGCTGAGCTTCATGTGGCCCGTACCGTTTGCAGACGGGCGGAACGAAAACTCAACGGCTTGCGGCAGGGCGAACCGGTTAGACCGACAGCGTTAGCGTTTGTAAACCGGTTATCCGACTGCATCTATACGCTGGCGCGTATGGAAGACTTCATGTTCTATGTGGACGAAGTTTCTTCAAAGGTTATGGCTAAATTGGATGGGGCAGTAGAAGCGGCTTCACCTGCTAAGAGTCATACCGAGGTTGGAACCAAGCCCATAAATGAAGAAGAACGACTGCGTCGTATGGCCATGTGCTTACTTGAAGGGGCAACAGCCAAAAGCGAAGCTATGGGCGTACCGGTTGTTATTACTGTAGTGGATGTACACGGTAATCCGGTTCTTGCCTATCGCATGGCTGATGTGTTGCTCGTAAGTACCGAAATTTCGGCCGGCAAAGCCTATACGGCAGTGGCTCTAAAATGTAAGACCCAAGCTTTGAAAGAAATCACTCAGCCCGGGGCTGATTTATATCAGATTGAATCCATGGTATCCAGGCCTTTAGTTACATTTGGCGGCGGCTTTCCGCTGACGCAAAACGGTAAGCTCATAGGTGGCTTAGGTATTAGTGGGGGGACAGTCGCTGAAGATGTGACTATCGGAGAATATGCAATGGATTATATGGAGGCAAAGTATGGAAAATAAACAAGAGTTAGAACGCATGATTCGCTCTATGGTTATGAATATTATGAACGGGACTGACACCGGCGTTAGCGCTTCGGAAGGTTCCTTACCTGATGAACCGGGCGTATTCAGCACTGTAAACGCTGCCGTAGCGGCCGCTAAACAGGCACAAATTCAATTCGAAGAATGCACCTTGGCTACTCGCGGTAAAGCCATTGAAGCCATTCGTCAGAGCATGCGTCCATTAGTGAATAAATTGGCTCAGATGACTTATGACGAAACCGGTATGGGCCGTGTAGCAGATAAGATTATTAAATTGAATCTTACTCTCGACAAAACACCGGGGGTAGAAGACTTGGTAACGGAATGTGAAACCGGTGATAACGGGATGACTTTATACGAATTATCCCCGTACGGTGTTATCGGTGCCGTTACGCCAAGTACTAATCCAAGTGAAACTTTGATTTGTAATGCTATCGGCATGTTAGCGGCAGGCAACGCAATTTTCTTCAGCGTTCATCCGGGGGCTAAAAAGTTATCCCGTTGGCTCGTAAGTGAACTTAATAAAATCGTAGCTGATGCTATCGGTATTAATAACTTAATCGTTACTATCGCTGAACCGTCTATTGAAGCGGCTCAGGAAATGATGGTACATCCGGATATTCCTTTATTGGTTGTAACCGGTGGCCCGGGCGTTGTACATCAGGCATTGTGCAGCGGCAAGAAGGTAATCGGCGCCGGTGCCGGCAATCGGCCTGCATTCGTTGATGAAACCGCCAATATTCGTCAGGCTGCTCAGGATATCGTAATGGGCGCCAGCTTTGATAATAATATTCTCTGCATTGCAGAAAAAAGCGTGGTAGCCGTTCGTTCCATCGCCGATGAATTGATTGAAGAAATGAAAAAGGCCGGTGCGGTTCTTATCGAAAGAGAAGATCAAATCCAAAAATTGTTGGATATTACGTTGCAGAAAAACTGCACACCAAGCCGCAAATATGTAGGCCGCAATGCCGCCGTAATCTTGCGTGATGCCGGTATTGAAGTGGACGGCGACCCACGCCTCATCATCATGAAAACCGACAAACATCATCCGTTTGCTACGATTGAAATGTTGATGCCGATTTTACCGATTGTAACGGTAGAAAACTTCGAAGACGGTTTGGCAACTTGCCTCTTCTTAGAAGCCGGTTTACATCATACGGCAACCATGCATTCGCTTAACTTGGAACGCCTTAACAAAATGGCACGTGCTATGAAAACGTCCATTTTCGTTAAAAATGGTCCATCCTATGCAGGTCTCGGTTACAACGGCGAAGGTACAACCACCTTTACGATTGCCACACCAACCGGTGAAGCAACTACATCGGCCCGTCACTTTGCACGTCGCCGTCGTTGCTGCTTGACTACAGGCTTCCAAATTCGTTAGGAGGCAGCTATGAATCAATGGACATTTCCTACTAAAATCTTTGCCGGCCATGATTCCCTCTTACGATTGAAGCATTTTCGGCAAGAGCGGATCTTGGTTGTGTGTGATCCGTTTTTAGAAGGAACAGAAAACTTAAACTATATTTTGAATGAGCTCCGCCCACAGAACGAGGTGAGCATTTATACGGACGTTGTGCCGGATCCGCCTATCAGCCATGTGGTTAAAGGGGTGGAATTCATTCAGAAACTACAACCTACAGTAGTTATTGCCATTGGTGGCGGTTCGGCCATCGATTTGACTAAAGCCGTATTGTACTTTGCCCGTCATATGGGGTATAGCGGGGTACGTTATTTTACGGTAATTCCGACCACCAGCGGCACCGGTTCCGAAGTAACGTCATTTGCCGTTATTACGGATCCTACTTCACAGACAAAATATCCTATATTAGATGAAAGCTTATTGCCGCAAGAAGCGATTTTAACGCCGCTTTTTGTCAAAACGGCACCACCTAAAGTAACGGCCTACAGCGGGATGGACGTGTTGGTTCATGCTATTGAAGCCATAGTTTCGACGGGGGCTAATAATTTTACGGATGCCCTCGCCGAAAAAGCCTTGGAGTTGGTATTCGAATACCTGCCTAAGTGTTTTGCACCGGGAGCTACGGAAGAAGACCGCATGGGGATGCATGAAGCATCCTGCATGGCGGGGCTCGCTTTTAACCGAGCCGGACTCGGTATTACCCACGCCTTAGCGCATCAGCTGGGCGGTCAATTCCACATTCCTCATGGTTTGGCTAATGCGATGCTTATCGCCAGAGTCGTTATGTTTAACGCCTTTCATAGTGAAACGGCGTATGAGAAATATGTACAGCTAGCAAAGAAGCTCGGCTTTGCAGATAACGGTACAGACAAGAGAGATGCTTTAGTCGCGTTAGTTAAAGCTATCTTACAACTTGCAAGAACCGTTGAATGTCCGCTCAATATCAGTGCGGCAGCCAACGTTTCGGCACAGGAGGCAAGACAGAAAGTTTCTATTATGGCGGATAAAGCATTACAGGATATGACCTATCAGACAAATCCATATGCCGCCTCGAAGGACGATCTGGAAAATCTATTATTAATGATCATGTAAGGAGTCGCGTATGGATACACAGATCCTGATTAGTGAGTTTGTTGGCACGGCTGTTTTAATGGCTTTTGGTAGTGGGGTTAACTCCTCGGTTTTATTAAAAATACGTTGGCGAAAGCGTTTGCGCCAAATTGGATGAGTTTGATTTTTGGTGGGGTCTGGCCGTAACCTTTGCCGTGTATATCGGTATAGCACTCGGCGGTCCGGCTCATTTGAACCCGGCTATTACTATTTCCTTCGCTGCCGGCGGCCTTTTTCCGTGGGACCAGGTATTGCCTGTTGTGGCAGCCCAAATGTTGGGAGGCTTCGTTGGTTCCGCTATTACTATGATTCACTATTTCCCTCACTTCAAACAAACCGGTCCGGATGAAGGCAATGTAGTTGGTATTTTTGCCACCGGCCCGATGAGTGATAACCGCTTCATGAACTTATTATCCGAAGTTATTGCTACGTTTATGTTTATATTGGCAATTCTTTGTCTCGGCAAAATGAGTGACGGTTTATTCCCATTCATCGTTGGTATGTTAGTTGCGTCCATTGGTTTTTCCTTCGGTTCTACCACCGGTTTTGCGCTCAACCCTGCGCGCGACTTTGGCCCTCGCTTGGCCTATGCAATCTTACCGGTACCTAACCGCGGGACGGCTAATTGGGGTTACGCCTGGGTTCCTGTTATCGGACCTATCATCGGGGCAACCATAGCCGTATTATTCTTCTTGGCTGTTGCGCCTAAATAAGAAAACGACGAGTATCCTAAACGCAGATCATTAACTCCCCAGCTATTAATTTTAGTTAAGCGGGTTGTTGGTATATGAATCGCAATTAGGATGGGTATTAAAGGGATACAACGTATTCAGCTTAGGCTGATACGGAGTGAGTAATGTTAGGTAATTACTGCTCATAAAAAGAGCGGAGGAGGCTCAGGGCGGTAATTACCTAATGAATCATAAAGTTTTAATCAAACGAATTGATGGATCATATACGACAAATTAAAACATACCAGACTAATTGAAACATGTCAGGAATCTGAGTATATCAATTATAAAGGGACTGTGGCTTGCACAGAAAGGATTGTATTATGGATTTTTTAGACGCTGTAGAAAATAAACAACGCATTATTCAGGAATTTGTACCCGGCAAACAGGTTACAATTGCTCATATTATTGCGAATCCAAAGCCGGAATTATTCCGCAAAATGGGGTTAGATGAGAAAAAACGCGGAGCTATCGGTATTTTGACGATTACTCCCGGTGAAGGTACCATTATTGCTGCCGATATTGCGACTAAGGCTGCAGGTATTGAATTGGGCTTTGTGGATCGCTTTTCCGGTGCCTTATTGATTACGGGTGATGTATCCGGTGTAGAATCGGCTATGAAAGCCGTGATGGAAGGTTTGGATAAAATTTTAGGATTTTTCCCAACGCAAATCACACGTACCTGATGAATTAATTCGTCAGTTATTCATGCTAGTGTCATTTATTTAATAGGTATTTAGAGGAAATCTGTAGTATAATAGATGTCAGTGGTGCTAGTGGCCTGCAGATTCGGAGGTGAGCAGATGGAACAGACGGACCAAGCGTTAAAAACTGTAATCATGGTGGGGCGTACGGAAGTTGGTAAGACGACGTTGGCCAATACGTTGATGTACGGCAGTCCGGAAGCTCGAAAAACTCAATCCATCGGCCGCATTGGATCGATTATCGACACACCCGGTGAATTTGTAGAAAATCCCATATATTATCGGGCAATTTTGTTGAATGCCTATGATGCAGATATCGTCTTGTTTTTAAATGAAGCGGATGAAAAGGAAAGTATTTTTCCGCCGAACTTTGCCGCTTCTTTTAATCGAGAAGTTATCGGGGTTATTACGAAGATGGACCTAGGTGGCGATGTGACCAGAGCTCGCAAAAATCTTAAAGAGGCGGGAGTCAGCCGAATATTTGAAATATCGGTACATGATGCCGAATCCGTAAAGGAATTGCATGATTATATTTCTCAGGAGCCGCAACCGTAATATACGGGACGCCGGTATAAGACATTAGTAGTGAATATGATGGTGGTAAATTATGAATTTTAAGCAGAATTTAGCAAGTGTATTAGCTGGTGCCTATAAGCTGGATTATCGTTGGCTCCAGATTAAGAATCATGAAATATTTATTTATAAGGATGTAAAGAACGCTGCGGAAACACCGCTGGCTTTACATTTCGATCCTGCCTTCAATGCGCAGGTTATCACATTGTGTGAAGAAACCGTAGGTTCTATTACTGAACCGATTTTGATTGATACTATTTTACAAGCTCATTGTGCGGCGGAAGCCCATGAAATTTATTATGATGAAAAGCTCTATGCTGAAAAAGCGGTAGCGATTCGTCATAAGCCTAATGAATTGACCGCTATTTTAGAAACCGGCGAGCGCTATTTGCTCACTTTGAACGGCGTAGTTAAAACGAATCCCGGCGACTGGGTAATTCGTGGCGTTAACGGGGAAGAATATCCTTGTGATCCGGAAATTTTTAAAATGTTATATGATGTAATGGACGAATCCAAAAATAATATATTGAATAGGATTCTTAATTATCGAATGTTCAGGCATCGGTCTATTGACCGATGCCTTTTTGTATGTAATTTCAGAGAACTAAAAGGATGATGAGTCAGGTGGCTCATCATCCTTTTTTCATAGTATGTTACATTTAGGAATAGTAAATCTTAACATGTTTCAGTATTCAATTGGAGATACTATATAAGTGATTTATAGTTTTACGGTTTCCCCGTCTTCAGGAATGGTTACTTGATCTTTTAAGCCCATGCCGTCAACGTATTTTTTCATCGTTTTGCGGTCAACAACAGCATGGTTTACCGTATCCATGTGAACCGTTAAGATTTTAGCGTTAGGCGCTAAGGTAGCAGCTTTACCTACATCTTCGGTACCCATGATGATGCTGTCTTCAAAACCGAGTAATTTAGCATAACCGGTGTTCATTATGAGTACGTCAGGATTGAATTTGCTGATAGATTTAGTAATATCCGGAGTCCAAACGGTGTCCCCCATGATGTAAACAGTTTTTTCGTTTGGCATGGTGAATACAACGCCCATGGTTTCACCTAAGAGGTCGGCCGCCTGTTTATTTTGGTACATAGCGTCGGTACCGTGAGTTGCGTTGCGGTGAGACAATGTTACACCTTCAAAGGTAGCTGTATCGCTTAATACACGTACATCTTTAAAACCTTGGCTCTGAATTAAGGCTTGGTCAGATGCGTTTTGAACGAAGATAGGGGTATCTTTGTTAATGCTTTTAGCAGCCGCCTCATCCCAATGATCCGGATGAGTATGGGTTACTACTACAGCATCTACATCGTTTAAGATTTCATTAACAGATTTTGGAAGGTCAACGAGTGGCACCCGTTGCTGACTGTTGAAGGTACCTTCAAAGCCCGGGAAGCTGTTTTTAGCAGCAAAGAATGGGTCAATGAGGAATGTTGTATCGTTGTAAGTTAATTTACCGGTAGCATTGCGGATATGTTCGTAAGAGCTGTCTGCAGAAGCAGTAAAACCGGTAGTAGCAATTACAGTAGCGGCTAAGAGGGATGCAAATAATTTTGATTTCATGATAATTCTCCTTTACATAATACACACATACTTTAAATTTACACAATTGTTTTTAACACTAATTTTAGCACTGATTTAATTTTTTCGATTAATTATGGCTTAAGTATAGCAGAATCTGTTATACTTGAAATAACAAAAAAAGACAATGTGTAAACTAATTTGACACATTGTCTAAAAGTGTATAATTGGCGAAAAATTTTTAATGTAAAATAGCATAAATCAGCGATAAGTATTTTTACTTATATACTTGTGTAACTATATGTAACAGTGTATGGGAGGATGATGTATGAAGATTATGTCACGCAAAGAATATACCAGGCATCAAATAAAGGAAGCCTTGTTAATGCTTTTGAAAAAAGAATCATTTGAAAAAATCACTGTATCACAATTGAGTAAGACCGCCGGCATTACGCGTGCTACCTTTTATCTGCATTATACTAATCCGATGGATGTAATCGACGAGCTTTTGGAAGATGCTATAATGGCAGCCGGCGATAATGACGTAGAGGATGATAATTTAGCGCAGATTACGAAAGCTTTGAATCGGGCAAAGACCGGGGACGAACTGTATGCTGCTTATGAGTCCGTATTTTCACGGCTACCGCTCTGTCAGCGCGTTTCCGGTGAGCGTAAATATATGCCAATCTTTAAAGATGTCTTATTGGCTGAGCATATTATATATAATTTATACTTTAATGAACGGCCTAAGCAAGTGGCAGCGCTTACGAAAGAGTTAAAAGTCACGGAAGCCGTAGCTGACGCTATTTTTTTGTTTTGCGTGCACGGACTATATGCTATAAATCAAAAGTATAATTGGCAGCGTACCGAAGAGTGGCTTATGGCACAGCGGGCTCTGTTCCAATTTATGCAATCAGGAATGCAAGGCGTAGCACAAAATCGCAATTAATCGGCAGTAAATGACAATTTTAGGTGGTTTAATTGTAATATGATAGCAGATTCAGCAAGTAAGCAATTTTAATGAATCTGCTATCTTTTTAATTGCATATATAGTAATGGATACGGATTACCTTGCTCATCAAGTTCAGTGCGTTTATATACGCTAAATCCCATGTGTTCATAGAAGCCCTTAGCTTCCGGATTTTGCTCATTAACGGCAACATGATTAATTTCATAGGTATCGATGCCGTATTGAATCAATTGTTTACCAAGACCATGGCCACGCATGACCGGTGCGATAAACAACATCTCCACGGTTTGCTCGTCAATGCCCATGAAGGCAATAGGTTGTTGTGGATCATCTTCGGCTATAATTAAGTGGGGAACGGCGGTTAAAGCTTCGGGGACATATTCTTTGATAGCTAATATTTCATCATTGGATAAAAATAGGTGGGTGGCTCGTACGGAGGCTTCCCAAACAGTTGTTAATTGCTCGATAAGAGCGGTAGGACGGTTAGATACTTCGTATAGTTTCATAATAAATCACCTTTATATAAATCTCATTTTAATTACTTTAGTATAATCATATAGAGTATTAAGAAGATTATATCATATGCAGGCCGATAAGCACGGTAGGAGAGAACAGATAGTAAGATACCCGGAATATATTGAAGTATACAGTAATACACTAAAATGCGCCTTAAAGCAAAAAAGCCCATAATACGAATGCTTTTGCGCAAACGCATTATGGGTTTTGAATTATTGGTTATGTTATTTTTCCGGATGATGCACGAGTACTTTATCCGTATCGATTTCGTGGATTTTGTGGAAGTATTCTTGAGCATATTCCAAATCTTCCGGTGTGTTGATGTCGATGAAAATATCCGCTTCCAACGTGTTTTCCTTCAATGGTAATTGTAAAAGCGGTACTTCTTTGTAGAAGGAATGAAGCAATTTTTCACCGGCTGCGATTTTTCTTTCATAATCGGTAAGAGTTTACGATTATAAATGGCGTGCAAGCAAATATCTTTGCCGTTTAGGATAGGTACTACGACTTGAGCAACGCCTTGGGCTTCTACCATGCGGTCCAATACTACGAGGGAGAGGAACGGCATGTCAACGCCGATAACGAAGAGGTTTTCCGCATCGGTCGCTTCAAAAGCTGTCGCTACGCCGCCTAAGGTATGATGGCCCGGATATTTGTCTTCCACAACCGTGGCGTCCTTTAACGGTTCAAATTTATCGAAAAGGGTCTTATTATCGGTTACAATAATAGGGTCTTTTTCGAAGGAAAAAGCTAACATAGTATAAATAGTTTCAATTAATGTTTGGTCGCCGAATTTGGCAAACACTTTGTTATAACCCATGCGGGAACTGTTGTGACCCGCTAAGATAACCGGTTGTAAAGTTGCTAAATTTTCATACATAATAATGACCCCCTTTAAAATGTTCCTCTGTATAATAATGATACCATATACGCATAAATGAAATAAGAAAAATCATGTGAAATTGAAATTCTATAGTATTAATTTTGCATAATACATCTTGATTTAGAGGACTATATGAGCATAACGTATACTCGAAAAATGAAGTTGAAAATCACTTCCAATTAACCCTAAAAAACCTCAAGGCGTTGACTTTAAATTGATTTAATTTAAAGTTAACGCCTTAATTGGTTACATAATATTTAGTTGTCGTTGTTTTTGAAACGAAGAATGAAGGTTGTTCCTTCACCCGGTTCACTCTTAACAGCTACGGAACCACTGTGGATTTCCATAATATGTTTTACAAGGGCAAGACCAAGGCCGCTGCCTTCACGTTTGCTGTTGCGGCTCGGATCGGCCTGATAGAAACGTTCAAAGATACGGGCTTGTTTGTCTTTAGGAATGCCGATACCTTCGTCGGTGACGCTGACAACGGTAAAGCTTTCTTTGGTGCAAATATTAACAATAATATGATTATCCAGGTTTTTGCTGAATTTAATAGCATTGTCAAAGAGATTGATAAACACTTCTTCAATCAACTTAGGGGAGAGAAGTAAGGACGGGCTTTCACCGGTTATGGCCAAGGTGATATTTTTGCCCTGTCGCTTAGTGGCTAATTGTTGCCAAGCTGAATTAATGACGGAGCGAATTGAGGTTTGTTTAAATAGTACTTCAGACCCTTCGTCTTCGATGCGGGAGAGTTTTAAAATAGTGTCGATTAGTTCCTGCATGTGAAGGGCAGCGGTATGAATATGACCGCCCAGTAGGGTCGCTTCTTCTTTGTTGGGATACATACCCTTAGCAAGAATTTCCGCATAGCCGCTGATGGTAGTAAGCGGTGTTTTTAGTTCGTGTGATACATTTGAGGTAAACTCATAACGGCGCTGTTGCTCTAAATAGCTCTGCGTAATATCTGAGATGATAACAAGCAAGCGACCTTTGTAGCGATCTTCTTCCGTAATGTGGAAGATAATATGAAAATGCTGATTATCTTTATGAAGCAAATATTCGCCGCCCTGATGTTTGCGCATGGCGTTAATTACATTTTTGCGCCATTCTACATCATCGGAAAGCAGTAAAAGCGATTCGCCGTGTAATTCGCTTTTAGCGTTTAAAAACTCTTTCAAGTGTTCATTATATGTAATGATGGTGCCGTCTAATTCGGCCAATAAGAGCCCTTCGTCCATTTCTTCCATAATAGACCGGAGGGTATTTTTTTCGGCCTGTAGACGCAAAATCATGGCTTCAAGTTCATTTTTTGAAAAGACAGACGCGATAGAAGCGGTGTAATTTCATTGTACGCCTCGTCAATAACGGGCTTGGTATCGCCGTGCGAGGTCCAGGCTTTAACGATTTCTTCAATCGGATAGATGGCATCAGCCGTCCAACGCCGGGCTAAGAGATAACAACCGCCCGACATGGCCGCAAAGAGCAGGAAGAGCCCCGGGGCGGCGTCTAAGATAACTTTGTAAACGGTAGAACCGTTACGGGAGACTCGCAAAATCGAGTTATCCGGCAGGCGAATGGCCTCGTAGTAACTGATGGCATGGATGGTGGAAGAGTCACGAATATCACTGCCTTCGCCGTGGAGGATGGCCTGTGATATTTCGGGACGCTGCAGATGATTATCCATTGAATCCGCATCGTGGACGGAATCGAATAATACTTTTCCTTCGTAGGAAATCCAGGTAATACGCAAGGTATTATTGGTGGATTGGGCTATGGCTTGTAATCGGTCCGGTGTTAATGTGCCTGTAGACGCAATAATTCGACCTTCCGTATAGAGTACGGTGCGAAAATCATGTTTCCAGTTATTGTAGAATAAATAACTGAGAATTACGGTGCTGACTACGAGACTCAACATGCCCAAGCCGAACAGGGCACGGAAGAACTTCTGTCTCATATGGTGGCCTCCCAACGATATCCGATGCCGCGAACAGTCTTAAGATGGCGGCCGGCATGGCCTAAATGTTGTCTTAAGGTAACAACATGCATGTCAACGGTACGGGATTCGCCTTCATAGGAGAAGCCCCAAACAACTTCCATAATGCGTTCACGGGAAAGGGCAATGCCCGTGTTTTCCATGAAGTAGAGTAAGAGTTCGTATTCTTTGAGGGTTAACGCAATAGGTTGGCCATCAAGGGTGACGATGCGACTGTCTTTGTCCAGTACTAAATCATCACAAGTGAGCACGGATTTCTTAGGTGGCGTTATCGGACGGGTACGACGCAATAAAGCCTTTATACGGGAAACAAGTTCAACGACGCCGAAAGGCTTAGTGATGTAGTCATCGGCACCGCCGTCGAGACCTTGCACGACATCAATTTCGGAAGTTTTGGCGGTAATCATAATAATCGGCAAATCCTGGGTAGCAGGTTTTTCACGAAGTTTATTTAAGATGGATAAACCGTCTTCACCTTCCAGCATAATGTCGAGCAAGACAAGTTGAGGCCGGCGTTCTTCCAGGGCGGCCCAAAAGGGTCCGCTTGACTCGAAGGTGCCGACCTCAAAGCCCTGCCCGTTTAACACATAGGAGATAAGTCCGCGAATGCTGTCTTCATCTTCTACACAATAAATTAAAGGGTGGGTCTGTTTCATAGCTATCTCCTTATTCTGATAGAAAAAAAGGAACGAACTGCATTGAGTTCGTTCCGGGGAGTTTCCTGTTATCAACCGAAGCGACCGTTAATGTAGTCAGCCGTTTTTGGCTGTGTTGGTTCGGTAAATATAGTCTTTGTTTTATTATATTCTACCAAATCTCCCATTAAGAAGAAAGCGGTTTTTATCAGAAATACGAGCAGCTTGTTGCATATTGTGTGTAACAATAACAATTGTGTAGTCTTCTTTTAATTCTAACGCTAATTCTTCGATTTTAGCAGTGGAAATAGGATCGAGCGCACTGGTAGGTTCGTCCATGAGGATTACGTCAGGGCGAGTTGCCAAGGTACGAGCGATGCAAAGACGCTGTTGTTGACCACCGGATAAGCTGATGGCACTTTTGTGTAAGCGGTCTTTTACTTCATTCCACAAGGAAGCTTGGGTCAAGCTTTTTTCAACGATTTCGTCGAGTTCGCTTGCTTTTTTGATGCCTTGTAAACGTGGGCCGAAGGCTACGTTGTCATAAAGGCTTTGTGGGAATGGGTTAGGTTGCTGGAAAACCATGCCTACGCGGTGACGAAGAACGATTGGTTCCATGTCGGCGTAAATATCTTCGCCTTCTAAAAGGATTTTACCTTTAACGGTAACATCACCTTCAAGGTCGTTCATGCGGTTTAAGATACGTAAGAAGGTAGATTTACCGCAACCGGAAGGTCCGATTAATGCAGTAATTTCGTTCTTCTTAATGTTCATGTTGATATTTTTTAAGGCATGGAAGGTGCCGTAGTAGAAATCGAGGTTTTCTACCGTAAACGCGTTGCCTACCGCTTGATCGGCTACAGCTTTAGCACCGGCATTTACCAACACTTGCTGATTGGGCATTGCTACTTCAGAAATTTCCATTATTTGTTGTCTCCTAGGTTTTTACGATTAAGGTGACGGCTCAAGGCACGAGCACCGATACTGAATGTGAAAACGAGCGCTAAAAGTACGAGAGCACTTAAGTTGGCCATGGCACTTGCATTTGGATCTAAAGATTCACTGCGGGACGCCCAAATTTGAAGGGATAATGTTTCACCGGAACGGAATGGGTTGAACGCATTGGTAGGGGACGTAATGTCCGTGCTGGCCCAATTGATGTCGGTACTCATACCGGCGGTAAACATAAGAGCAGCGGCTTCACCGAATACACGGCCGGCTGCTAAGATGATGCCTGTAATAATAGCCGGGAATGCGGCCGGAATTAATACGCGGCTGATAGTTTGCCATTTGGTAGCACCTAAACCGTAACTACCTTTTGCATAGGATGCCGGTAAGGCGCGCAAGGCGTCTTCGGTGATAGTTGCGATAAGCGGTAAGGTTAAGATGGATACCGTTAATGCACCGGCGAATAAGTTCCATTGGGAGTTGGTCATGATGATGAACACCAAGTAACCGAACAAACCGAGAACGATGGAAGGTAAAGAAGATAAGGTTTCAATAGAGATACGCATAATCTTTTGTGCTTTACCTTTAGTTGCGTATTCCGCCATGTAGATACCGGCACCGATGCCGAGGGGAATACTGATGAGTAAGGCTAAGAACACGAGATAAATCGTATTGAAGAATTGGTTACCGATACCGGTTGGTGAGAATGCTAAGAGCTCAGGTTTGAATTCACTCAAGGCACTCCAGGCAATATGGCCGACAAAACCAACTAACAGTAATAAGGTAGCGCCTGCAAGGATATGCAAACCCAGTGTAACCAAGCGGTCGGTAGATAAAGCCCGTCGACGAGGGCCCGGAATGGCTTTACTTGCTTTCACTTAGGTTGCCTCCTTTAGATGTAATGTAGCGAATGAGTAAAATGAACAATAAGGAAATTACGAATAGGAATAATGCCATGGTCCATAATGCCATATTGTATTCACTGCCTTCCATAGTACCGCCCATATCCGCTGCAATCGCACTGGTTAAGTTAACGGTAGGATCCAATAAGGATTTAGGGAAGGCTTTCATTTTACCGATTACCATGGCTACCGCCAAGGCTTCACCGAAGGCACGTGCCAAGCCGAGTACAACGCCGGCTAAGATACCGTGTTTAGCTACCGGTAAAACGATTTTGTAAATTACTTCCCAGCGGGTAGCACCTAAGCCGTAAGCACCTTGACGGTATGTTTTAGGCACACTGTTAATGGCGTTCATGGTTACAGATGTAATCGTTGGGAAAATCATGATTGCGAGTACAATGGATGCTGCCAATACGGAGAAACCGCTGTCAGCTGTAGTGTACTTCTGAAGGAAAGGTACCAAGATGGTAAGACCTAGCCAACCATAGATGATTGAAGGAATTCCTACAAAAATTTCAATCACCGGTTGCCAGAAACGACGTCCGACGCTAGGTGTAATTTCCGCCATGTAGATGGCTAACGCAATACTTACAGGCGTTGCCATTATCAAGGCGAGAGCACAGGTAATAAGAGAGCCGACAATATAAATGCCGGCTGCAACGTGGCCGCCGCCGTCAAGCGTGTCGGCGGGCTGCCACTGGGTTGAGAATAGGAATTCTGAAAGACTGTGCCCGTAGATAGTGAAGGTACCGGTACCACGATAGAGGAGGAAGATCCCAATCGCTGCTGTAATAATCAGTAGGAAGAGACCTGCGCCTCTGATAACGTTACGCCATATTCTATCGGCGCGTAAAGTGCTTTCAATGTTCATCTATTATTACCCCTATTTTTACTGTTTAACTTTAGAGGCTACACCGTAACCTTGAGCTTCCAATTTTTTACCATATTCATCAGACATGATGAAGTCTAAGTATGCTTTCTGAAGAGCGTCAGGTTGGCCTTTAGTGTACATGTGTTCGAAGCCCCATACTCTGTAAGAACCATTGTAGCTGTTTTCGAGGGTAGGAGCCACGCCGTCGATGGAGATAGCAGTTACGCTGGAGTTATTTAATAAGTAAGGAAGAGCTACATAACCGATAGCGCCAGGAGTGTTGGCGATACTCTGAATTAAAGCACCGGAGTCGTCAGTTTCTAACGATTTGTTGGAAGCTTCTTGGTTTTTGTCAAGAGCAAATTCAGAGAAGAGAGCACGAGTACCGGAAGTAGTAGGACGAGTTACCAATACTACGTTCTGGTCAGGACCGCCAACTTCTTTCCAGTTAGTTACTTTACCGGTGAAGATGTCGATCAATTGCTGTTTAGTCAAGTTTGGAACTGCTTTAGCAACATCTTTGTTAGCTACAGTTGCTACAGTTACGATTGCTACTTTGTGGTCAACGAGTTCAGCTGCTTTTTCTTTGGATAATTTTGTTTCAGCAGGAACGTCGGAGTTACCGATGTTTACAGTGCCGTCGGAAACTTGTTTCAAGCCGGTACCGGAACCGCCACCGTTCAATACGATGGATACATCAGGATGTTTCTTTTTGAATTCAGCCGCAGCATCTTTTGCTAATGGAAGTAAAGCGGAAGAACCGGAAGAAGTGATGGTTCCTTTTAATGCCTGAGAGTTTGCAGGGGCAGAGCTGTCATTGCCACAACCAAGTAAACCGAGTGTTAACACGCTTGCTACTGCCATTGCTGTAAATGCCTTACGTTTGAAGTTCATGATTCAATTGCCTCCTAATTAGAAATGGACGTATTTACCAATTTAGTTTGTACACACAGTATAACTAAGCTGTGTAAAGTTTTTCATGTCCCTCTGTAAAAGTTTTGTAAAATTAATAATAAATGAGAATAAGTTCGATATAGTTTGTCGCGAGGGGGTTCTTATAGGCTTATATAAATATTTTTTTATTAGATAGGAATTTTGAATGGATTCTGTATGTTTTATTAATGAAGCAAATGTCTTTTATGGACGGAACTCATAAATCCTTTGATTTAAAATGACGATTTTGGGACGTTGAAAGTAGATAATTTCGGTAGACTTAAAATTAGGAGGTTATGTGTACGGCTGTAATCGGGGTGTATGAGGCTGTAATCAGCGAGGCGTACGAGGCTGTGATCGGCTAGGTAAATTGTTTAACCATTTAGGGAATATTTTTGTATTTTTGAATTGCACATTCATGATTTAGTGCTATAATTTATTTAAACTATATTCTATAGAAGATTAAAATAACATCTGATGGGGTTATAGAAGCTATGGTTGCAGAAAAAAGAGAAAGGTGTTTAGAAAGGAGCGATTATGATGCGCGTGGATATGAACAGTGATTTAGGTGAAAGTTTCGGTACTTATACGTTGGGGATGGATGAAGCGGTGCTTACGCATGTAACCAGTGCCAATGTGGCTTGCGGTTGGCATGCCGGGGATCCGCTCATCATGGCGAAAACCGTGCAACTTTGTAAAGAAAAAGGCGTAGCTGTCGGTGCTCATCCGGGCTATCCCGATTTAATGGGATTCGGACGCCGCAACATGACGATTACACCGGCGGAAGCTAAAGCGTATATGCTCTATCAGGTAGGGGCTTTGCAGGCTTTTTGTAAAGCTGCCGGCGTGCCGCTACAGCATGTAAAACTTCATGGTGCTTTTTACAATACGGCTTGCGTGGATCCGAAATTAGCGTCCGCTGTATTGGACGGTATAGAAGCGCTGGGTGATGGCATTGCCATTATGGCACTCAGTGGCAGTGTTATGGTTGAGATGGCCAAAGAACGCAACATTCCGGTTATTCAGGAAGTATTTGCCGATCGCGGCTATACGGCTAAAGGAACTTTAGTACCACGCAGTGAACCGGGTGCCTTTGTCAAAGATCCGCAGGAAGCATTGGCCCGTATTTTGCAGATGGTAAAAGAAGGCACCGTAGTGGCTAATACGGGTGAAACCATTCCGATTGTCGCTGATTCCATTTGTGTTCACGGTGATAATCCGGAGGCGGTAGCCTTTACGAAGGAACTTCGGGAAGGGCTCGAAAAAGCAGGTTTAACGGTGGCTAATTTTGCCGGCTAGGGATAAAGAGGTATTAAGGGAGGTTTTCTATGAAGCGAGTTGATGATAATAAAAAAAGTCTGTCCGTTTTAATCGGGGCGGCCTTTTTGATGGCTACATCGGCCATCGGTCCGGGGTTTATGACGCAGACGGCGGCTTTTACGGATCAGTTTAGAGCGGACTTTGCCTTTGTTATTGTGGCATCCGTTATTTTATCGTATATAGCGCAGCTCAATGTGTGGACCATTATTGCCGTTTCCAAGTTGCGCGGTCAGGATATTGCGAATCGCGTATTGCCGGGACTCGGTTATTTTGTAGCCTTTCTGGTTGCTTTGGGCGGTTTAGCTTTTAACATCGGTAATATCGGTGGGGCCGCTCTTGGGATTAATGTAATGATTGGGCTTGATACAAATATCGCGGCCGTTTTGTCAGCCGTTTTAGGCGTCATTGTCTTTATTTCCCACAAGGCGACCAAAGCTATGGATGCGGTGACCAAATACTTAGGGATTTTAATGCTCTTATTAATTGCCTATGTTACCGTGGTAGCAGCGCCGCCGGTAGGGACAGCCATAAAGCATAGTGTGTTGCCGCTAAAATATGAATGGCTTGCCACCATTACTTTACTTGGTGGTACGGTTGGCGGTTACATTACTTTCTCCGGCGGTCATCGTTTGATTGACGCCGGCATAGTAGGTGAGGAAAATTTATCGCAAGTACGTCGTTCCGCCACTCTTGGCATGGGCGTAACAACCTTGGTGCGAGTGCTTTTCTTCTTGGCCGTATTGGGCGTGGTAATGCAGGGCTATACTTTGGATGCAGGCAATCCGGCTGCTGATGCGTTCCGTTTTGCCGCCGGTGAAATCGGCTATCGTATTTTCGGCTTAGTATTCTTCTGTGCCGCCATCACTTCCGTAGTAGGCGCGGCCTACACATCGGTGTCATTTTTAAAAACTCTGTTTAAAACTGTGGGACGCCACGAAAATCTTTGGATTATCGGGTTCATCATTGCGTCGGCAGTTATCTTGGTACTCATCGGCAAACCGGCTATGCTCCTCATCGTAGCAGGTTCGTTGAACGGTCTTATTTTGCCGGTTACTTTAGCCGTTATGCTGATTGCGGCCAAGCGTAAAGACATTATGGGAGAATATAAGCATTCCCCAATATTACTGTGGAGCGGTTGGGCCGTAGTCGCTATTTCCGCGTACATCGGTTATATTTCGTTACAAGGTATTTTGAAATTAATTCAGTAGCTTAAAAATAAACGGGCTACTCATTGATTAGGAGGTGGCGGTATTGACACCTATACAGGAAACATTGCGCTTTGCACCGGTAGGTGATAAAGCGGTAACGGCCGTATTCGGGGATACAATCGATCCGGCCATTAATCGCAGAATTCGTCATACGGTGCAGGCTTTGCAAACTGAAGTGGGCCATACCATTGAAGAAATGGTATCTACGTATAGTTCGATTTTAGTGATTTATGACCCACTGAAAAAAGATTATGACGCCATTTGCGACATGATAAGCGCAGCGTCGCAAACTGAGAATGAAACAGCTGCAGCCGACAAGGTAAGGGTCGTAGAGATTCCCACCGTGTATGGCGGCGAGTATGGCATGGATATGGACTTTGTAGCCGAACATGCAGGGCTTACGGCGTCAGAAGTCATCAATATTCACAGCGGTACCGATTATTTGGTGTACATGTTGGGCTTCATTCCGGGCTTTACCTATCTTGGCGGTATGGATGAACGTATTGCTACCCCTCGTCTTACTACGCCGCGCACCCTGATCCCGGCCGGCTCTGTAGGTATTGCGGGGGCACAAACGGGGATGTATCCATCCGATTCGCCGGGCGGCTGGCAAATTATCGGACGCACACCGGTTCGTTTATATGATGGCAACAGTGAAAAACCGACCCTTTTGGAAGCCGGTGATTATGTGCGCTATGTGCCGGTTTCGGAAGAAGAATTTTTAGATATTAAGGCCCATTTGGCGACCTATGAAGTAAAGTCATTTTATTGTAAGGAGAGTGAGCTCCATGGTAGATAATACTTTTACAAAAAACGGTGCCGCTCATGCCTTTCATTTGATTGGCAATCCTCATAGCGGCGTGTCGCCTATTGCGTATTGGCAAATAGAACAGCCGGGCTTTTTTACAACCGTTCAAGACGGCGGTCGGGCGGGCTATCAGCAGTACGGTATGCCCGTGGCCGGTGCGATGGATCTTGAAAGTTACGAACTAGGGCAACGTCTCGTAGGTAATCCT
>ENA-OQJP01000070-OQJP01000070.1-human-gut-metagenome-genome-assembly--contig:-NODE-70-length-45666-cov-7.354751_pt1 | contig 45666 bp, 48 predicted proteins | sample MGYA00242611_ERZ504778 | MGnify/ENA primary metagenome ERZ504778 (study PRJEB26092, sample SAMD00036349) | human gut metagenome | host: Homo sapiens | study: EMG produced TPA metagenomics assembly of...
CATGTTTTTACACACACTTTTTGTCCACCCTTTATCTTTGTCAAAAAAAGATAAAAGTGCTATAAACCCAGTATCTATCTAGGTTTACAGCACTTTTTACACACACTTTTTGTCCTATAACTCTAAAGTGAATGCGCAACCACCAATGCCGGGCAGTATGCTTGACGAAGCGGAAGAAAAGAGTTGGGATCATTTCCATACTATTTCGCCGAATACGGACTGGGAAGCGGCCCTGAAACGTGCTGAACAAATGGGCCTCGGTTCCAGAAGTTATGAAATTGTGGAAGTAAAATAATTTAAAATAAAAAAGAGCAACAGCCTCGGCTGTTGCTCTTTTGCGTTCTGCGTAAAGTACTTATTATTTGGAGTACAATTCGACGATGAGCGTTTCGTTAACTTCGATAGGAAGTTCGGAACGTTCAGGAAGACGGTTGAAAGTACCTTTGAAGGCTTCCAAGTCTTTAGTAATGTAAGGAAGTTCGAAAGAACGAAGTTCCTGGAAGTTTGTTTTGAACATTTCGTTGTCACGGGATGCTTCGCGAAGTTCGATTACATCACCAGGTTTGCACTGGTAGGAAGGAATGTCTACGCGACGGCCGTTAACAAGAATGTGGCCATGGTTAACCATCTGACGTGCTTGACGGATGGAGTTACCGAAGCCAATGCGATATACGAGGTTGTCAAGACGGGATTCCAACAATACTAACATGTTTTCACCGGTAACACCCTGCATTTTTTTCGCTTTATCATAATAGCGTACGAACTGGCGTTCTAGCAAGTTGTAATAAGCTTTAACTTTCTGTTTTTCTAATAATTGTAAACCGTATTCAGACATTTTTTTCTGACGTTGGTCCTTCTTTACGCGCTTTAAAGCTTTGGAGTGACCGAAAACGTTCACACCGAAGCGACGACATAACTTAAAGCGTGCTTCTCTTCTCGTTGCCATGTGTTTATCACCTCATAGTAAAATAAAAAATAATATCTGTATCCTAATAAGATACCCAATAATGATAGCATATACGAGGCTAACTGTCAATTTATATTGCCTAAATATCTGCAGTTTATTGCAAGGTTATCATAAGGTTGTCATACGGTCATCATAAGGTTATTATAAGGTTATTGGTAGGTTAGTGACAATCTGTTATCCTTTTGAAAACTCCTGCTAACTTGAAGTAAATATATCGACTATTTTCAATTAGGTGCGCTTTTTATTGCTCTTAGTCTAAGAATTTTACTTTGCTTTAGGTTATGAATTAATAAATATTCAAAAAGTATTCATGATGAGGATGAATGTGTTTTTCAAGTGAATAGTATTATAAATCAATACAAAATTCTGAGATTTTTTATAAAATTGCGTGAAAAACGAAAGTTTTAAAATTGCATTATCACAAATTTTATTCAATATTTTTATAAAGAAAACTACTTTCAATATTCGTTGTATCTTATAAACATGAAAAAATCATGAGAAGTGATGCGTAGATTATTATCAAGTAACTTATAGGGGATATAGCACAAAATATCCATACTTGTTTGATTGGGTATAGTTATTTTTCGTTGATTAAGAGGATTTATAAATGAATGAATAAAATTATCTAATAAATGTTTTGAATAATACCGCCAATGTCATCATTTAATGTTCGAAAGTATCGATAAATTTATAAAATTTTTGTACATATCTCTTTTCTAACTGAATCAATACATGGTATACTAAGGTTAAAGAAGAGAGACTACCTTCATCAGTCGTTGAGGGAATTTTATACTTATTATGAATGTATGAATATGTAATGCATGAAAAGGAGATGATAAGATGGATGAACTACCTACTCTGCAAGAGTTACAAAGTTTTATAACCTATAGTAAAATGGGTAACTTCACGTTAGCTGCTCAAGCTGCTAATATTACACAATCTGCTTTTAGTGCGCAGATGAAAAACTGGAACGTTTAGTTGGTGTAAAATTAATAGCTCGCTCTACCCGTGGTAGCCGCCTTACAGCGGAAGGTGAGAAATTCTTACCGGAAGCAGAGCATATTATTGAAACACTGGAACGTGCTATTCATAGCATTCGTTTGGCCAATAAGTTAGAACGGCCTATGCTCAACGTAGGTATTTTGCGGAGTATCGGTGATGTGCGTATGAATGCGCATGTATCGTATTTTCAACAGACTAACCCCAATTTCTCTATTTCCATTTATGACATGGAAGAAGAAGAAATGTTACTGGATTTGCGTGAAAACCGCATTGACATTGGTACTTGCTACTTGCCAAATAATAAAGATATGAGTAGCTATGAAAGTATTGCTATCCGTGAAGATTCTGTAGTTTATTATGCGCCTAAGCGCGAATTACCGGCCGGTAAAGTATTGAACACTGAAGAATTGTTGGATTATCCAATGGTTATGTATCCACCAAAATATTTCATGAGCCATCGTTTGAAATCCTACTTCTCGGAAGAAGGACGTCAGTCCTTACCACATTTGGTACGTTTATCTAATCCGTATGCCATGATTGATTATTGTCAGCGCAATGAAGCGGGGTCTTTGATTTCCCGTCATTTATTGGATGCACTTGGCATTAAGGATGGTATCTATGCATTAGCCAAACTGTTAAATCTTCAGGTTTGCTTTGTATATCGTAACAACAACTCTAAATGGGAAACAATGAAAACGTTTATGGATTACATTGTTCAAAAAGTAGGAGTTAACGGCTGATTTTGGGGAAAAATTAGTTTTGTGCTTTACATAAGTTTGTCTCATCAAATGAAAACGCGGTTTGTACCTTTCGGTCAAACCGCGTTTGTTGCATTATTTTATTTGGAATTCGGAAGTAATTAGATAACTGAGCATAGTGACGTATGCTCATCTCCCTAAATAATGCCTAGTTAAGTGCTGCCGGATATATAGACCTAACTAAATAATAGGGGCAGACATACCCGTTAGGTAATATACCCGATAAGTAATACGTATCTTAGAAGTTTACATCCTTACCGTAGTAAGCTGCTTCGTAGATTTTCTTAATATCTTCTACGGTTGGTTTACGTGGGTTAGTCAACGTGCAAGCGTCTTCAAGAGCGCGTTCGCTCATACGATCGAGAACGGCTAAGAATTTGTCTTCCGGAATAACAGTATTTAAACCATCTTTAATCGTTTTGCTTAAGCCTAAGCGTTTATTGAGGTTCCAGATGGCGCGTTCAAGGTTTTCAATACCGAGAATACCTTCCAATTGAGCATATTTCTGGGTAGCTTTTTTGTTGTATTGAATGATGTATGGTAACAAGATAGCATTAGCTTCGCCATGAGTTAAGTGGAATTCACCACCGATTTTGTGAGCCATACTGTGAACGATACCTAAGGAGCAGTTGGTGAAGGACATGCCGGCCATAGTGGAGGCGTTATGTACTTTGTCGCGTGCTTTAATACTGTCAGGTTCCTGGTAAGCTGTTTCCAAATATTCAAAAATCAATTGAATAGCATGGAGTGCCAATGGATCGGTGAAATCATCGGCTGCTGTAGATACATAAGCTTCAACAGCATGCGTCATTACGTCCATACCGGTTTGCGCTGTAATGAGCGGCGGCATTTTGGATGGAATGCGGCTGTCTAATAAAGCAATATCCGGTACTAAATCAGGGGATACTAATGGATATTTAATGTTGTTGTCCGTATCGGTAATTACGCTGAAAGCCGTGATTTCCGAAGCAGTACCACTGGTGGATGGGATACCGATGAGGCGAGCTTTAGTGCGTAGTTTAGGGAAGTTGAATTTCACAAGTTCCATGAAATCATAGCCAGGGTATTCGTAGTATACCCACATGATTTTGGCTGCGTCCATAGGGGAGCCACCACCTAAGGCAATAATCCAATCCGGTTGGAATTCGGCCATTTTAGCGCCGCCTTCGATACAAGTCTTGATGGATGGATCCGGTTCTACGCCGTCAATGATTTGAACTTCCATACCACCCTTTTCAAGTTGGGCTTTAGCTTCGTCAAGAAAGCCGAATTTGCGCATGGAGTTGCCACCGGTTACGATTGTAGCGCGTTTGCCTTCTAATTTTGAGAGATGAGTGAGGGCATCGTCGCCATGAATGATGGTGTGTGGAATTCGAAATGTTGCATAAGCCATGGATTTACCTCCTAATGTTTACATAATTTGAACGGTGTTTATATTTGTATTGTACGCTTTTTTCAAGATTAAAACAATGTATAAAAGTGATTTTAACTATGAATAATTTAAATAGTAAAGCCGCTGAAAATGAAGCCGGAGCAACACCGATTTTAGGCGGATTGTTATATAATATACAGGTATTATGTGTTAATTTGTTCGTATATACATGAAAAAATATGTCTTATTTATGAGTAAAGGGTATTTGACATATCTTCGAAAAAGTGTGATTTAAACAATAATTTCACGATTTGTGAAGTAAAAGTTTTAAGTCGATTAGAAAAACTAAGATAATTAGGTTTTAGAATTACTCAGATGTTTTAAATAATTGTTAAAGTTTAAGTTGATTGTAAGAAACGCAGGTGGATATATGAAAAAAATAGCTATTTTAGTCAATGAAGATACGATGCAGCGTTGCTCTTGCGGCGGTTGTTTAGGGGCATTCATGGGTAAGAAAGATTCCTTTGCCCGCTATGAAGGGGAAGAGATTGAATTAGTCGGATTTAGCCATTCCGGCGGTGATTTAACGAAAAAGCTGGAAACCCTTCGCAAAAAAGGTGTGGATGTGGTGCATATTTCAACGTGTACGAAGAGTAAAAACGAAGATTACGAGACCATTGCCGATGCTTGTGCCGAATATTTTGACGTAGTCGGCTATACGCATGGCAGTCCGGATGGTAAAGGTAAGGGCAAAATGGCGGTAGAATTAAAAGCGCGTCAGCCGAAGGAGGCAGAATAATGGAATTACGTAAAAGTCAAACTTTTTTCTTAGGTTTGCAACATGTATTGGCCATGTATGCCGGTGCTGTTATCGTACCGATTATCGTGGGCAGCAGTTTAAATCTGACGACTATGCAGATTGCCTATTTAATTGGGGCCGATTTATTGACGTCAGGGATTGCGACGCTGCTTCAAGTGTGGCGTAATCGCTTTTTCGGCATCGGCTTACCGGTAGTGCTGGGCTGTACCTTTACGGCCGTATTTCCTATGATTGCCATTGGTAAAGAGCTGGGCCTTGGGGCTATTTACGGGGCCATCATTACATCCGGTCTTATTGTGTTTATTATTTCGCATTGGTTTGGTAAATTAGTGCGGTTCTTCCCGCCGGTAGTCACCGGCTCTATAGTAACTGTTATTGGCGTTACCTTGGTTCCCGTAGCTATGAATAATTTAGCGGGCGGCCTTGGCAGCCCGGATTTTGGCAGTGTTATGAATTTGAGCCTCGGTTTTGCCGTGTTGGCCTTCATACTTATTTTAAATCGCCTTTTCAAAGGATATATTCAAGCCATTTCCGTATTGCTGGGACTCATTGCGGGCACAATAGCGGCCTTCTTCTTAGGTATGGTTGACTTTGCGCCGGTGGCGGAAGCTACGTGGGCTCATATTCCACAACCGTTTTACTTTGGCCTACCCACATTCCACGCCAGCGCTATTTTGACTATGACCATTGTGGCCATGGTAAGTATGGTGGAATCGACCGGTGTGTTCTTGGCCTTAGGTGAAATTTGCAATCGTAAATTAACACCGCAAGATCTCGCTCACGGCTATCGCGCGGAAGGCTTGGCTTCCATTATAGGCGGTATTTTTAACTCCTTCCCATACACCACGTTTTCACAAAATGTGGGGCTCGTGGAATTATCCAAAGTACGCAAAACCACGGTAATCGTAGTATGCGGTATTATGCTTGTCGTATTGGGCTTGGTGCCTAAATTCGCCGCTTTGGCAACGATTATTCCAACGTCTGTATTGGGCGGTGCCATGGTTGCCATGTTCGGTATGGTGTGTGCGGCCGGCATTCGTATGTTGGGCAAAGCGGATCTTACCGATTCGAACACGATGCTTATTGCGGCTTGCTCCATTACATTGGGCCTGGGCGTGACGGTAACGCCAAATTTATTCGCTCAGTTTCCGTCGTCCGTGCGTATCCTACTGGAAAGTGGTATTGTAGTAGGTGCTTTGACCGCTGTGGTGCTTAATATCTTGTTTAACTATGATAAGATTAAAGAAAGCAAATGATAGGCATTAAATAATAGACAGTAAATAATAGGAACTAAATAAAGATAACGCCTCAGGGTTTTGAAAAAACAACGCTTTTATTGCGGTAGGACAACTATCATCGTTTGAACTTGCAGTTTAATGACAAAAATACGGTTTTACGCTATAATAAAAAGGTAACTTAACAAGCGAATCAACAAATGGTACTTGGTCATTCATTGGTAGGAGGCGACTATTATGAAGATGTTCCCCGCAATTGATATGGTAGCAACAGGCGCCCAGATTCAGGCTTTACGGATTAAAAGCGGATACTCCGTTAAAGACTTGCAAGAAGCATTCGGTTTTAGTGACCCGCAAGCCATTTACCGATGGCAATGGGGGCAAAGCTTACCGCGTGTAGACAACTTGGTTGCGTTAAGTGTATTATTTGGTGTAACAATTGACAGCATTCTCGTTCTGGAGCAGAAAGAGGATGCTGTTTCTGCTTTTTATAGACTTAATTTCATGGACTTAATTTTAATAGACTTAATTTCTTGGATTTAATTTTCATAGGAGCCGGCTTATTGTAAGCGGGTTCTTTTTTATAGTCTATATTTTGCCTTTTTGTATACAAAAAGCAGGAGAATCATGTAGATGAGTAGAAGTAATATATTGTATACTTAAAATGCATTATTTTTATTCTGTGAGTTGCAAGGCATTGTTATTCAGGAGGCGAAACTATGACATTTCTATGGGAACAAGGGATTCCGGTTATTAAGCTGGATATGATTGCCACATTGGCATTGGCGATTCTATTATTGCTGCTAGGTCGCGTAATGGTTAATCGCATTACTATTTTAGGCCGCTTTTGTATTCCGGCCCCGGTAGCCGGCGGGTTGCTTTTTTCTATATTAATGTTAATTTTTCACCAAACGAATATCTTAGTTATTAAGATGGATACCTTATTGCAAACACCGTTTATGTTGGCTTTTTTCTCCACTATTGGGATTGATTGCCAGTCTTAAGCTTGTAAAAAAGGCGGCAAATTGCTGTTATTTTATTGGCTTCTTTGCGGTTTCTTATCCCTTATGCAAAACGTAATCGGTGTATCCTTGGCACAAGTATTGGGCATCGATCCGTTGCTCGGCGTATTAATGGGGGCCGTATCGATGGAAGGTGGGCACGGTGCAGCCGGTGCTTTCGGCCCTGAAGTGGAAGCGATGGGTGTATTTGGGGCTACAGCGGTAGCTATGGCGGCTGCCACCTTTGGGCTTGTTTCCGGTGGTTTAATCGGCGGCCCGATTGCCAAGTATCTTTTAAATAAATATGATTTGCGCTCCACAGAAGAGATAGAACTGGCTGACGGTGCTGCCGTAGGCGCCGCCGGTAGTAAAACAGCTTCAGCGGCTAATTCCGGTAATATCAATGTAGCCCAATCGGCCAAACAGGAAAGTGAATACGCTGAATCGGAAGTGTCGGCTCATTCCTTGTTTACCCATTCCGCGATTATTGCTGTTTGTATGACCGTAGGTTTGGCTGTAGCCGCTTGGCTCAAAGTTGCTTTAGGTATAGCACTTCCAAGTTATGTGGTGGCCATGTTCTTCGCCGTAATTTTACGTAACCTTAACGATCAACTCCATGTGGTTAAAGTCCATACGGAAACGATTAATTTAATCGGCGACTATTGCTTAGGTGTATTCTTATCCATGGCCTTGATGACCCTTAAATTGTGGGAACTCATTGATTTAGCGATTTCAATGCTCATCGTATTAGGTGCCCAAGTTGTGTTCATGATTGTTTATTGCTTATTCGCTGTATTCCCATTATTGGGTAAAACCTATGATGCGGTGATTATGTGTGCCGGTATGGCCGGTCACGGGTTGGGCGCTACGCCAAACGCTATGGCGAATATGAAGGCTGTTACTGAAAAATACGGCCCATCCACTAAGGCGTTCTTAATCGTACCCCTTTGCGGGGCCTTCTTAATTGACTTGTTTGCCTTACCATGTATCGTATGGTTTATTAATTACTTTGCGCATTAAGGTGTGGGAAGAGATTGTCCTGTTTAAAGTAAAAACCACCACAGTTCATAGACTGCGGTGGTTTTTTTTGTAGGAACTATGATTAAAAATTATATATTCTATATTTTTGAGTTATACGTAATTCGTAGCAGGAGAATTTAAATTTATAACGAATACTTAAAATTGTGAGTATTTTGGTGCGCATTATGATAAGCATTTGGTGTGCTTTATTATGAGTACCCTTGTAGCGTGGAAAGAAGTCGGATTGTCAGCTATAGTACTAATTGTAGTATCCGGGGAGCCGTAGCATAGTAGCCTTTAACATAATAACTATAGCCTTTGGCGGCCGGGTGGGGCCGCTGCTTACATGTAAATAGGGTGTTAGCCATAATGATATTGTTTTGGCTAGGAGGCGAAAGTATGAACTTTTTTATGGATCAAGGGATTCCGGTAATTGAGCTTGATATGATTGCTACATTGGCGCTGGCAATCTTCCTACTCTTATTGGGACGCATTATTGTCAATCGAGTTGGCTTTTTGAGTCGATTCTGTATTCCCGCACCGCTAGCCGGTGGATTGTTGTTTTCCCTGATTATGTTAGTGCTACATGAGACGAATATTTTAAACGTTAAAATGGATACTATATTGCAAACGCCGTTTATGCTGGCATTCTTCGCTACCGTTGGGCTTATAGCGAGTCTTAAACTGGTGAAAAAAGGTGGCAAGTTATTATTTTATTATTGGGCTCTATGTGCTTTTTTGTCCCTTATGCAGAACGTAATTGGTGTTTCTTGGTCCAAAGTGCTCGGTCTTGATCCGCTACTGGGCGTTTTAATGGGCGCCGTATCCATGGAAGGTGGTCACGGTAATGCCGGAGCCTTTGGTCCGGAAGTGGAAGCTATGGGCGTTTACGGAGCTACGGCGGTGGCCATGGCGGCTGCTACTTTTGGCGTTGTGGCCGGCGGTGTAATTGGTGGACCTCTCGCTAGATTTTTTCTTAATAAATATAATCTGCGCTCCACTGAAAACGAAGAATTAGCGGAAGAAGGTAAAACAGCCGGTTTAGCTCAAGAGATAGAGCAAGTGGCAGATCCGGATACAACCAGTGTGAATGAAGCGTTAACGGTTGAAAAAATCGAAGAGGGCAAGGAAGTGAGTGAAGAAGTGGCAGCTCATGTATTCCTGCTGCATGGTTTTATCATCGCTATCTGTATGGTCGTGGGCATGGAATTAGCCGTTTTCGTAAAAAGTACTTTCGGCTTTGCTATACCTAACTATGTGGCGGGATGTTCTTTGCCGTTTTATTACGCAATATCAACGACAAATTTAATCTTGTTGAATTGCATAATCCGACCATTGGGCTTATTGGCGACGTGTGTCTTGGCATCTTCTTGTCCATGGCCCTCATGACCCTTAAATTGTGGGAACTGGCCGACTTGGCATTGCCGATGATTGTCATCCTCATGTCGCAAGTTATTTTCATGATTGTGTATAATATATTCGTGGCATTCCCGGTTTTGGGGAAATCCTATGATGCGGTTATTATGTGTGCCGGCATGGCCGGTCATGGTTTGGGTGCTACGCCAAACGCGATGGCGAATATGAAAGCCGTTATTGAAAAATACGGTCCATCTACTAAAGCTTTTCTCATTGTGCCACTATGTGGCGCCTTCTTGGTAGACTTGTTTGCGGTACCTTGTATTGTGTGGTTTATTAATTACTTTGCCCATTAAACTGGAATCACGGTTCTTCTACGTAAAAAAGAGTCGTCAAGTAATGAACGCCATCGGACAATCATCGTCCCAGCATCTTACTCTAACGACTTCTTATTTGAATAGTATAGCAAGTAAAGCGGTGGTTTTACAAGTCAAGAACAGTAAGTAATTGAGGGTGTTCACCCCATCTGATATGGTCAGGAAATAATAAAGTAAAAAGAAGGAAGGCATTGCCGCTCGGTATTGGCAATGCCTTCCTTCTTTAGGAGTGGGATTAAGGGGGATCTATTTGAATAAAGCGTAATATATAACGTAAAACCATCCGAATAGGCCGTGAAGAATTGCCCAAGGGATGGAATGCCAGTTGGCATAGCTAATCACCATGGCCAAGGCGGATCCAAAAGAAATTCCCGTTGTTACTGTTGATGATAAAAACTTCATAAATACCTCCCTATATTTGAGACAGTCTCATTAGAAATTGATGCTGATAAAACTGTCATATTAAATCTGATTCTTCCAATGTAATTATAACGTAAATTGGAATATTTGTATAGTGAAAATTTTAGATATTTAGATATAATAGGGCAATTATTGAAACTTTTGGGCCGGTTTTATTTGAAAAGAATATTTTTAGCATAAATAGAGTGTAAAAAAGGAAGTGCCAAGATTTAAGCACTTCCTTTTCCGTTCATTATTATTTATCTAAGGTATTGAGATAGTTTAAAAGATCTTGAATACCTTTGTCACTATTGATGCCTACTTTAAAAATTGGTGAAGCTCCGGTCATTACAAGTTGATTTTTAATAAATTCAATATCATCGTTTTCATCTATTAAATCCATTTTTGTGATAATACCGATAGCAGGCTTATTAAATAGACTGGCAAATCCCGGAGGAAACATTTGCTCTTTTTCCTTTGCGGAAATGAGAAAACCTAAAATGTCAGCCTCTGCAGCAGTAACTAGAAGGGCGTTGTACATAAGTCTATGTTGGACAAACTCACCCGGCGTATCAATAATATCGTCATGAAATTGAACCGTTTGTGTTTTTGCGTAAATGATTTCAACACCTTCAATTCGCTGTGTTAGAGTTGTTTTACCAACACCAATGGGGCCAACAAACATAATTTTTTTCATAAAAACACTCCTTATTAACGGTGTATAATAAAAAGGAATGTTAAGCAAGAGTTTACTGTATGTAGTTTTAAGATACAGGATTTTTAAATAAATGTAAATAGTCAGCAATCTATGATAATTAGTAAATTGACAAAAATGAGGCTTATTTGTATTATCAAGTTAACACAATGAAGTGTAAATAAAGCATAGTGGCTTTGAAAGAGGATTTTTAATGAGGAAAAATTAGTGATTCTCATAATATTCTCTATAATTACCGGTATTTCAATGATATATATACCATGTAATGAGAAAGGAGCTTTACTATGAAAATTTACACTAAAACCGGCGATAAGGGGATGACCCGTTTAGTGGGCGGTATTGCAGTATCAAAAGATTCAGATCGAGTAGATACCTATGGTACTATTGATGAATTAAATTCGTGGATTGGTTATGCTATATCGCAATTTGATTCGTCTTTATTCGAGGAAAAAAATGAATTACAACATTTACAGCATTTCTTATTTGATGTAGGTACTGATTTAGCAACTCCGGAGTCGTTAAATCGAGAAATAACTTTACCTGTTGATGCTATATCATGGTTGGAAGCCCGAATTGATGAGTATACGGCTAAATCACCGGAGATTAATCGTTTTATTTTGCCCGGTGGAACTCGTGAGGCCAGTATGATTCACATGGCACGGACGATTGCAAGACGGGCCGAACGACGAATAGTTCGATTACAGATGACCGCGAAAATACCGGGAGAGTTGGTTATGTTTGTTAATCGATTATCAGACTATTTTTATGCTTTAGCAAGATACTTAAACACTAAACAAGGTATGGAAGATATATTTTATACCAGAAGTGCTGAAGTATTTCATAATGCTAAGACCAAAAATATAAAATAATTATTGGGATTATCCTGTTCTTGCAGAATTGATTAAGATATGTTATTATTACTTTTAGATTAATAGAAATATGAAATCTGACGATGGAAGTTAGTGAGAATCTAACACGGTCCCGCCACTGTGATGGCTTTTGCCTAAGTCAGGTCTTTCGCGGATTTCATTACACATGCTGTTTCGAGGTAAGACAGGATGTTGTTTTTGTGGCATTGTAGTACTTCACTGGAATTAATGCAGAAAATAAACCGGCATGTATTAATCTGTCTTGCACAGAGACGTGCGTCTATTGATGGACTAATGTTAGTCGTTCAATGATGAGAGAGCACAGCACAGTGGAGTGTGACATTAGTTCAAAAATAGGAAAAGGGCATGGAGTTAGTACTCCATGCCCTTTTGTTATAAGTGTAAAGAACCCTTTTGTCATCGGGTGTTATATCATAGTCAAAGCGAGAACAAGTTAAAATAACTGCTAATTTAGGTATAAATCGGAGAAAATTTGAAATAGTATATAGATTATGCATAATTGAAATACGTAATTTTTATTGACATTTTTTTTGGTTAAGTATAAATTATTGTTATAAGATTTTCGTGTACAATAGCGTGCATGGTTTGCAATGAAGCTTAAACGGAGGGTGTATTCCGTGAGGGCTTCTTTTTTATTTGTTAAGCAGGAGAGCATGTATGCAGAAAATTAAATTTCCTACGACACTATGGGTAGGGGAAGATGCGTTGCAAGGTCTTCGTGATCTCCCTGTAAAAAAGGTTTTCATAGTGACGGATCCATTTATGGTTCAGTCTGGAATGATTTCACATGTAACGGAGAACTTAGACTTTGCTGAAGTAGAGATTTTTAGTGATATTGTTCCGGATCCGCCGACTGAAGTAGTCGCTGCCGGTGTAAGTCACTTAGTAGAATCAAATGCTGATGCAATTATTTCAGTAGGTGGTGGATCTGCTATTGATGCGGGGAAAGCTATGTTGTATTTCGGCAATCGCGTTAAAGCCAATAAAGATTTAATGTTTATTGCTGTACCGACCACAAGTGGTACCGGTTCAGAAGTAACAAATTTTTCAGTAATCACAATGCTGGAAACAGGAACAAAATATCCGATTGTTACCGATGAAATACAACCTAATATTGCAATTTTAGATACTCGCTTAGTAATGAGTGTACCGCCTAGTATTACGGCTGATACAGGCATGGACGTTTTAGTTCATTTAATTGAATCCTATGTATCATTGAATGAAAATGTTATGGCAAAAGTATTAGTTGAATATGCAATTCAATTAGTGTTTGAATATTTGCCGGAAGCATTTTCGAACGGTACGAATAGTTATGCCAGAGAACAGATGCATGTGGCTTCCTGTATGGCCGGTATGGCATTTAATTTGACGAACTTGGGATTAAATCACGGTATGGCACACGCTATCGGCGGTAGATTCCATGTACCGCATGGACGAATCAATGCTATTTTATTGCCGCATATTGTGGCGTATAATGGTGATTATCAAAACAAAGATTTATATGCTGCTAAGAAATATACTAGATTGGCGAATATTGTTAAAGCGACAACTAGTGTAAATCCGAGAATCGGAGTGGCTGCTTTAATTCGGCAGATTAAGCATTTACAGAGTACTCTGAAAATGCCTTTAACATTAACTGATTGTGGGTTTAATCGTAGTGAAATTATGGAGAGCGGTGATGCTATTGCAAAAGCTGCGTTAGCTGATGCATGTACAGCTGCTAATCCAAGAATACCTACGGCAGATGATATTAAAAATATTTTAAATCAAATTGCTTAACCGTCAGTCTGATAAGGTAATGCTGGAAAGGTGTGGCTATGGAAGAAAAACAGCGTATGATTCAAGAATACGTTCCTGGGAAACAGATAACGCTAGCCCATATTATTGCCAATCCGGCTAAGGAGATTTATGGCAAGTTGGGATTACCCAGTGATGTATACAATGCACTTGGGATTTTAACAATAACACCGGCAGAAGCAGCTATAATCGCTGTTGATATAGCAACTAAAAGTGGTGATGTTAAAATTGGTTTTGTAGACCGATTCTCCGGATCGGTGGTTATTTATGGTGATGTTAGTTCCGTTGAAACGGCGTTGCGAGCTGTTGTGGACGGGCTACGAAATATTTTAAAATTTGCATTAGGTTGTGAAATTACCAGAACTTAAGAAATCGAGGAGACCTACTTATGCGAGGAAGAATAGTTATTGTCGATGATGAGCCAATAACTCGTTTAGATATTAAAGATATCTTAACAGATGCAGGCTATGAAGTAAGCGGCGAAGCAGCCGATGGCTTTGAGGCAGTAGAGATTTGCCGTAATGTAAAACCGGATTTAGTATTGATGGATATTCAAATGCCGGTACTTGATGGTTTAAAGGCAGCAAAAAAAGTTGCGCAAGATAAATTGGCGAGCAGTATAGTTTTTTTAACTGCTTATGGAGATTTTGAAAATACAGAAAAAGCGAAAAAGCTTGGTGCAACAGGCTATTTAATTAAACCAATTGATGAAAAATCTCTTATTCCGACTATTGAAGTAGCAATCGCTAAGGGGCAACAAACTGAAAATTTAGAACAAGAAACTGAGGGATTAAAGCTTCGTTTAGAAGAACGGAAAGTAATTGAAAAGGCTAAAGGAATTCTATGCCGTGATTTAAAAATTACTGAGGATGAAGCCTATAAAAAATTACGCCGCTTGAGTATGGATAGACGCTCTAAAATGAGTGAAATTGCTGAATTAATTATAATGGATAGTGAATGATATGGCGTTAGATATAGGTAATCCGGATGAAGCAATTTTACGCAAACTGTGTGATACCTATTCGGACTTAACTGCGGATGAAGTTAAAGAATTAGTACAAGTTATATATCATTTGGCTGATTCGTTATTATATCCTGATGCAGATGTATTTATTGACATTTATAATGAAGTAACGAAATCTGCTTTAGTGGTATATCATAGACAGCCTTTAATTAAGCCGTCTATGTATGAAAAGACGGTAGTAGGATTAGATGCTTTATTGGAAAATGAACCAGGTGTTTTACGATCTATTGCAACCGGTTTAAATACATTAGGGCTTATTGCGGTATCTCAAGAAGGAAAACTAATTACACAAAATATTTACCCCATAAAATTATTGGACAAAACTATCGGTGTTTTAATTGTAGAAACTGATGCAGGAACGCCTGGAATGGCCACTTCTAATGATTTAAAGCCAAGTACTATTATGAGTGCGGAAGAAGAGGCACAGTACTTTTTCGTAGATCGATTATCTGAAAATGTCCTTATTTTCGATGGCGATGGTTATTTAATAACGGCCAATGAAGAAGCAAAGCAATTGTATAAAAAATTGGGTTATCAAGATGAAATAATTGGTTTATTTTATGATAATTTAACATTAGACTATTATACATTTGATTATATTAAATTTCGTGCAGAACGCTCATCAAGTAATTGGTTTTTTGATGTGGAGACCCATTATTTGCAGTATTATTTTACGATTAAGTACAGTTGGATTAAAAATAAGCAGCGTTTAGTTGTGATTATTCAGGATACAACAGAGGTAAAAAAGCGAGAAGAAGAACTTGTATTAAAAGCAGTTGCTATTCGTGAAATTCATCATCGTGTAAAGAACAACTTGCAGTCAATAGTATCTTTATTGAAGATACAAGAACGGAGGGCTCAGTCAGACGAAACGAAGAAAGTGTTGCATGATAGCATATCGCGTATTATGACGATTGCGTCAACTCATGAGTTACTTTCTAAACAAGTTGACAGTTATACTTCGTTAAAACAAACGTTAACTACAGTCATCCATAATTTCCATCATATGTTTGGAAATTTCAGAGATATTGAAATATTTATGCATGTAGATGACTCAATATACGTAACAACTGACCAAGTTGTTACAATCTCTTTGATTGTAAATGAATTATTACAAAATATTTTTGATCATGCATATTTACCTAATCAGTCAGGAAAAGTGCAGATTATCGGTAAAATAGTAGACTCTAAAATTTATATTGAGGTATCCGATGATGGTTGTGGATTTGATACTAAGACTGTCAAAGCTGATAGTTTAGGGCTTCTTATCATCAATGGATACGTCAAAGATAAATTAAAAGGTAAATTAAATATTGAGTCCGGTAAATCGGGGACAAAAGTATATTTTCGATTTCAAAAAAGCAACGATGTAGTTGTATAGCGAAGGCAAAGGCGCTTAAGCAAAGAATGATTTTTATTTCTTATGCTTAAGCGCCTTTTTTGTATCGTTAAGAAAGGAGGCCACATGGATAAAGAAACACTATTGACGGTAGGGATTGACTTAGGGACATCCACAACACAGCTTATTTTATCAGAGTTGACCGTAGAGAATTTTGCATCTGCGTTTACGGTACCGCGAATAGAAATTTCCGATAAAAAAGTTATCTATCGAAGTGATATTATTTTTACTCCGCTTATTAATCAAGTTGAAATTGACGAAAATAAAATAAAAGAATTCGTAGCTTTACAATATGATAAGGCCGGCATTGTTAAGGATGATATAAAAATGGGCGCAGTCATTATAACCGGTGAAACAGCTCGAAAATCTAATTCATCAAAAGTATTACAGGCTTTAAGCGGATATGCCGGAGATTTTGTAGTGGCTACGGCCGGTCCTGATTTGGAAAGTATAATTGCCGGTAAAGGGGCCGGAACTGAAACCTTATCACGTGAACATAGAGGTAATATAGTTAATTTTGATATAGGTGGAGGTACTAGTAATCTGGCAATGTTTAGAGCCGGCGATGTTGTTGATACAGCTTGCTTCGATATTGGTGGCAGGCTTATTAAGATAGATTCCGATAGTCATACTATTACATATATAGCACCTAAAATATTAGAAATTATAGAGAAAAAGCATTTATCTTTAGCAGTTGGTAATCATGTGGTGCCGGAGGACTTGATGCCTATTATAGATGAATTGGTGAACGCATTGGAACAATCTATAGGATTAGGCGAAGAAACGCCATTCTATAATCTGTTAATTACACATCATGACTTAAAATAAAGACAGATGTTAATGCAGTTACTTTTTCCGGCGGTGTTGCTGATTGTATAAAGGCTGATAACGTTACAGATTGGTTTCAATATGGTGATGTTGGATTATTATTGGGCAATCGTATAAAAAATTCATTATTTTTTACCAAATGTCATGTGCTTGACACAGTAGAAACAATACGGGCAACAGTGGTTGGTGCCGGTTCTCATACGGCAGAAGTTAGTGGCTCAACTATCAGTTATACGGATGAAATTTTACCTATAAAAAATGTGCCGGTTTTAAAACTTGCTAAAGAGGATGAACAATTAAAAGCTTCGGAATTGGCCGCTCAAATTCGTAGTAAATTAGATTGGTATCTAACGGATGATAATCAATTAACAAATGTGGCCCTTTCTTTTCAAGGAATAAAATCTCCGTCATTTGCAGATATTCAGCGCTATGCAATGGGAATTACAGAAGGGGTAGCAAAATTACGAGAAGCCGGATTTCCCTTATTGATTATTGTGACTGAAGATATGGCGAAAGCTTTGGGCAATAGCATATATTCTATGTTACCGGAAAAAAGTCCGTTTGTTTGCATTGATTCTATTGTCGCCGAAAACGGTGATTATATAGATATTGGTACGCCTGTGGCCGGAGGTAATGTATTGCCGGTCATTATCAAAACACTTGTTTTTAATTAGAAGGAGTGATGGAAGCATGATTTTAAAGACTCGACTCTTTGGTAATACGTATGAGTTCGGCTCTGTGAAGGAAGTATTGGCCAAGGCTAATGAAGAAAAATCAGGGGATAAGTTGGCCGGAGTAGCGGCGGCTTCTGCTGAAGAACGCGTAGCAGCAAAAACAGTTTTAGCACAACTTACGCTAAACGACTTATTTAATAATCCTGTTGTACCTTATGATGAAGATGAAGTAACACGAATTATTATTGATCAGGTTAACACTCGAATTTTTGATTCTATTAAGAACTGGACCGTTGAAGAATTAAGAGAATGGTTATTATCTGATACCACTACGGATAATGATATTAAGTTTGTTAGACGCGCATTGACTGCTGAAATGATTGCGGCTGTATGTAAGCTCATGTCAAATATGGATTTAATCGTTGCAGCGAAAAAAATTCGTATTGAAAAAACGGCTAATACAACAATCGGTAGACCAGGTACATTCTCGGCTCGATTACAGCCTAACCATACAACTGATAATATTGACGGTATCATGGCATCGGTTATGGAAGGTTTATCCTATGGCATCGGTGATGCCGTAATTGGATTAAATCCGGTTGATGATTCAGTGGAAAGTGTAAAAAGAATTCTACATAAATTTGAAGAGTTCAGAAGTGAATGGGATATTCCAACTCAAACCTGTGTATTGGCACATGTAACGACTCAAATGGAAGCAATTCGTCAAGGTGCACCAACAGGCTTGGTGTTCCAATCTATAGCGGGATCTGAAAAAGGTAATACTGCTTTCGGTCTTAATGCTGCAACGTTGGAAGAAGCAAAAGCATTGGCTTTAAGAGAAGGTCGTGTAGCAGGACCTAATGTAATGTATTTTGAAACAGGACAGGGGTCCGAATTATCGTCAGATGCACATAACGGAGCCGACCAAGTAACAATGGAAGCAAGATGCTATGGCTTTGCTAAAAAATTTGACCCTTATATCGTAAATACAGTAGTTGGTTTTATCGGACCGGAATATTTATATGACTCTAAACAAGTTATTCGTGCCGGTTTAGAAGATCACTTTATGGGTAAACTAACCGGTATTTCTATGGGCTGTGATGTATGTTACACCAATCATATGAAAGCGGATCAAAATGATATGGAAAACCTGACAATACTTTTAGCAAGTGCAGGTTGTACATATATCATGGGTATTCCACATGCTGACGATATTATGTTGAACTATCAAACTACCGGTTTTCATGAAACGGCAACAATTCGCGATATGTTTAATTTACGTCCCATTAAAGAATTTGAAATTTGGTTGGAAAAGATGGGCTTTATGGATAATGGTAAATTGACTCCAATAGCAGGCGATGCATCTGTATTCTTGAAATAAGCGAGGTGATAAGGATGAATGAAACAGAATTAAAAGGGATGATTGAATCTATTTTAGGTGAGTTAGTAAAAGCTAAAGGATTAGATAGCGTTGAACCTGCCAAACGGACCAAAGAAGTAAATAAGTTAGGCGATTCTGTCGGGAGTAATATTATTTCAAATGAATTTCTACCGGATATTTCAGAAGTCGATTTAAAGAAGCAATTGTTAGTAGATAATCCGCATGATAGAGAAGGTTATTTGAAAATGAAAAGTTATACGGCTGCACGGTTGGGTGTAGGCCGTTGCGGAACCCGATATAAAACACAGTCGGTTTTGCGCTTCCGGGCGGATCATGCAGCTGCTCAAGATGCGGTATTCTCAGATGTTAATCCTGAATTGGTTGAAGAAATGGGATTTATTCCGGTTCGAACGGTATGCAAAAATAAAGATGAATATATTACGAGACCGGATCATGGTCGAATCTTTGACGAAGCCAATACCGAAATTATTAAACAGAATGTCAAAAAAGGCGCCAAACTTCAAGTCGTTGTAGGTGATGGCTTAAGTTCAGCAGCCATTGAAGCAAATATTCGTGATGTTATTCCGGCTTTAAAACAGGGCCTTAAAAAATACAATCTCGATTTTGATAAGGTTTTATTTGTTAAGTATTGTCGTGTACCGGCAATGGATCCAATCGGCGAAATTAGTGATGCTGATGTGGTATGTCTCTTTGTGGGCGAACGCCCAGGCTTGGTAACAGCTGAATCAATGAGTGCATATATAGCATATCGACCTACCGTAGGAATGCCTGAATCACGACGTACTGTAGTGTCTAATATACATAAAGGTGGTACACCGGCTGTAGAAGCAGGTGCCTATATTGCAGATATTATTAAAAACATGTTGGAAAAGAAAAAATCCGGTATTGAATTGAAATAGGTAAAGGAGGGACGTTTGTGAAAAATCAACGTTTAGGTGCTAACGTATTGAGCGTACAAATTATTCCTAATGTGGATGCCGGACTTGCAACGCAATTAGGTTTGACAAGTGCTCAAAGATCATTGGGCATCATTACGGCAGACTGTGATGATGTTACATATGTTGCTTTGGATGAAGCTACAAAAACCGCAGAAGTTGATGTTGTTTATGCTAATAGCTTTTATGGTGGTGCCGGTAACGCATCTACTAAATTAGCTGGTGAAGTTATCGGGATTTTAGCCGGTCCAAGTCCGGCAGAAATTACTAGTGGCTTAGAAACCGCAGTACATGTAATTACAGAAGAAGCTAGTTTTATCAGTGCTAATGAAGATGGTTCAATACCATATTTTGCACATGTAATTTCTCGATCCGGTCGTTTTTTATCTAAATCGGCGAAAATTAATGAAGGTGAAGCTATTGCCTATTTAATTGCTCCACCTTGTGAAGCTATGGTTGGCCTTGATGCGGCATTAAAAGCTGCAGATGTTAGATTATGTGTATTTTATGGTCCTCCATCTGAAACTAACTTTGGCGGTGGCTTGTTAACAGGTAGTCAATCTGCTTGTAAAGCAGCATGTACCGCATTTGCTCAAGCTATTCAGAATGTAGCTGATAATCCATTAAGCTATTAAGGAGGACTAAATGAAGGCACTAGGCATGGTAGAAGTAAGAGGTTTCCTAGGTGCTGTTAGTGCTGCTGATGCAGCCTTAAAGGCTGCAAATGTGGAATTGAATAGTGAACAACGTGTAGGTGGCGGTCGAAGAACGATTTTGCTTGTCGGTGATGTAGCAGCAGTTCAAGCGGCGGTTGATGCGGCCGTAGTTATAGCGAAACAGCTTGGTTGCTACTGCACGAGTCATGTAATCTCACGAGCTGATGAAGCTATTGCAAAGTTAATGGGTGGTAAGTTAGCACAAAGTGCTGAATCTGATGATGCAGATAAAGAGTTAATAACAGCAAACACAAATAATGGGTTAAAGACTTCTGAGACAGAACCGTTAGAAGACCTTGCCGGTGATCCTGAAAAGAATTCAGAGACACAGGTAGCTTTGGAAACTGAAGATATAGAAGAACAAAAGAAAAATTTTGATGAGAGTGCATTACGAAAAAAATTAATGGCGTATAAAGTTGTAGATTTGCGTAAAAAAGCATATGCCATGAATGTACACGGTATGAAACGAACAGCAATTAAATTTGCCAATAAAGAGGCCCTCATTAAAGTGATTATAGATGAAGTGAAACGAGGTGGCACGTTTTGAACTTAGTTGATAAGGATTTACAATCCGTTCAAGAGGTTCGTCTTCTTTTGGCAAAAGCAAAAGAAGCCCAAAAAAATTAGCAGTACTTACACAAAGTCAAATTAATGATATTACAAAAGCCGTTTGCGAAGCGACTTATAAAGAACGTGTTCGTTTAGCAAAACTAGCCCATGAAGAAACCGGATTCGGTAAATGGGAAGATAAGTTTTAAAAAATGCGTTTGCATCAAAACAAGTTTATGCTCATATGAAAGATATGAAAACGGTTGGTGTCATTAATGATGATAGAGTTAATAAGGTTATGGAAGTCGCTGTTCCGGTAGGTGTTATTGCCGGTTTGGTACCGTCAACAAATCCGACATCTACAGTAATTTTCAAATCTTTGATTGCGTTAAAAGCGGCTAATAGTATTGTGTTTTCACCACATCCTACAGCAATTAAATGTATTGGTGAAACCGTAAAAATTATTCGCAAAGCATTGAAAGGAATCGGAGCACCTGAAGATGCTGTATCTTATATGACAATGCCGACCATGGAAGGCACTGCCGAATTGATGAAAAGTAAGAATACAGATTTAATTTTAGCAACCGGTGGTTCGGCTATGGTAAAGGCTGCTTATTCTTCCGGTACACCTGCTTTGGGCGTTGGTCCGGGCAACGGTCCTGCTTATATCGAAAGAAGTGCGGATGTTAAATTAGCAGTAAAGAGAATTATTGATTCCAAAACGTTTGATAATGGTACTATTTGTGCCTCAGAACAATCCATCATTGCTGAAACTGTTAATAAAGATGCAATTTTAAAAGAGTTAGAGGCCCAGGGCGCATACATTTTAAACCCGGAAGAAGCTACACGTTTAGGTACCTTTATTCTACGTGCTAATGGGACTATGAACCCTGCAATCGTCGGGAAGTCAGCACAAGTTATCGCTAAATTGGTTGGCCTTGAAATTCCATCCGATCGAATTTTATTAGTTGCACCTGAAACCGGAGTAGGACCTAAGTATCCGTACTCTCATGAAAAATTAGCGCCAATTCTTGCTTTTTATACGGTTGCTAATTGGGAAGAAGCTTGTGATTTATCGATTCGCATCTTAGAGAATGAAGGTGCAGGTCATACTCTAATTATTCATACTGAAAATAATGATGTTGTACGTGAATTCGGTTTACGTAAACCGGTGTCAAGATTACTTGTAAATACGCCGGGGGCGTTGGGCGGAATCGGAGCTACTACTAATATCACACCTTCATTAACTTTGGGGTGTGGAGCAGTGGGGGGCAGTGCTACATCAGATAACGTAGGTCCTCAGAATTTTTTTAACTTACGAAGAGTAGCGTATGGTGTCCGCGAATTGGAAGATTTACGTAAAACTGAAAACGCCGATAGTGTGCCTGTTGGTGCTACATTAGGAGTTGAATCACAAGAAGTAGTTATTCGTGCTATTGTAGAACAAATTATGGCTAAATTGAAATAGCTTTTATTTGGATGGTAATAATATTAATTAGATATATTACAAATTATTTTAATTTTAATGTTCACTAGTTATTTTTAGGAGGTAATTATTATGTCGAGCACAAATGCATTAGGAATGATTGAAACAAGAGGTTTGGTTGGCGCTATTGAAGCGGCAGATGCAATGGTAAAAGCTGCGAATGTAACACTTATCGGTAAAGAACAAGTTGGCGGCGGTTTGGTAACAGTTATGGTTCGTGGTGATGTTGGTGCTGTAAAAGCAGCTACTGATGCTGGTGCAGCAGCTGCTGAACGCGTAGGCGAACTTTTATCAGTACACGTAATTCCACGTCCACATACTGAAGTAGATGCAATTTTACCTGGCAAAGCTGAATAATTTACCGGTTACGAAATTACGGGCAGTGCGTAAGTAGTGATAGAGAGCGCGTAAAGCGCTCTCTATTCATAAGAAAGGGTTCCTATGAAAGTTATAACTGAAGAAACAATACGTCAATTATTACGGAAACAACAACTTCATAGCGGCGAAGCATTAAAGGTATCTGAACCTAGTATAATTACGCCATCAGCTCAATCCTATTTACGAGAACATCAAATTCAGGTTTTGCAGCTTAGCCAAAATTCAAACGATTCCGATAACTTGCAGACATCAACATCGTGTGCTAGGGAAGTATATTGTCATGATGAGTTAAGTTATCTGGATAATGAAATATTAAAACTTCGAGATTTGTTATATTTCCCTTTGTTAGCGGATGATTTTTTGATGAACAGCTTTGGCAATATTGGCAACGACAGCAATTGGCACTTGAAGAATTTAAAGTAAAACAATATAAAGTGCCCTTACAGATGGAATTATCATTACCGCCGCAAGTATTTAATTTTAAATTATGCTCATGGCGTCTTTGGCAATGCTCAGTGATGTCTCTGCGGCGACAATTGGAATATGTTGAAAGTTTATTAAAGCCGTACAATACAATTTCACAATCGTTTTCTGACTGGATCAGTCAGATAAAAGGAATCCTTGATAATTCGTAAGGAGGTGATAGGGTGAATGTTATAGATGATATTGTTAATGAAGTATTGAAACAAATTGGAGAAGTATTACCAAATAAAGATAAGACTTTTGTAATTGAAGGTTCTGGTCGACATGTTCATTTATGTAGGCAAGATATAGAGCGTTTGTTCGGTGAAGGCTATGAGTTAACTAAAGTTAAAGAATTATCGCAACCCGGACAGTTTGCTTGCCAAGAGCGTGTAAATTTGGTAGGGCCTAAAGGGATGCTAACTAATGTTGTTATTTTAGGACCCGAGCGAGAACATTCTCAAGTAGAGGTTTCTTTAACCGATGCTCGGTTGTTGGGCGTGAAAGCACCTACTCGAGAAAGTGGGGATTTGAAAGGCTCAGCCGGAATAATAATCGTAAATAAAGATAGACATATAGCCTTAGAGGAAGCTTGTATTGTCGCTAAACGGCATGTTCATGTAGCAGAGGCTGATGCAGCACGTTTAGGCGTTACTAATGGGCAAATTGTAAAAGTAAAAACTCATACGGATAGACCACTTATTTTTGATGATGTAGTTATAAGAGTAAGCCCTAAGTATCAAACTTTTATGCATATTGACTTTGATGAAGCTAATGCCTGTGACTTGAAAAATGGTGATCTTGGGGAAATTATAGAATAGAGGTGATAGTTATGACATTAAGTGAATTAGAGACTATTGTTCAAACTATTACTAATCGAATTTGGAAAGAAATTTCTGATAAAAATGTTAAACCCAAAATTGGAATTAATGCATTGAGTAGTGATACTAAGGATGCTATGAAACAGATTATAAGACATGAAGAAAAAGTATCCGGTATACAAGCTGAAAACATTAATATTACCGACCATAAGCAAGCATTAAATATTGAGTTTTTGTCATTGCCTGAGTTAAGTGAAGTGGCACATCTTATGCCGCAAAATGATACCACGAAAAAAATTGTGGAATCTTTATTACTGCGAAGGCCGGTGATTATACATCGGATTCCTGAAATCACTAAGATGAATAATGGATCTATTCCATATGCATTAAAGCAACAATGGCAGAGTATATTAAGTAAGTGTAAACAGTTTGGAGTTTCTTTTGGCGATAATGTCCAATCTGTGTATACGGGCAAAAAAGTAATGAAGTAAAACGGAAAAATAGCAACTCAACATTAAAACCGGTATTTATTACGGTTGCTAAAGTAGTTGAAATGGTAAATTCCGGAGAAAAAATGCCGACAAATGCACGACTTACGCCATTAGCGCAGGATTATATTCGAGAGCATAATTTGAATTTATAAGGAGTGATACTGTGCTGATTGCTAAAGTGATTGGTAGTTTATGGTCTACCAGAAAAGATGAAAAGCTTAATGGTTGGAAATTTATGATTGTTAGAGAGTTAGAAGTCGATGGGGTAACCGAGAAAGAATCATTTGTGGCGGCAGATAATGCCGGATCCGGTATCGGTGATACCGTATTGGTTACATTAGGTGCGGCGGCCAGAATTTCTGCAGAAAATCTTAATACGCCTATCGATGCAATGATTGTTGGGGTTATTGACTCGATTGATACCGCCGGTTAGGAGATGCAACTATGAGTATTAATGAAATTATTATGTATATCATGGTCCTCTTTATGATTATAGGGGGCATAGATAAGTGTATTGGCAATAAACTTGGTTTAGGTGAAAAATTTGAAGAAGGAATAATGGCAATGGGTGCTTTAGCAATGTCAATGGTGGGGATTATTACCATCGCACCTATATTAGCTAAAGTGTTAAGTCCGATAGTTGTTCCTGTTTATACAATGTTGGGAGCTGACCCATCAATGTTTGCGACCACTTTATTGGCCAATGACATGGGGGGCTTTGCGTTAGCTCAACAAATGGCATTAAATCCGGAAGCCGGTTTATTTGCCGGTGCTATCTTGGGTGCTATGATGGGGCCTACTATTGTATTTACAATTCCGGTTGCTTTGGGAATTATTGAAAAAGAAGATCATCAGTATTTGGCAACAGGAGTATTATGTGGCATCGTTACGACTCCTTTAGGTTGTTTAGCAGGCGGTTTGGCTGCCGGTATGAGTTTAGGTATGATTTTAGCCAACTTAGTTCCTATCGTAATTTTTGCAGTGCTTGTTATTTTAGGCCTTTGGTTGGCCCCGGAAATGATGATTAAATGCTTTACCGTTTTTGGACAAGGGGTTGTAATTGTTGCTGTACTTGGTCTAATTTTAGGAGCATTACAATTATTGGTTGGTATTACTGTAATTGAAGGTATTGCACCTGTAACTGAGGGGATTGAAATCGTAGGTGGTATTGCGTTGACTTTAGCCGGTGCATTTTGTTTGGTGGCTTTTATCACTAAAGTATTTAACAAACCGCTTATGAAAATGGGTTCGGCTTTAGGTATGAATGAAGTAGCTGCAGCCGGTATGGTAGCAACATTAGCAAACAATATCCCTATGTTCCAAATGCTCAAAGATATGGATACACGCGGAAAAATCTTGAATGTTGCATTCGCTGTTTCGGCATCCTTTGTCCTTGGAGATCATTTAGGTTTTACTGCCGGTGTGGCTAAAGAGATGATCTTCCCTATGATTGTAGGCAAATTGGTAGCCGGTGTAACTGCAATTTTAGTCGCTATGTTTATGTCTAAACGCATTATGGCAAAAGCTAAGAAATGAGGTGCTGAAAATGTCAAATATCACTCGTGAAATGATAGAAACATTAGTGCGCCAAGTTGTGAACGAAAAATTAATGGTTACTAAGTCTATATCAAATAGTGGTGTCGGTGTAGTAAAGCTACCAATGATTGATGTAACTGAAGAAGATCGATTGGATACCGGGAACCCTAATGATAAAGTATATACTAAAGATTTGTTTTCATTAGATGAAAGTCCACGTTTAGGCTGTGGCTTGATGTTTATGGAAGACACTACATTCGACTGGACTTTGAATTATGATGAAATTGATTATGTAATTGATGGTGAGTTAAGTATTATTATTAATGGCGAGACGATTACAGCCGGACCGGGTGAAATCCTTTTGATTCCAAAGGGAAGTTCAATTCAGTTTTCTGTAAAAGGTAAAGCAAGATTTGTTTATGTTACCTATCCGGCAGATTGGCAATCGCAAGCCTAATAGAATGTTGATGAGTGTTAAAGCGAATACCGGACATTCTTTTATAGGTAAGGAGGTAAGGGCATGACTGAGAAAGAAAATTTAGCCAGTGTATTAGCCGGGGCATATAAATTGGATTATCGATGGCTCGTTATTGATTCGGAGCTGTTACAAATAAGAATTTATAAAGATGTTTCTGACGAAACGGAAGTTCCTTTGGAACTAAATTTTGATCCTCATTTTGCACAGTATATTGTGAATGTGTGTAAAAATAAGGACAATCCAATTGTTATTTCGGAAGTATTGGTTGAATTTTGTGCATCAGAAACACATGCTCTTTATTATGATAAGAAAAGCTATGAGGAACAAGCTATAGCTATCCGTCATAAACCGAATGAATTAACTGCTATACGAGAAGACGGGGAACGTTATTTATTAACGTTAAACGGCGTAGTACGCACAAATCCGGGGGATTGGGTAATTCGTGGTGTTAATGGTGAAGAGTATCCTTGTGACCCTGAAATTTTTAAAAACTTTATGATATTATAGAAGAAGAACCTAAAGCATAGTATAATTAAAAAACTGATTCAGTTTTCTGTAATCAGTAGTTTAATTAATTCTATGTTGGGAGTGAATCTTATGTCAGACTTAAAAGTAGGTGACAAAGCACCGGATTTTTCCGTTGTAAATGATGTCAATGAAACCGTTAACTTAAAAGATTTAGCAGGGCAAAAAGTTATTTTATATTTCTATCCGAAAGACAATACTCCTGGTTGCTCCATTGAAGCACAACAATTCAATGAAGCGTACAAAAAATTGCAAGATGCCGGTTATGTTGTTTTGGGTGTCAGTCGCGACACGGTAAAACGTCATGTGAACTTTAAAGAAAAATACGATCTGCAATTCAATCTCTTGGCCGACACCGATGAAGCCTTTTGTAATGCCTACGGTGTCATGAAAGAGAAGAAACTCTACGGCAAAACCTCCATCGGCATCGAACGGTCCACCTTTGTCATCGACGAAAAAGGCGTGTTAACCCATATCTACCGTGGAGTAAAAGCTAAAGAACACGTAGGGCAACTATTAGCTGATTTGAATATTCAATAGGTTGTTTCAAATTAATTTTCCACCACGGCTATCGCATGGTGAAGGCAACCTTCCGGCCTGCAGCAAATCGCTCTTAGGCGATTCACTAAGTAGTCTCAATGTTTAGTCTGTAGAAGGGATAAAAGATTTCCGCATTCTTCTGAGTTGCGCCGGCCGCGGGAATTGCTAGTTGCACAACAGTGATCCGAATTACGGCGGAATGTGCTTAGAGAAAAAAGCCCCATATACCTATCTTGAATGTCCATTAGCCGAATGGGTTGGGACTGAAAGATAGGTATATGGGGCTTTTATTTTGCAATTCCAATGTAATTAGAATACTGTAGGCGACTGCTATTCCTGAGCCGGTGCCAACGCACTCCACCAATGCCGCCGATACGCTTTTATCCCTTCCAGCACCACTTTTGATGCTTTGGATGCTAAGGCTTTGCTGGCCGGTGGGATGCCTTCCAGGCGATAGGCAATACCCATTTCCTTGTACTTAGCCGTACCCATCACGTGATACGGCAGGCAGTCGATGGTCTCCAGGTTTTTCAAAGAGCCGGCGAAAAAGCCGAGTCGATACCAACGATCTGCGTTATCCGTTATAGTAGGCACCACAACATGGCGCACCCAAATCGGCACATTGTGCTCATCGATGAAGCGGGCAAATTTCAAAATTTGTTTATTGCTTTGACCGGTCAAGGCTCTGTGTTTGTCGTCGTCGATTTCTTTTAAATCTAAGATAACGAGACTTGTTACGGCCATCAGCTTTTCGTATTGCTCTCGTTTGCTTTCTTCAAAGTAGATACCGCTCGTATCAAGGCAAGTATGAATGCCTCGTTCTCTAAAGTAGCTGAATAGCTCGATAACAAATGGCAGCTGCATTAATGCTTCGCCACCGGTGACGGTGAGGCCGCCGTTTTTATAAAAACTCTGATTGCGCTCAAATTGTTCCCATACTTCTTCGATGGTAATATTTTTACCTTGCTGCGCATCCCACGTATCCGGGTTATGGCAATAGGCACAGCGCATCGGGCAGCCCTGTAAAAATAGCACCATTCGTACACCGGGGCCGTCAACGGTGCCCATGGTTTCCAGAGAATGAATTCGTCCAATCATAATACGCCTTTCGTAATAAAAAATAGAAGCAAAAGAATTACCAGTAAGAAGCAAAATACAAAATGCGAAGGGCAAAGGGAGATTTTTTACACCCTTATATGACAATAGGCTCCTCGATACGGGGAGCCTATTGCACTATATATAACTACTGAGAAGGGGAGGGATAGAAGTTACATTTGTTCGTGGAAGGTACGAGAAATAACTTCATCCTGTTGTTGTTTCGTCAATTTGTTGAAGTGCACGGCATAACCGGATACACGAACGGTCAACTGTGGATATTTTTCAGGGTGCTGCTGTGCATCGAGGAGCATTTCACGGTCGAAAACGTTGACGTTCAAATGATGACCGCCTTTTTCAGAATAGCCATCCAATAACTCTACTAAATTATCGATTTGTTGTTCGTTGCTCATATTACTTGTCCTCTTTTTCGGAAATGGAAACATTAGGCTCGCGACAGGCCAGGTTTTCATTATTGACAGGTAAACCGGTCGGCATATCGCTCTGTAAAACTGCATCAAGATCCAGATCGATGTCTAAATCACTCATACGAACCATGGTTTCGCCATTTTTGCCAAGCGCATCCGGAATGATGGAGAAGGTGTTGGAAATACCGTCGCTCGCATCACGCCAAGGCATTTTGGCAACTGACGCCATGGAAGAAACAGCCCCGTGAGAGTCGCGTCCGTGCATCGGATTAGCGCCCGGTGCAAACGGTGTACCCTGTTTACGGCCGTCCGGTGTGCTACCGGTGGCGTTACCGTATACTACATTGGATGTAATTGTCAAAAGGGACATGGTAGGCACACTTTCGCGGTAGGTAGGATGTTTACGGATTTTGTTCATGAATGCGGATACAACGAAGGCCGCCAAATCATCAACACGGTCATCGTCGTTACCGTATTTAGGGAAATCCCCTGTGATTTCAAAATCAACAGCTACCCCGTTTTCATCACGAATCGGTTTTACCTTGGCATATTTAATAGCGGACAAGGAGTCGGCTACTACGGATAAACCGGCAATACCGGTGGCAAACCAACGCGTAACTTTGCGGTCGTGAAGCGCCATTTCCAATTTTTCGTATGCATATTTATCGTGCATGTAGTGAATGATGTTGAGGGCATTCACGTAAACGCCGGCCAACCATTCCATCATGTCGTCAAAACGTTCCATTACTTCATCGAAATCAAGGTATTCGGAAGTAATCGGACGATATTTAGGTCCAACTTGTTTTTTGAGTTTTTCATCGACACCGCCGTTGATTGCATAGAGCAAGCATTTAGCGAGGTTACAACGAGCGCCGAAGAACTGCATTTCTTTACCGATACGCATTGGTGATACGCAGCAGGCGATAGCATAGTCGTCACCGCTGTTAGGACGCATCAATTCGTCGTTTTCATACTGAATCGAAGACGTTTGGATGGACAATTTAGCACAGAAACGTTTGAAACCATCCGGCAAGCGAGGGGACCAGAGAACGGTGAGGTTCGGTTCCGGAGCCGGGCCTAAGTTGGTCAGCGTGTGCAAGTAACGGAAGGACATTTTGGAAACGAGCGGACGACCGTCGGAGCCCATCCCGCCGATGGATTCGGTTGTCCAAACCGGATCGCCGGTGAAGAGGTTATTGTATTCGATAATGCGGGCAAAACGCCCCATGCGAAGTTTCATGATGAAATGGTCAACCATTTCCTGAATTTCTTCTTCTGTATAGCGGCCTTCTTTAAGGTCACGTTCGGCGTAGATGTCGAGGAAGACAGTGTTACGGCCGATAGACATGGCAGCGCCGTTTTGTTCTTTAATAGCGCCTAAATAACCGAAGTATAACCACTGAATCGCTTCTTTTACGTCTTTGGCCGGTTGGCTGATATCGAAGCCGTAAGAAGCCGCCATAGCTTTTAATTCTTTTAAGGAACGAATTTGGTCACGAATTTCTTCACGGTCGCGAATAATCGTAGCCGTCATGTCGCCCATAGTGATGGCGAAATCTTTTCTTTTCTTCGATTAAGCGGTCAATCCCGTAAAGGGCTACACGGCGATAGTCGCCGATGATACGACCGCGGCTGTACGCATCCGGTAAACCGGTAATGATGTGTGCGGAACGAGCGGCACGCATTTCCGGCGTATACACATCGAAAACACCGTCATTGTGAGTTTTACGATGCTTTTTGAAAAAGTCTTCCAGCTGAGCGTCCATTTCGAAACCGTATTCTTGTAAAGCACTCTTGGCTGTACGTAAACCGCCGTACGGGAACATAGCGCGTTTCAACGGTTTATCGGTTTGAAGACCAACAATTTGTTCTAATTCTTTGATAATGTAGCCGGGGCCGTGGGAGGACACCGAAGTGGCAATATCCGTATCGGCATCGATAACGCCGCCTTTTTCTTTTTCTTCCTCATACAGACGAAGAACTTCTTGCCAAAGTTTAAGAGTACGATCCGTAGGACCGGCTAAAAATGAGTCGTCCCCAACATAGGGGTTATAGTTACGTTGGATAAAGTCACGAACGTCAATGGCTTTATCCCATACACCTGTAATGAAGCCTTTCCATGCAGTATTTTGCATTGCGGCACCTCCATTAAGGAAATAAAGAATTATTATAAGATGCTTTAAGTGTATACCGAATTGGCATTTAATTCAATAATTGTAATGATATTAATTTTCGATTGTTAAAATGCTAAAAATAAAAGATGTGTAAAAATAAGACTTTTTATGACATATCTATAAAAATTTATGTCAAAAAAACAAAATTATTGTTAGCTATCATTACGGTGTATGACTAAGAAATGTCTTTTTGGATTGTTTTTATCCATAAAATATGACTTTGTTTCTTATGATTATATTATAAAGCAGGGGATACCAATAGTCTGTAGCTATAGCTACAAAAATAGTGGGAATTAAAAATTAAGCGTGACTCAAGCTATAAGCCGGCATTAAATTTTATATTTAAAATTTTGAATATAAAGTGGACATATAGGAATAAAGCCGTTTGAATTGTGAAATAACACACTTACAAAATGTTTATTGCAAATTTACGTTTTTACTACTAGACAAGATAAATGAAAAATGTTATCATTAACACATAGAAATATTGAAAAAATTAAATCTAGTGGATTGCGGTTGCCAAAAGGCAATCGATGATTATAAAATTCGATAATTCTTTTTTCGTAACATTTTTGTTATGTATTTTATTTTTATCCCCTTGGACGGGGAAGGAGGTATTTTTATGGCATACACATTACCTGAATTACCATATGCTTACGAAGCTTTAGAACCGCATATCGATGCAGAAACAATGCATTTTCATCATGATAAACACCACAACACCTATGTTGTTAACTTAAACGCTGCTATTGAAAAACATCCTGAATTGGGTGAAAAAGACGTAGAAGCGTTGATCACTGACTTAAACGCTGTACCGGAAGATATCCGCACGGCTGTTCGCAACAATGGCGGCGGTCATGCTAACCATACATTCTTCTGGAACATTTTGGCACCGAATGCAGGCGGTAACCCTACGGGCGCTATTGCCGGTGCTATCGATGAAGCTTTCGGCAACTTCGAAAACTTCAAAGCTGAATTCGGCAAAGCTGCTACCGGTCGTTTCGGTTCCGGTTGGGCTTGGCTCGTAGTAAACAACGGCAAATTGGAAATCTTGTCCACGGCTAACCAGGACTCCCCACTTAGTGACGGCAAAACTCCGGTATTGGGCCTTGATGTGTGGGAACATGCATACTACTTGAAATACAAGAATGCTCGTCCTGATTACATCGCCGCTTTCTGGAATCTCGTTAACTGGGATCAAGTAAACGCTCATTATGCGGCAGCTACTAAATAAGAGCTGACTGCTTGATGTGAGTCTCGAATGGCTCGTATAATTACATAGTTTGTGAAAAACGTCCCCGCTTGCACAGCGTGCAAGCGGGGGCGTTTTTTTGGCTCAATTTATTTTTTGCGGATACGGGAAGTGTTTGATGAAATTGATTAAATCTTTCATCGCGTAGGATAGGTATTTGTTTTTGCGAAAGACTAACCCGATGGTCACGGTAAGGGGTGGATCCATGGAAATCAGTTGGACATCTATTTCGCTCTAATTTGGCTATATCCAATAAAAAGGAGAGCCCCACGCCTTTGGCTACGGAATCAATATTTGTTTTAATCTGATTGGACGAGAGTACAATTTTAGGCAAAAAGCCGCATGCTTCGCAGTTGGCTAATACGTTTTTACGATGAACCGAGTCTATTTTCATCAGTATGAGGGATTCTTCTTTGAGTTTATCAAAGGGAACTTGGGCGAGGCTGTGAAAAGGATGTCCGCTGGGAATACATAATTTATGTTCACTTTTAAAGAGGGGCATAGCTTCCAGCTTCGGCGATATATTATCGATAATGACAATCCCCAAATCGGCTTCATCGGCTAACACGCGTTCAGACACACCGACAGAGCCTTCTTCGAGGACATTTAACTCCCACTGGGGATATTCTTGGCGGAAGTGATTCAGTAACGGAGTGAACAAATAGGCACTAATCATCGGCGGGATACCGATGGTTACTGTGCCGGAGAGCTTATGCCGTTCATCTTTTATTTCGGCCACTGAGTTTTCCAGCTCCGCCAATACGTGTTTAATCGAAGTATAAAATTGGTGCCCTTTTTCAGTCAAGGTCATCTTTTTATACTCTCTTTTAAACAACTCAACGCCTAATTCATCCTCTAACTTTTTTATGGCAACGGTAATATTAGGTTGTGATACATAGTGTTGCTGTGCGGCTTTAGTCATGTTACCCAGTTCGGCTACTGAAATGAAAAATTCTAATTGTTTTAACTCCATAGTACCATCCTTGCTGTATAGTGCGAATACAATGATACGCTAAATATACATATTGCGAATATAATGATGAACTATATATAAATTATATTTAGTCCTATAAATTAAATTTATTGCATAATTATTATAACATATTTCACAAAAAAGTTATAGTCTTGTTATGCTTGTGCTAACAAAAGTTGTTACAACACAATGGATAAAAGTTTAGTGTATTTCAAATTAGGAGGGTTAACATGAGAGTATTACAGACAGAAGCCTTAATTCCTGTCATTGAAAAGTTGTGTATCAAAGCCTGCTGTGAATTGAATGATAATGTAATGGATGCATTCCGTAAAGCCGTTGAAAACGAAGAGTCGCCAATTGGCAAAAAAGCCTTGGAAATTATTGTTAAAAACGGTGAATTTGCTAAAAAGAACAATTGCCATGTTGCCATGACACCGGCGTAGCTGTTGTACTCTTAGAATGTGGCCAGGAAGTGGCTTGGGAAGGTATGCCACTGGAAGATGCCGTTAATGAAGGGGTTCGTCGCGGTTATACGAACGGTTATTTACGTAAATCGGTAGTAGCGGATCCGTTGAATCGTGAAAACACCAATGATAATACACCGGCTATGTTGCATGTTGAAATCGTACCGGGCGATCAAGTAAAAGTAACGGTTATGCCTAAAGGCGGCGGCAGTGAAAATATGGGTGCCTTTAAAGTATTATTACCGGGCGAAGGCAAAGAAGGGGTAAAACAATTTTTACTTGAAACCGTAGCTAAAGTAGGCGGTAATCCTTGCCCACCGTATATTATCGGTATCGGTATCGGCGGCACCATGGATACCTGCGCTTGGATGGCGAAAAAAGCCTTACTTCGTCCTATCGGTGAACACAATCCAAATCCATACTATGCTGAATTAGAAAAAGAATTCTTGGAAGCAGTTAATAAATCGGGCGTTGGTCCTATCGGTATGGGCGGTACGGTAACGGCGTTGGATGTGCATATTGACTATCATGGTGTACATATTACAGCCTTGCCGGTAGCTATTAATTTCCAATGTAATGCAGCACGTCAAGCAAGTGAAGTTATTTAGGAGGCTATTATGGAACGGGATGTACAATTACCATTAACGAAAGAATTTGTAAAACAATTAAAAGTAGGGGACGTTTTATATTTATCCGGCTATGTATATACTTGTCGTGATGCGGCTCATAAACGTATTCAGGATTTGTTGGAAGCCGGCGAAGAATCACCGTTAGACTGAACCAATCAATTGGTATATTATGCCGGTCCATGTCCACCGCAACCGGGCCAGGTATTTAACTCCAATGGTCCTACAACTGCGGCGCGTATGGATCCGTTTGTAGAAATGATGTTCAAATTGGGCGTCGTAGCTTTCTTGGGGAAAGGCGACCGCGCACCTTACGTAGCTGATTTATGTAAAAATACGGTGGTGTATCCTTATTAGGTGTAGGCGGTGCGTCAGCCATCAACGCGGCTCGCATTAAGTCGGCTGAAGTTGTTCTGTATCCTGAATTGGGCACTGAGTCTATTAAAAAGTTATACTTTGATCGTTTCCGCGTAATCGTAGGGATTGATACAGAAGGCAATGTATTGCAGAAACAAGAAGTAGCAAAATATAAACGTGATTAAGCGTAGAGCGCTATTTACGTTCGTGTGATTAGAGGTCATACCTTTAGATTAGGGACATAGGGATAGTTATGAACAATAAGAGTAAAACGATAGCGTCTTGGATAATACCGATTATGGTCGGTGTTATTATAGCCGTTTTACCGGTGCCGGCAGGCTTGTCCACGAAGGCATGGTATTTGCTGGCTATATTTTTGAGTACGATTATTGGGTTCATAATGCAACCGCTGCCGATCGGCGCCATTGCATTAATCAGTATTACAATCACCCAATTAGCGAATGTTTTAAAACCGAGTCAAGCGTTAGCCGGCTTTGGCAATAGCAGTATTTGGTTAATTGTGGCAGCCTTTTTGTTTGCGAAGAGTTTTATAAAAACGGGGCTCGGTCGCCGTATTGCGTTTTGGTTAATTACTAAAATGGGAACGAGCACGTTAAAGTTGGCCTATACGATTATTTTGAGCGATTTGATTATCAGTCCGGCCACACCGTCCAATGCAGCGCGCGCCGGCGGTATATTGTTTCCTATCGTAAGGGGCTTGGCGTCGGCCTTTGATTCCGAACCGAATAAAAATCCTCGTCGGGTTGGCGCCTTTTTGATACAAGCTGAATATCAGGGGAACACCGTAACATCGGCTATGTTTATGACGGCGATGGCAGGGAACCCATTGGCCATCTTGTTGGCCAGTCAGGCTTTGGGTATTAATATGACGTGGGGCACTTGGGCGTTGGCTGCCATCGTGCCCGGTCTCATTGCGTTGGCCGTGATTCCGTATTATCTGTATAAAGTGTATCCGCCGGAATTGAAGAAGACGCCGGAAGCACAAGCCTTGGCACAGCAAGAGTTGGCGGAGATGGGACCTATAAGTTATGCTGAAAAAGCCGTAGCCTTTATATTCGTAGGGGCGTTGTTGTTGTGGAGCACATCGAACCTTACGGGCTTAAATGCAACCGTAGTTGCTTTATTGGGCGTGTCCAGTATGCTGGTAACCAAAATTTTGTCTTGGCAGGATGTATTGGATGAAAAAGGTGCTTGGGATACTCTCGTTTGGATGGGGACTTTGGTAGGCTTAGCGGGTCAGTTGGCTAAATCCGGCGTCATCGATTGGATGTCGGGGCATATCAGCAGTGCTTTAGTCGGTGTATCCTGGCTCGCAACCTTGGTTATTCTATTGCTCATCTACTTCTATATTCATTACGGCTTTGCCAGCTTGACGGCTCATATTACAGCATTGTACTCGACCTTTATTACAATCGCTGTAGCAGCCGGCGCACCGGCCTATTTAGCAGTATTGGTGTTTGCCTTTTGCTTCTAATTTATGTATGTCGCTGACTCATTATGCAGCGGCGCCGGCGCCGATTTACTTCGGGGCAGGTTATGTACCACAGTCGACGTGGTGGAAGTTGGGCTTCCAAGTCTCTGTAATTAATATAGTAATCTGGTTTGGCATTGGCTCCGTCTGGTGGAAGGTATTGGGCCTTTGGTAAAAGCAGATCGATATGCTTTGGTAGTGAAATTTAATAGTGATATATAAAAAGTGACTGTAGCTAATATGCGAATAAGCATTTAGTTACAGTCACTTTTTAGGTTATATAGATATTGCTTTAGATAAGTTCCTTATTGTTTTCAAAAAACTGAATGAATTCCTGCATGGCCGGTGTCCGAACAGTCTGTTTATTCGTTGCCAGAACAATGGTGATAGGGAAGGTAATATCTGTGAGGAGACGAACCAAATTATCTTTAGGGGTAACAACTTTGTCGGTCATAAAGGCAGCGGCAGCCGAACTTCCGACTAATTGCTTGATAGTGTGGATTTGATTCGTGCGTAAGCGGATTCTAGGGTTCACGTTATAGAGCTGGAAATACTTGGTAATGATGGCCTGTATATAGGATGTTTCTTTGTAAAAAATCATAGGGATATTTTTATAATCATTTAAGGTGAGCAGATGATTCGGGCGACTTTCGGCAAGTTTCACCAACGGATCGTCCGGACCGACATAAAGATGGTATTCGGTTTTCAATAATGTAGTAAAGTCTAACAATTGGGCGTCTGATTCATTTTCAATGAGGAATGCTATATCTAATTTTTGTTCTTTTAGCATTTGTTTTAAGCGAAGAACGCCGGATTCATAAACTTCAAACTCTATATGGGGATAGGCTTTTTGAAAATGGTTAAAGATGACCGGAAATATAAAGGGACTCATCATAGGGGCTACGCCTAAGCGAATAAATTGGCGACCTTTCTGTAACAGCTTGATGCGATCCTCCAAGTTAGCTGTGTGATTTAATAGAGCCGTTACTTCCATGTAAAATTGCTTGCCCGTTTCGGTTAATGTCAGTTGACGTTTGCTTCTATCGAAGAGGGACAGTTGTAATTCGGTTTCTAAATTTTTTAAAGCCACGGAAAGGCTGGGTTGTGTAATTAATAGTTTTTTGGCCGCTTCATGGACCGATTTAGAGTTAACGACGGTATAGAAGTAGTTCAGCTGTGTCAGGGTAATCGTATTCAATAAATCCAAAACAGAGCCCTCCTTTAATTGTATGTGCCAAGTAATTGTATTTTATAAACTATGATAGTTTTAAACTATTAAATGATTATTTATTAATATTTTACACTATATAATATCGGCTGTATACTTTGAATTATAAGAAAGCAAGCATAAGCAGTGTGGCTAACATACAAGCCGTAGGAAATGTAAAACTTAGGTATTGATTATTAATGGACAAGGTTAAATGAGGAGGATATTATGCACGCTATTGAAAAATTATTGGCAAAAAAAGCCGGTTTGGATTCGGTTAAGACCGGCCAAATTATTAATTGTGAGATTGACTTAGCCGGGATTAATGATTTGTATTTGCAAACGGTTCGTTCCTTTTTTGAAATGGGGGCGACTAAAGTGAGTCATCCGGATCGCATTGCTATGTTTTTAGACCATTATGCACCGGCGTCTACGATTACTCAGGCGGATAATCAACGCCAATTCAGAGAGTTTTGTGAAGAACAACATATTGAAAAACTAATGGATATCGACCAAGGTGTTTGCCATCAGGTTGTGGCCGATAAAGGTTGGTCAAGACCGGGGGGCATCATTGTTATTACCGATTCCCATACAACCACCCATGGTGCCTTTGGTGCTTTTGGTACCGGTGTAGGTGCTACCGATTTAGCGATTATTTTGGCAACCGGTCAATTGTGGTTCCGCGTACCTGAAATTATTAAGATTAATTTTGAAGGGACTTTACCGGAAGGCGTTTATGCGAAAGACATTATCTTACATGCTATCGGTCAATTGAAAGCAGACTTTGCCGTATATAAAGCGGTTGAATTTGCAGGGCCTGTCATTGATGCGTTGAGCGTGTCCGAACGCATGGCATTATGCAACATGACGACTGAAATGGGGGCCAAAACTTCCTACATCCAGCCGGATGCGGTAACTAAGGAATTTTTGGTAAGCAAAGGCTTAGTGGAAGGGCAAGACTATGAAGTTTACACAACGGATGCGGACTTCAAATATGCCGATGAAATCACTTTTAACGTGAGTGATCTCACACCTCAAGTAGCGGCACCATCCAGTGTAGATAATGTGTTTGATTTGAAAAAATATGAAGGTCAGACGATTAATCAGGCTTATTTGGGGTCTTGTACCGGTGGCCGCGTAGAAGATTTAAAAGTGGCCGCTGAAATTGTGAAAGGGAAACATATCCCACGTCTTGTTCGTTTTGTCATTGTACCGGCTTCTAAAGGCGTATTTTTAGAAGCTATGGCTAAAGGCTATGTACAGACCTTAGTTGAAGCGGGGGCTACGTTCGTAACACCGGGTTGTGCGGCATGTTTAGGGACTCACGAAGGTATGATTTCATCCGGTGAATATTGTATTACGACAACTAATCGTAACTTCCCTGGCCGCATGGGCTCTACAGATGCTCATATTTTCTTGGCCTCGCCGGCAACCGTGGCGGCATCGGCTATTAACGGTAAGATTACCGATCCCACACTATACTTATAATGGGTAAGTAATGGTATACAGTGAAACGAGTAATAGTCAGTGAGGAGAATAGTTATGGACAAAATTATTAAGGGCGAAGTATTTACTTTTGGCAACAATATTGATACAGATCAGATTTATCCGGGTCGCTTTGTAGAACTTACCGATTTGAAAGATATCGTACCGCACACCATGCAGGGTGCTGCCCCAACGTTTGCGAGTACATTTAAAGCCGGTGACATTGTTGTGGGCGGCACCAATTTCGGTTGCGGCTCTTCCCGTGAGCATGCGGCAATTTGTTTGAAAGGCATTGGAGCCGGCGCCGTAATTGCGGAATCATTTGCACGAATTTTTTATCGGAACGGCATTAATCTCGGCTTGCCGCTCGTAGTGTGCCCCGGTATTAGTAAATTGGATTTAAACCATAAAGAAATCTCGCTAGATTTGGAAGCAGGTACGCTCACAGCAGACGGTAAGGTTGTGGCTCAAGTGGAACCTTTCACGCCGTATGTGTTATCTATTCTTGAAGCGGGTGGCATCAAGAATATGATTCGGGCAAAACTGAACGCCTAATATATAGGAGGTATGGGTATGTTGGAAGATAAATACTTTCCGGGATTTACACAACAATTTATAGAAACCGAGCCCGGTGTTCAAATTAATACTTGGATAGGCGGCCATGGGGATACGGCGGTGCTTTTATTGCATGGCCATCCGGAAACACATTTAATCTGGCGGTTCTTGGCGCCACGCTTGGCTGAGCAATATACGGTGGTTATGACGGATCTTCGTGGTTATGGCGACAGTTCAAAGCCAAAGGGTTTACCTGACCATGCTAATTATTCGAAACGCGTTATGGGGGAAGATCACTTTACGGTGATGAATAAGCTTGGTTTTGAAAAATTCCATCTCATTGGTCATGATCGCGGTGCTCGTGTTTGTCATCGCATGATAGTAGATAAACCGGAGCGTATTTTAACATGCACGATGATGGATATTTTACCAACATTGGAAATGTATGCTGATACGAATGAAGAATTTGCTACTAAATATTATCATTGGTTTTTCTATATTCAGCCAAATGGTTTTCCGGAAACATTATTGGGTGCGGCACCGGAATATTTTATTCGTTTTAACCTGGAGAGAAAAATCGGACCAACTGCACGGGCTAACTTTCCGGAAGACGTAATGCAGGAATATATTCGTTGTTTTTCAGATCCGGCTACAATTCATGGTATTTCGGAAGATTATAGGGCATCAGCCACGATTGACCGTGAGTTTGACAAAAAAGATATTGACGATAAGGTAGTTATAAAGACGCCGTTATTAGTTATGTGGGGCAAAAACGGTGTAGTCGGTAAGCTTTGGGATGTATTAGCCGGTTGGCAGGCTAAAGCGGAACAGGTTGAAGGCTATGGCATAGATAACTGTGGGCACTTCGTACCGGAAGAGCAGCCGGATATGGTTAATCAGCATATTCTAGATTTCTTAGTAAAATATAAATCATAACTAATAAATTATAAGTATCTTGAATTTAATAGTGTATATTATCGGTAAAGAAAAGCTGTCGAGCCAGGCGGCTTTTCTTTTTTTGCCATAATTTTAAGGACAAAACTATTGAGAAGTGGTATCATATACATAGAAACGAAATTATTCAATATAATAGAATGCAATTGATTACAATATAAAAGATTGCAATTGATGCAATATAAATCAGCGAGAATGCTGAACGTGTTTTTAGAATTAAACTCGTAGTATAAGAAATAAGGACACAACATGGATAATGAAAAGAATTTACGCATATTAAGTATTAATCCGTTTGCCTTGGCGCAGATGGATAATCCGACGGACGAGATGAAGTTGACCGCCCTACGCAAAAACGGTATGGTGCTGCAGTTCATCAAAAATCCGACGCCTGAAATGATAGATATAGCTCTGTCGAACGCTCCGCGGGCCATTCAGTACATTGAAAACCCGTCCCATGAGGTACTGGAACAAGTGGTAAGCAAAGGCTGGAATAATTTGGGCTTGATTGAGAATCCCGACGAATCGTTGATTCGCTTGGCCTTAGCCGAGTCGGGCTGGGCCATTCAATATGTAAAAGACCCGAGCGAAGAGCTTCAGATTTTGGCGGTCACGTCGAATTATGATGCCATCAAATTTATTGAGAACCCGTCCAAAGCGGTGCAGCTGGCTGCGGTGGGTCAGAATTATCAGGCTCTCAGCTATATTAAAGATCCGGTACCGGAAGCCATTGATTTGGCGGTCACGTTAGACCCTCAGGCGGTACGCTTGTTGGGGACGGTGACAGTGGACCAGGCACTCCATTTTATCGGCATCAGCAGTCTGATTACGAAGTATTTGCCACCGGATTACATGATTCCGTCGATTTACTTGGAAGAACGTTTGAAAGAAATTTTGGCTGATGAAAACACGAGCGAACAGTACGTGCGTGATTTACTTAATTGCACGTACATCGGCAAGCATAATAAAGGGTTTGAAGCGGATGTGGTCGGTCTTATCGATCAATTCGGAACTCAAAAAGCACGCCGTATTGCGGTAGATGAGCTTTTAAAATTCTAAAGACTTTTAATACGGCGCATCGCGGTTGATGAGCTTTTAAAGTTTTAAAGGTTTTTAATACGACACATCGCAGTTGATGAACTGTTGAAATTTTAATAGAGTTCGGACGCTTATATAAAAGCTGTCCCGGATGAAAATCACAATCGAAAATATATTAAATAAGGGAAAAGGAAAACATATATGAACTTTGTAGAAACAATGAGAAGTGTTGAGTTGGTATTATCGGCCGGTCAGGTACCGCTTTTAGTCGGTGAAACGGGAATTGGTAAAACCTCCTTGGCACATCGTTTGGCTGTAAAAAACGGCTGGTCGCTCGTAACCATCGACGGCAACTTATTAAAAGAAGGCGAAATCGGCGGTTTGCCGACGGTAGACAGCTTTTCACGAAAAATGAATGACGGCACGACGGTTACGGAAAAAGTGACAGTCTATGCCATTCACTATAAATTAAAACAGATTGCCGACTATATGGCGGCGGGGCAGCAGGTGCTCTTATTCATCGACGAAATCAACCGCTGTGAACATGCGGTACAGCAGGAGTTGATGAACCTTATTTTGAACCGTGAAATCAACGGTTTTAACCTTGGACATTCCGTACATATTGTAGCGGCCATGAACCCGACTAACAGCTACGATTACCAGACCGTTGAAATGGACGTGGCCCAGCAGAACCGTTTCGTGTGGCTCCAGATGGAGCCGGATTATATGCAGTGGCTCGATTGGGCGGCGGAAGCCAAATTGGAACCGATGGTTATGGAATTCATCAGTACCTATCCGGAATATTTGCACAAGATGAACGAAGACGATATTTACGCAACACCGCGTAGTTATGAACGTGTATCCGCGTTGTATGCCATGTACAAAGCGAATAAAGAGGCAGTCGGTAAAGATGTGTTCTTCAACGTTATTCGCGGTAATGTGGGTAAGGTGATTGCCCAGGAATTTGTGAGCTTCGTAGAAGCCGACCATGAACCGTTACTCACTTATGATGATGTATTTAACGGTGAAACTATGGCAGAATCCGTTCTTGAACGACTCAAAAAGGAAAGCCATACTCGTTTGTATTTGACGGCTAAAAACTTAATGCGCGTCATTGAACTGCGTGCGAACCAGTTGTTTGTAGACGATGCAGCGGCTCAGGCTGTTATTAATCGCTTTATGGACTTTTTAAAAGCCTATCCGGAAGATTTACAGATGGCTGTGATGAAGGATATCCGTAATACCTATCCGCGTTTTTATAAGGAAGCCATCAAAAATGATGAGTTCGTCAATAACTTCTTTGATTTACAGCGGAGCTTATAAGCTATGAATGGTAAAATAGATATTGTAACGCGGCGGACGTTAAAACCTGATTGGCAAGTCAATGCCGAAAAGGATAAAAACGGCGGAGCCAAGCTTGAAGCCGGCAACCTTAGTAATCAGGATCCCCTTGAAGCGGAACGCGTGGCTCTATTGGCGATTACCAAAAAACTGGTAACGGCTTGGCAGCAAGAGCGTGATGCGCTCCAACGGGCCCAGGAAATTAAGGATAATGCGTATACTAATTCCATCGGCTATGCCATTACGGAAGCGGCGGCGTTGGCTGCGGGCAAACGTGATTTGACGGCCGGAACGACCGATTTTACCGTCGATAAAGACTATGAAAACCGTTTTTTCAAACTTGTGTCAAAATTGAATTTGCGCCTTATCGAAAGCGATTCATTCTTCGGCTATTTCTTTTTACAGGTCGGTCAGGAATTGCGCTTTGGTATGACCAGCGGCACGGGCATTAATTTTAAAGGCAGTCGCTATGTGATGTACTTTAACCCGCTCATTTTTCTCGACATGACGCCGGCGCAAATGATTAGTTCCATTAAGCATGAAATTCTTCATGTGATTTCGCTCCATTTGGTGCGCGCTAAGCGTTTATATCAGCGGTACTCGCCACTTGCCATTAATCTGGCCATGGACATCGTGGTTAATAACTATATTGACCCATTGCCGCCCAATGCGATTGACGTAAAGTGGCTCAATAAGAACTTCGGCACTACCGTGGTGGCGTTTAAGCCACTAGAATATTATGTGGACGAGATTCAGGCACACATAGATATTGCGCGTGAAACAGACGGCGAAACGGAAGTGGAAGACAGCTTAAGTGATGCGGCTATGAGTTCGCCCGGCGTGGCCGAAGCCTTTGATATAGCCAACAGCCATGACCTTTGGAGCGAGTCCGATGAAGTGGATGGCGATTCCCAACAACAGCTGACCAATAAGATGGTGGAGAATTCTGAAAAAGGCGAATTGGCCGGGTATTTGTCGGGCCTTTTGAGTGATATGAAAAAACATCGGGCATCCTTGCCGTGGTCAGTCTACTTAAAACGCTTGGTCGGTTCCGTTGCGTGGGGGCATAAAAAACGACTACTCGTCGTAGTCGTCGTCAGCCGGAACGATTGGAAATTCGCGGTACTTTGCGCAAGCGTCGTGCTAAAATTGTGGTTGCGCTTGATTGTAGCGGCAGTATTACGGATGGTGCTTTCCGTCAAGCCATGTTGGAAGTACTGGAAATTACCAAGGCTTATGATTTTGAAATTACCGTGGTGGAATGCGACAGTGTCATTCGCCGCACCTATCCGGTAAAAACCATGAACGATGTTGAGCCGCGTGTAACGGCTCGTGGTAGTACGCTTTTCACGCCGGTAGTTCATTATGCTAATCAAATGCAAGCGGATTTGCTCATCTACTTTACGGATGGTAAAGGTGAAAAACATTTGAAAGTCGATCCGAAGCATTATAAAATTCTTTGGGTTTTGGTAGGCGAAGAAGCTAAACTATCACTCAAGAATCCGTGGGGTCTCGTTAAACATTTGAATCAGACATTTGAAGATTATGATATGACTGTCGATTATGAACGGGTGGACGGTTTCTCCATGAATAACCAGGAAGGGTTCTCCATGGCCAATCAGGAACGGGATTGGGATAAATAAGATAATAAAATATGTGGGTTGAGTTTTTGTTGTTCTTCTTCGAGTATAAACTTAAAACATTATTTTTCTGCCACCGGTTTCCGGTGGCAGTTTTTTTGTCTTATTTATGCTTGTTTGATTTGTTATTTACAAATTGATTACCTTTTTATATAATCAACGTAATAAATGATGTAATAAATGTGAATGCTGTTTTCGGTGGAACTATATTCTTTAATCAGTTGAGGAGTGTTAGCATGAAACAGGCATGGATTAAATTGACAGTAATAAGCAAAACCGAATTGAACGAGTAACGACAGAAGGTATTCCCCTGTCTATTGCAGAAGATGATGCAATGGATTATGTGGACCTTCTTTTTTTACTACCAATATTGAATTAGAGGATAGTAAGGATATGGATTGGTATCGTGGATATACAAAACTGAAGAATAATAAATATTTAGTCTTTTTTTGTATAAGTGTTTTAATAATATTTTTTTTGGTTAATTGTACAATGAAATTGAACACATAAAAAATCCATAGTGAATACCGATTTGTGTTATGATTAAGGTCTCTAATCTAAAATCTTATACACGAGGTATCGATATCACTATGGACTCTATTAATCATAACACATCATTACGTACAAACAAACAC